>Ga0209577_10000809_pt1 | contig 31281 bp, 32 predicted proteins | sample GraSoiAngelo_109_FD_185874 | JGI IMG/M metagenome (GOLD analysis project Ga0209577, IMG submission 185874) | Grasslands soil microbial communities from the Angelo Coastal Reserve, California, USA - 14_0903_12_20cm (SPAdes) (version 2) | ecosystem: Environmental > Terrestrial > Soil > Grasslands...
CGCTGGGCCTGGGCGACGAGCATGCCCGTCATGCGCAGGGGGACGATGAGCATCACCACGTAGGAGGTGAACTCCACCAGCCCCCCCACCGTCAGGTGGTGGGCCAGCACCTGGTGGCCTCCGTACCAGAGCACGGCGACGAGGCCCACGGCCGGGAAGAAGTCCAGGATGGGCATGAAGCGGGCCCGGATCCGGGCTGCTTCCATGGCCCGGTCGTAGACCCGCCCCGTGCGCCGGTCGAGCTCGGCGTCCTGGATGGCCTCGGCGCCGAAACCCTTCACGGCCCGGATGCCCGTGACCGTCTCCTCGACGACGATGGCCACACCGGCCAGCTCCTGCTGGAGGTTCATGGACACGGGGTGGACACGCGACGAGAAGCGCTTGGCGAACAGGTTGATGAACGGAAGGGTCCCCAGGGCGAGCACCGCCAGGCCCGCGTTGATGCTGAGCAGCAGGACGGCGACGGACACGGCGATGAGGGCGTTGCCGATGGTGATGGGGATCATGACGATGAACTGCTGGACCTGCTGGAGGTCGGTGGCGGCACGGGACATGAGCTGGCCCGTCTGCATGCGGTCGTGGAAGGCGAACGGAAGCCTGAGCAGGTGGAGGAACAGCCGCTCCCTCAGCTCAGCCTCGGTGCGGTAGGCGACGTCGAAGGCGAGGTAACGACGGGCCCCGGCGGCCAGGCCCTGCACGACGCCGACGGCCATGATCACCAGAGCCCAGTGGAGCAGGGCCCCGTGCTGGCGGCCGATGATGCCCCGGTCGATGGCGAGGCGGGTGAGCGTGGGCACCGACACCTTGGCCGCCGTCCAGGCCAGACCGGCGATGACGCCGAGGAGGGTCAGGACCCAGTGGGGACGCACCGCTTCCCAGAGCACGACCCAGCCCGACCGCGGTTTTGAGCGCGACGCGGACTGGGGCTCCCCGGGCATGAGCGAGAGCCTACTTGACCCCTGGGTCAAGCCTCTAAGCCATTTGCCCCCCGGTCGGCCCGCCGGGCCGCCCGCGATGGGCACGGCGGGTGCCCCGGAGACGGGCCGGCCGCCAGCCCGGCTGGGCCTCCTCGTGGGCGAACTGCTGGCGCCGGGCCCGCAGGATGTCGGTGCGGGTGCAGATGCCCAACAGCCGATCACCGGCGATCACCGGGAGGTGCTCGATCTGCTCCTCCAGCAGGCGCCGGAGGGCCTCGATCACGAGGTCGTCGGGTCTGACGGCGACGACCTCGCCGGTGGCCACCTCACCCAGGACCTGGTCGTCGCTCCAGCCGGCCCGCAGGAGGTCGCCCCGGGCCACGATGCCGACGCAACGTCCGTCGTCGTCGAGGACGGGGTAGGCGCCGTGGCCGTTGGAGCCGAAGCGGGCGGCCACCGTGGCCACGGTGTCGCCGACGTGGACGGTCTCGACCTCCGGCGTCATGACGGTGGCCACCCTGGTCGTGCCCAGCACGTCGGCGTGGTAGTCGGCCGGCACCCGCAGCCCGCGCCGGGTGAGCTTCTCGGTCATGATGCTGTCTTTCATGGTGTAGCTGGCCACCAGGTCGGCGATCACGCTCGCCAGCATCAAGGGCAGGATGGCGTTGTAGTCGCGGGTCAGCTCGAACAGGAACACGATCGAGGCGAAGGTCGCCCGGGTGCAGGCGCCGAAGGTGGCGGCCATGGCAACCAGGGCGAAGGCGCCCGGCGACAGGTGGGCCCAGGGGAAGGCCCGGTCCGCCAGGTTGCCCATGAGGGCCCCAAAGGAGCCGCTGATCAGGAGGATGGGCGCGAGGGTTCCGCCCGAGGTGCCCGACGCCAGCGCCACCCACCAGGCCGCCAGCTTGGCCAGGGCCAGGGCGGCCAGGAGGGAGAGCCCGAGGTGGCCGCCCAGGACCTGGCCGATCTGGTCGTAGCCCACCCCCAGCACCCGGGGTAGGGCCAGCCCGACGGAGGCGAAGCCCACCGCGCCGATGGCCGGCCACCAGAACTCCGACACGGGCAGGCGGCGGAAGCCGCTCTCGACCAGGAACAGCCCCTTGTTGATGACCACGGCGAGCAGACCGCAGGCCAAGCCCAGAGGCACGTAGAAGGGCAGCTTGGACAGCCCGGCGAAGTTGTGGTGGGGGACGGCGAAGAGCGGCCCCGTGCCGAAGAGGGCCGAGTGCATCCCCGCGGCCACGCTGGACGCCACCACCAGCGGGACGAAGGCGCGGGTGGAGAACTCGAAGAGCAACAGCTCGATGGCGAGCACCACCGACGCCAGCGGAGCCCCGAAGGTGGCCGCCATGCCCGCCGCCGCACCGGAGGCCAGCAGGATCTTGCGCTCGCTGGGCGACACGGGCACGACCTGGCCCACGAGCGAACCGAGGGCGCCGCCGGTGACGATGATGGGCCCCTCGGCGCCGAAGGGACCCCCGGTGCCGATGGCGATGGCCGCGGAGAGGGGCTTGGCCAGTGCCGTCCGCGGCGCGATGCGGCTCTGCTTGGTGAGGATCGCCTCCATGGCCTCCGGGATCCCGTGGCCCCTGATGACCGGCGCCCACCGGGCCATGACCGCCACCACCATGGCCCCGCCCACGGCGACGAGGACCACCGTCGGGCTGCGGTGGAGGTGGGCGAAGGAGGGCAGGTTCCATCCCACCCGATGGAAGAACGCCAGATTCGTGAGCAGGGCGATGAGATGGACGAGGACATAGGCGGCCGCGCCACCGCCCACCCCGATCACCGCCGCCAGCGCGGCCAGGAGGACGAGCCGGCGGGGGGAGGTGACCACGACCAGAAATGATATCGTACTACGACATGTCTCCGTCGCTCTCGGCTGAGGACTACACCGGCCTGCTCGAGTTCCGCGACTCCGTGCGCCGGTTCCTGCACTGGAGCGAGCAGCTCGCTCTGGCTTCCGGTGTCACCCCCGCCCAGCACCAGCTGCTGCTGGCCATCCGGGGCCACGCATCGGGACCCCCCACCATCGGCGAGGTCGCCGGTCACCTCCTGCTGCGCCACCACAGCGTCGTGGGCCTGGTGGACCGGGCCGAGCACGCCGGGCTGCTCGAGCGGCGGGTCGACCCCGGCGACGGCCGGGTCGTCCGCCTCCAGCTCACCCCGACGGGCCTGCGCCGGCTCGAGGCCCTGGCCGCGGCCCATCTGGAGGAGATCGAAGGCCCCGGGCCCCACCTGCGACCGGTGCGGGACGCCCTGGGGGGCCGCGCGAAGCTGCGCGGGTGACCACGCCGCTCCCGTCCCCGCCCAGCCCGGCGCCCAGGCCCGTGATCCTGCGGGCGCACGGCGACGAGCGGGTGGACGAGTGGTACTGGCTGCGCGACCGCGCCGACCCCGCCGTCGTCGAGCACCTGGAGGCGGAGAACGCCTACACCGCGGCGGTGACGGCCGCCAACGAGGCCCTCAAGCAGTCGCTCTTCGAGGAGATCGTCTCCCACATCCAGGAGACCGACCTCAGCGTGCCCGCCCGCAAGGGACCGTGGTGGTACTACACCCGCACCGTCGAGGGGATGCAGTACCCCGTCTACTGCCGGCTCCCGGCGGCCGCGACCTCCGAGGCCGGGGCCTACGAGCGGCCCCCGGAGGTGGGATCCGGACCGCCTCCCGCGGGCGAGCGCGTCCTGGTCGACGAGAACGCCGAGGCCGGCGGGCACGAGTTCTTCGCGCTGGGGGCCTTCTCCGTCAGCCCCGACCACTCTGTGCTCGCCTACGCGGTCGACACCACCGGCGGCGAGCGCTTCAGCCTGCGCTTCCGCGACCTGGAGACGGGATCCGACCACCTCGAGACGGTCGAGGACACCTACTACGGCGTGGCCTGGGCCAAGAACGACCGCACCGTGTTCTACACCCGCCCCGACGCTGCGATGCGCCCGTACCAGCTGTGGCGCCACCGCCTGGGCGCCGATCCCGGTCGGGACGAGCTGCTCTTCCAGGAGGACGACGAGCACTTCTTCCTGGAGGTCTCGCGCACCAAAGACCACGCCTTCGTGGTCCTCCACCTCTCCAGCAAGCTCACCTCCGAGGTCCACGTCCTCGACGCGGCCGATCCCGAAGGCTCCTTCCGCGTGATCGCCCCCCGCCGCCCCGGGGTCGAATACGCCGTCGAGCACCACGGCGGGCGCTTCCTGATCGCGACCAACGCCGACGGCGCCACCAACTTCAAGCTGGTCGAGGCGCCCGTGGATGACCCCGGGCCGGCGCAGTGGCGCGACATCGTCCCCCACCGGACCGAGATCCGCCTCGAGGACGTGGAGGTCTTCGCCCGCCACCTCGTGGTCTCCGAGCGGGCCGGCGGCATGGCCCGCCTCAGGGTCCTGGGACTTGACGGGGCCGAGGCCCACGTGGTCGAGCAGCCCGAGGCCGTGGGCACCACCTGGGCGGGGGAGAACCACGAGGTGGACAGCGGCGTGCTGCGCTGCGGCTACGGCAGCCTGGTGACGCCCCGCACCGTGCTCGACTACGACCTCGACCGGCGCGAGCGCATCGTGCTCAAGCAGGAGCCGGTTCTGGGCGGCTACGACCCGTCCGCCTACGCCACCGAACGGCTGTGGGCCACCGCGGCCGACGGCGCCCGCATCCCCATCTCGATCGTCTACAGGCGGGACCGGCCCCGCGACCGCCCCGGCCCCGCCCTCCTCTACGGCTACGGGTCCTACGAGGCCTCCATGGACCCGCTCTTCCGGGCCACCCGGCTGCCCCTGCTCGACCGCGGCTTCGTCTTCGCCATCGCCCACGTGCGCGGGGGCGGCGAGCTGGGGCGGCCCTGGTACGAGCAGGGCAAGCTGCTGCACAAGCGCAACACCTTCGGCGACTTCATCGCCGCGGCCGAGCACCTGGTGGCCCAGGGCTGGACGGCGCCCGAGCTCCTGGCCGCCCGGGGCGGCAGCGCCGGCGGGATGCTCATGGGCGCGGTGGCCAACCTCAGGCCCGACCTCTTCGCCGCCATCGTGGCCGAGGTCCCCTTCGTCGACTGCCTCACCACCATCCTGGACGAGACGCTGCCCCTCACGGTCACGGAGTGGGAGGAGTGGGGCAACCCCGTCGACGACGCCGAGGTCTACGCCTACATGAAGTCGTACTCCCCCTACGACAACGTGGCCGCCCACCCCTACCCCCGCCTCCTGGTGACGGCGGGGCTGAACGACCCACGCGTGAGCTACTGGGAGCCGGCCAAGTGGGTGCTGCGCCTGCGCCGGCGCAAGACCGACGCCCACCCCGTGCTGCTCAAGACCGAGCTGGGCGCGGGGCACATGGGCCCCTCCGGGCGCTATGAGGCCTGGCGCGACGAGGCCTTCGTGCTCTCCTTCGTCCTCGACGCCCTGGGGCTGACCGGCGCCGGCGCACCCGCCGGCGCCGAAGAGCTCAGCGGTCCGACCCCGGGTCCTGCTCCGGTCGCGCCGGCGAGGAGTGGGACTGGTGTGGACCGGGCCGGGCCTCCCCGGCAGGCGACGCCGGGCTGATCGCGGCCTCACCCATGGCCAGCTCCCCCAGCCCGGTGATGGCCACCTCGGCGGGGACGGCCTCGCACGGTACGACCTCGGAGGCGGCCACGGCCCGGCTGGCGGCGACGGCCTGGGGCTGCTGGCGCAGGTCGATGACCGCCGCGGGCGCGGGCGCGCCGCCACCGGCTCCGGCCACCGAGGCGATCACATCGGTGATCTCCTCGCCTATGAGCTCCTCCCGGGCCAGCAGGGCGTCCCGCAACGCCTCCACCACGTGGCGGTTGTCCTCCAGCATGGTCCGCACCGAGGCCCGGGCCCCGGAGAGGATGCCCTCGACGGCCTCCTTGCCCTCGTCGGTCGAGATGACCTTGGCCACGGTGTTGGCACCGCCCGGGGTGAGAACCGCCTCGTAGGAGATGAGGGATCCGGCCATGCCGAAGGTCCCGACCATCTGGGCCGCGGCCGACGTGGCCGCCTGCAGGTCCCCGGCCACGCCCGAGCTCGTCTCCCCGAAGAAGAGCTCCTCGGCCACCATGCCGCCGAAGGCGATCTCTATGAGCGAGGAGATCTCCGACTGGCTCTTGGTGAAGCGCTCCTCGATCTCCGAGTGGGCCAGCAGGCCCAGTGCCTCGCGGCGCTTGATGATCGACAGCACCTCGAGCTTGCGGCTCTTCCCCACCAGCCAGGCCACGGTGGCGTGCCCGGCCTCGTGGGTGGCGATCGTGCGCCTCTCGGCCTCGGGGTACTCGACCGGCTGGGCCAGACCGATCTCCTCGGTCATCTTGGCCTGCTGGATGTCGCCCCACGAGAGACGCTCGGCCCCCCGGCGCAGGGCCCAGACCAGGGCCTCGTCGAGCAGGTGCTCGATCATCACAGGTGAGTACCCGAAGGTCATGGCCGCCAGCGTCGAGCGCCTCTCGGGGTCGTCGAGCTCGGGGTCGTGGGCCTTCTTGGACAGGTAGTAGTCGAAGATCTCCCGACGCCCGGCCCGAGAGGGCAGATCGAAGTAGATGGAGCGGTCGAAGCGGCCCGGGCGCAGGAGGGCGGGGTCCAGGTCGGCCGAGCGGTTGGTGGCCCCGATGACGAGGATGTTGGCTGGGGCCGCCTTGGGCTTGCGTAGCTGTCGGTGCGGCGGCAGGAAGCGGTTGAGGTAGTCGACGACGGCGCCCTGCATGCGCGACCGGGTCGGAGGCTGGTCGAAGGACTGGAGCTGGATGAGCAGCTCGTTGACCACCCCGGAGATGCCCTCGCGGCTGGTGGAGGACCCCATGCCCTGGCGGGAGGCGCCGATGGCGTCGATCTCCTCGATGAAGCCGATGGCCCCGCCCTCCTGCCTGGCCGTGGCACGCAGCACCTTGAAGAAGGAGCGGATCTTGCGGTTGGTCTGGCCGTAGTACATGGACTGGAAGGCGGACGAGGACACGAAGAAGAACGGCACCCCCGCCTCGCGCGCCATGGCCTTGGCCATGTACGTCTTGCCTGTGCCCGGCGGACCTTCGAACAGGATGGCCCGGCGGGGAGTCCCACCCATGCGGTCGTGGAACGTCTTGTAGGCGAGGAACAGGTTGAGGGTCTTGACCACCTCGTCGACCACGACGCTCGCGCCCTTGACGTCGTCCAGGGACACGTCGATCTCGCTCGGGCGGTAGAGCACGTGGGGCGAGCGTCCCGCGCCCAGCAGGGGCACGGCGATGACGAGCATGAGCAGACCCACCAGGATCAGCGCCGGGAGCAGGGACACCATCTGGGGGCTGAGATGGGGGGCGCCGAACACGATGGGGTGGCCCGTCAGCATCCGCACCCACGACCACACGGCAAAGGGGGCCAGCACCACGTACAGCCGCCACAGCCGGCGACGCCGGGCCCGTTCTCTGGCCACGGCCACGTCCGCGGCCGCAGTGTGCAGCACCTGGTCCCGGCCCAGCGCTCGAAGCTCCATGTCCTTCTGTCCCCCCTCAGTCACCGCGCTGTGTGTTTGCACAACCGCGAGTGGTGGCAGACTAGCGACCCCTCGCTCGCCCGTCACTAAGCCGCGCGGTCTTTTTTTCTGCCCTTTTCTCCCTGTTCTGCGCAGATCCCCCCGCATCCCCTCATCCGCTCATCGACCTCATTCCACCGCCACCGCTCACGTGCGCAACCCGGCCCGGGGTCGGAGCGCCTCGGGAAGATCAATTCGCCGGGGGTTGGCCTGGTCCCTGGCCGAGAGGATGGGACTGCTCACGCCCCAGTCGATGGCGATGTCGGGGTCGTCCCACGCCACGCCCAGCTCGTCGTCGGGGTTGTAGTAGCCGTCGACCAGGTAGGTGATGGTCAGGTCGGTCAGGGCGGCGAACCCGTGGGCCACACCGGGGGGGATGAACACACCCCGGTCGTCGTGCTCGCCGATCTCCAGGCAGAGGCTGGCTCCATCGGTCTTGGAGCCGGCCCGCAGGTCGTGCAGGCCGACCAGGGCCCGCCCCCTGGGGACGTACCAGTAGTCGGCCTGGTGCAGGTGGTAGTGGAGGCCGACGACGGTCCCCGCCTGCTTGTCGGAGCGGTTGGCCTGCACCATCTCCCGGCCCAGGGGGAACCACGAGCGCCGGTAGGTCTCCACGAACCGGCCCCGCTCGTCGCGGTGGGTGTCGGGCGTGACCACGACGACGCCGGCGATGACGTCGGACTCCTCGACCCGCACCACTGAGGAGAGGCTATCCCCGCCTGTGGGGGTGGCCGCCGGGGGACGGGGGCCGGTGGCGGCGCGAGGCCGTCACCACCTCCAGACCGATCCAGACCCCCCCGCCCAGGGCCGCGGCCCCGAAGGCGAACACGGCGGCGGCGCGCGGAGGGCCCGCGGCCACCGCGGCCAAGCAGATGAAGCTGGCGTTGCGCACCAGGTCGGGCGGTCCCACGGGCCGGGACGAGACGTCGCCGAAGCAGCCGCAGGGCACGGCTTGGCCCCGGGCCAGGTGCAGGGCGATGGCGGCGGAGAAGGCCGCGAGCATGGCCGTGGTCGCCAGCGCCGTCCAGGGCCGGGCCAGACCGGTGATGAGCGAGGCGCCCAGGACCAGCTCGGAGAGGGGAATGGCGGGGCGCAGGGCCCGGGGCACGCCGAACTCCGCCGCCGTGCCCGCCCAGCTCCTGGCCACGACCTTGGCCGCGCCCGACCACAGGAGCACCGCCCCCAGGACGCTGCGGCTGAAGACGACGATGGCGCGCCCCTGGGCTCAGGACTCGAAGCGGCCGTAGCCCGCCCGATAGAACAGGAGGGGCTCGCCCTCGCCCACGCCCAGCTCCTGCACCCGGCCCACCACCAGGAGGTGGTCGCCGGCCTGGTGCACGGTGTCGATGCGGCAGTCGATCCAGGCCAGCACCTGATCGAGCACGGGCGAGCCGGTCGCGGCCCGGCGCCAGCCGACGCCCCGGAACTTGTCGGGGTCCTTGGTGGCGAAGACCCGGGACAGGGCCTCCTGGTGCTCGCCCAGGACGTTGACGCAGAAGGCCCCCACCGCCTGGATGCGGGGCCAGCTCGACGAGGTGAGGGAGGGGCCGAAGGCCACCAGGGGCGGGTCGAGGGACAGCGACATGAAGGACTGGCAGGTGAAGCCCACGGGGCCCTCCCGGTCGGCGCCCGTGATGACGGTGATCCCGCTGGTGAAGTGGCCCAGCACCTCCTTGAAGTGGGCCGTGTCGAAGCTCGACGCCCCGGTCAGGCCGACGTCGGAGGTGGGGTCGTCCTCGGCCTCGGGGTCGAGGGCCTCCCCGGTCGCGGGGTCATCCTCAGCCGGGCGCTCGCTCACGGAGATCTCCTCGGGGCTCAGGGTGGGTCGAGGGTGATCTCCAAGCCTTCCGCAGCGGCGAGAACCTCGTCCACGCCGGCCGCGTCGGGAAGGGCGCGTGCCTCGTCGAGGAGCCCGTCCAGGGTCTCGTCGCTGTGGGCCGGATCGTGATGGAACAGCACCAGGCGCCGGGCCCCCGACTCCCGGGCCACCCGCACCGCGTAGTCGATGGTGCAGTGGCCCCAGTGCGACTTCTCCTCGAACTCCGGCCTGGTGAACTGGGCGTCGTGAATGAGCAGGTCGACGCCGTCGCACAGCTCCAGGACCGATTCCACCACCGAGTCCAGGCCGAGGGGCGCCTGGTGGTCGCTCACGTAAGCCACGCTGCGGCCGTCCCAGTCGACCCGGTAGCCCACGGTCGGTCCGCAGTGGGGCACGGGGCGGACCTTGACCTTGGCCGAGCCGATGGCGAGGTCGTCGTCCATCACGTCGTGGAAGCGGATCCGCCCCCTCAGCTCGCTGAAGTGGACGGGGAAGTACGGAGGGCGCATGAAGCCGCCGAACACGTCGTGGAGGCGTCCCCCCTCCTGGGCGGGCCCGTACACGTCCAGCTCGGCGCCGGTGCGGTCCACCGGAGGGAAGAAGGGCAGGCCCTGGACGTGGTCCCAGTGGATGTGGGTCACCAGGGCGCTGGCCCGGAAGGTGCCGTCGTGGGGTTGGGTGGCGGCCAGCAGCCTGAGGCCGGTGCCGAGATCGAAGATGATGGGCACCTCGCCCGCCACCTCGAGGGTCACGCATGCCGTGTTGCCGCCGTAGCGGCGGTTGGCGTCGCTCGGGCAGGGGCAGGAACCCCGCACTCCGTAGAACGTGACCTTCAAGAACTCCCCCCTGCTATGCAGGGGAGGTTACCCAGGGTGGCGGGTCCGTCTAACCCGTGTGACCAAAGTCTCAGGCGGGACTACGTCCTCGCCCGGCGCGGGTTCAGCGAGCGCCCGTGCCCACCAGCCCCCGCTGCTGGAGCATGACCTTGAGGTCGTGGGGGTTGGAGGCGGCGACCAGGGCGCCCCGCAGGTCGATGAGGCCCTGCTCGTAGAGGCGGGACAGCGACTGGTCGAAGGTCTGCATCCCGTAGTACTCGCCGTCGGCGATGATCTCGCGGATGTCCCCGGTGCGGCCGGGGTCGACGATGCACTGCTGGATGCGGCCGTTGCCGACCATGACCTCCAGCGCCGGCACCCGGCCCTGGCCGTCCACGGTCGGGACGAGGCGCTGGCAGATGGTGCCCTTGATGGAGCCGGCCAGGGCGACGCGCACCTGGCTCTGCTGGTAGGGCGGGAAGAAGTCGACGATCCGGTTGATGGTCTCGGTCGAATCGATGGTGTGGAGGGTCGAGAGGACGAGGTGGCCGGTCTCGGCCGCGGTCAGGGCGGCGTAGACCGTCTCCTGGTCGCGCATCTCACCGACCAGGATGACGTCGGGGTCCTGGCGCATGGCCGAGCGCATGGCGGTGGCGAAGTCGTGGGTGTCGAAGCCGATCTCCCGCTGGCTGATCTCCGCCATCTCGTCGCGGTGGACGATCTCGATGGGGTCCTCGATGGTGACGACGTGGCACTCGCGGGTGCGGTTGATGTGGCCGATCATGGCGGCCAGCGTCGTCGTCTTGCCCGACCCCGTGGGCCCGGTCACGAGGATCAAGCCCCGCTGCTCGTTGGCCAGCCTGGTCACCACCTCGGGCAGGCCCAGGTCCTCCGCGGTCGGCACCTGGCTGCGCACCCGGCGGAACACCATGGCCACCGAGCCCCGCTGCCGGAACACGTTGGTGCGGAAGCGGCCCACGCCGGGGATGGAGTAGGCGAAGTCGGCCTCGTGGCGGACCATGAACTGCTCGGCCACCTCCGGGCGCATGATGGCGTCAGCCATGGCCGCGGTGTCCTCAGGCGAGACGGAGGGCTCCCCTTCGAACTTGCGGAGGTCGCCGTGGACCCGGATGCGAGGGGGCGAGCCCACCTTGATGTGCAGATCGGAGCCATCCGTGTCCGCCAGAACGCGCAGCAGTCGATCCAGCCATTCGTGGGCCATGGCCCTTGTATCGGCCGGGCGCCGGGCGCGCCTGAGGGCCTGGCTACTGTTCGCCCGTGGAGCTGCGCCAGGCCACCGTGGCGGCCAACGGGTTGCGCTTCGGGTTGCTGGAGACGGGCCCGGCCGACGGTCCCCTGGCCCTGTGCCTGCACGGCTTCCCCGACTCGGCCTGGTCCTGGCGCCACCTTCTGCCCGAGCTGGGCCGGGCCGGCTTCCACGCCGTGGCCCCCTTCCTGCGGGGATATCACCCCACCGAGGTCCCCGCCGACGCCCGCTACCAGACCGGGGCCCTGGTGGCCGACGCCTGCGCCCTCCACGGCGCCCTGGGCGGCGACGGCCGGGCCGTACTCGTGGGCCACGACTGGGGGGCGCTGACCAGCTACGGGGCCGCCGCCCTGGCCCCCGAGCGCTGGCGGCGGGTGGTCGCCATGGCCGTGCCCCCGGCCCCGGCCGTCGCCTCCGCCTTCTTCTCCTACGCCCAGCTGCGGCGCAGCTGGTACATGTTCTTCTTCCAGCTCCCCCTGGCCGAGGCGGCCGTGGGCCTGGACGACCTGGGCTTCATCGACCGGCTCTGGGCCGACTGGTCTCCCGGCTACGACGCGGGCGACGACCTGCCCCGGGTCAAGGACTGCCTGCGGGGCCCGGCCAACCTGGGGGCGGCCCTGGGCTACTACCGGGCCCTGTTCGACCCCGCCCGCCAGTCGGCCGAACTGGGTGCCGAGCAGGCCGCCACCCAGGCGCCCACGCCCCAGCCCACCCTCTACCTCCACGGCGCCGACGACGGCTGCATGGGTCCCGAGCTGGTCCAGGGCGAGACGGTGCTGGGCCATCTCGGCCCCGGCTCCCGGGTGGCCCTGGTGCCCGGGGCGGGCCACTTCCTCCACCTCGAGCGGCCCGAGGCCGTCGACGGCCTCGTCGTCGAGTTCGTGACCGAGGGATGAGCGCCCCCCGGCCCGGCCTGGCCGAGCTCGCCCCCGACCGCCTGCCCGACGGGGTGCTGGCCGTGGTGAGGCGATCCTGTCCCACCTGCTCCCTGGTCGCCCCCGTGCTGGCCCAGCTGGCCGGGGCGGGGGTGGGCCTGACGGTGTGGGTCCAGGACGATCCCTCCTTCCCTGCCGGTGTGGCCGGGGTGGTCGACGACACCGGCCTCGAGCTGTCCTACCGCCTGGGGGTGACCACGGTCCCCACGCTGGTGCGGGTGGAGGGCGGCCGCGAGGTCGAGCGGCTGGAGGGTTGGGACCGGGCCGGGTGGGAGCGGCTGACCGGCGTCGGGGATCTGGGGCCCGGGCTGTCCGGCTTCAGCCCCGGATGCGGCTCCATGACGGTGGAGCCGGGGGTGGCCGACGAGCTGGCCGTGCGCTTCCTGGGCCCGGCGCTCAAGAGCCGGCGGGTGGACCTGGGCCGTCTGGAGGACGAGGCCGAGGCCATGTTCGCCCGGGGATGGACCGACGGGCTGCCCGTCGTGGCCCCCACCGAGGCCCGGGTCCTGCGCATGCTGGACGGCACCCGGCGGGCGCCCGACGAGGTGGTGGCCGTGGTGCCCCCCGACCAGGTGCCCTGCACCGTCGAGAAGGTGGCGGTCAACGCGGTGCTGGCCGGCTGCCGGGCCGAGTACCTCCCTGTCGTGCTGGCCGCGGTTGAGGCGGCCTGCACGGACGAGTTCAACATGCACGGCCTCCTGGCCACCACCTACTTCTCGGGTCCGGTGGTCATCGTGAACGGGCCCGTGGCCCTCGCGGTGGGGATGAACGCGGGGCTCAACGCGCTGGGCCAGGGGAACCGGGCCAACGCCACCATCGGCCGGGCCCTCCAGCTCGTCGTGCGCAACGTGGGCGGGGGCCGCCCGGGCGGGGTCGACAGGGCCACGCTGGGCAACCCGGGCAAGTACACCTTCTGCTTCGCCGAGGACGAGGCCGGCTCGCCCTGGGAGCCGCTGTCGGTGGAGCGGGGCTTCGGCCCGGGCGCGTCCACCGTCACCCTGTTCGCAGGCAGCGGCGTGCACGGGGTGGTGGACCAGCTGTCGCGCACGCCCGAGTCCCTGGCCCGCAGCCTGGCCCTGGCCCTGCGGGCCGTGGCCCATCCCAAGCTGGCTCTGGGCTTCGACGTCGTCCTGGTCGTGTCGCCCGAGCACGCCCGGGTGTTCAAGGAGGCGGGGTGGGACAAGGCCCGGCTCAGAGCCGAGCTCGACGGTCTCCTGACCGTCCCCGGCCAGGAGATGGTGCGGGGAGCGGGGGGCGTGGCCGAGGGCGTGCCCGAGGGGTTCGCATCGACCTCGCTTCCCAAGTTCCGCCCCGGAGGACTGATCATCGTCCACGCCGGGGGCACGGCCGGGCTCTTCTCGGCCATCATCGGTGGATGGGTGAGCGGTCCGACGGGCAGCGAGCCCGTCACGCGGGAGGTGGGATCTTGAGGGGCACCGAGGGCGAGGACGGGCGGGTGGTGCTCGACCCGACCGGGGAGCTGGTACCCCAGTCACGGCCCCGGGTGGCCCGGCCCCACTCCCTCGACGGCCTGCGGGTCGGCCTGCTCGACATCTCCAAGCCACGGGGCGACGTCTTCCTCGACCGCCTGGCCGAACGCCTCTCCGCCCGAGGCCTGCGGCTGGAGCGCTACCGGAAGCCGACCTTCACCAAGCCCGCACCCGTCGACCTGCGCCACGAGATCGCCACCAACTGCGACGTGGTCATCGAAGCCCTGGCCGACTGAGGCAGCTGCACGTCGTGCAGTGTGCACGACATCGCCGCCCTGGAGGAGAGGGGGATCCCCGCCGTGTTCGTGGCTTCGACCGAGTTCGTCGAGGCCGCCGCGGCCCAGGCCCGGGCCTTGGGCCTGGATCCGGCCGGGGTGTTCGTGCCCCACCCCATACAGGACCGTACCGACGACGAGCTGAGGGCGCTGGCCGACGCCGCCGTCGACGCGGTGGTGGCCGCGGTGAGCGGCGGGTGAGTCAGCCGGGCGTCGAGTCCCAGATGTCGTCGCCGTAGGGCCGCTGGCGGGGGGGTGCGGAGTCCCGCTTCCACACCATGAGCTTGCGCCGGAAGTAGCACACCTCCTCGCCCCGCTGGTTGAAGCCCTTGGTCTCGACCGTCACCACGCCCCGGTCGTCCTTGGACCTCGACTCAACCTTGCCCAGGACCCGGGTCTCGGCATAGATGGTGTCGCCGTGGAAGGTGGGGCGCTTGTGACTGAGCGACTCCACCTCCAGGTTGGCGATGCACGAACCGCTCACGTCGGGGACGCTCATCCCCAGCACGAGCGAGTAGACCAGGTTGCCCACCACCACGTTCTTGCCCTGCACGGTCTCGTGCTCGGCGAACCATGCGTTGGTGTGGAGGGGATGGTGGTTCATCGTCATCATGCAGAACAGGTGGTCGTCGTACTCGGTGATCGTCTTGCCCGGCCAGTGGCGGTAGACGTCGCCCACCTCGAAGTCCTCCAGGTAGCGGCCGAAGGGACGGTCGTACACGGTCATGCGGACTCCTCGGGTCGGTCGGGGTCAGATGGCTCGGTCGGGGTCAGATGGCTCGGTCGGGGTCAGATGGCTCGGTCGGGGTCAGATGGCTCGGTCGGGGTCAGATGGCATAGCGCGACAGCAGGCCGCGGGCGATGACCAGACGCTGGATCTCGTTGGTGCCCTCCCCGATGATCATTAGCGGAGCGTCGCGGAAGTAGCGCTCGACCGGGAGCTCGGCCGTGTAGCCGTAGCCCCCGTGTATGCGCATGGCCTCGGTGGAGATCTCGAGGGCGGCCTCGGAGGCGAAGAGCTTGGCCATGCCCGCCTCCACGTCGGCCCGCTGGCCGGCGTCGAGCTTCTCCGCGGCCGAGCGCACCAGCAGGCGGGCCGCCTCCAGCTTGGTCCCCATGTCGGCCAGCTTGAACTGGATGGCCTGGTGCTTGGCGATGGGGACGCCGAAGGCCTCGCGCTGCTGGGCGTAGCGGATGGAGGCCTCGAAGGCGGCCCGGGCCACGCCCACGGCACGCGAGGCGATGTTGACCCGCCCCAGCTCCAGCCCGCCCAGGATCTGGGACAGGCCCTTCCCCAGCCCGGCCGGACCTCCGAGCACGCAGTCGGCGCCCACGCGGTGGCCGTCGTAGGTCATCTCCACCGTCTCGATGCCCTTGTAGCCGAGCTTGTCGATCTTGCGGGAGACGGTGATGCCGCCGAAGCGGGGTCCGGGCTCCTTCTCCACGATGAAGCAGGTGATGCCCTCGGGCGTACGGGCGGCCAGGGCCACGATCCCCGCCCTCTCGCCGTTGGTGACCCACATCTTGGTCCCGTCGATGACGTAGGTCTCGCCGTCGGGGGTGGCCTTGCACCGCAGGGAGCGGGTGTCGCTCCCGGCGTCGGGCTCGCTCAGCGAGAGGGCGCCGCGGATCTCGCCCTCCGCCATGCGCGGCAGCCACCGCGACCTCTGCTCGGGCGTGCCGTGGAGCCGGAGCAGGGTAGCCACCATCATGTGGGTGTTGAGCACACCCGAGAGCGACATCCAGCCGGCCGACAGCTCCTCGACGATGCGCGCGTACGTGATCACGTCGAGGCCCAGCCCGCCGTGCTCGGGAGGGATGGTGCAGCCGAAAAGGCCCAGCTCCCGCATGCCTGCCACCAGCTCGGCCGGATAGGTGTCGCCGTGCTCGAGCTCGAGAGCGACGGGCATCACCTCCTTGGCGACGAACGTGCGGACTGCGTCGACGAGCTCGTCGGCCAGGGCGGGGTCGGTGCGGGTCATCGGGGCGCAGGCTACCCATCCGCTCCCTGGACCACGCTGTCCGTGGGCCATGCTGGGGACGTGACCCCGAGCCGGCGAGCGCCGCCTCCTGCCGGCCGCCGGGTGGGCGCGGCCAGCAGGGCTCTGTTCGCCCTCGCCGTCGTGGTCGGGGGCGCGACCGCGGCCTGCGGGTTCCGCCCCGCGCTGGCGCAGGTGGCGGCCACCACGACGTCCAGGCCCCAGGCCACCACCCCGACCTCCCTGCCCGGCCCCGGCACCACGGCCAGGCCCGCACCCACCACCGCCGCTCCCGCCAGCACCACCGCCGCGCCGGCCACCTCGAGCACGGTGAGGCGTCCCCCGGTCACCCGGGTCACGACGACCACGACGACGGCGCCCCCCATCACCGCCGTGTCCGTGCCCGCGACCACCATCCCGTCCTCTACGACGAACCTGCAGGCCGCGGGCGCGCCGGGCGAGGGGCACGTGTCGCCCTTGTTCCCGGCTCTGTCGGGCGCCGGCGTCGCCCTGGCCCTGGCCATCCTGGCCGGGCGCTGGATCAGGAACCGGCCCGGCCCGTGATCGAGCTGGGCCTGCGCAACGACGTCTACCGGCGTCCCCTGGCCACCGCCCTGGACCGCCTGGGCCTGCGCGAGGGCTGGCGTTGCGTGGACGTGGGAGCCGGAGGGGGCGGTGTCAGCGTCGCCCTGGCCGAGATCGTGGGCCGCGACGGCCGCGTCTACGCGGTCGACAGCGATCCCGCGGCGCGGGACGCGGCCGCGGCCGCCGCCGCCCCCCACGCCCAGGTGATCGCCATCACCCAGGCGGGCGAGGACCTGCTGCTGCCCGAGCCGGTCGACCTGGCCTTCTGCCGCTTCCTGCTCATGCACGTGGCCGACCCTGTCGTCGTGCTCAGGCGCATGGGCCGGGCCGCCCGGCCCGGGGGCTGGGTGGTCGCCCAGGAGCCCATCACCTCGGCCGGCCGGGTGGGCGGCGAGCCGCTGTCGATGCCGGACGCACCGCATCCCGACGTGGGCGCGCTTCTGCCCGCCCTGGCCCGCGACGCCGGGCTCGAGATCGTCGACGCCTGGGCCGAGGCACCGGCCGGAGTGGGCCCCGGTCCGGTGACCGCCTACCTGGCCCAGCTCACCGAGGTGAGCCCGGGCGACGACCCCGTCGTCCTGCCCCCGCTGGTGACCGTGGTGGCCAGGCGCCCGGCCGTCGACTGACAAGCTCGCCGCGGGCCGGGACGGGAGCGCGCCATGCGGCGACGGTGGCCGGAGGCCACAATGGCCGCACGCCACCAGGGAGCGGCCTGACACCGGGGAGTCGCATCGATGATCGACCGAGCGCCGTCGGGGATGCGCCGCTTCGTCATGGAGCGGGAGCAGGACGCCTCAGGCGTCTCGGGAACCGGCTTCGTGCTGGAGGGCGTGCTGTTCTCGACGGGGGTGGTGGTCGTGCACTGGCTCACGCCGCCGCCGCGCGGCTCGATCAGCGTGTTCGACTCCCTCGAGCAGTTCCTGTCCATCCACGTCGCCCCCCATCCCGGCAACCACGCCGTGGTCACCTTCGAGGACGGCGAGCAGCTCTCCCAGGAGCGGGCCAAGATCATCGTCCTCCGTCGCTGACGGGCTGCGGAGGGGCCTAACTACACTCCCCGGCCATGGCCGCACCCGACCTCGACGCCGCGGCCGCCGCGGTCGAGGCGGCCAGGACCGCGGTGGAGGCGGGGGCCCGGCATCTGGGGGGCAAGGGCCCGGGCGCGATCGACGCCAACCAGGTGGCCGCCTACGACCTGGCCCACGGCGCGGCCGCGGCCGAGATAGCCAGGGCCGCCCTCGGGTACGCCTCCAAGGGCGAGGTGGAGGCACGCATGGGCTGCGCCTTCGTCGCCGATGCCGTGCACGACGTGGCCGGACGCCTCCTTTCCCGAGAGGACGCATGGGGCCTGCGGCCGGGAGCCTTGGACCCGGCACTCGGCTTCGCCCGCATCCACCGCTCCCCCGAGGCTCTCGCCTCTCTGTGCGGCGAGCAGGGACCCCGTCACCTGGACGCCGACTTCGAGCTGGTGCAGGACACGTTCCGGCGCTTCGCCGACGACAAGATCCGCCCCGTCGCCGAGCACGTGCACCGCACCAACGCCGACGTGCCCGAGGAGGTCATCTCCGGGCTGGCGGAGATGGGGGGCTTCGGCCTCTCGGTCCCCGAGGAGTACGGCGGATGGGCCGCCGGGGGCGAGAGCGACTACATGGGCATGGTCGTGGCCACCGAGGAGCTGTCCCGGGGGTCCCTGGGGGTGGGCGGCTCGCTCATCACCCGCCCGGAGATCCTCACCCGGGCCCTGGTGCGGGGCGGGACCGAGGACCAGAAGCGGGAATGGCTGCCACGCATCGCAACGGGAGAGGCCATGGTCGCGGTGGCCGTGACCGAGCCCGACTTCGGGTCGGACGTGGCCGGGGCCAAGGTGTCGGCCACTCCCGCTGGCGGGGGCTGGGCCCTGAACGGGGTCAAGACCTGGTGCACGTTCGCGGCCCGGGCCGACGTGCTCATGCTCCTGGCCCGCACCGACCCCGACCGGGCCAAGGCCCACCGGGGCCTCTCCGTCTTCGTCGTGCCCAAGCCCAGGGGCGAGGGCCATGGGTTCGTGCTGACCCAACCGGAGGGGAAGGGCAGCATGGAGGGCCGGCCCATCGACACCATCGGCTACCGGGGCATGCACAGCTACGAGCTGGCCTTCGAGGACTGGTGGGTCCCGGCCGCCTGCCTGGTCGGGGGCGAGGGCGGGCTGGGCAGGGGCTTCTACTACCAGATGGAGGGGTTCGAGAACGGCAGGCTGCAGACGGCGGCAAGGGCCCTGGGCGTCATGCAGGCAGCCTACGAGGCGGCATACGACTACGCCGTCAACCGGGTCGTGTTCGGCGCACCCATAGTGGAGTACCAGCTGACCCGGGCCAAGCTGGCCCGCATGGCCGTGCTCATCCAGGCCAGCCGCCAGTTCACCTACGAGGTGGCCCGGCTCATGGCCAAGGGTGAAGGGGCCCTGGAGGCGTCCATGGTCAAGGCCTACGCGTGCCGGGCCGCGGAGTGGGTGACCCGGGAGGCCATGCAGCTGCACGGGGGGATGGGTTACGCCGAGGAGTTCTCCGTGAGCCGCTACTTCGTCGACGCCCGGGTCCTGTCCATCTTCGAGGGGGCCGACGAGACCCTGGCCCTCAAGGTCATCGCCCGCAGGCTGGTGGAGCGGGCCTCGGCCTGACGGGCGCGATCAGGCCTTCTCGACGGTGAGGGCCTGGAGGTAGTGCAGGTACGACCTCCAGCGCACGACGCCGCGGATGGGGAGGCCCAGCAGCTGCCAGAACATGCGCCAGGTGCGCCGGTAGCCCTCGAGCTTGCCGAACTTCTCGCGCTTGGTGCGATGGGTGACGCCGTCCATGATCCGGGCTGTGGTCGCCAGCCCCCGCTCGGCGATGACCTTGTTGATCATGAACTCGATGGTGTAGCCCTTCAGCTGATCGGGGCTCACCGCCTCGAACACCCAGCGGGGCAGCACCCTCTCCCCCGTGGTCGGTGGCAGCCGGAGCACGACCGGGTTCCACGGCCCGTAGTCGAACCATCCGATGGACATCACCGCCCTGCCCTCGACGAACGGGAGGCAGATGGCGTCGAGGTGGGCGCCGGTGACGCCCAGCAGGTCGGCGTCGGCGAAGAGCAGGGCGCCGGCGTCGGTCGCGGCCACGCCCGCCCTCATGGCGTGGGCCTTGGACCCCTCGCCGTCCAGGCGCACGACCCGGGCGCCGGCGCTGCGGGCCTCCTCGGCCGTCGCGTCGCTCGACCCGTCGTCCACGACGATGACGTCGCGGACATAACGGCAGCCCCGGCAGGCGGCGACGACCTGGGCGACGGTCGCCGCCTCGTCCCGGGCGGGTATCACGGCGTCGATGACGGGGGCGGGAATGGGGCCGCCCGCCGCCTCCTCGGGGCCCGCCTGGGGGTCGGCCGTCGGATCGACGGTCCCCGGTACCAGAGCGTCGGGGCCGGGCCCGTGGGCCCGCACCGCGGCCGGGCTCACCCCCGGGCCGACGGGCTGCGGACCAGACCGGCCCGCTCGCCCCGGGCGACGACCTTCACCGCCACCTTGCGGGACGCCTCGTCGATCATCTCGTCGCCGAACATGACCGCACCCCGGCGGTCCTCCTGGGTGGCCTGCTGGTAGGCGTCGAGCACGGCGCAGGCCCGGTCGAACTGCTCCTGGCTGGGCGAGAAGACCTGGTTGAGGATGCTCACCTGATCGGGGTGCAGGGCCCACTTCCCGTCGTATCCGAGGATCATGGTGCGCACACAGAAGTCACGGAAGCCTTCGGGGTCCCGCACCCGCACGTAGGGCCCGTCGATGACCTGCAGCCCGTTGGCCCGGCCGGCCATGAGGATCTTCAAGAACACGTAGTGGAAGTAGTCACCGGGGTACTCGGGGATCTGCAGCCCTCCGCTGAGCGAGGGCATCTCCATGGACGCCGACATGTCGACCGGCCCCAGGATGATCGTCTCCAGCCGGGGCGATGCCGCGCAGATCTCCTCCACGTTGATGAGGCCCCGGGCCGTCTCGATCTGGGCTTCGATGCCGATGTGGCCCAGGGGCAGCCCGGTGTTGGCTTCCACCTGGGTCAGGAGAAGGTCGAGCGCCACCACCTCGGCCCCGGACTGGACCTTGGGCAGCATCACCTCCTCCAGGCGCTCGCCCGCATTGCCCACCACCTCGATGACGTCGCCGTAGGTCCACTTGGTGTCCCAGGAGTTGATGCGGACGCAGAGAGTCTTCTCGCCCCAGTCCTGGTTCTTGACCGCGTCGACGGCCTTGGCCCGGGCGCTCTCCTTCTCGAGGGGAGCCACGGAGTCCTCGAGGTCGAGGAACACCATGTCGGCAGGGATGCCGGGCGCCTTGGCCAGCATCTTCTCGCTCGATGCGGGGACGGAGAGGCAGGAACGGCGAGGCAGATCGCGGGTACGGGCGGACATGCGACGATGCTACGAGCGGGCCGGCGACGACTGCCAAGCGGAAGGCCGGGGCCCGAGGTGTTCGGTCAGGGGGCGGACCAGCCCCCCACCGGCTTGAGCAGCTCGGGGGCCACCGGGCAGTCGGCCCTGCGCGCCGCGCCCGGGCCGGACGGGTCGTCGGCGACGCCGGCGGGCCCGACGACACGGTCGCACCAGCTCAGGGGCACGATCTCCTCGGCCCGGTCCCACGGATCGTCAGGGCCGTCGAGGCGCCGGCGCAGGGCGTCCCAGAGGCGTCCGGGCAGGGCTCGGCCCTCTCCCGCGACCACCCACACGCCCACCCCCGACTGACGCCCGACGGCGGCAGCCGCGCTCGAGCCGCTGACGGCGACGAAGCCGTCCGGGCCGAGGGCGTTGGCCTCCAGCACCACCAGGTCGGAGGCCACCACGGCGGCGGCCACGCCCGACTCGGGGACCTCCGCGGCGTGGAGCCCCGCCGCGTCCAGACGCGCCACCAGCCCCGAGCCCTCTCCCCAGGCGTCGACCACCTGCACGCTGACGTCGCCCCTCGCACCCAGCCCGGCGGCGGTGAGCTCGGGCCAGCCCAGGATCGTGACGGTGGCGTCCTCGGGCACGTGCTCGGCGAGGACCCACGGGGTGCCGTCGTCGTCGAGCACCCGGGCCGACGCCCACGCCTCGCGGGCCGGGTCGTCGGCCGCGAGCACGCGGGCCGCCAGCCACCACATGGGGCCGACGCCAGGATGGCGGTCGACCAGGCGCCTGCACGCGGTGACCAGCGCGGCGGGGTCGTCGGCGAAGCCGGTCAGCGCCCCCGCGGCCTCCTGCACCAGCAGGGTCGGCCCGGCCCCGTCGGCCCGGGCGACGTACCGGAGCCGCTCGATGGGGTGCACCGCACGAACGGTACCCCAGGCCGCGGGTCTCTACGTGGGCTTGAACACCATGAGGAACACGATGGTCACGACGATGGCGTCCAGCACCATCCCCACCGCCGCGTCGCGCCGGAACAGGCGGTCGTATTCGGCCGCTTCGGGCGGCGCACCGGCGCCGACGGGGGCACCCGCCATGGCACGCAGCAGCTCGATCATGCGCTTCTCGTTGGGTCGCACCATCCCGTGGACCAGCCCGATCACGACCAGGAAGAGGACGATGGAAACCGAGATCCAGGGCTGGCTGAACTTGTAGAGCTTGTCGCTCATTCCCACCAGGGCGAACCCCAGCAGGAACACCAGGTAGATGAGGTACTGCGCCACCCGGTCGCTGACGAAAAAGTTGGTCTCGGCTATCGCCAGCCCTTCACGCCCTCCCGCCCGGCGGGCCCGGGCTGTGTAGAGACCGTTGAGGAACACCGCGCCGAAGCCAACGATGGCCAGGAGGATGTGGATCGACTTGAGCGCGTTGTAGGCGCTGTCGTCGACGGCGGACAGCAGCACGGCGCCCTCCTCTCGTCCGTCGGTGAAGCGTCGCAGGTCCGAACGTACCCGAACTACGGTCTGCCGCCGTGGCAACGGACCCCCCGCCGCAGCTCGTGCTCACGCCCATCAGGGGCAAGCCGCGCACCGTGAGAGAGCTGTTGACGACCTTCCACCTGGTATTCGTGGCGCTGGACCCGTTCACCAACGAGAGCGCGTGGATCCTGCCCACCGCCGCCCGCATCCTGACGGTGTTCGATCAGGCCGACTGCCGCGTGGCCTGGCTGGTGGCGGGGGCGACACCCGAGGAGTGCAGGATGTTCCTCGGCCCGTGGGCCGAGCAGATGCTCACCTTCGCCGATCCCGACAGGGAAGCGGTGAAGGCCTTCGGGCTCGAGCGCCTGCCCGCCCTCGTCCACCTGGGCATCGACGGGACCATCGTGGGCGCGGCCGAAGGATGGAAACCGGCCGAGTGGCGCGCCGTCACCGACAGGCTGGCCAAGATGATGAGCTGGCGGGCCCCCGCCATCCCGTCCCCCCGCGACCCCGCCCCCTTCGTGGGGACGCCGGCGCCGGGCTGAACATCACTTGAGGATCCCGCCTCTCGTCATGGCCATCACGTCGAGGGCCCGGTCCACCTCCTCTTCGCTGAGCAATCCCTCCTCGAGGACCACGGAGCGCAGGTCCTTGCCCTCCTCCGTGGCCCGCTTGATGACCTTGGCCGCGGCCTCGTAGCCGATGTACGGGTTGAGCGCGGTGCCGATCGACGGAGACGAGAGCGCGTAGGTGCGACAGCGCTCCTCGTCGGCCACGATGCCGGCCACGCACTTATCGGCCAGGGCCCGGCTCACGGCCGCCAGCAGACGGATCGACTCGAGCACGTTGCGGGCGACGACGGGGAGCATGACATTGAGCTCGAAGTTGCCGGCCGCCCCGCCGAAGGCGACGGCGGCGTCGTTGCCCACGACCTGGGCCACCACCTGGCACACGGCTTCGGGAACGACGGGGTTGACCTTCCCGGGCATGATCGACGAGCCCGGCTGGAGGTCGGGCAGGCGGATCTCGGCCAGCCCGCAGCGGGGGCCGCTCGCCATCCAGCGCAGGTCGTTGGCCATCTTGTAGAGGGACACGGCGATGGTGCGAAGCTGCCCCGAGCACTCGACGATGCCGTCGCGTGCTCCCTGGGCCTCGAAGTGGTCGCGCGCCTCGGTGAAGGGCAGGCCGAGCTCGTCCGACACCCGGGCGATGACGCTCTTGGCGAAGCTCTTGGGCGCGTTGATCCCCGTTCCCACCGCGGTCCCCCCCAAGGGCAGCTCGGAGACGCGGGGAAGGCAGGCCTGGATGCGCTCGACGCCGTGCCCGATGGCCGAGGCGTAGCCCCCGAGCTCCTGGCCGAGCGTCACCGGGGTGGCGTCCATGAGGTGGGTGCGTCCGGCCTTGACCACCTGACGGAACTGGCGCTGCTTTCGGCGCAGGGCCCCGGCCAGGTGCTCCAGGGCGGGGATCAGGTCGCGCACGAGGCCGACCGCGGCCGCGACATGGATGGCGGAGGGGAACATATCGTTGGACGACTGCGACGCGTTCACGTCGTCGTTGGGGTGGACCTTGCGCCCCAGGCGCTCGCCCGCCAGCGTGGCCAGCACCTCGTTCAGGTTCATGTTGGTCGACGTCCCCGACCCCGTCTGGAAGACGTCGACGGGGAACTGGTCGTCCCATCTCCCGGCTGCGACCTCGGCCGCGGCCTCGTGGACGGCCTGGGCCACGTCCCGGTCGACGAGCTTGAGCCTGGCGTTTACAAGGGCGGCCGCCCCCTTGAGCGTGGCCAGGGCCGCGATCAGCGACCGCTCGACGCGCGTGTCCGATATGGGGAAGTTCTCGACAGCTCGCTGGGTCTGAGCAGCCCATTTGGCCTGAGCCGGGACCCGTACGTCGCCCATCGAGTCGTGCTCGATGCGGTACTCCTCGGTCATTGGGCCGACGGTAGCGGCGCGCCGCGCAGGGGTGCGAAGCCGGATCGGACCCGTGCCGCCGGATGGCTCACGCCGTCCGGGATTGCCCGGACCGGTCCGACCGCACTAGCCTGCCAACCCGTTGTGAACCCCGTCACGAGCGGTGACACGACGGCCGCGCGCCTTCGTAGCCGCTCTACTTCCCGATGGGTGGGAGTGGTCCTCGCGGCCGGCGTCCTCCTGCCCCTGGCCGCGCCCCTCCTGCACGCCGAGGGCGGAGCATTGGCCGACCCCGTCGCGGACAAGCGAGCGGAGGCCCAGCGCATCGCCGCCACCCTCGCGGCCCAGGGCCGCCAGACCAGCGTGCTGGCCGAACGGCTCGACGAGGCCCGCCTCAACGCCGACCAGGTCAACCTGCAGCTGGGCCGGGCCCGTCTGGATCTGGCCCAGACCGATCAGCAGGTCGGCGCCCAGCGGGCCCGGCTGAGGGCGCAGGCGGTGAACGCCTACGTGACCGGCGGGAACGCCTCGGTGGCCCAGCTCCTGGTGCAGGCCAGCCAGGAGGACGTGGTGTTGCGGCGCAACTACCTGGAGAGCGTGACCGGCCAGGAGCGCGACACGCTCGACGGCCTGCGCGCCGCCCGCATCACCCTGGACGAGAAGCGGGCGGAGCTGGGGCGAGCCCAGGACGCGGCCAGAACGGCGCTGGCCCAGGTGAGCGCGGCGGAGCGGGCCGCGGCCGCCTCGGACGCGGCCGAGCAGGCCACCCTGGCCAGGGTCCAGGGCGAGTTGGTCACCCTCGTGGTGCAGGAGCAGCAGCGCCAGGCCGCGGCCCAAGCGGCCCGGCTTCAGGCCCAGCTCATGGCCCGCCTCGCCGCCCCCCGCCCGGCCCACCAGGTCAACACGCCCCGCGCATCCAGCTCGTCCAGCTCGTCCGGCTCATCAGGCTCGTCAGGCTCGTCAGCGTCCTCCGAGCCGGGCCAACCCGGCTCACCACCTCCCCCCGCGGGGGGAGCGGCTGCCGCGGTGGAGGAGGCCAAGCGCCAACTCGGCAAGCCCTACCACTACGGCGGCTCGGGGCCGGACAGCTTCGACTGCTCGGGGCTGACGGCCTGGGCATGGAGAGCAGGAGGGCGTTCGCTTCCCCACTCCGCGGCCGGCCAGTACTCGGCCACCATGCACATCCCCATCAGCCAGCTCCAGCCAGGCGACCTCGTCTTCTACGGCAGCCCGCCCCATCACGTGGGCATCTACGTGGGCGGCGGGCAGATGATCAACGCCCTCCACAGCGGGACCGTCGTCAGATACGAGTCGATCTACTTCGAGGGTGACCTGATCGGCGGCGGGCGGGTCAACTGAGCGCGCCAACCCCGAGTTGCCGGCGGGCTGACGGGCGCCGGGGCGGTCAGCGGGGAACCTGGTCGGCGCCCGCCAGCCCCGCGGGAGGGAGCCGGCCCTCGGCACCCTCCAGCCTGGGACCGGGGACGCGGGGGAAGCGGTAGGGCACAGGCTCCCGCCCCGCCTGGCAGACGAAGGCCTCGCCCGTGACCGATCCCGTCATGCAGGCGAGCACGGCCTCGGCGACCTGCCTCGGGGCGATGAGAGGGAACTGGGCCTGCTGCAGCAGCCGCTTGGCCTCGTCGCCGACCAGCGGCGTGTCGACGATGCCGGGACACACGGCGTTGACGGTGATGCCCCGGGCCTGGAGCTGGGGCGCCAGCGCCCGCACCAGGCCCACGACCGCGTGCTTGGTCAGGGTGTACACGGGGTCGGCGTCGAAGGCGATGAGGCCGGCCAGCGAGGCCGTGGCGACCACCGCCCCCCCGCCCCGCCTGGACATGGCCGGGACGACGGCCCTGAGCCCGAAGACCACGCCGTCGACGTTGGGGCCCATGATGCGGCGGTACTGGGCGTCGGTCAGCCTGGTGATGTCGGCCTCGCCGGTGGTGACGCCGGCGTTGAGATAGGCCAGGTCGAGCCCGCCGAACTCGCCCTCGGCCGCGTCCACGATCGCTTCCCACCCGGCGGGATCGGCCACGTCGGCCCGCATGAACCGTCCCTTGACCTGGGCCGCGGCCTCCTCTCCCGCCTCTGCGGCCAGGTCGGCCACCACGACGGTCGCGCCCTTCTCGGCCAGGAGGGTGGCCGTCGCCCGGCCGATGCCCGATGCCGCCCCCGTGACCACGGCGACCTTGCCGTCCAGCGCTCCCATCCGATCCTCCTCAGCTCGCCCGCCGGCATAGGTTGGCCGATGGTGCGCGCCGCCACCATCGTCGAAGGCAAGCTCGCGTTCGCCGAGCACCCCGATCCCCGTCCGGGCCGGGGTCAGCTCCTGGTGAGGGTGCACGCCGCCGGGGTGAACAACGCCGACCTGCTCCAGGTGGCGGGCTTCTATCCCGCCCCGCCCGACTCCCCGCCCGACATCCCCGGCATGGAGCTGGCGGGCCATGTCGTGGAGACGGGCCCGTCGGTCCACCGCTTCGGCCCCGGCGACCGCGTCATGGCCCTGTTGGGCGGGGGCGCCCAGGCCGAGCTCGCCCTGGTGGACGAGCGGGTGGCCCTCCCGGTCCCGCCCGGCGTCTCCTGGGAGGAGGCCGGGGGGTTCCCGGAGGCCTTCACCACCGCCCACGACGCCCTGTTCACCCAGTGCGGGCTGGGGCTGGGCGAGCGGGCCCTGGTCCACGGGGCCGCGGGCGGGGTGGGGACGGCGGCCGTGCAGCTGGCGGCCGCGGCCGGCGCCCGGGTCACGGCCACCGTCCGCGACCCGGCGCTGCGGGACGGCGTGGCCGCCCTGGGGGCGGCGGAGGTCGTGGCCCCCGACGTCTTCGTCGAGCACGGCCCCTACGACGTCGTGCTGGAGCTGGTGGGCGGGCCCAACCTGGCCGGGGACCTCCAGGCCCTGAACGTCGGCGGCCGCATCTCGTTGATCGGGCTCGGAGCGGGAGGCCGGGCCGACATGGACCTCATGGCCCTCATGGCCAAGCGGGTCCGCGTGTCGGGCTCGACCCTCCGGGCCCGACCCCCGGAGGAGAAGGCCGTGGCCCTCGGGCGGGTCGGGACCCATGTCCTGCCCCTTCTCGAGGCGGGCCGGGTGCGAGTCCCGCTGGCCGCCACCTTCCCCCTGAGCGATGCGACCGCCGCCTACCAGCGCTTCGCGGCCGGGTCCAAGCTGGGCAAGATCGTCCTGGTGACGGACGCGGGCTGAGGCGCCCCGCTCACACCGCGGTCCAGCCCCCGTCGACCGCGATCACCTGCCCGGTGACGAAGGAGCTGGCGTCTCCCGCCAGCCAGAGCAGGACCCCGTCGAGCTCGTTCAGCTCGCCGCCCCGTCCCATGGGCGTGTTGCGCCTGAGCCAGGCCCGACCCGACTCCTCCTCGAACATCTCCGTGGTGAGGTCGGTGGGGAACCACCCCGGAGCGATGGCGTTGACCCTGATGCCCCTGCGGGCCCACTGCACGGCCAGCTCCCGGGTGAGGTTGACCAGCCCCCCCTTGCTGGCCGTGTAGCTGGCCTGGGGCACCTGCCCGCTGGCCACCAGCCCCAGGACGGAAGCGACGTTCACGACCACGCCCGAACCCTGCTCGAGCATGGGCCTGGCCGCGGCCTGGGTGAGCACGAAGGCGGCGGTGAGGTTGACGGCCACGATGTCGCGGAACTGCTGGCGGGGCTCCTCCTCGGCCGGCAGCGGGTTCCCGATGCCGGCGTTGTTGACCAGGACGTCGATGCGTCCGTGACGGGCCAGGGCCGCCTCGACCAGGGCGTCGCAGTCCTGGTCACGGGACACGTCGCACGGGAACGGCACCGCGCCCGGGAGCTCGCCCGCCAGCGCCTCCAGGAGCCCGGCCCGGCGAGCCGCGAGCACGACGAGCGCCCCGGCGCCATGCAGGACCCGGGCCATGCGGGCCCCGATCCCGGCGGAGGCGCCGGTGACGACGGCCACCCGCCCGTCCAGGCGGAAGCGGGCCAGAGGATCGTCGCTGTCGCTCACGGAGCCGGATGTTACGGAGCGCCCGCTCCGCTCGGGGGTTGGCGCGGGAACAGGTGTTCGATATAGTCGGACCATGGCCGACGCCCAGTTCCGGTGGCGGCGGGCCGAGGAGGAGGCGAGCGAGGCGCCCGCCCTGTTCGACGCCGATCAGCTCCTCGACCGCCACGTGGGCCGGGGCGAGTTCAGCGGGATGGAGTTCCTCCACGTCAACGCCAGGCGCATCATCAACCAGGTCCCGTCCGCATCACGGGTCCCCTTCCGCTGGACCATCAACGCCTACCGGGGCTGCAGCCACGCCTGCAGCTTCTGCTTCGCCCGGCCCACGCACGAGTACCTGGGCCTCGGCATCGGTGAGGACTTCGAGCGCCGCATCGTTGTCAAGGTCAACGCCGTCGAGCGGGTGGCCGCTGAGGTCGCGGCCAGGAGGTGGTCGGGCGACCACATCGCCATGGGGACCAACACCGATCCCTACCAGCGCTGCGAGGGCAAGTACCACCTGACGCGCGGCATCGTCCGCGTCCTGGGAGCGGCGAAGAACCCGTTCTCCATACTGACCAAGTCGACGCTGATCCTGAGGGACCTGGACGTGCTGAGCGAAGCCGCCCGTCACGCCGAGGTGCGGTGCAACTTCTCCATCGGGACCTTGGACCAGGACGTGTGGAAGCTGACCGAGCCGGGCACACCGCACCCGCGGCACCGTGTGGAGGCGGTGCGGCGCCTCAACGATGCCGGCATACCTTGTGGCGTCCTCGTCGCGCCCGTGCTTCCCGGACTCTCCGACGGCGACGAACAGCTCGAAGAGGTCGTGACCGCGTGCGTGGAGGCGGGCGCCACGTCGGTGTCGGCCATCGCCCTCCACCTTCGGCCCGGGGTCCGCGACCACTTCCTGGCCTCGCTGAGGGTCACCCGTCCCGACCTGGCGCGCGACTACGAGCGCCGCTACCGGCGCGCCTACCTGCCGGCCACCGAACAGCGGGCCCTGTCGGCGCGTGTGCACCGGTTCGCCGCCGGCGTCCCGGGCCGGGAGCCGGTCCATCGCTCCCATGACATGCGCGGGGCGGAGGCGCCGGACCATGGTCACCCGGCGCCGGCCCGCCGTCCCGGTTCCCGCCAGCTCGGCCTCGGCTTCTAGAGGGCGCCGCCGGCCCAGGCCCGGACCATGGCGGGCACCGACCGGCTCACCATCTCGACCAGCTCCGGGTCGCGCTCGGGGGGAGCCTCCTCCAGCCAGTGGAGCACGCTGTCGACCAGGAAGGACAAGATGAGCTCGGCCGCCCAGGCCCGGCGCACCCCGTCGCCGATGGAAACGGGCGCCAGCAGCTCCCTGGCCACCTCGACCGCGCCGGCGCGCACGCTGGCGGCGTGGGCCGCGAACCGGGGCTCCCGGGCCGCCTGGCGCCACAGCAGGGTGAAGGCGGCGGGGTCCTCCCTGGCCCCCTCCAGCAGGGCGCGCACGGCGGCCTCGCTCCCGGTCAGCCCCCGGGCCCGGTGGGCGCCGAAGCCCCGGGCCAGCCTGTCGCGCACCTGGGCCAGGACCGCCTCGTAGAGGGCCTCCTTGGACTCGAAGTGCCGGTAGACGATGAGCCGGGTGATGCCGGCCGCGCCGGCCACGTCCTCCATCGAGGTGGCCGAGAAACCCCCCTGGCCGAAGGCCACGGCGGCGGCGCTGAGGATGGCGGCCCTCCGGGCCGGGCGGGCCAGGAGCCGGCGGGGGACCGTCGCCGGCCCGACCACCGCGGTTTCGCTTGCGGGCTGTATACAGAGGAGTATACAGTTCACCCGTCAGGCAGTGCGAGGGGAGGCCGCGGTGACGACCTTGCAGACCGAGTGGACCGAACAGGAGCTGCTGGCCAGCCATCCCGTCGAGGAGCCCCTCATCGCCGGGGGGGTCCGCTGCCACGGGGGCTTCGACCACGGCGGGGCCTACGTGTCGCCCCGCACCCTCAACCGCTGGCCCGCCATCGACGCGTGGAAGCAGCGACGGGCCGAGCAGTTCGGCACCCCCCTGCTGGACGTGGACCTGGCGTCGTGGCCGGGGACGTACCCCAACGCGGCGCAGGCCAGGCACCTCATCGCCTCCAGCGTGCCCGAGCCCATCATCTCCACCCTCACCCGCATCGGCACGGTCGAGGGCTTCGGGGCCATGATCCGCTACTCGGTGCTGCCCGACTTCCAATCCTGCTTCGAGGAGGACACCCGGGGCACGGCCATGGCCCACCTGGCCGGCGGGCTCTTCGAGGCCCACGCCCGCGACGAGGCGGGCTGGGGGGAGGAGGGGGGCCACAAGCAGATGTGGTATGCGGCCCGCGACGTCGCCTTCGACAGCCCCGTGACCGAGGACCAGACCGCGGTGATGCTCGAGCGCATGGGTATCCCGGTGCAGGGCGGAGCACCCGACCCCGAGGCCATGCGCCGCCAGCTCATGTCCCGGCTGTTGTTCGACGACATCGACCCCAACCTCCAGCTCCTCATCGACCGCATGGCCAACCTGCTGCTGATCGAGGTGAGCGCCTATCACACCTTCGCCTGGGCCGAGGAGGTGCTCTCTGACACCGCGCTGGTGGCGGGCGAGGGCGAGGCCGCCCGCCTTGTCTCCTACGTGCGGGCCGACGAGTCGCCCCATGTGGAGTACCTCAAGACGGTGCTGTCGGAGATGCGGGACCGCACGTTCAAGGCCGAGTCCGGACGGCACGTGGCCGGGAGCGAAGTGGTGGGGCGGTGCTGGGAGCGCTCCATGGGCGAGTCCCTGGGCGTGCGCCGGGAGCAGAACCTGGCCGTCACCCTGCGGGAGGTCGAGCACGCCCTGGCCGGGAACCCCCGGGCCGGGGAAATCCTGGAGCACTTCCACGCCCTGGGCACCATCCGTCCCCGCCCCGACGGGTCCTGGGTCAAGAGCGCGGCCTAACTCACTCCCCTCGGCGCGCCGGGCGGGCGGTCTGCCAGGCTCGGCCCATGA
>Ga0209577_10000811_pt1 | contig 31270 bp, 21 predicted proteins | sample GraSoiAngelo_109_FD_185874 | JGI IMG/M metagenome (GOLD analysis project Ga0209577, IMG submission 185874) | Grasslands soil microbial communities from the Angelo Coastal Reserve, California, USA - 14_0903_12_20cm (SPAdes) (version 2) | ecosystem: Environmental > Terrestrial > Soil > Grasslands...
ATGGCTCCGTACACCTGTTCTAACGATAGAGTTGGAAACTCGTCCACAAGGGTTTCCGGGGACGCTCCGTCGAGGAACGGAATGACGATCGATTCAAGCGACACCCGCGAGCCAGCTATCGCATACCTGCCATTTGTCTTTTCGACGTATTCCCGCGCCATATAGCACCTCTGCTCAATAGCTCATGATACCACCCGGATGCTGGCGCATCTATGGTGGTTTCGCTTTTGGTCAAAAAAGTCGTGCGTAGGGCTGAAGTTAAAGGTCACCGTCATGGTTTCAGGGTTTCAGGCGTGCTCTTGATTGAGGCCGCTGACAATCCGCGACCAGTACACAAACTGTGCCACCAGACTCAACATCCCAAACAGGACCACCGCCTCGAATCTCCCCGAGCACGGCCAGAGCCCCTTCCAGCCTTGTCCTTCAGCGCGTCGCAACAGGTTGTCCAAAAACAGGAAGAAAAATAACAGCGCCGCTATGTTGTACCCCGCCCTCGAATGCTTCTGCACGGTGGTAAGCTCCTCCTCATCTTCTTCCTGCTTCAGCCAACAGAAGCATAGGAAGCCAGCCAGGAGGTACACCGCGTTGTGGCCCAAAAACGCCAGGCATGGCAGCGTCACCCTCCACCACGACCAGTATCCCGCCACCGTAAGTTTCAAAACTGCCAGCACCACAGAAAGAAAGCCAAACATCCAGAACCCCATGGCCTGAATCGGATGTTCTTGTTTGCTGCTCATGCCGCCTCACGCTCATAGTATTTCAGCAGGCCGCCCAGCCGCTCTCGACACCGCACCTTTTCCTGTTCTCCATGGGCTGCTTGAGTTGGCAAAGGGAATAGCAATACGTTGCTTTTGCCTTGGTGATTTCTTTCCTCATGATAGTGGGCTTCGTAGTGGCGCAGCGCGCGCCGCAATGAGCCTTCACCCAACAAGATCAGCTTCGCCAGGCATTCCTCCCTAACCGACCTTACCCAGCGTTCCGCACAGGCGTTCAGATTCGGACTTCGGGGCGGCAAGGCAAGGGTCTTCACACTCCCTCTCGGGTCGGAGGAGGCGCGCTTACGCGCTGGCCTCCGTCCGCCGCCCAAACTGCCCGTACACATTTCGTGTAGGCAGCTTTCACGAAGACTCAGCTATGCCGAGATGCAAGAGAAGGAATTAAGTCGATCAGACGAACAAGCTCGTACTCGCCGTAAAGCTGGGCCACAGGCAGCCGTTTCCAGCCAGCATTGCGCCAATGCTTATAGCGATGCGACCAGATGCGCCGCCGGACCCAGTTGTCGAGACGTTGGAAGAGCTTTCGGATATGGGCGCGTTTGTAATATTCGCCCCACCCTCGCAAGAGCGGGTTTAGCTTCTCAATCAGCTCCTTGGTTTTCAAAGGCATCGTCCGCTTGGTTCGCTGCCGGACCTGGTCCATGAAACGACGAATCGACTTCTCCTTGGGATACGCATACAGCGCATCCTGTCGGGCCTGACTACGAATCTTGCTCTCGGGCAGATGAAGCTTTTTGTACCCGCGCTTGATTTTGTAGCCAAGGAACTCGAAGCCATACCGGACATGTACGATCCGCGTCTTCTGCGGATGCAATTCCACGCCCAGTTGTTTCAGGATTCGGCCGGCCGCACCTACTGCAGCTCGTGCCTCTGCTGCCGATTTGCAGGTAATCACCCAATCATCGGCATACCGCGTTAGCTGATACCCTCTCAGCCGCATCTCCCGATCAAACGGCGTCAGAAGTATGTTACTGAGCGTCGGCGAAATTACGCCGCCCTGAGGAGTTCCGCGCTCAGATGGAAAGAGCTGCCCCTTTCCGTAGCTTCCCGCCTTGAGCATTGCCTTGATGAGGCGTAGCACTCGGCCATCCGCTACCCTTTGGGCTACCAGCGTGAGAAGTTTTTCGTGATCAACGGACCCGAAAAAGTCTCGGAGGTCCGCATCCACGATCCACTCCGACCCGCTTTGAATCTCCTTCCAGATCTTGCGGAGTGCATCCTTTGTCGACCGCCCTCGCCGATATCCGAAACTAGCATCATCGAATACCGGCTCGAAGATGGGTTCCAACCGATTGAGCAGCGCTTGTTGGCACACGCGGTCATAGATCGCAGGTATGCCGAGCATTCGGTACTCTCCTGGTTTGTCCCTCTTCGGAATCGGGTGTTGTCTCACCGGCAGAGGTTGATAGGTGTCCTCTTCCAGCTCCCGCTGCAGCCGAGCTAACTGCGGGCCCAGCTGTGCTTCAAAAGCCGCGAGGCTCTGCCCATCTATACCTCCACTGCCCCGGTTCTCCTTCACCTTTTCCCAGGCCATCTCCAGATTCTTCCGCTTGTACACTTTGTCGATCAATGAATGGACCTTCTTGGCACCCGTCAGGTTGATCCAGTCCACCAGTCTCCTCAGACGAGAGCGTACGGGTTTTTCGCTAAAGGAACTGTTCCATCCTCCCTCATCTTTGCGGTGGGTGAATGAGAACGCCTTCGTCTTCGAAGCGCAGACTCGACCTTGCCCCACCTTTGGCCGACCGGTTCATCTTGGGAGTTACCCCATCGATTACGGCCCGGTACTTCTCCGCAGGCCCTTCGGATCCCACCTTACGGTGGACACCCTGCCCTCCGAAGTACAGCAAGCGGTGGCTTTAGGTCGGTCTTGGCTGTATCCAGCTTTCGCCTTCGTGCCCGTTTAGACGTCTCCATACCTTCCACTTTCTCCGGCCAGCGAGGCTGCGAACCCCGCTTCTTGGATATGGCGCCCCTCATTTGAGCGCCAAAGGGACTTCAACCCTCCTGAACAACGCGCTGCTCAGCGCGCGCTTCGATCACCTGACGAAGCGATGAGCAGTATTTGCTGTCGTGATCATGCAGCAGGTACTTGCGATGGATCAGAAAACCAGAATCTTCCATCGTCACATTACGCGCCATCTGTTCCATCCACTCTTGATTCGGATGACGTGTGACTCCGGCCAAGCATATCTTCCGGCTCTCCAAATGAATGAAAAACAGCACGTACTCGTCGTCTGGTTCCGCCTGGGAGCCGGTGGAATATCCTGGCGGCGGAGAATATTGCCCACCGTCTGATCCGAGAGCCGGTGACCTAGGTTGGCCATGGCGCCCACGATCCGGTCATAGCCACATTTTCCTTGGCCATCCGCACCACCAACCGCTCGGTTTCCTCGTCAACTCGGGGACGACCCCAGGATTTGCGAAACTTCGATCCGTCGAACTTGTTGGCGATGAGCTTTCGGTACCAGGCCAGCAGCGTATCCGGTTTCGCGACAGCCGCCAATTCTTCCAAGGCCTTCCGTTTGAGCCGCTGGGCGATCTCAGCCAACGTAGCTTTTTCGGCATCGGATAACAACAACCTGCCTTTGATTTGGGCTCTCAGGATGCGGTTCTCTGCGGCCAGATATTCGTTCCTCAGTAGTAGTTCCTGGTCTACGGTTCCGGTGATGTAAGCAAGCATGCGAGCCCAAATCATTCCAGAGCCTCCGTAAACTTGATCGTCGAACCCGGATTGTACATGCTCTTGAGGTTTCAGAAAGCAGCTGTGTGAGGAAATTATGAGACCGGAAACCAAGCCTTTTCAATACGTTTGAGATTTTTGACCACACGGGGTCCGAAAGAGATCAAATCGACAGGAAGTAGTAGCAAAACAGACTGTTGCTGGGGGGGTGGCTTTTTCAAAACGGGCGAGCTTCAATGTCACCTCCCCACGCCCACACGACCGGCGGAAAACGAGGAGGAAGCTTGCGCAGAGCTCGATCCAGCATTTCACTGCCTTCTTGGGACCTGCACTGAGCAATGGCGCTTCACTGGGCCTACAGAGAAATCGAATCAGCGAAAGACCGAATGCCATCAAAGCGCACTCTTAGGTCTCCATAGCTGCGGGTGAAAGCACGCTCCACATCGTGAGCGAGGACGAGGTTGTCGCCTTCCGGATGTTGGTACCGGAACGCAACGACGGCTCACTTCGCAAGGGCGGGCAAATCGAGTTGCGTCAAAAACGCCGCCGCTTTGCGCCATGGCAAGCCCGGTGAATCGCTGGAACGAATCTCGCCGCTCCAGACGAAAGAGTTCCTGGATATCCTTAGCCCAATAAGCGTCCATCCATTCCTGAAAATCGCGTTCCGGGTGTCTCTCCGGCAGAAAGAAGGGAGGAAGCCCGCCCCGCAGAAAACGGTGTTTAAGGTCCGTCTGGTTCGCGTCGTCCATGTCGAGAAGACACATCGGGGCCAGCCACAGGTCCCTCTTCCGCCCCGCCAGCGTGTCTCTGAATTTTTTCGAAGCGCCCAGAGTCGAAGAACCGGTCGCCACAATGTGTGTGTGCGAATGATGGTCGGCTGCAATTTTGAGTAATTCTGACGGGTTCTGCAGCCTGTGGATTTCATCGAGCACGATGCGCTTGCCACGCAGACCGTCGAGAAAGCTCTCAGGGTCAAGCATCATGAGGCGAACGCGAGGGAGTTCACAGTCGAAATACTCAACTTCGGGGAGATCCTGACAAAGGTAGGTTTTTCCAACCCGCCGTACGCCAGCGACCCAGACAACGGATCGCTCCTTCCATGCGCTTTCGAGCAGTTTCAGCCAGAATCGCCTGTGTACCATGCGAAACTATATTTACACGTAGTAGCACTAAACGAAAATGCATTTGCAGTGCGTTGTGAGAAAGATTGCATCGATAGGTAGCGTTGAGGCAGCTTGGCTCTCGGAATTGTCGTGAATGACCGGATAACGGGCTCGACTTGCCGGAAGTATGTCCTCCTCATAGCCGAGACGAGGAAACTAGTATTTCCTCATCGGGAATGGCGCTAAGCCCAGCACGTGCCGGCGAGCCACAAACCACAACCTGCTATTGATCGCACCCAATTTCGGGGCGCTGCGAGTCAGATAGCGGGCCACACAGCCTCCGCGAGCCAGTGCGCTCACGCCTCCAAAGATCCCCGTGCTCTCGTCAATGGTCTGTTGCAGCGCCTTGGCAACTTTTTCCCAGTCCGCAAACCCGCCGGCAAACACGCTGAGGCTGGCCAGATAGTTGAAATCCTCCATAACGCCTATCTGAGCAAGGCACAAATAACCGCATGTTTACTGATGATTTTCGCCGTGGCGGAGAGGGGGGGATTCGAACCCCCGGTAGAGGTTTTAGCCCCTACAACGGTTTAGCAAACGGGTGATTGCGCGCTGGCTCGCTGGTAAATTGCTGAAAACTAAGGACGGCGTTCGGCTCCCTTTGGACGGTTTGGGCACGGTTGGCAGCGTATTGGGATAAATTGGGATAAAGACTATTACGCTCCAAACCATGGTCGCGATCAACAGGAAAAAGAGGGGACGCTCCAACTGGCTGGGCACAAGGATCACCTCAAAGATGTTGCCGGTCACACTATCATAGAGACGCGATAGCCATCTACACCCTCGCCGTCAATCTACGGGGCGCCTTGAGTGAGCCACTCAACCGCGAAACTATCAGAATTTGCTAGACAGACGTTCCCGTCAGCCGTTCCGGTCGAATCAGGATGTAACTGGAAGTTATTTCCGGGCAGAAGTCCCGTTCGAGGAACCGAGGTTTCGGGTTCTCGTCTCCTCGAGGCCCGTTTGTGGACAGTCTTCGGATTCCGACACCGTTCATTCGCCGGACACGATGGGCCGCCTTTTGTCTCACTGGGTGATGTTACAGTTTGTCGACTTTTTAGACTGGGTCCATGCGCGCCAACACCACGTGATGGCGTGTTCTTTGAGAAAGACACGCGAACGGTCCAGCGGCACTGTACGACCGAAGGGCAGCGTTCCGAAACTCACCGGTGTGCAGTGAATTAGAATAACGGTTGAGCACGACTCTAGGCTGACCATCGTCTGAGACCTCAAGCGCGTCGAGACTACCGGGTACGCTTGCGTAGGAGCGGCTTTATGGATGGATTGCATCATTTTTCCGCGAGCATCTCCAGCGCTCTCCCTCTATACTCTCGGCATCTTTCTGGGAAATCTGGACAAAGAGGAGTCGAATGATGATCTCATCGCAGAGAACCTTGGCCACTGCCCTGTTGATTGCCGCCAACTCGGTGTGCGCGGGAGCACAGGCGCAAAGTGCCGCAGAGAAAGGTGCTGGACAAAAATCCACTGGCAAGCACTATGTACTGCCGGCGAATAAAGACACGGCGCAGTGGGGCTGGCTCGATCCCGCTGAAAAACCCAAGATCGTCGTCGATTCCGGAGACACTGTATCCGTTGAGACGTTACGCCACTCGATGGACCAGATCAAGCCGGGGGCTTCGATGGAAGAAATCGTGAAGCTTCGCCTTGCGAATCCTGGCGGCGGGCCGCATTCGGTGACCGGACCAATCTACGTGAACGGCGCAGAACCGGGCGACACGATGGAAATCCGCATCAAGAAAATCGTTATGAAGGAGTCCGGCTTCAATTTCAATCTTCCCGGCAAGCAGTTCCCCACCGTCGGTTTGCTGTCCTCCGAGTTTCCCGAAGGCCACGTGCAGTATTTCAAGCTCGACACGGAAACGATGACCACAGAATTCAAGCCGGGGATGATCCTCCGCCTGAAACCGTTCCCAGGGACCATCGCCGTCGGCCCGGACCCCAACGAGCCAAAAGAGAAAGCCGGGCCTCCAATCCACGACGCCAAGGGCCGCACCAGCACCCTGCGACCTTGGAAGAACGGGTCGAACATGGACGTGAACGAACTGCAAGAGGGCTCGACGCTCTATCTCCCAGTATTTCAGAAAGGCGGGTTGATCTGGACGGGAGATTCGCACTGCCTGCAGGGGAACGGCGAAGTGAACCTGACCGCCCTGGAATGTTCCTATAACGAGATCGAAATTCAACCCATCGTGCGGAAGGATCTTCACATCGAATGGCCGCGCGCGGAGACCTCCACGCACTGGATTTTCATGGGATTCGACGAAGACTTGAACGAAGCCATGAAGAACGCCGTGCGCGAGACTGTGAATTTCCTGGCGGAACAGAAGATGGTGCCAATGTCGCGGGAAGAAGCCTATTCACTCACTTCGATGGTCGGCGATTGCCGCGTCTCCCAGGTGGTGGACATCCGCAAGGGCGTGCATTGCATGATCCCCAAGTCGATTTTCACGAAGAAGTAGCGATTTCCTGTCTGATCGCGAGCGAGGAAATTTTGTTCGGTCCCTCGCTAGTTGCCCGGTTGCCAACGTGGGCCTCGATGAGCTTGAGAAACCAAGAACAGGGCCCCTGCGCTCGGCATCGTGCATACCCGAGAAGTGGAATCGACCCCAAAATCCGCTCGGCAGATGTCCGGTAACCCCACATTACCGGGACTTAGCCACGTGGTCCGACGATAGATTTGAGTAACCGACCAAACGCCCAGAGCCAAGCGGTAAACACTCCGGTTCTCGAATGGTACACTTCCGGTCGTGGGTGATCCTGACAAGTCGAATGGCTACGAAGAAATCGCGTCGATCTTCATATCCGGACGCGGGCGGAACCATTCAGGCGTCGGAGCCTCGGTTGTGGCTGACTGGTCCCAGCAGCTGCCAGACCGTGCAACAGTCCTCGACCTTGGATGCGGGAACGGCGTGCCGATTTCGCAAGCTTTGATTGAACGCGGGTTCAATGTGTACGGAGTGGACGCATCAGCCAGGATGGTCGCAGCCTTCCGAGCCCGCTTTCCAACGGTTCCTGTTGAGTGTGCCGCTGTAGAGGATTCGGACTTCTTCGGTCGAACTTTTGATGGTGTGGTCGCCTGGGGCCTTTTCTTTCTGCTGGACGCGGAAGTCCAACGCAGATTGATCGCGAAAGTCGCCGCCGTCCTGCCAAGCGGTAGCAGATTGCTGTTCACTGCTCCGAGTCAAAGCTGTTCCTGGGCCGATGTCATGACCGGGCGAACCTCTATCTCACTCGGCCTCGACGCCTACCGAAACGCACTGGAGGCCGAAGGCATGTCGCTCGTCGGAACGCACCGCGATGACGGCAACAACCACTACTATTTTGCACACAAGATATAGATGGCGCTCATCCCGTCGATTGTTAGATTGTTAATCAATCGTGGAGAGAGGAACGAACGACGGTTTACCAGTCAACGCGCCAATGCTTGTCTCGCGACCTTCAGAATAAAAGTCGATAGAGACACTTGATGCGGCATTCAGCGCTTGGTTTTGAAGCTAATCGTATACGCTTCGAGTGGGTAGCCGTCCGGCGATGCGAATGCAAGGGGAGTGAGCACGAAGCTGTAGTCCCAATCCGGCTTCAATGCAACAGACAGCTTAATCGAGAGATTGCCGGGCAGGAACTCCGGCGTGCCATTGATTGGGTAGTGTTCCCCGCCGTCCGGTCCCAAGCTAATGGAATAACCGTGATGCCTAGGACCGGCTTGCGGATCCAGCGGCTTGTCGAACGTGATTACCAGTTCTTTGATTGCCGGTTCGGCATCTTGAGAGTGATTCGGGAAAGGCCGCATGCCGATGACGTGCACGCAGCGCTGATGGTAACTGGCAATCGTCTCCGTGATACGCGGCGCGAGCGAACGGTAAAACTGAGCCACCACCGGCATGAAACTCTCAAACGTTGGATAATGGGTGCGCTGAGAGCTGTACTGATGTAGCAGATCAACAAGCTCGTCCATCCAGACAAAGCCGATCGACTGCTCTTCGCGTATCAGCCGCTCTATCTCGCTGCTTTTATGTCCTCTCGATTCCATATACTGAATTACGGCGGCCCGGACGAGCGATTCGTAAACCATCGCGTCTGAGTTTCCGTAGGCTTGTGCTCGCATTTTGTCAGCGACACGCTCATACACCTGCCCAGCGGAAGCAAACTCATTCTTGTGTACATCGAACGCCGGGTTCACGAAAGAGTGGTTGAACTCGTGAATGATCGTGGGCAGGTAATCGGCACTATAGGTGGGATTTCCCGAATCGTCTTGAGTCCAGCACCCGATAATGGAAAAGAATTCTTCATGTCCATTGGGCCAAACGACTCTGGGGCCGTAGTTCCCGCCGCCGTTATTCATCCCCAGAATCAAATGGTACTGGCCCGTCCGAACATCCCCATAGAAGCTCTTGTACCAATTCAGATCAAGATCGCTTAGCACCACTCGAAAGCGGTCCTCGGCGAGATGGTAAAAAGACTGATGAGCTGCCAAGAATTTATCAAAATGCGTATCGCGATAAAAATCTGCCAGCCGTTGGGCAAAGAGGATAGCGTTGTCTTTACCGAAGCGAGGGTCCGGAACATCATCCGTAAAGGCAACAAGCGGCTTGAGCGCTGGTGGGGGTGACAAACGAACGGCCAGACCCATCACTGCGTCAAAACCCACGTCCCTTTCACTGGCCAGTTTCCTCGCAAGGCCTACAGCAGGGTGGTCCTTATAAGGAGAGAAATACGCATCGATATCCGCCGTATAGGTCTTGAGCGGACTCATGTTGTACTCGGGATTTCCAGCTAGACGGAAAACGATGCTTAGCAGTTCAACGCGCGGATCAACGTGAGGCTCAAGCGTCGGTTCGCCGAGCGTAAGTCGGGCAAAGACGAGAACTAGAGCAAGTGACCAAACAAATCGTAAGTGGCTTACGCGCATCCGGCGATCCCAGACAGCCGTGCTCTTCGGAGCCGGTGCGAGAAAATTACTCTGGGAATCAGCGGAGTGTCAAGAAGCGCACCAACCCGACGTACGGGCGACGGCACACTCAGAAACAATCCACTTGGACGATTAACGCGTACTGGGATGAGTCTATACTTCACGTTGGCATGTAGGCAGCGTGATGACAAACCACCTCCAACGAAGGCGTGCAGCAACGATCCTATTTTCCCTAATAGTGGCTTGTCTGTTGGGACTCGGTGGGCTCCTTGCTGGCAGTTACTTCTGGGTCCATTTGGGACCGCCAGCAAACGACCCGGATGATGCTGACGCTTACCTGTGTGGACTTCTGATTGGCGGCGTTATGGCAATAGGCGGCTTTGCAGCGTTGTTATGGAAGTTTTGGCCCCGCGCTACGACAAAAGCATCGCAATCCAACGGAATCCGACCGTCAGCTCCTGATTAACGTTAGAGCTTTACCGGATGCGCGTTCTCGCCGTGGAGTGAACGTGGGCAGGTAGTTCCGCGCGCGTCCGGTAAAGCCGTTTGGACGTGGCCGCCCGTGGGTGCGGCGGACGCGGGCCCTATGGAAATTCAATTGTTAGGAGAGATGAGATTGAGGCGTGTCGAGGTTGTGCTGGGGGGCACACTCGGTTGTGGCGGGCGGCTGGAGATTGGCTAGAGCGAAAAGGTATGGCTAAGACCGTGGTTGACGAAGCAGATGGAAAGGATTTGCGCGGTGGCAAGGTACAGAGGTGCGGAGCGTGCCGAAGCACGTGGAGTTTTGTAGTTGGAGGAAGTCTTTTCATGCCGCAGCGGTGACCATCGGAGGAGAACGAAGTTGAATTTCAGCAGCGGTGAGCCGCTCAATGATCTTCATTGGTCCTGCACACTTGGGACAGGGATAAAGATCAGGAGCTTCTTCGGTGGAGGAAGCATGTTCTTCGGTAAGCGGTTCTGCGGTTGCGCGCAGCAACTGAAAACAAAGTGGCAGAAGAGTAGTGCGCCGACGGTTGGCCAAGAAACCGAAGTTACGGATGCGCACGAAGCCTTGCGGAAGGATGTGCAGTAAAAAACGGCTCAGGAATTCATTGACGGACAGAGGCAGCAACTTTTGTTTGTTGCCGTCGGCGGAATCGCGCCAGCGAAAGGTGACTTGGCCATCGGCAAAGGAGACCAGGCGATGGTTGGAGATAGCCACGCGATGAGTGTAGCGGCCGAGATATTGCAGCACATACTCGGGGCCCCCAAAGGGAGGTTTCAAGTACACCACCCAGTTTTGTCGAAACAGTGGTCGCAACCAGGCGGCGAAGGTCTTGGGCTGTGCAAGAAGCTTCAGATCGGCGTGGAAGTTGAGCTGGCCGTTCTGAAAAGCCTGCTTGAGAGCGTCAACGAACTTGCCGCGAAAGACTTTGCGCAGCACTTTCTTGGGAAGGAAGTAGTTGTCTGGTGAGCGCACCCAGCGGGTGAGATCGGGTGAGAGGCCGCCGGCGGGCACGACACAATGGACATGCGGATGAAGGTTGAGCTGCTGGCTCCAGGTGTGCAATACGCTGAAGAAACCGATCTCTGCACCGAGGTGCCTCGGATCACGACCAACTTCGAGAAGAGTCTCCGCACTGGTGCGGAACAAGAGATCGTAAATGACCTTCTTGTTCTGCAGCACCAGAGGTGCCAACCGACTTGGCAGTGTGAAGACCACATGCAGGTAGCGCGTGGGGAGTAATTCTCGCCGACGCGCAGCGATCCAGCGTTCCCGAGCCGCGGTCTGACACTTCGGGCAGTGTCTGTCTCGGCAGCTATTGAAGGAGATGGCGCGATGCCCACAGCGGGTGCACTCATCGAGATGGCCGCCGAGTGCGGCGGTACGACACCGCTGAATGGCCCGTAGCACCTTGACATGTTTCCAACGGAGCCAGTGGCGATTTCGTTCGATGAACGCCTCTCCCGCAGCGCGGATGATATCGGCCACCTCGAGAAGTGGCCGGCTCATCTACTTCTCGTCAGGCGGCTTGTCGTTGAGTGTTAGCGAGTCCAAAGGACTTGCGGTGGCGTTGAGGCGCTGTATAGCGAGGTGCACGTAAATCAGGGTGTCTTTCAGATCTTCATGCCCGAGCAGGATCTGAATGGCGCGGAGATCGGTGCCGGCTTCATAGAGATGTGTCGCAAAACAGTGACGAAGAGTGTGAGGATGAACGCGTTTTTGGAGGCCGGCGCGCTGGGCGGCTTTCTGACATGCGTACCAAACGGTTTTCGTATCGATGGGCCGATCCTTACGATAGTTGCTGGGAAACAGCCAGGCGCTGACTGTCGATGTCACTGACTTTCAGGTGGGTCAACTCCGAGCGCCGGGCGCCGGTGGCGTAGAGGGCCATAAGCAGAATCCGTTCACAAGGAGTGCGCGCTGCACGGAGGAGTTGCGCGACTTCTTCCTGGCTCAGAATCGTCGGCAAAGAACGGGTCATTTTCGGATAGGGAGTGTCGGCAAGGCTCCAGGCTCTGCGCAGCGTCTTGACGTAGAAAAAACGCAGTGCTGCCAAACGTTGCCTTACCGTGCCCGCAGATTTTCCTTTCCGAAACAACTCCGCCTGATATTCGCGAACGTGTCGAGGGCCTAAGCGATCCGGGGAACAGTTGAAGCGTCGAGCGAAATCTTCGACTGTGCGAACGTAGTGACGTATGGTATTTTGTGCCTTTTCGAAACGACTCCCAAATAAGTGCCAGAGAACTCGGCAGTGGGTTGGCCATAAGCCCTTTTCACTTCCTCAACGGATGATTGCCAGCTGATGCCCTTATCGATCAGCCCGCAGAAGACTGCGAACTCCGGGCTATCTCCCTGCCGGTGGTAAAAGTAGATGTTGTGGACTGTGCCACTATCATTCTCGAAGGACACCTGAATTCCTTTCGTCTCATAGTTTTTGAAATAGACATGTGCATACTTTCTTGAAGGTCGCCCCTCCCCCAGAAAAGTATCAACGGTCTTCGAAGCAGCTCCAATCCGAACCGGCCCCCACCCTTCGCCAGGAACAATTTTGGGTTGCCCTTCGGCCACTTGGCAGTCAACTTGGTGTGGCGCCGCCGAAGTGTCAACCGTTTGGCACTCTATCTTACGTGCAGTTACATCTGCCTTTTGTTGCCTTCGTGGGAAATCCCAGAAGCTCCGTGCCTCTCCGCGCAGGTCGGTACCTTCAATCTTGAGAATCATTGCAAGACCGCTGAAACCAGTGGTCCAAACAATTTCGATTGATTGAGAATTTTTGGGCGACCAGTAGGACCCGCGATGAATGCTGGGTGCTACACCGGAAGCAGACTTAACTACATACCCTTCCGATTCCCACCCGTGTGTTCCTCTCTCGGCAAAAAGCTGGATTCGATGAGGGGGAGTCACAAAGACTGCATCCTCTCCGAGAGTCAAGTTCGGCCGCCAGGCCGAAAGAGTGAGTTCATAGCACCCTTGAATATTCTCCGGTTTAACGAGTTCAGGTTTTCGTTGCTCCTGCGCCCTTACGGGCGCGACGCAGTCTGCAAAGGTGCAGGCAACCATGCCCAAAAACAGAACTCGGGCGGCTAGCTGTTTCACGCCGCGTATTACAACACGGAAGGAAAAATCCATAAGTTCACATCTCCGGTTATCCGACGCCTTGTAAAGCGAGCACAGCAGAACCCACCAACGGTGGCGGCGACGGTCCGCTGATTGGAGACACTTGGAATTAGACACCGCTGTCGAGATTTCCCTCCAATAGCTTTGCCCAAACCGGTAAGTCCCGAACGGCGTACTCGTCAATGTGAATCAGGTGGAAACGAGCCAGAAGTCCCGTTCAGGGAAGTCTACACCGCATTTCAGGGCACGTCCGGACCATCGACGTTCCGACGATCCAGGGAGAAGGCGTTGTAATTCTCGTCGCAGCTTCTGAAGTGCAACGGTTTTGCGAACCGTTGTGCGCGCATTGGGATAAGTTGTGATAATTGGGATAAAACGCTAGTACGACGACCGGTCTGAAAGCAAGGTGTAAGCTCTAAGAAAGATTGGACTTAACGATGGCGGAGAGGGAGGGATTCGAACCCTCGTCGGAGGTTTTCCGGACCCCCGAAACGGTTTAGCAAAAGGATGATTGCGCTCTGGCTCGCTGGTAAGTTGCTGAAAACTAGGGACGCCGTTCGGCTCGCTCTGGACGGTTTGGGCACGGTTGGCCGCGTATTGGGATAAATTGGGATAAGGCCTTTTTACAACCCGCGCTGCGCCTTCGGCGGTGGATGACGTTTTTGGCGAGACACAGTTGCTTGATGGCCAGAAGCAGCCGAACTAGTGCAACTAGCTTTCAGGAACCGAGAAAAGAGCTTTCAACTGCGTGTTCGGAAAGTAGTGCTCGAGAATCTCGCGGAAATCGGAGCCGTGTTGCGCCATGCTGCGCGCGCCACGCTGGCAGAGACCAAGACCGTGTCCTTGACCGATACCTTCCAGAATCACTTCCCCATCCCCTTCGTGCGCTATGAAGTTGTTGCTCGGAACAGCGTTCCAACCGAGCACGCGATCAATCGCGAGGCGCCCGATTTCTCCACGGAGCAGTAGCGCTGCATCATCGCGCGAGACATTGCGGGTCCAGCGGACTGGATTCTTGTAGCAGACATCGCACAGCACAGAAAAATAGGGATAAGCCGTTCGAGGCAAGCCGATTTCCGCGAGCGTGCGTGTGTGCCCACCGCAACTTCGCGTGAACATGGCGGTGACAGCTTTCTCAGCGAAAGTAAGCACGAGATTGCGCGTCGCGGCTGCAGCAGTAGCTGCAGGGCTATCGACGGAGGGCGGTTCGCGAAGAAACTGGCAATGGGTTAGATCGCAGAAATCGAAGTTCGAGTGGCGCCCGCCGCCGGCAACAAAATAAGAACGGCTGACGACCGCTTGAGCTTTCAGAGCCTCGAGCGGGGTGCCCGGAGCGGATTCCGCCTGCACTGCGGAGGCTACTGCGGTTTCCAGATACATTGTGACGATCGGGACCAACTCGCCATTGGCGACCTTCAGGTCGAGCACACCGAAGTAGCGCCGTTTGATTTTGCCAGGCACCGCGATAACGAGCTCGGTGGCTTGCTGATTGCGGCCGGAGGCGCGCATTTGGGTTGCGCGGACTTCGCTGCCGCCACAACTGAGGAGCAAGCTAGCGCCTGCGGACCGGATGTGCAGGAGGCTGCAGCTGGATCCCCCACGCAGAAAGATCCGCTGACCGGCAGCGGAAACGAGCAACTCTCCAGCCGGATCGGCTGCAAGCGCAAGGTGTTGTGTATGAAAAATCCCGAACACGCCGATGCGGACCGTTTGGGTCTGCGCCGGCGCGATCATGGGAAGCCCGAGCGAGAAAAGCAATGTGCAGAGCCAACGCATTGCGTCATTCCTCCATCTGCCGGAGCATGCGCCCGGCGGTTTCCGCTGCTTTTGCGCCGGTGACGCTGTGAATGCGGAGGAAGAGAAGAATCTCGGGTTGCTCCGCGGGAACTAGCGCAAGAACAAAGCCATCCGCGGGAGCCCAGGAAGCGTGCGTGCAAGGCGCAGTGCCGGTTTTCACGAGAGCCGTGGTTTGTTTCAGTTGATGTCCAATAGCAGCGCCCGTGCCGTGCAGGGCTGATTGCCGTATTCCTTCGATCAGTGGAGACACGCCGGGCTGATCCTTGCGGCGATACAGTTCGAGATAAGCCCGCGCCATGTGCAGCGGGGAAATGCGCCAACGCGCTCCCAGGCCCATGAAATTAGCGGCTGTGGACTCGGCGCCGGGCGATTCGAGTCCAAAGGACTGGACGAGCGAAGCAAGCTGCTCGGGCGAGACACCCTCCGCCAGAAGATGAAAATACGTGTTGCAGGAGACAGCAACTGCGGAAATAACGTCAAGTTTGCCGTGCGGCTGGGGCTGCCAGCATCCACTCGCTTTGCCTTTGCATTCGTAAGTGGGATAGCGGAAATCATGCCCTCCGGCGTATGCCAGCGCCGTAAAAGGTTTCACCAGAGAACCCAGCGGAATGGGCTGATCGTAATTCTTCCAGTGGCTTGCGAGGACAGCGCCGGACCGCGCATCCAGCAAAAGATACGATGTTTCACTTCTCGCATAGTTACGCTGGAGAATTTCGACAGCGGATTGCGCGAATAGGGAGCGCGTGGCGCTGCTCGTGGGTTCAGATTGGCTGCAGAAGACAGGAGCCGCAAGAAACCCAAGGAAAAGCAATAGGAGGAAATGCCCAGCGTTTTTTTGATCGGCTATTGCGCCCATGCGTAAACGACCGTTTGCGTCTGGCGGTCGGCGGCGTCGTGAATAACAATCTTCTCAGAGGAAACGCCCTTCAGCGTGAAACTCAGGCTGGCCATGTTCTCAGAGAAGAACTCCGGGCTTCCGCCCTTCTGAGGAGCGCCGGAACCCAAGTCCAGCATTTTGGTGAACGTGACGAAGTTTTCCCGCTCGTGTTGATGATCGAATGCGGCAGCAAACACGGCGGCAGAGGCTGACGGTTTTTTATTTACGCCTTCGAGAGCGCTGGCTAAGAAGGCGGCATTGTCTGACACGATCAGATATTTCCCGCGAACTGCGACTGCGAGAGGCCAAAGACCATCCAGCACGCTGTAACCCGAAGCGGCCTTCCATCCGACGCCCAACTGTCCGGTCGTGAATCCCGGCCGAACAAACTCAACCAATGCCGCATGCACTGCTTGTTCGTCCCAGTCGGCTTCTCCGCGAAACGCCACAGCGGTGTGAATGCGGACGAATACCCCGGCGGAGTCGCGCTCGGTGCTCTGCAGTTGCAGCTGCGCAAGAACATGATTCTTATCAAACACGGCTTGCAACGGGCCGCTGCTATCGCCCTTGACGGAATTTTGTGTCGGTGGCCGGTCGATTCGCGTCTCCAGGTCCGACGCGGAACCCGTCTCGCCGCGGCCCAGTTGGACCTGAGGGGCCAGTTTGTCCGGCGCCGCGGGTCTCAGATGTGGTGCGAGGATTTTTGCAGTCAGCAACTCCATGCATTCTTTGCCATCGGGGTCGGCCTTTGCTTTGTAGACGCCGGTATTGGCCGGAACGAGGCTAAGAATCTCTGCAACAGCTGCCGGTCCCTTCGATTCCGGAGCTTCGCGGGCGACCTTTCGCAACAAGATACGCTCCTCGTGATACTCCTTTCGGGAGCGCGTGAGATCGGAAACTGCAGCGCTGTACTGCTTCATGTCCGTAATGTTTTGCTGAATCCAATAGGACCGGAAGTAGGAACTCGGGACGATTTTCTCGAGGTTCAGGACCATACGCAAATCACCCGGCGCGCCGGCCGCAACCGAGCGTGTCCACCATGGCTCCGCTTCCACGCTCTGCGCCTTGTCGCCCGCTAGCAGTTGCAGGGCTCCGGCCATCAAGTCTTCGCGTGTCGCCAGTAAAAGATGATCGCCGGTGACCGCGAACGCGACTTCGCGATCGGATTCTGGATCTTGGCGATAAAAGAAGTTGACGCCTCCCGCGGTGCGCGTCTCGAATTGGGCCCGTGTTTGCCACAGCGCCGACTGCACGGAGTCGGCGGAAGCCAGCCGCGTGATGTACAGAAATTGCAGTTTTCCGATGTCGTAGAGGGCCAAAACGCTCTGCCTGCCGGCCACTTGATGCAGCAAATCCGCGCCCACCGGCACGCCCGCGGCTTTGGAAAACTCGTTGCCGGCATTCTGCAGCCTGAGGAGCAGGCGCGATTGCGAGAAAACATCGTAATTCTTGCTCTTGAGCCAATTCTCTTTTTCCTGGGACTTGTCCCAGTCCCCAAGCAGCGACGCAAAATCCTTGGCTTGCAGGTAGAGGAGCGCGCCGGAAGGCACAAAGTGGGAGAGCTCAGGCTCGCCCGGGGCAGCCGCGCGGTACGCGCCCCAGGTCACGCCAAAAAATACGACCGACAAAAGTGCAACCAAGATAGCGTGTTTCATGGCTTTCCTCCTGGTTTCGCAACTGTTTTTGCGGGTGCGGCGGCCTGAGCAACAAGGTGCGGCCGAACCAGGCGATCCTGCTCCAATTCGGCGTGCAGAATCGGCTGGCGTGCCGCGTTGGTGTGTTGACGCCGCAAGCGCGCTCTGACGTCCTGCAATTGTGCGGAGATGCGCTTCAGCTCCGCGGGCGATTTTTCGAGCTTCTGCGCGATCTGCAGGTAAGAGGCCGCCTCATCCAAATGGTCAAGCCGCAGCATCGCCAAAGCGATTTCGTGGGCAAGCTCGGCTTGCTGAGAAGGCTGCAGCGAGAGGCCCGGCGAAGCTTCCACTTCGCCTTGGCTGGTATAAGTCTCTTCGGTGCCGAGAATCTCTTCATCATTTGGATTGGCCGGCGCGACGCGCCCAAGCTGTCTTTTTTGCAGCAGCTGCTCGATCGAAGCCAGCGCTCGTTCGTCCTCCGGAATGGAGACGGCCGCACGGAAGCAAGGCACGCGTGCGTCTTCTCTCGACGGCGAATCCGCCAGCGCTTTCGCCAACACTTCCATTTTGGCGTGCGCGTCCGTCGAGTTCTGCGCCGCGGCCAGGCGGGAATCATAGAAATAAGGACGGTCTGCGGCAGCCGGTGTGATGTCTTTCGTGCCTGCTGCCAGAAGCTTCAGCTCGGCGCTCCCAAAGTCGCTGGGCTGAGGTAAACCCGCTAACGCCGTCGCCGCTTGCACGCGAAGCGCATACGGATTCTCGGACGCTGCCGCCACCTTCACGAGGCTTTGCGCCGGCGCCGTCTTGTCCTGTGCGGCTGCGAGCTGCACTTTGGCGAGCCTCAGTTGGAAAGACGGCTCCCACGGAGTAGCCTTGGCAAGCGGTTCGAGGAACATCACCGCCTCCGCGGGATGCCCGGTCTTCTCGAGTAGCGCCGCGGACGAGTCCATATTCTGATAGGCATCGCCCACCACCAGGACGAGCCGCTTGAGCAGTGTGACCGCCCCCTGCGTGTCGCCGTCAGCTATGCGAATTTCCGCCAAGCCCAGGAAATTCGTGGCAACAAGCTGGTGCTCTTCCAGCTCGCGCGCAAACACGAATTCCAGGATTTTCCTCGCTGATTGCTTATCGCCGCCATCAAAAAGCAGCCACGCGCCGGGCCGCAGGCTTTCTGCCCCGGGCGCCGTTTGCGGGTCTGCCTTGTACCCGGAAATTATCGTGTCCAGCGTTCCCAGTTTCGCCGCGCACGCCATTTCGTACGGAACGAGAGGGGAGGAATCGGAAACCGTGGGGTCCTTCTGCAACGTGGCGATGAGGTCGGCAGCCTGGCTGTATTGCTTCGTCGCAACCAGGTATTTCACCCAACGAAGCTGCCAACTCCACCAAACAGCTCGCGCATTTTCCTGTTGTAATCCTTCCGCCTTGGCGGTCGCCGCTTGCATCGCCTCCAGGATGCGCTGGTAGAGCGGCCCGCGATTCGCCAGCGGAATCCACGATATATCCACAATGTCCTGCAGAACGACGGTGGGATCGAGAGCCGAGGTGGATAGCTCGAGCAACCAGCTTGTCGCCGCTGCGGGATCGCTTTGCAGCGCATAAACACTGTGTAGCACCGCGTTGGAACGATAGTTCCCATTGCGACGGAGATAGGCGCGAACGAGCTGTTCGATTTCAGGCTTCAGGTCCGCGAACAAGCCGCGCGTCCGCACGTGATCGCACGCACGGCCGAAATCTGCCCAGAAAGTCTCCGGCAACCGCGCGTTGTTCACCTGATTCAACTCTGCCGCAAAGAACAGCTTCCATTGCGCGATGGCTTCGGCGCGATTCTTGGATTTGAAATAAGCAAGCGCCAGTTTATCGTGAATATCCGCACGCGCCGGCGCAAGCTCCAGCGTGTACTTGTACTGCTCGATGGCTTTGCCCGCGTCTCCCAGATCCATGTAGTAGTCACCGAGAGAAAGATAGGGGTCCGCCGAGGCCGGGCTGTGCTCCAATTCGGCAGGAAGGAAATCCTCCGGCGTGCCTTGCCGCGTATCGGCGAGATATTCGCCGTAGCGCGAGGCATAATAGCACCAGATATCTCCCGCCAATTGAATGTTGCGGTCAACCTGCTTGCCGACCCGCTCCGCGATGGTTTGATCTCCGAGAGCGTTCACAAACGCCGTATTGATAGCGGGTTCGCTTTCCGCAAAGTAGAGGCCGACCAGGGCCGTGTACGACTTGCCCCAAACCGGTGGGCGTGAGCTGCTGCGCGCAGCGACCACGGCGTTGGCCAACTCCGCGTCTCCGTTTGCCAGAGCAAAGTCCGCGGCCGCCTGCCCCCATGGCAACCAGGCTCCGGCGATCTGCGCGAGCTTCTGCGGATCCCTCTTCAAGAGAAGAGCGAACCACCGCGCTTGGTTGGCGCCGGCGAGGCTATTGGCCCCCACGCTGGACAGCAAACGAAATTCGTTATCGGTATCGCCTGCGGCACGGTAAGCCTCAGCCGCGTCCAGGACGACCGCATTGCGAAATTGCGGTGGGAATCGCAGAACGACGTTTTCCAGTTGCTGGGCGAGCTCACTAAATTTCAGCCTCTGCCGCTGAAGCTGTTCGAACGCGGCGAGTTGGCCCGAATTGGCGGGATCCATCGGAGCCTTTGTCACCAGTCCGTAGCGCCAAGTGGCTTCCTGTTCGGCCAATCCGGCTGCGTGTGCAAGTGGTATGGCAAACTCCCTTACGTCTGCGTCAGACATGGGAGCGCGCAGTGTCTCAGCAAAAGCCGCAAACGTTACCTTTTGTTCGGGAGTGAAGTAGCGCGAAACGGTCGCGCCCATTTCCGTAAGCGCCGTTCGCACGCCGCTCCGCGCGTTTTGTTTTCGCGTGGCCAGGACGTGCTCGCGCCATTCTTTGTCGGAAACACCAGCAATTCCCTGCTTGGCGACTTGTTCTTTCAGGACCGGGAGCGAATTCGACGCCGCGTTCATGGCGTTTTGCAAAGTCGTGTAGGCCTTCTCTTGCTGCCGGATGCGGGTCATAACGCGCACATAAGTCTTTGCCGCTTCATGATTTTCCTGTGACGCCAGCAGTTCGTCGCCGGCCAGGCCGATGCCTTGCTCTGCGAAGGTTTTTGCCGGCTCCAGAATGCCCCAGCCTTCCAACCGGCGGGCGACCTCAAAGTAGTTCCCTGTCCGCTCCGGAGCCACGTCAATGAGCGCGGTCTTTAGCGCAGCGACGGCATCCGCGTTACGCCCTTGCCGGGCCCGCACCTCCGCGATCTTCTCCATCCACCTCGGGTCCTTGTAAGCCAGTTGGTAGAGATGCTCGTAATCGCTGGCCGCATCGTCGAATCGCAACAAACGCTCTTCCAGCGTGGCGCGCGCGATGTGCAAGTCGGTTCGGTCCGGCCGGATGGCGATCGATTTTCCATAGGCATCAATCGCCGCCGGATAGTCTTCCAGGCTGCTGTGCATGCGCGCCAGCGCCATCGACCAGCGGTAGTCGCGCGGCGACTGCGCGATGGTCTTCGAATAGAAATCCAGCAGCTGCTTCTCGCGCTGATACCTCTGCACATAGAGAGCCGCTTCCGTCGTAAGCGCCTCGTCTTCCGGATAGTTGTTGATTAACTCGATGTATTGATCCACCGCGCCGGGATAGTCCTTGAGTTGCGTCAGCGCGGGAATCAGTCCGCGGCGCAGGGTTGCGATCCGGCTTTTGCGGTCGTCGGCGCCCAGCGGCGCATTCCGGAACAACGCAATCTTATCCAGATAGAATTGCTTCAAGCCCTGCGCGTCGGCCGCCCGCGCGTACGTGTCCGCCATGGCTGCGAGATACTGGCTGTCGTAAGGCGAATCCTTCAGCAGGCCGTCTAGCAACGTGCGCGCCTGCTGAAAATCCTTCGCTTCCGTGCACTTGCGCGCAGCTTCGAACGTAAACTGTGTGCTTAGCTGCGGGTAGGCGTCCTTGGCAGCCTGCCGCAGCACAGCGATGGCCTGCGGGTAGAGTTTCACCCGCCAGTAGAAGTCCACCGTTGAGCGCACCACTCCCAGAATCTTAGGATTGGCCCGATATAACGCTTCGATATTTCGCTGCGCCGCGGCAAAATCCTTTTTGCTTTCATAGAACCGCACCAGCGCATAGAGCAACTGGATTCGCGTCACAGGATCCGTCGCCAGCGCGGCCTGCTTCTCAAGCGCCTTCTGCCGCACGCCCTCGAGGGACCGCTGCCGCGCAATCAATTCGATTTGCGAGGCCTGTTCAATGGTTTCGGCGTGATCCAGCGCGGCGCCAAGAAAGGCCGCCATCTGCGGCCCTTCGTTGGCCGCTTCCAGTACGCGTATCCGTAGAATGACGGCAGGCATCACGTAGTGCGAATCCACTGCCAGCTTTTCGGTCGTGTCGTTCACCAGGTCGCGGAGTTTCGGACGACGCGCCAGCTCCAGTAGCCGTCCCCGTCCCAGGGCGGGCGAATTTCCCGTTGTCCAGTCCGCCTCGGCGGGCGGCATATCGCTCGCAACCGCCGCGGCCGCGTATTCGCGCACGGCCCTCGCATAATCCTTCTGCGTCTCGTAAATCGCGCCTTCTTCATATCCATAAAGAGTCGGATTCCCTAATTTCCTTCGGCCTTCATCCATAAGCCGCAGCGCATTGCTGAAATCGAAGTAGTCCCAGTAAATCGTGGCTGCTTCCAAGTAGCCATCCGGCTGCCCCGGAGCCACTTTCGGAATGCGCTCCCAATACTGAGCGGCTTGCTGCAAAAGATCGCGGTCGGCGTAGATGTCGCCGATGCGGCCAAGAATTTCCGTGTTCCCGGGATTCGCAGCCAGAAGATTTTCTTCAATATGGACGGCAACTGCTGTCTTTGCCGGGTCAAAATAAGCCAGCGAACGGAAAACCGAAGAGGCTGTGCGGTCGAGTTCCTGTTCGGTAGGATACTCTGCGGCCAGCCCCTTCAAAACCGGCGCGCCCTCTTCAAAATGCGAGCGCCAGATTTCCGCGTCTGCCAGTACCGTGGCTGCTGCCGGGTTTTTCTTCACAAAGTCCGGCCAACCCGCGCCGTCAGTCGTTGGCGCCGACTGCCGCAGAGAGCTCAACTCCTTCTCCAGCTGACGGTTGGCAGAAAGATATTCAAAATACTGGCCTCGCAGTCCAGGGTCTTCAAACCAGTGCTGTCGGATGAGCGCCACCCAAGCCGCTTGGTCATAGGTCGGTTTCGAGTGATAAGCCTGCAGCAAATTGCGGACGAAATAGAGATTGTGCGGGAATCGCGCGTTAGCAAACTGGTTCAACCGCACGTACATCGCCGGCGTACTTCCCCCGACCGATGCGAAGTACGTTTGCAGCACGCTGCCGTCGAACTGCTTTGCCGCATCTTGCGTCAATTGTTCGAGCGCGGAATACCTCCGGTAGCGCAGATACAGGCGCGCCAGCTTGCTGTACCAGGAGGGATCGGAGAAACGAGCGAAGGCGCGCCGGTACACTTCCTCCTCTTCCTGGCTGAGATTGTTTTGCTGCAGAAACATCGCTAGCCGCTCGTACAGGCCGGGATCGTTAGGGTTGTGATCAATCTCCCGGCGCAGAACACCCAGTGCCTGCGGAACCTCTTTCAGCTGCACCAGCCGCGCCAGATAGCGTTCGAGGACTCGCGAATACTCGGCCGAACGCGGCCCGGTCTCCTGTGTCTCGGGGTTTATTCCCACTTGAAATGCGGAGCTTGGGACCTGTCCCCGCGCGGGCGATCCTTCCTGTTCTTCACCGCCAGCCTCGCCTTCCGTGTCTTGATTCGCGGCCTGCTGAAAGCGTTGGTAGCCTTGCGGACCACCAAAGTTTCCGGTGTCCACCACACGGCTGCCGAGCGGAATCTTATCCGCTTCGTCGGCGAGATCCTTCAGAATTGCGTCATAGATCGCGAATTCGTCCTGCGGTTTCTCCAGCCGCGCGTCCGCGTCTGCCATTAGCAGCGCAACGCGGGTGCGATCAGGCGACTTCGGAAACAACGCGAGAAACTCTTTTCCCCCCGGCAGCAGGGCTTCGCTCTGACCCGTGCTCGAATAAAACTCGAGCAGTTTGACGTGCAACTCCGGCCGGCCCGCCGCGTGTGGAAGACTTTTGTCCAAAAGCGCCAGCAATTCGGCGCCCAGTGAGCGGTGGAAGTAAGAAAACGCGCGCCGTTCTTCCTCCGGATAAGCCCTGTTGGGAGACGTCGTATTCAAGATGAGCGAGAGAATCCCGTTGAAATAGCCGGGCCCCTGATCCAACGCGGCGATGTCCTTATATATGGACAATTCGCCGCTGCCCAGGCGAATCGCCGACTCCGGCGAAGTCAGAAGCATATCCGTCAGCCGCGTAAGCGCGTGCTCTTGCGCATCGGGTGTTCCCTTGCTGTTGTAAAGCGCGAAATAGTAGCGCGCCGCTTCTGGATACGAGTGAATGTCTTCGAGCAGGCGCCCGCAAGTGTAGAGTTCTTGCGCCGTCCACGCAGAATTTGCCGCCTCTTTGTGCAGCCTCAGGCTGGTGATGGCTTGCTCCGCGGCGTCCAGCTTGCCTTGTTGCTGGTAGTAATAGAAAACGCGCGCTGTTGCGTTCAGGTCCTCGGGATTTTTGTTCAGAGCAGCGCGCGCCGCATCCAGAAACTCGCGCAAGCCCTGCGTCTGTGCCAGAAGGTCGAAATAACCCTTCACCAGGTCGGGATGCCACAACGCCTGGAAGCTCTTCTCGTAGACCGCCAATCCCTGTTGAATGGAGCTTTGCTTGTATTCCACCAGGGCTCTGGCTTTCACCGGAAAGATTTCGTCGTTGGGAAATTGCTTTTGATACGCGGCAATCAACTGGTTGGCTGCGTCGAACTCCTTCTGCGCCACCAGGTACTCGAGAAACCGGACGTAAAGCTGTTCCTCTTTCGGATAGCGTGCAATCCACGCGCGATAAGTCGCGATAGTGGACTCTTTGGGCAGCCCCTGCGCTTGAATAACGGCGAGAATGCGCTCGAAGGCTCCCCACGAAGTCTGCTGATTGAGCGGCGTCAGTTTTTCCCTCGATAGTGCCGGCGAATCGCCAATGATTCGCAATGTTGCGATTTCGTCTTGTGGCCGCAGCCTGCGGTGATAAAAATCCGCCAGCTCTTGTTCCGCAGCGGCCTTGTTTGGTGCCTTCTCGGCGTACGACTTCCAATCGCGCTCCGCCGCTGTGAAATCGAGCTGCCGTTCGTCTTCGAGCGCGCGCAGCGAATACAAATCCGCGTTTGCCGGCTGTTGCTGAATCAAGTCTCCGAGGGCGGGACGCGTTTCTGCCGGCGGCCTGCGAAACAGCACTTCGCCGTACGGCAATTGCATCGCGCGGAAAAAGACTCGTTCTACGTCCGTTTTTGCCTCGATGTTGTGAATCCAGGCGGGCAGCTCGCCCTTGGCTGCCAGCGCGAACGTGCCCGCGCCGACAAGAAGGACCGCGGCGCTGATGCTCCATGCGCAATTGGGAGCGAAATCACGGAACGATTTCAATGTCCACCCCCTGAGAACCCATGTTGTGCGCGATGTCTTCGGCCGTGACCGTCAAATGGTAAGTTCCGGGAATCATCGGCTCCGGAATGAACAGTTCGCCTGTATTGGCGTTGACTTTCGCATCCCAATGCAAACTCACGGGCGCCGCGCCTTCGAGCCGCGCCACAAGCGTGCGCGTGTTCTGTGACGCCAAAACCTTCAAGTCCACCGTTTCCCCGTGCCGGTAGCGCGTTTTTGCCAGTTTGATCTGCACCGTCGGCGACTTGCTGGCAATCACGAACGTCTTCGCTTCACGGTAGGTTTGCCCGGAACGGTCGCGCATCACCAGTCGAACCGGATACGTTCCATCCGCCAGGTCCGTCGGAACCAGGAAGCGTGTTTGCCACGTGTCTTCGCCGGGCAAATATCGCAAGGGCTTCACCAGTCCGAACGGAAACAGCGCCACAACTGAGACGATCGCTGGGTCCGTTTTCACTCGAATCACCGGGTCTCCCGGGCGAATCACGCGTGGCCGCAGCAGCGCGCGCGGCACCGCCAGGAACGATGTGTACGGCGTCACAAATTTGTATTGGCGCGACAAACGGATGATCTCCTCAATGGAAGCCGCGTCTTCACCTTCGCGCTCGATCTTCTCCAGCAATGCATCCACACGGGCGCGTGCCCAGAGTCTCGGAAGTTGTGGATGCTCGGCGGATTCGCTCGGCAAGTTCGCTTTAGCCGACATGGACACAGGTGTCCCGTCTCTGACGCCATGCACGCTAAAGCCAACCTCTTGCGCCGGCTTCTGATACCGGCCAACCCAGGCCGCTTCCGACCCGGCGAAGGCCGCGTCTTGCAAGGGATAAACAGCGTCCACTGCCGATTCCGGCGAAACCGTCACCGCCAGTTGCCCAACCGGGCTGCGCCCAATCTTCGAGAGGAACGAATTCAGCTTGAATTCGATCGGTTCCGTCGAAAGCACGTTTTCCAGAACGCCGTCCTCGCGTGCCAGCAGCTTCAAGAGAGGCAGGTTCGCATCGTCGCCCACCCCAAAGATGTACGTCTTTGGCCGGCTCGCTTCGGGCAGCCGTTTCCAGTCCGCTTCGTACGTCGCCGCGAGTTTCGCGTTTTTGATGAGGCCCTCAGTCGCGCCGCCGTCACTCAGCAGCACCAGATACGGATTGCCTCCGGAAGCGCCGGATTCCCGCAGCGCTTCTTGCAGCGCTTTCTCAAGATCGGTGCCGCCCCGCAAGCGGCTGGCGCGCACGAAACCGAGCGCATGTTGCACGTTGTTACTGTCGGCAGCAATCGGAGACTGCTGAAACGGCTGAACCTGGTTATTGAAAAGAATCAAATTGAACTTGTCTTCGGGCTTCAATGCGTGCAGCAAGGTCTCCAGTGCCTGGTAGCTGCGTTCGAGTTTTTCCCACTGCATGGATAGCGACGTATCGAACAGAATCACCGCCGTTTTTGTTGGCGCGCCACTCGTGAGCGAGTCTTTCGTTGCGCTCTGGTTCGCTCCAAAACCCAGCAGCGCATCAACCGCGAAGAAACCTGGTTCGTTTGTGCTTCGCACTGGCGCGGTCGCCGTGGGCGAAGGCTGCCCGCTTAATGGATTCCGGTGCGTAATAATCGCCACCGTGTCGCTTCCCGCTTTATCCAGATCGAACGTGGCCACGAAATCCTCGGTGAGGTTCACGTTCTCGCCTTCGAACACTCCACGCACAACTTGAGGCGTATTCTGCGCGAGCTGCGGCGGGTAAGTTTTCGCAGGCGCCTGAAAGTTGGTCAAAGCATGCGCGGACCGCAATTCGAAATTGATTCGGAGATGGCGCGCCATTTGTGCATGGTATGCATCCGGGCGCAGAGGAATCGCGAAATACGATTTGAGATTCTCGACCGGAATCGTCTCGTAGTATTCGAATTCTAGACGCTTCGTCCCATATGCCGGAATAGGAACAATCCGCGCACTGAAAATGGCGCTGCGCTTAGCTTCCTCGGCCCCACGCTCTCCCATTTGAAGCAGCCCCGGATCAATGGATTGCTGCTTCAGTTCGTTATAAATCTCGCCGGCGCGCTTGCGCTCCAGGATCACAGCAGGAATGCGCACAGGGCCGTCCCACACGGCAAAATCGGAAACTGTCGCCCGGCTCGGCAAAGCGAAAACGTAGTTCCCTTCCTGAATGCCGGCCGTATGGTTGGCGAAGATTTGGCGCACAAACACGCGAGCATCGCCATTGTCAATCTCAACGGTAATTTCCATCTCCTCGAGAGAAAGAATCGCGGGATCAGGCTGGGACTTGTCCCGTGGAATCAGTACGCCGCCATCCGAGAAAGCAGGAGAGGGCGCCAATAACAAAAGCAAAAGAATGCCCAATGTTCGATTCATGGCTAGAATTTGCTCTCCTCAATGCGCACCAGCCCGTTGTCCGTGCCCACGTAGATGTATCCGTTGCCTTCGGCAAGCGCTGTCACATTCGCGGAAGGCAAACCGTCCGTAACCACCGTCCAGCGCTCTTTCTCGCGGTCGTAAACGTAGAGTCCTTGATCCAGGCTTCCCGCGAAAACGTGGTCCTTGGTTACCAGCATCGCGTTGGGATTAATCTCGGTCGCAGTGGTCACATTTTGGTAGGCGTGGAACTTTCCCGTGCGGTCGAGTCCCATCACGCCGCTCCCATAAGTTCCAATCATCCATTCGTCGCCCACCCGCGCGACCGCAGTAATCCAGTTCTGCTTCAATCCGGAATTCCCTGCCGTGAAATTTGCTCTTACGAATCCCTTTTCGACTGCGGAAAGTCCACCCAGCGTCCCCACCATCAGATCGTCGCCCGCCACTGCCAGCGCGTAGACATGGTTGTTCACGAGTCCATGAAAGCTGTACAGGCTGCGGGCGCCTTCAACGTCCAGAAACGTGATGCCCGCGGGGGTCGCAATGGCTAATCCGTCGTGGTAAGGCACCACGTCCGTGACGTGCTCGGCTATCAAGCCGTCCGCTGTTCCTAAAACCTGCTCCGGCTTCCCACTTGCTCCGAAGCGCACCAAACCGTTCGCGGTCGCTACTTCCACCGCGCCGCTCTTCGTATCCGGCCAAATGCGATTGACGCAAAAAACGTGCTCATTCTCGATGTGCGCCGGGCGCGCCGGTCCGTCCGGCAGAACGTCGAGGCCGTGGTCGAAGTAGCCAACCCACAGTTGGCCATTGGCGTCGCCCGCCAAAGCGGATATGTTGTGGTCGCTCAGAACCGCGGGCCGCGGCTTGAGCACTTCCTGCCACCCAAAGCCATTCGCCTTGACCTGGAAAATACCATTGCGCGTGAGGACCATTACTCCTTGCTCAGTTCCCTGGATTTGCCGGACCTCCTCTGCACCCATGCCGACGCTGTCCCGAGACGCGGAATGCCGAAGATTCGAGGCAAGCGGCGCGCGAACGACGCCTTGATCCTCCGAACCAATCCACAACTCGTTGCCCTCAACATGGAGGCAGGTCACCAGGACACCGTTGGCCAACACGCGTGAAAAGCGGCCCCCATCAAACTCCGCTACACCCAGCGGCGTTCCGACATAAGCCTTATCCCCTGCCAACGTGATGGCTTGCACCTGCCGATCCGGGAGCCCCTGTTCCTCCGCAAACACATCCGTCGTTCCGGCATGCCAGTGCCGGACTCCCCCATCCAGCGTTCCAACCCACAAATCCACGTCGGAGCCCGCCAGAGCCTGGACATATAAATGGCCCAGCGTGGGATGCAATTCCTGAACGGTCTTTCCGTCATAGACCAGCACCCCGCGTTTTTTCGTGCCAATGAGCAGGTGTCCGCTCGTAACCGGCAGGATCGTGGTCACCGCGCGCACCTCCGCGTCCGCGGAATAGATTTGCCGGAACTTCTGTCCGTCGAACAGCAGAATGCCTTGGCCTGCGGTGGCCAGGATTAATTCGGGCTGCGTTGCTCCTGCGACTTGTCCAACCGCAGCTGCCACTAAAGGCGAGGCTGGCAAGTCCCGCCCCGCGGAGAAGTCACGCACAAGATTGCCGCGCAAGTCGTATTGCAGCAGACCTGCAGGTCCCGCGACGTACAAGCTGTCCTGGAAGTGCGCTACCTGCGCGAAAACTTCCGGCGAACGCACCGACTCAAAATTAAGGTTTTGCTTGGGAGAAAATGGCCGCACTGCAAAGGCCAACTCGCGCTCCGCTCGAAGTTCCTGTTTCGAAAGCTTGAGTGCCCGCGAAACCTGCCACAGGACAACGCCGCCCAAAAAACCAGCGGCCACTATCGCCAATCCGCCTATCCACCACCATCGCCGCCCGGCGAGAGAGACCATGATTCCTCTTCGAGTTCCCAACACTGGAACGCCGATTCCGACACAAATCTTGCAGGAAGAGTTCCATCTGCTTTCTTCGAGGTTTGACTACATCTTGCTTGAATCTTAGGCTGGCTGTCGTGTTCGCGAAGAAACGCTGTGTCCTAAATCTTACACAATTAACCGGAATGCCTATGGGTCGAGAGTCCGTCGAGGCTCGCGCGCGGCAGGCACTGCAAGAGGTATCGGTCGAGAACATTCAGAGCTTCATGAAAAACGCGGCCCGTTCGCTCTTTCGGTCTGGCGACCGAGGCTCAACGAACTGGCAGATGATTGTTGGCAACATCGGCTGGCGGATTCGCCGACGAACTTCTTGAACTACCTTTGGCAATGATCGACAGCATTATCGTAACCCTTCCGCCGGGGAGTGCAGACCAATGAGAATCGGAATGTGATATGTGCTGGCTCGCGATCCTCTGGTGCAATGCCAAGAGGTCACTCGAATAGCAGCGCGGTCCTCGAAGGGCTGCAACGGTTTCGCGGACCGCTGCACCGATGAAACAGCGCTCAGCACTGGAACCGAATCTGTCGCAAGAGCTCTGGAAGTTCTTGTAAATCAGTACGATTGGCTACCTGGTCCGCTGACCTTTCGGGTTTTGAAACGGCTCAAATTTTCAACAGTTGAGATAGTTGGGATAACACTGGGATAAGAGAGCCGCCCAATTGCTCGCCTGAACCGACAAGCGGATTCTTCCTAACTCCAATGCTGCTAAGAATCTGGCGGAGAGGGGGGGATTCGAACCCCCGTTGGAGGTTTTGGCCCCCAAAACGGTTTAGCAAACCGCCGCATTCAGCCACTCTGCCACCTCTCCGGCGTTTGCTTTCAACAGCTTACCACAACTGCCCTACTGAATATGGTGCACTCTTGGTGCTGTGATTACCGAGAATTCCGTCCGTATGTCAACCAGCATCCTTATGCCACGCTAATCGCAGATCTCGTCGATCACACTGGTTTCGTTGTTGGCAAGCATATCGGAGTCTAAAGACTGGCAGTGTCTGCCTCGCTCAGTCGACGTGTGCATCGAAGTGCAGGGAAGTTCGTGTCGCGAAAGAATCCCGTTTTGGATCAGCAAAAGTTTGGTCAAGGAAAGCAGACGTGGACGAACCGGGTTGCTCCGGTTAAGCGGCGCGTCTTTGCCCAAAGCTAAATGAGTACGCGACCGCTGATAGTAGGCAAAATAGCTTTGCAGGGGCCGACGCAACGATCTCTGGTTCCACACCATAACGTGGTCCAGGCACTCGCCTCGGATGGAGCCCACCAACCGTTCCGCAAAGGGATTTTGCCAGCCAGGAACGTCCCGACGGTGGAGTTCGACCGAAAAAAATTCGAAAAAGTATCTCAGAGTATTTCGACGGCTGTGGGAACTCTACGAATACCGGTCTGCTCGTCTCCGTGGCCAATTCCGAAAAGATCTCTGCGCATTCTCCCGTCGGCTTGTCTTGGCAGAACCACAGGAGCGCATCTGGGTCGTGGAGCTGATTCGAGGGCACTGACTCAGTGGCGACTGAAATTGCACAAGCAGGAATGCCGATAACCCTTTCTATTGGCGTTTCGTTCTCCGTGGCGGCAAGGTGCCACCAGACACCGAGGAGCATGCCGCAGCGTTCTACGAACGGGGTGAATACGAACTTGAAGAGGCCGTTTTCCGCCTGCTCGTCGATTATCTTGGGCACATCGCACTCAGGCGGAGCTCGAGGAGGCGATTCGCCACTTTCAGAATACCATCGAGCTCTGGCGAAAGCTGTTCCTCAAGCGGATCGGAAAGAAGCGGTATTGGAGCGACCTTCGACTAGCCTTTACATGCGAGGGCTTAGCAATCTTGCTCCTACCCGGAATCAAGCGGGGCGCTACGACGAATTGTCGCTGTGTTTCGAACCGACGTTTTACTTGCGGATGTTCGTGTATGGCGCAGTTATCCACAAATTATCCACCATGCCGGATGGAATCGCAAAGGCTGGACGCGTATCATAGCCGCGGCAATCTGAGGTCGTTGTCGTT
>Ga0209577_10000813_pt1 | contig 31211 bp, 32 predicted proteins | sample GraSoiAngelo_109_FD_185874 | JGI IMG/M metagenome (GOLD analysis project Ga0209577, IMG submission 185874) | Grasslands soil microbial communities from the Angelo Coastal Reserve, California, USA - 14_0903_12_20cm (SPAdes) (version 2) | ecosystem: Environmental > Terrestrial > Soil > Grasslands...
AGAAGGTCACGTTCTGGAGCAGCTCGCGCGGCCGCGCCACCGGGTCCCAGGCCCGCACCTCGGCCCCCTCGGCAAGCAGCCGCGAGGCGAGCACGATCGACGGCGCCTCGCGCACGTCGTCGGTGTTTGGCTTGAAGGCGAGCCCGAGGAGCGCCACCGTCGTCCCACGCAGCGAGCCGAGGTGCTTCTTCAGCTTTCCGATCACCCGCCGCTTCTGGAGCTCGTTCACCTCGATGACGGCATTGAGGAGCTGGAAGTGGTAGCCCGAGTTGGAGGCGAGCTGCTTGAGCGCGAGCGAGTCCTTTGGAAAACAGGACCCGCCGTAGCCGATACCCGCGCGCAGGAAGTGCGGGCCGAGGCGGTGGTCGAGGCCGATGCCGCGCGCGACCTGGACGACGTCGGCGCCCGTCGCCTCGCACACGTTCGCGATCTCGTTGATGAAGCTGATCCGCGTCATGAGGAACGCGTTCGAGGCGAGCTTCACCATCTCGGCCGAGTTCACGTCTGCGCGCACGACCGGCGCGTCGATGCCCGCGTGGAGCGTCTCGACACGGTCGCCGTCGGCGGCCTCGAAGGCGCCGATCACGATCCTGTCCGGATGCAGGAAGTCCTCGACGGCGCTCCCCTCGGCGGTGAACTCGGGGTTCGCCACGTACCCGATGTGCCCGAGGCCGCGTGCGTCGAGCGTGTGGCGCACCTTCTCGCCGGTCCCGACCGGGACGGTGCTCTTCATCACGAGCAGCGGCCGCTCGACGTCGGTCGCCTGCGGCAGCTCGTCGACGACGGTCCAGACGCGCGAGAGGTCGGCGTCGCCCGAGTAGGTCGGCGGCGTGTCGACGCACACGTAGACGAGCTCGGCGCCCGCAATCGCCTCGGCGACGTCGAGCGTGAAGGACAGGCGCTCGCGGTTCCGCTCGATGAGCTCCTCGAGGCCGGGCTCGAAGATCGGGACGCGGCCCGCTCGCAGCGCCTCGATCTTCTCCGGGACGACGTCGCGGATCGTCACGACGTGCCCGAGCTCGGCGAAGCATGCCCCCGTGACGAGTCCGACGTAGCCCGCGCCGAAGACCGCGATCCGCGCGCCTGCCATCTCCGTCACCTTACTTGCCGAGCGGTCTCAGGCTCTTCGCGATCGCGAGCATGGTCTCGTTCGAGAGCCTGTCCAGGAGGCTGTTCTCGACCCAGTACGTCGCGCCGTGCTCGCGCAGGACGATCATGTGCAGGTTCGGCCCGGAGTAGTAGAAGTCGAACTCGCGGCCCTTGATCCGGTGCTTGAAGTTCGGCTCCTGGAGGATCGGCGCGCCGGTCCAGTCGGTCTCCTCGATCCCCCAGTAGTCGCCCACGGTGTTCGTGCTGTAGACGAGCCGGACGGCCTTGTGGCCGCCTGCGATCGTGTAGGCGCGGACCGGCTCGCTCGAGGTGGGCGCCGACGTCTTCTCGAGCAGGAGCGGATACTCGAGCCGGAACGGCACCTTGCGGCGCACGGAGCGCACGAGCGGGAGCGACGCGCCTGGGTTGCTCACGACGGCGGGCGGCTCCTTCTTCGGCGTCTGGTCGGGCGCGCTCTGCGCGAAGGTGCCGTCGAAGCTCGCCCCGACGACGACGACCAGCATCGCGTGGAACTGGCGCGAGCGCAGCGTCGGCGGGATGGCCGCGATCACCGCGTCGCCGAAGACCCCGGCCACGCGCCGAGCCCCCTGCTGCGCGAGCTTCTCGTGCGGGTCGTAGAAGACGATCGTGTGCTTGTAGTCGTAGCGGGGCGCGTTCCGATCCTGGGGATCCGGTGGTACGACGACGCGGTAGTGCCGCTTCGCGAGCTCGAAGGAGGCGTTGGCGCCGGAGCCGGGCCGCCCGTTTCCGTTCAGCACGACGAGCGAGATCTTCGACGGCTTCAGGGCCTGCGAGTGGAACTTCGTGCCGAGGGCCTGCGCGGTCGCCTTCCCCGGGGCCTCGACGTCGGGGCTCGAGAACGCGCGCACGGCCTGCTCGACGGTGCCCGGCAGCGCCTGGAGCTCTGCGTTGAACGGGCCGGCCGGCTGGAGGTTGTCGAGCTTCGGCTGGAAGAAGTGCCCGCTCGGGAGCCCGTACAGGAAGAACGCGTACGAGAGGATCGTCTTGCCGGAGATCTGCCGGTTCCCGGACTGGCCCACCTCGACGTTCGAGGTGACCGCGTGCACGAGCTTCGGGATCTTCCCGATCGAGAACGAGGAGCTCACCTGCTCCTTGAACGCCTTCACGAACGCCTGCTGGCGCGCGACGCGGTAGAGGTCGGAGTCGGTGTGCCGGTAGCGGACGAAGTCGAGCGCGTCGGACCCGTTCAGGCGCTGGTAGCCCGGCTGGAGGTTGATCGTGGCGTACGTGCTGTAGCCGGAGGTGAGCCCGGCGTTGTCGTTGAAGTAGCGGCGGTCGACGTCGATCCACACCCCGCCGAGCTTGTCGACGACCTGCTTGAAGCCGCGGAAGTTCACCGTGACGAGGTAGTTCACGGACAGGCCCGTGAGCGCTTTGACCGTCTCGAGCGTGCCTCGCGTCTTGCAGCGCTCGTACGCGGCGTTGATCCGGTCGACGGTCACGGGCTGGCCCGGGCAGTGGATCGGCACGAGCAGGTCGCGCGGGAAGGAGAGCAGCGAGACCGTCTTGTCGATCGGATCGGCGCGGACGAGCATGATCGTGTCCGAGCGCGACGGCAGGTTCGACTCCTGGCCCGCGCGGTGGTCGTAGCCGACGATGAGCGCCGTCGCGGGCTTGCCCGCCTGCGGGACGTCGAGGCCCTTCTCGGCGCGGATCACGTCGGGGGTGTGGGCCTGGACGGCCTTGACCTGCTCGTGGAAGTAGAGGTACGCGCCGCCGAGGAGCCCGGCCGCGACGACGAGGACCGCGATCAGGAGCCACAGCAGGATGCGCCCGACGAGCTGGAGGCCCGTGCGGCGCCTGCGCTCGGGCTGGCGGTAGAGCGTCATCGGCGTCGTCGCCGCGGGCGGCAGCACGGCGCGGCCGTTGCCGTCGACGCCGGCGCCGCGGCCGATTCCTCTCTTCAGCGTCGTTCGCATTCGAAAAACGAGGGCGCCCGTTTCACGAGGCGCCCGCCGGTGGCCGAGGATACCGGACTAGGTGGCGGTCACAGGCCCTCGACCGTCGTCGCGGCCAGGAACTGCGCGACGGCGAGAAGCGAGTCGCCGTCGGCGGCGACGCGCCGCTGCTCGTCGGCGCCGGTGCCGCGCCGGAGCACCTCCTCGACGAGCGCGAGCTCGCTCGCGCAGCCGAGGCGTCGGGCGGCGGGCTCGGCGAGCTCGACGAGGTGCCGGAGGGCCTCCCGCGCGGGGCGCTCCTCGTCGCGCTCGAGCCAGATCAGGTCGGCGTCGAGGCCGTAGCGCGCCGCGCGCCACTTGTTCTCGGCGACGAGCGTGATCGGCTGGACGGGCAGCGTTCCGTCGCGGTCGTAGCGCTCGGCGAGCGTCGCGGCGAGGCTCTGGACGAGGGCGACGAGCGCGGCGACGGTGTCGATCCGCGTCTGCGCGTCGCAGATGCGGACCTCGACGGTGCCGAGGCGGGGATGCGGGCGCAGGTCCCACCAGATGTACGTGTAGTCGGAGAAGGAGTTCGTCTTGATCCCGCGCTCGACGAGCGCCTCGAAATCGGCGAAGGAGGCGAAGGTCGGCGGCAGGCCGCTGCGCGGGAACGGGTCGAAGACCTTGATCCGGGTCGAGGCGAGACCGGTGTCGCGGCCGTGCCAGAACGGCGAGTTGGCGGAGAGCGCGAGCAGCTCCGGCAGCCGGGTGCGGAGCGCGTTCGCGACCCAGATCGTCTCGTCCCCGGAGCCCATGCCGACGTGGACGTGAAGGCCGAAGATCAGCTCGCGCTCGGCGACCCACTGCATCTTCTCGATCAGGCCGACGTAGCGGGGGGCGTCGGTCACGTCCTGGTGCTCGTAGCGCGAGAAGGGGTGCGTGCCGGCGCTTGCGATCAGCGTGCCGCGCTCGGCGGCCGCGTCGCGAAGGCTCGCGCGGAGGCCGCGGGCCTCCTCGATCGCCTCCGGCACGTTGCGGGCGACGCTCGTCGCGACCTCGAGCACCGACTGGAGGAGCTCGGGCTTGACCCGTTCGTCTCCGGCCGCCTCGGCCACCTCGTCGAAGCGCGAGACGAGCTCGTAGCTCTCCGGCGAGAGGAGCTGGAACTCCTCCTCGACCCCGATGCTGAAGGGCGCGCTGCGCCCGAAGTTCACCTCCATGGCGCGCGGCAGCGTAGCTTCCGGCACGGCCGCGGCTCGCTTCCGTGACGGTGGCTGCCACCGAGACACGGCCCGGCGGCCGCGCGCCGTATCGTGGAGGAAGGCGGCCGCGAACGACTCTCGTCACACGTACGTGACGCTCGCGTGCGCGTGGCTGCCACCGAGACACGGCCCGGCGAGGCATGGCTGGGCGCCGCGACGAGCTAGCGCGACCCGGCGTGCGCCCGGTTCAGGGCCTCCTCGGCGAGGCGGGTGCCTTCGACCATGTTCGCGAGCTTCTCGTACGCCACGTCCCAGCTCCGCGTCCGCAGGCCGCAATCCGGGTTCACCGACACGCGCTCGGGGCCGAGCAGCTCGGCGGCGTACACGATCCGGTCGCGGACGAGCTCCGCCGGCTCGACGAAGTTCGTGTGGATGTCCAGCACGCCGAGGCCGACGTTGGGCGCGTCCTCGTGATCGGCGAAGAGGAAGAGGGGCTCGTAGCCGGGTCGGTCTGCACCGTCGGTGCCGAGCTCGTGCGAGTCACGGTTCGCGAACTCGAGCTGGAGCTCGAAGCAATCGTCCAGCTCGAGCACGTGCGGGAACAGGAGCGAGTAGTCGGAGAAGCAGACGTGCAGGCTCCGCCGCGCCGAGGGGATGCCCTCGACCGACTTGTTGAAGGCCTCGACGCCGAGCGGCACCTCGTCGGGTCGCGTCGTCAGCGCAGGCTCGTCGATCTGAATCCAGTCGCAGCCGGCCTCGACGACGGCGGCCGCGTTCGGGCGCACGACCCGCTCGGCCACGTCGAGCATGAACCGCCGCCTCGCGCCCGCCCGCTGCTCGGCCGTCGCGCCGAGGGCGCCGTGGCGGCCGTAGTGCTCGTCGTACGACCAGTCGACGATCGTGTACGGCCCCGTGAAGGGCACCTTCAGCCGGTGGTCGGTCCGCGCAGACAGGAACCGGTACTCGTCCACGTCGTAGGGACCGTCGATCGACGGCTCCTCGACGCACGCCGCCTTGGAGTAGTACTTGTTGTCGAACGACCGGACCGTGCCGCGCTGCTCGAAGCCGCGCGCGTGCCGGATGACGTGGTCGTACATCTCGGTGCGCCGCTGCTCGCCGTCGTAGACGACGTCGAGCCCGGCGCGCTCCAGGAGCGCGAGCCCGTAGCGCGACGACCAGTCGTCGACGAGGCGCAGGTCGTCCTTCCCGATCTCCTCCCGCCGGAGCGTCTCGACGAGCTCCTCCGTGCCGTCGAGCTCAAGCTTCTGAGCCCAGCGCTCGGCCTCGGCCACGTCGCCCTCCTCGACGGGCCGGCCGGCGAACGCCTTCACGCGCCACGGCGGCTTGGCGAGGCTCCCGATCTCTCGGGTCTCGAACTTCACGTCGGTCATGCGGCCGTCTCCTTCGCTCGTGCTGTTCGGGCTGTCCCGAGCCGGGCGAGCTTCTGGCGCGCGATCGGCTCGGAGACGTACTGGAGGTCACCGTTCGGGACGAGCGCCACGCGCTCCACGCCGAGACGTCCCACGAAGTCCGCGATCTCCTGCGGCTCCTCGAGCGCCGAGCTCCGCGCGTCGACGACGCCCGCGAGCAGGAGCTTGTCGAACCCCTGCGGCAGGTCGCCGGCGTGGGTCGCGTAGAAGTCGACGCCGATGCCTTCGACGGGCAGCTCGGCGAGCCCGTTCTCGAGCAGCTCGCGTGCGTCGCCGAACGTGATCTGGAGAGCGAGCGGCGGCCCGCCCGCGAGCGCGTCGAGCGCCTCGCGCAGCTCGTCCAGCCCGCCGGCGCCGTCGCGCGCGAGGAACGGCTCGCCGAGGACGACGAGCTCCGCCTCCAGGGCGTCGAGCTGCGGCTTCAGGACGCCTGCCGCGACGACCTTCGCCGGGATCCCCGTCCCGTGCGCGAGCGCGTACGGTGACGGAAGCGTGACGATTCGAGAGCTGGGAAGCGGCGCGGCGTAGCGCTCGTCGAGCGGCTCGCGCAGGCGCGGCTCGGCCGACGTCGCGGTCGGCGCGCGGTAGAAGCTGTTCGTGTCCAGGAACCGGGTGAGCGGGCCCGGCTCGAGCCCGTCGCTCGCCTCGAGGAGCGGCCGGAAGAGGTCCTGCCAGCGGAGCATCCCGTCGGCGAGCAGGTCGAGACCGGCCTCCTGCTGCACACGGACGAGCTCGTCGAGGTCGCGCTGGAGCTGTTCGTCGACCGCCTCGGCGCTCGTCCTCCCGCGGTCGAGGTCGCGCGTCGCCTGGACGAGCGCCTCGGAGCGAGGATGGATCCCGGGTGCGAATGCCTGCAAACCGCCTCCTTCTCCTGCCCAAGAGTTCCGGCGGTGCGGCCCGGGCTCTTTAGGCGTTTGTTGACCCGGTCGCCAAGCTGCCTGTCAAAGCTCTCCGGGTAGCGTGCAGCGTACCAGCCGCTACGGCTGTGGCGACGGCACCTGGGCCGCCTCGAAGACGATCACGCGGCTGAAGCTCTTGCCGTCGATCTGGTAGCCGTAGCAACCGTCCGCTCTGAGCCGGGTGAACGACGCAAAGCCGACAACGAGCCCGCCGCTGACGACGCGCTTTTCCCGCGGCGGCACGAGCCCGCGCTCGAACCGGAGCTCGTTCGGGCCGTCGAGCTGCCGACCGCGAATGAGGATCCTGCCGTGGTAGGCGGGGTTCAGGATCCACATCACCTTCTGCCCCGACCATCGGCTCCCTGCGAACTCGCTCTTGGCGCTCGGCGGATAGACGAACTCGAGCGTCGGCTTTCCGTCGCGCTCGGGCAGGCCCGGATACGCGGGTCCTCGACCCCAGGCCGGCCCGTTCAGACCCTGAAAGCGGCTGAGGTCGCCGCGCGGATCGGGCTTCGAGGTCGGGCACGGCGTGCCGGGGGCGATGTGCGGGATGTGCAGCCGCCGGTGCAGCGAGCGCCACGTCGGTTGCCGCGTCGGCGCGCCGGAAGCGGCTCCCCCGAGGGCGAGGACGAGTGCGGCCGCGAGGGCGACCCTAGCCGCGGCCCGCGACGGCAAGCTGGTTCTCCGCGTGACGGACGCGCTGCTCGAGCTGCCAGCGGTCGGCGCCCGACTCGCCCCGGTCGAGACGCTCGAGCTCGGCCTGCGCCTCCTCGAGCTGCGCACGCGCCCGCGCGTCGTCGACATCGGCCGCGAGGACGGCATCGTCCACGAGCGCGATCGCGCGGTCGAGCTCGACCTTGAAGAAGCCGGGGCCGGTCGCGTACTCGCGCACCTCCTCGCCGGTGTGGACGCGCGTCGAGCCGGCCTTCAGCGTTGCGACGAGCGGCGCGTGCCGGGCGAGGACGCCGATCTCCCCGGCCGCGCCGGGCACGACGATCATCTCCGCCTCGCCCTCGAAGGCCGGGCCCTCCGGCGTGACGAGAGAGACGTCGAAGCGGCGCCTAGGCAGCCTCCGCCTCCTCTTCGCCCTCCTCTGGCTGCTCCTCCTCGCGGCCGCCGCCGAGCCCCTTCGCCTTCTCGACCGCCTGCTCGATCGTGCCGACCATGTAGAAGGCCTGTTCGGGCAGCTCGTCGTGCTTGCCGTCGAGGATCTCCGTGAAGCCCTTGATCGTGTCCTCGAGCTTCACGTACTCGCCGGGCGTGCCGGTGAACTGCTCGGCGACGAAGTTCGGCTGCGAGAGGAAGCGCTGGATCTTCCGCGCGCGGGCGACGACGAGCCGGTCCTCGTCGGAGAGCTCGTCGATGCCGAGGATGGCGATGATGTCCTGGAGGTCCTTGTAGCGCTGGAGCACCTCCTGGACGCGCGTCGCCGTCCGGTAGTGGTCCTCCGAGACGATCCCCGGCTGCAGCGCGCGCGAGAAGGAGTCGAGCGGGTCCATCGCCGGGTAGATCCCCTGCTCGACGATCGCGCGCGAGAGCACCGTCGTCGAGTCGAGGTGCGCGAACGTGTTCGCAGGCGCCGGGTCGGTGAGGTCGTCGGCCGGCACGTAGATCGCCTGCACCGAGGTGACCGAGCCCTTGTTCGTCGAGGTGATCCGCTCCTGGAGCTGGCCCATCTCGGTCGCGAGCGTGGGCTGGTACCCGACGGCGCTCGGCATGCGGCCGAGGAGCGCCGAGACCTCGGAGCCTGCCTGCACGAAGCGGAAGATGTTGTCGATGAAGAGGAGGACGTCCTGGCCCTGGTCGCGGAAGTACTCCGCCATCGTCAGGCCGGACAGGCCGACGCGCAGGCGGGCGCCCGGCGGCTCGTTCATCTGCCCGTAGACGAGCGCGACCTTGTCGATCACCTCCGACTCGGTCATCTCGAGCAGCAGGTCGTTTCCCTCGCGCGTGCGCTCGCCGACCCCGGAGAAGACCGACACGCCGCCGTGCTCGCGGGCGACGTTGTGGATCAACTCCTGGATCAGCACGGTCTTGCCGACCCCGGCGCCGCCGAACAGGCCCACCTTGCCGCCCTTCACGTAGGGCGCGATCAGGTCGATGACCTTGATCCCGGTCTCGAAGATCTCCACCGTCGGCTGGAGGTCCTGGAAGCTCGGCGGGTCGCGGTGGATCGGCCAGCGCTCGACGTCGTCGGGGGCATCCTTCTTGTCGATCGGGTCTCCGATCACGTTCCACAGCCGGCCGAGGGTGGCGTCGCCGACCGGCACCGTGATCGGGCCGCCGGTGTCGACGACGTCGGTGCCGCGCGCGAGACCGTCGGTCGAGTCCATCGCCACCGCGCGGACGCGGTCGTCGCCGAGATGCTGCTGGACCTCGGCGATCAGGTCGATCGCCGGGCGGCCGTCCTGCTCGGGCGACTCGATCCTGAGCGCGGTGTTGATCTCGGGGACCGCCTCCGGGAAGACGGCGTCGATCACGACGCCCTTGATCTCGATGATCTTGCCGACGTTGCGCGCGCTCTTGCTCGACTCAGGCATGCGTCTCCTGGAGGGCGTTTCGAGGGTCAGAAACCGAAGCGCGAAGGCGCTTCAGAAGCCGCGCCAGTGTATCGAAGCCCGGCGCGACGAAGCCCATGCGCGCGAGGCGAGCGTCCTGCTCGAGCGCCGCCACCCGGGCGGCGTGGTCGAGGCTTCAGCTGTACGAGCTGACGAGCGACGGGATCACTCTCGTACCGTACCCGCGGAGCGCTCTTTATTACATTTGCTGCGCGCCGGGAGGCGGGAGCTCGCTTCCCGGGCGGAGGAGCGCGGCGCGCATTCCCCGTTGCAGCGTGAGGTCGCTGTTGTCCGCGTTCGCGATGCGGAAGTTCGGAACGGCCGCCAGCGTGCCGGACGACGGCAGGTTGAGGAACGCTGCGAATCCGAGCGCGACGGCAGCGGCGGTCGCCGCCACCGCGCCGGCCGGACGCACGAGCCCGAGCCGCCTGCCGCGCGGAAGCGCGATCGGCTGCTCCAGGAGCTCGAGCGGGGCCGTCCGCACGAGGCGGCTCGTGGCCGTGGCGTCGCTCTCGAACGCCCGGCACCCGGCGCAACGCGCCAGGTGCGACTCCAGCATCTTCTCGGCGAGCTCCGAGAGCTCGCCGTCGAGCCGGAGCGAGATCCACTCGCGGCTGCGCTCGCAGAGGACGCTATGCCCTGGCACGAAGCTCATCACGGACTCTGACGACGGGTGGGAGCCATAGTTAGGGAGGGCGGTCGAATCAAAGCAGACCAGTCCGACTATCGACCGCGACCCCGATGACGATGAGCACGAATCCGAGCGCGACGAAGAGCGCGGATTCGTTCAGGCTGTCCTCGCGCTCGAGCGGCGTCGCCCAGCGCATGATCCGCGACCCGAAGAGCATCGGCCCCGTCCCCTTCGGGCGCACCGGCCCGCGGTTGCCGATGAAGAAGCCGGCGATGAGCATGAACGAGCCGACAAGATAGAAGCCGATCGCGACGGCGCGACTCACCGACCCGCCGCCGAGGAGGCCGCCCAGGAGCGAGAGCACCGCCGTGACACCGGCGATCCCGGCCAGCAAGACGAGGAAGCGGCGGATCGCCGCCTTGAGCACTACGAAACGCGCCCGCCGGTCGCGTGCCGGATCTCGTCCTCGGTCATCGGCCAGCGCTCGAGCGGGTAGTGGCACGCGGCGACGTGCCCGTCGCCGAAGGACTTGAGCGGCGGCGTCTCGACGTCGCAGTGGCCCTCGCGGAAGCGCGGGCAGCGTGGGTGGAACCAGCACGCGCTCGGCGGGTTGATCGGGCTCGGCACGTCGCCCTCGAGCACGATGCGCCGCCGCTCCCGGCCGACCTCGGGGTCCGGGATCGGGACGGCGGAGAGGAGCGCGCCCGTGTACGGGTGCTTCGGCTCCGCGTACAGATCGGTGCGCGACGCGATCTCGACCGCGTGGCCGAGGTACATCACCATCACGCGGTCCGAGATGTGACGCACGACGTTCAGGTCGTGTGCGATGAAGACATACGTCAGGCCGAAGGAGCTCTGGAGGTCCTTGAGCAGGTTGAGGATCTGCGCCTGGACCGAGACGTCGAGCGCCGAGACGGGCTCGTCGCAGACGATCAGCTTCGGGTTGACGGCGAGTGCCCGCGCCACCCCGATCCGCTGCCGCTGGCCGCCGGAGAACTCGTGCGGGAAGCGGTTGTAGTGCTCCGGGTTCAGCCCGACGACCTCGAGCAGCTCCTGGACGCGCTTCTTGATCTCCGCCTCGGTGCCCATCTTGTGCACCTCGAGCGCCTCGGCGACGATGAAGCCGACGCGCTTGCGCGGGTTCAGCGACGCGTACGGGTCCTGGAAGATCATCATCATCTCGCGCCGGTACGGACGCATCTCGGCGCGGGACAGGCGCGTGATGTCGCGGCCGTCGAAGACGATCCGGCCGCCCGTCACGTCGAGGAGGCGCATCACGCAGCGCGCCATCGTCGACTTGCCGCAGCCGGACTCGCCGACGACGCCGAGCGTCTCGCCCTGGCGGACCGCGAAGGAGACGCCGTCGACGGCCTTCACCGCGGCGACCTGCTTCTGGAAGATGATTCCGCGCGTGACGGGGAAGTACTTCTTCAGGTCCTCGACGACGAGGAGCTCGTCGCCGCGCACGCCGCCGTTCGTCGCCGCGGCGACGGGGACGGTCGCCTCGGCCAACGCTTAGCTCGCCTCCGCCATCGTGCCCGCCAGCACCTTCGCCGCCTCGCGGTCCTTCGTCGCGACGTCGAGGTGGCACGCCTGGACGTGGTCGGCCTCGTCGCCGGCAGGTAGGAGCTCCGGCTCGACCGTCTTGCAGATTCCCATGACGTAGGGACAGCGGGGATGGAACCTGCAGCCGCGCGGCGGGTTGAGGAGGGACGGCGGCTGGCCCCGGATCTGCACCAGGCGCTCCACGTCGGCGTCGAGACGCGGCAGGGAGCCGAGGAGGCCCCAGGTGTACGGGTGGTGCGGCCGCTTGAAGAGGTTGTCGACCGGCGCGTGCTCGGCGACCTTCGCCGCGTACATGACGACCACGTCGTCGGCGACCTCGGCGATCACGCCCAGGTCGTGCGTGATGATGATGATCGCGCTGCCGAAGTCCTTCTGGAGGTCGGTCATCAGCGTGAGGATCTGCGCCTGGGTCGTCACGTCGAGCGCGGTCGTCGGCTCGTCGGCGATCAAGAGGTCGGGGTCGTTGACGAGCGCCATCGCGATCATCACGCGCTGGCGCATGCCGCCGGAGAACTGATGCGGGTAGTCGTCGATCCGTCGCTCCGCGCGCGGGATCCCGACCGCGTTCAGCAGCTCGAGCGCGCGCGCTCGCGCCTGCCGCTTGGTCACGTCGCGGTGGAGCTGGATCGCCTCGACGAGCTGGGCGCCGATCCGGTGCACCGGGTTCAGCGACGTCATCGGGTCCTGGAAGATCATCGCGATGTCGTTCCCGCGGATGTCGCGCAGGCGGCTCGAGCTCATCGCCAGCAGGTTCTCGCCCTTGAAGATCGCCTCGCCGCTCGAGATCGTGTTCCGCTTCGGGTTGAGGCCCATGATCGTCAGGCAGGTGACGCTCTTGCCCGAGCCCGACTCGCCGACGATCCCGAGCGTCTGCCCCTTCTCGATCGAGAAGCTGACGCCGTCGACGGCCTTCACGATCCCGTCGTCGGTACGAAAGTGGGTCTTGAGGTCGCGGACCTCTAGGAGCGCCATTACTCCTCCTCGTCAGGCGCCGCTTGCGGTGCCTGACCATCAGGACGTGCGGGCTTTGCCCGTGCGTCCGTCTGAAATGACCGGTCGAGCCGTTCGGAGGGTTTCACGGCCGACGCTCTAAGTCAGCCTGATCCGCGGATCGATCCAGGCGTAGAGGAGGTCGACGACGAGGTTGAAGACGATGATCGCGAGCGTCGCGAACACGATCACCCCTTCCACCGTCGGGATGTCGTTGTTGTTCAACCCGAAGATGGCCGTCTTGCCGAGGCCCGGCAGGCTGTACACCGTCTCGGTGAACACCGCCCCGCCGAGCGCGAGGCTGATGTCCATCCCGAGCATCGTCACGACCGGGAGCATGGCGTTCCGCAGGATGTGCGAGCGCAGGACGAGGTGCTCCGGCGCGCCCTTCGAGCGCGCGGTGCGCACGTAGTCCTCGTTCATCGTGTCGAGGACGTTGGCGCGGATCATCCGGACGTAGAGCGCCGCGAAGAGGATCGCGAAGGTCGCCCATGGGAGGACGAGGTGGTAGGCCCACTGCACCGGACCGCCGCAGTCCGTCGAGGGGTTGATGAAGTCGCAGTAGCCGGTGATCGGCGTCCACCCGAGCTTGAAGCCGAAGAAGTACGCGAAGATCAGGCCGATCCAGATCGGATGCGCCGAGATCCCGATCAGGACGAACGTCATCGACGCTCGGTCGAGCAGGGATCTAGGTCTCAGCGCGGAGAGGATGCCGATCGGAAGCGCGAGCAGCATCCAGAAGATCGCTCCGCCGAAGACGAGCGAGGCGGTGACCGGCGCGGCGTTGCCGACGATCGAGTTGACGCTCTGCCGGTTCGCGAACGAGAAGCCGAGGTTCTGGTGGATGACCAGCCGGTCGAGGAACTTCGCGTACTGGACGTAGAACGGCCGGTCGGTGCCGAGGAAGTGCGCCGCGCGCTTCACGTCGGCGTCGGTCGCGGCCTTGCCGGCGACGAGCTTCGCGGGGTCGTTCGGGATGAGGAAGAAGAGGACGTAGGCGACGAGCGTCACCGCGATGAACAGCACCGCAGCCCAGATCACTCGACGTGCGAGATACCTGACCACGGCTTAGACCTCCCGCCTCCAGAAGTGGTCGCCGGCGTGCACGGTGCCGAAAGACTTTACCTCAGCTGGGCTTTTCCTAATCGCCATTCGGCTCCCGAGACACGTGAGGCGCCGGCTCAAATCGCCGGCGCCTCACGCGCAGTCCTACTCCGAGCTCGTCCCTCCTACTTGAGGAAGAAGGTGTTGAGGTCGGCGCTTGCGTTGGCGGGCTGGAAGAGGTAGCCGCCAGTCCGCTTGGACACGAACTCGCGCTCGTTGCGGTTGTCATAGGACGCCCACGGAGCGTAGTTCTTGGTGATCATCACGTCGAGGTTGCCGTACGCCTTGTAGCGGGCAGCGCCCGTCTTCAGGTTGGCAGCCGCGAGCAGCTTGTTCACCTTCGCGTTGTTGAAGTACGCGAGGTTGTTGTTGTTCTCGGCGTGGATCGAGTTCCCGTCGAGCAGGATGTTCAGGAAGTCGTACGGATCCGGGTAGTCCTGGTTCCAACCAGAGACTCCGGCGTCGAACGGCTCGCCCTTGGTGCCCATCGCCGTGTAGATGGCGCCACCGACGAAGTTCTTGATGTTCACGTCGCAGCCCATCTGGCTCAGGTTGTACTTGAAGACCTGAGCGATGCCCTGACCGATCGGGCTCGTGGTCGTGTACAGCGTGACGCTCTTGCAGGAGTTGCCCGCAAGCTTCTTCGCGGTCTTGTAGTCGGCGCCCTTCAGCGGGTACGCCTTCACGTCCTTGAAGCCACCCATGCCCGGAGGCAGGATCTGGTCGGTCCGCTTGCCGGCGAACGCACCGCGGACGCGGAGCATGGCCGGGCGGTCGATCGCGAAGTTCGCCGCCTTGCGGAGCTTGACGCTCGAGAACGTCGGCCGCGAGGTGTTGAGCGCGATGTAGTCGGTCTCGACCAGCGGGTGGACCTGGTACTGGCCCTTGTTCACGCCGTACCGCTTGGCGAGGTCGGCGTGCGCCGACGGGGGCAGACCGCCCATGTCGTAGTCACGCTGGTTCGACCGCACCTGCAGGAGGCTCTGATCGACGTCGGTGTTGATCTCGATGTCGAACGTGTCGATGTTCCGGGGCCGGTTGCCGTGGTAGTACTTGTTCTTCTTCAGAACCAGGTGGCGGCTCCGGATGTAGCTGGAGATGTAGTACGGGCCGGCCGACGGGTACACGGTCACGCCGTGCGGGTCGACCTTGGTCTTCGTCGAGATGGCCTGGAAGAACGGCATCGCGAGCTTCGAGAGCATGCCGCCGTCCGGGTGCGTCAGCCGCAGGATGAACTTGTTCCCGCGGGCGACAGCCCCGGGCACGTTCGCCGGGTTCTTCCCGCCGTCGACGGCATTCGTGTAGCCGACGACGTCGTCCATGAACGGCGTGGCCGGCGACTGCTGCGCCTTCGTCGCGGAGCGATCGAACGCCCACTTGAAGTTCTTCGCGGTCACGGCCGAGCCGTCGGAGAAGCGGAGACCCTTGCGGATGGTGAACGTGTAGGTCTTCCCGTTGTTCGAGATGATCGGCATCGCGACTGCGGCCTCCGGGATGAGCCGAGCCCCAGCGGGGGCGGCCTTGTCCGGATAGTTCACGAGCTTGAGGCCGGTGGCGTACTCCACCTGCCAGCCGATCACGTAATAGGAAAGAGACGGATCGCTGAAGTCGAGATCCGTGTCCGACATGTTCAACCGCATGGTGCCGCCCTTCTTGGCGGCCTGGCTGCTGGACGCCGCGTGCGCGAAGCCCGCGACGACGAGCAGCAGTGCTCCGAGCGCGGCCATGGAGGCCGTAAGCCAGAGCCTTCTGTGCATGTGACTCCTTTCCAGGTCGAAAGCCGACGGAACGCCGTCGGCCAGGCGCATGGAATGCATCCTCAGGCGCTAAGACGAGGACGCGTCGGGTTTGTTAGAGGCCCGCTTCCTAGTGCGCGCTTCGAGGATCGAACGCGTCGCGCAACCCGTCGCCGAGGAGGTTGAAGGCGAGGGTCGTGAACAGGATCGCAAGACCAGGCCAGACCATCAGCCACGGCTGGGTCAGGTAGTACGTCGGGCCGTCCGAGAGCAGGCTTCCCCAGCTCGCGGTGGGCTGCTTGATCCCGATCCCGAGGAACGAGAGACCGGCCTCGAGGAGGATGAACTGCGCGACGGTGATCGAGGAGAGGACGATGATCGGCGCCACGAGGTGCGGCAGCAGGTGCGAGCGCACGATGCGGAGGTCGCTCGCGCCCACCATGCGTGCGGCTTCGATGAACTCCTTCTCCCGCAGCGACAGCACCTGGGCGCGCACGATGCGCGCGGGGTAGAACCACCCGAAGAACCCGAGCACCAAGACGAGCGTCACCACCCCCTTGCCGAGGAAGCCGAGGGTGATGTTGTCCAGCCGGTCGCCGACCGTGCTCGCGAGCGCGATGATGAAGAGGAGCAGCGGGAACGCCATCACGATCTCGGTCACGCGGGAGACGATGGTGTCGATCCACCCCCCGTGGTAGCCGGCGATCGAGCCCATCACGACGCCGATCAGCATGCTGAGGAGCGTCGCCCCGATCGCCACCTCGAGCGAGACCTGCGCTCCGTAGAGGAGCCGGAGGAACTCGTCCCGTCCGAGCTGTCCGTCGCCGCCGAGGAGGAACAGCGTGTGCGGAAAGTGCCCGACCGCCCCCGCATACGGCACCGTCGAGACGTGCGTCCACGGTCCGACGGGCAGCAGCGTCTGCGGATTGGTGCCGCCGGCGAAGAGGTCGTTCGGGCCGTGGCCCAGGAGCCGCGCGGCGATCGGCGCGCCGGCGAACGCGGAGAGGAAGAGGAAGATGATGAAGAGACCGCCGCCGATCGCGACCTTGTCGCGCCTGAAGCGCCGCCACACCTGCTCCCAGTAGCCACGCGCGCGTACCGGCTGGAGCTCACCGAGCTCCGTCCCGGTCTCGATCGCGACTGCCGCGGCGAGCCCCGCTCCTGAGGAAAGGATCTCCGGGGAATGCTGTTCGGTAGCCATCGGGGTCGCGGAGATGCGGCAGACGCAATGCTGCCGCATCTACTGGGACTCTAAACCACGTTCGAAGTTAGCACACGCTCCAGGTCAGGCTCGTCGGCCGATCGGTTGGGCCTCGGCGGCCGCTCCGGCGCCGTTCTCCGCCCGTCTTCGCTGCTCGCGGGCCATCTCCTCGACGTGCCTCAGCGAGCCCGGCACGCGCCGGTCGAGCACGCGTCCCGTCGGGTCGAGGACGTACGCCTGCGGCGTCGCCCGGTTGTCGAGCGCCGTCGTGGCCTCGCCCTCGCGCTCGTAGAGCACCCGCAGCGTGGCCGGGTACGGCGTCTCCGGCTCGGCATTCGTGACGAGGACGAGCGGGACGCCGCCGACCGCGCCGCCGACGGCGTCGAGCTCTCCGGCGAGCTTGGTGCATGCCGCGCAGTGGTTCGACATGACGAGGAGGAGGGTCGGCTCGCTCACGAGCTCGGCGAAGGGGACCCGCCGGCCCTCCGCGTCGTCGAGGTCGAACGGGGCGACCGTCGAGTCGACGGCCGCGCCGAAGTCGGCGGGCGCGGCGGACAGCCGCCTCTCCATCCCTTCGAGGACGCCGCCGATCCGCCGGACGATGCCGAGCACGGTGAAGGTCACGACGAGCACGGCCAGCCACAGCACCGCGTAGGCCGCGATCCAGGGGGCGCTCACGACCGCTCCTCTTCGGCCGCGACGAGACGGGCGACGCGGCGCCAGTCCTGTGCGAGCGAAACGGTGACGATCGCGAGGGACGTCGCGAAGAGGAGCGCGAGCGCCGACCCCGACGCGACGTCTGCCTTCGGCGTGCCCGGCAGGAGCCGGTCGAGCGCGAGCGCGCTCGGCTGCACCACGAGGACGACGATCGCCGTCGCCGTGAGGACGAGGTTCCGCGCCACCGTCCACCAGGTGATCTGCTTCTGCGCGACCGGGCCGAAGCAGCCACAGTCGATCGTCCGCCCCCGCAGCAGGTTGACCGCGACCGCGGCGGAGAAGGCGACGAGGAAGAGGGCCAGCAGGGTCGCGACCGGCCTCACGCCGAGCCCGACCGCGAGCAGGGCGCCGGCGGCGACCTCGACGGCGGGAAGGGCCCGGCCGATCAGCTCGCCGGCCCGCTCGGGCACGAGCCGGTAGTTCCGCACGGCCTGCGTGAACTCCCGCCGCCGCGGAAGCTTGGCGAGCCCGGACAGCAGGAAGACCAGCGCGAGGCCGAAACGGAATACGACGGCGGCGACCCCCACTGAGCGTCATCCCCTCTGACGGCGTGCCTTCGAGGCAGCACATGCTACGGGTCCAGATGCTCTTTGGCAAATCGGCCCCGGCCTCGAGACCGTGAGCTCAGGCGTTGAGCGCGTCGGCGCCGGCGACGACCTCCAGGATCTCCTGGGTGATCTCCGCCTGGCGGGCGCGGTTCATCGCCAGCGTCAGCGAGTCGATCAGCTCGCCGGCGCTCTTCGACGCGCTTCGCATCGCGGTCATCCGCGCCCCCTGCTCCGAGGCCGAGGACTCGAGCAGCGCGCGGTAGAGCTCCGTCTCGAGGTAGACGGGCAGGAGGCGCGCCAGGATCTCCTCCGGCTCGGGCTCGTAGATGAAGTCGCCGCGGAGCGCGCGCTCCTCCTGCTCCTCCTCCTCGCCGCGCCGCAGGATCTCCTCCGAGATCGGCAGCAGCTCCTGCTCCGTCACGCGCTGGACGAGCGGCGACACGAAGCGGTTGTAGACGACGACCACGCGATCGACGTCGCCGTCGACGTACAGCTCGGCGAGCCGGTGCGCGACCGCCTGCGCGTCGGCGTACGACGGCCGGTCGCCGAACCCGCTCCAGGCGTCGTCGACCTCGTAGCGGCGGAAGCGAAGCGTCGACGCGCCCTTGCGGCCGACGACGGCGAAGCGGACCTGCACGCCCTCGTCGCGGAGCCGTCGCTCCAGGGCGAACGAGCGCCGCAGGACCTGCGCGTTGAAGGCGCCGGCGAGGCCGCGGTCGCCGGTGACCGGCACGATCGCCGCCGTCCGCACCTCGCGGCGCTGGAGGAGCGGCAGGCCCCGGAGCGAGGCGCTCGCCCGCGCCGTGCCCGCCATCAGCTCCAGCATGCGGTCGGCGTAGGGGCGCATCGCCTCGATCCGCGCCTGCGCCCGGCGCAGCCGCGCGGCCGCGACGAGCTCCATCGCCCGCGTGATCTTGCGCGTGTTCCGGATCGAGCGGACGCGCCGCTTCAGGTCCTGGAGGGTCGCCACGGCCCGCTAGACGAGGCTCTCCTCGGCCTCGACGTTGAACGTCTGCTTGAACTTCCCGATCTGCTCCTCGAGCCGCTGCTCGAGGTCGTCGGTGAGCTCCTTCTTCTCGCGGATCTCCTTCAGGACCGACTCCTCGGTGCGCATGAACTCCCGCAGCTCGTCCTGGAAGCGCGGGACCTGCGGGACGGGAACGTCGTCGAGGTGCCCGTTCACCGCAGCGTAGAGCGCGACGACCTGCTCCTCCATCGGCCAGGGGTCGTACTGCGGCTGGTTGAGCGTCGCGACCATGCGCTCGCCGCGCGCCAACGTGTCCTGCGTCGCCTTGTCGAGCTCGGAGCCGAACTGCGCGAACGCCTCCAGCTCGCGGTACTGCGACAGGTCGAGCCGAAGGCGGCCGGCGACCTGCTTCATCGCCTTCGTCTGGGCGCTCGCGCCCACGCGCGAGACGGAGATGCCGACGTTGATCGCCGGGCGCACGCCGGAGAAGAAGAGGTCGGACTCGAGGAAGATCTGGCCGTCGGTGATCGAGATGACGTTCGTCGGGATGTAGGCCGAGATGTCGCCGGCCTGCGTCTCGATGATCGGCAGCGCCGTCAGCGAGCCGCCGCCGAGGTCGTCGGAGAGCTTGCACGCGCGCTCGAGCAGCCGCGAGTGGAGGTAGAAGACGTCGCCCGGGAACGCCTCGCGGCCGGGCGGGCGGCGCAGCAGGAGCGAGAGCTGGCGGTACGCGTCCGCGTGCTTCGACAGGTCGTCGTAGATGCAGAGCGCGTGCCGGCCGTCGAAGAGGAAGTGCTCGGCCATCGCGCACCCGGCGAAGGGCGCCATCCACTTGATCGGCGCGGCCTCGTGCGCGGGCGCGGTGACGATCGTCGTGTACTCCATCGCGCCCGCGTCCTGGAGCCGCTCGAAGACGCCGGCCACGGTCGAGGCCTTCTGGCCGACCGCGACGTAGAAGCAGTGCATGTCCTGGCCCCGCTGATTCAGGATCGTGTCGATCGCGATCGCGGTCTTGCCCGTCTGGCGGTCGCCGATGATGAGCTCGCGCTGGCCGCGGCCGACGTTCGTCATCGCGTCGATCGCCTTGATCCCGGTCTGGAGCGGCTCCTTCACCGGCTGCCGGTCGACGACGCCCGGCGCCTTGAACTCGAGCGGGCGCCGCTCGTCCGTCTCGATCGGCCCGCGGCCGTCGAGCGGGTTCCCGAGCGGGTCGACGACGCGGCCCAGGAGCGCCTCGCCGACGGGGACGCTCGCCACGCGGCCCGTGCGGCGGACGGTCTCGCCCTCGCGGACGTGCTCCCACTCGCCGAAGAGCGCAGCGCCGACGTCGTCCTCCTCGAGGTTGAACGCGATGCCGACGACGCCGTGCTCGAGCTCGAGCATCTCCAGTGCGACCGCGCTCTCGAGCCCGTAGACGCGGGCGATCCCGTCGCCGATCTGGAGCACGGTGCCGACCTCCGCGAGGTCGGTCTCGACCTCGTACTGCTCGATCCGCTGGCGGAGGATCGAGGTGATCTCTTCAGGCCGTAGCTTCAAGTCAGCTCCTTGTGACGAGTTCGTGTCGTAGTCGTTCCAATCTCCCGCGCACGGAGGCGTCCACCCGCAGCGAGCCCGCCTGGAGGACGACGCCCCCGATCAGGTCCGGGTCGACGTTCCGGGTCGCCTCGACCTTCAGGCCGGACGCGCGCTCGATCTGCTCCACGATGTGGCGCTCGTCCTCGTCGGAGAGCAGGTGCGCGGTCGTCAGCTCCACCTCGAGCCGGCGCTCCTCGGCGGCGGCCAGGCGCTCGAACTCCTCGTGGATCTCCTCGATCTGGCCGCTTCGCCCCTTCGCCGAGAGGAGGCGGAGGAAGTTGCGCAGGAGCTCGTCCGCGTCGCCGAGGACGTCGTCGAGCGCGGCCGCGCGGGCGCGCGGGTCGACCTGCGGGTTCCGCAGCAGCTCGCGCAGCTCCGGCACCTCCTCGATCGCCGCGACGAAGTCGCCGAGCTCCTCGCGCACGCGCGCGAGCCGGTCGTGCTCCTTCGCCGCGTCGAAGAGGGCGCGCGCGTAGATGCGGCGTGCGACCGCTATGGCGTGGCCTCCTCGAGCGCCGAGAAGTCGAGCTCCGAGACCGCCTCGTCGACGAGGCGCCGGTGATCCTCCGAGTCGAGCACCTTGCCGGTCACCTTCGACGCCGCGACGAGGCTCAGATCCGCGACAGCGGCGCGGATGTCGTCGAGCGCGCGCTGCGTCTCCGCGTCGATCTGGCGGCGGATCTCGTCGAGGCGCCGCTGCCGTTCGGCCTCCGTCTCCTCCTTCACCCGCTCGCGCTGCGAATCGGCGACGCGCCGCGCCTCGGCGAGGATCTGCTCCCCCTCGCTGCGGGCCTGGCTGATGAGGCTTCGGTGCTCCTCGAGCAGCCGCCGCGCCTCCTCGCGCGCCTCCTCCGCGTCCTCGAGCGAACGGCGGATGCGCTCGCGCCGGTCGTCGATCATCTTCTGGATCGGGCCGAAGGCGTAGCGCTTCAGCACCCAGAGCGCGATCAGGAAGCAGACGATCGTCCAGATCATCAGCCCCGGCGTGACCGAGATGAGCGCGTTCGCAGCGACGACCATCAGACGAGGACGTACGCCAGGATCGAGCCGAGCAGGCCGTAGAAGACGACCGCCTCGGTGAGCGCGAAGCCGAGCCACTGGATGCCCTGGAGCTCGCCGCGGAGCTCGGGCTGGCGGGCGACCGACTGGATCATCGAGCCGAAGATGTTCCCGATGCCGACGCCGGCGCCGAGCGCGCCGAGGCCGACGCCGAGGGCAAGGCCGATCGCCTTGCCGGCCTTCGTCACGTCCCCCGAGGTGGCGGCGATGACGGTTGCGAGCATTCGGTTCCTCCTTAGTGCTCGGGCTCGATGGCCGAGCCGATGTAGATGGCAGACAGGGCCGCGAAGATGAAGGCCTGGATCGAGACGACGATCGCGACCTCGAAGACGTAGAAGACGGCGGCGATCGGCACCACGAAGACGGCCAGGACGACGGCCTGGAGGATGAAGATCAGGCCGATGAAGGTGAGGATCAGGATGTGGCCCGCGAGCATGTTCGCGAAGAGACGGACGCTGAGCGAGATCAGCCGCATGAACTGGCCGAGGATCTCGAGCGGGACGATCAGCGCGAGGAGCAGCTTCGGGGCCTCCGGGATCCAGCTCTTGAAGTAGCGGATCGGGCCGTTCCAGCGCACGCCCTCGAAGTGCGTGAAGACGAACGTGAGGAGCGCGAGGGCGAGCGTGACCGAAAGCGACGAGGTCGCCGCGTAGATCCCCCACGTCGGGATGCCGTGCCACCGCTCGCCGGTCAGCGGCAGCGGGACGAACCCGATCATGTTCACGACCCAGATGAAGAGCATGAGCGTGGCGACGTAGGGGAACCAGCGGCCGATCGCCTTCGACGGCAATCCCTGCTCGGCGACCTGGGTCTGGGCGATCTCGTAGATCTGCTCGCCCACCGTCCCGCGCCGCGTCAGCGTCGCGCCGCGCATCAGGACGAGGCCGAGGAGGATCGTCAGCGCGCTCCCGATGAAGAGGTAGACGACGGCCTTCGTGATCGAGAGGTCGAGCGGGCCGAGGTGAATCGGAATCCACTTGTGCTGCTCGAACTCGGTCGTCGGGTCGAAGTGGCCGCGCGCGAAGGCCGGGCTCGGCAGGGCCATCGCGGCGAGGGTGACCGCGATCAGCCAACGTCTCACGCCGGGCTCCCGAAGTAGGCGAGGAGCGACAGGCCGAGCTCGAAGGTGTACGCGAGCGCGTAGGTCAGCGCGGCTGCGAGGGCCAGCTTGGGGTCGGAGGCAGCGGTCGCGACGAGGACCACGAGGAGCCCGAGGGCCTTGAAGAACATGCCGAACGCCTGCACGCCTGAGGCGGCGAGATTACTGACCCGCGCCCGCATGCGCGTCAGCAGGAGCTCGAGCGCGTGGACGGCGACCCAGAGCACCGCCGCGATCGCCCAGCCGGCGACGCGCCAGCCCGAGAGGAGGAAGACCGGCAGGGCGAGCGCGAGGACGAGCGCGCTCCCGAGGATCGGGAGCAGCCGGTTCGGAACCGGGCGCGGCGTCGAGAACAGGGCCGATCTCACGAAAAGGCTCCGCCGTAGCGGCGGTAGACGGAGTAGATCCCGGCGGGAATCCCCACCACGGCGCCGACGAGACAGCCGATCCCGACGGAGCCGAGCGCCCACCCGACGAGCGCCCCGATCGCGACGGCCGCTGCCGTGACGCCGATCAGGATCCCACCGGCTCCGGCGGGCTCGAACGTCTGGCGCGAGCCTGGCTCCATCCGGCGGGAGCATAGCAAGCTTGTAACAGCGAGAAGTGGCTTGAGAACGGGGATTTCGCCGACTTTGTATGCTCACAGTCGTGCACGTCGAGACCGTCGGCAGCGGGCCCCGCGTCGTCCTCGTGCACGGCAGCGTGGGCAGCGGATGGAGCACCTGGTGGGCGCAGCGGCCGCTCGCGGAGCGCTTCACGCTCGTCGTTCCCGATCGGCCTGGAACGCCGCCGAACCCACCCGTCGAGCGCGTCGACTTCGAGGAGCAGGCGCCGCTCGTCGCCGACCTGCTCGAGGACGGCGCCCACCTCGTCGGCCACTCCTACGGCGGCGTCATCTCGCTCTACGCGGCGGCGCTCCGCCCCGACGCCGTGCGCTCGCTGACGCTGATCGAGCCGCCGGCGTTCGGCCTGGCGCGCGGCCATCCCGCCGTCGACCGCCTCGTCGAGGAGCTCCAGGCACTTTGGGACCGGGCCGGCTCGATGGAGCCGGCGGTCTTCCTCAGCGAGTTCTCGAGCCGCGTCATCGGCCGGCGCGTCCCGCCGACGATGGAGCTCCCGCCCGACATCGAGCAGGGCGTCCGGACGCTGATGGTCGAGCGCGGCCCGTGGGAGGCCGACCCGCCGCTCGACGCTCTCGCGCGGGCGCCGTTCCCGAAGCTCGTCGTGACGGGTGCGCACAGCGCCGCTTTCGACGCGGTGTGCGACGTGCTCGAAGAGCGCCTCGGCGCCGAGCGCAGGGAGCTTCCGGGCGCGGCGCACAACGCCCAGCAGGCGCCCGGCTTCAACGAGCGACTGGCGGAGCTCTTCGACCGCGCTCGGTGAGGAACGCGAGGTTCCGGGCCCAGCCGTCTGCGAAGGCCCAGTCGCGATAGCGCTCTGGGATCGGCGCGTTCGCGCCGTGCTCCTCGGCCGCGGCCAGGACGTCGGCGAGGTAGGCGCGGAAGTCGTCCACGTCGCTGCGGCCGCCGACCTCGCCGTGCCCGGGGACGAGGGCCTCGAACTCGAGCTCGGCGAGGCGGTCGAGGATCTCGAGCCACGCCTCCGGGTTCCCGTCGCCCATCCAGGCGTGGTTGCGGACGAGGACGAGGTCGGCGGCGAAGAGGACGCCCGCGTCGGCGAGGTGGAGGAACGCGTCGCTCTCGGTGTGGCCGCCGCCGTAGGTCACGAGCTCGGCACGTCCGAGGCTCCGCCGCTCGTCGAAGACCTCGTCGGGCAGGCGCGGCTCGATCTCGGCGACGGCGGCCATGATCTCGGGCGGCTCGTCCTCGGTCGTCTCGAGCTCCTGACGGAGGCCCGCGAGCCGCTCCTGGTCGCGGGTCGCGATCAGCTCGCGCGTCCGGCGGGTGGAGAGGATCGTCGCCTCTTCGAAGACCTGGTTGCCGCGGACATGGTCGCCGTGCCAGTGGCTGTTCGCTACGACCGAGACCGGCCGGAGGCCGAGACGCTTCGCCGCGCCGACGAGACCGCGTGCCGCCGCGGGCGTCCAGAACGTGTCGAAGACGAGCGTCTCGCCGTCGAGGTCGACGATTCCCGCGTTTCCCGCTGCGAGATTGGAGACCGCGATCGCCGCCCACGCGCCGTCCGCCACCTGCTCGAGGTGGAAGTCCGGCTCGTCGATCAAGCGGTGCGCCGAGCCGCGGCCGCCCGCGCCGCTTCCTCGCGGCGCCGGATGCGCGGGTTCGCGAGCTTCACGATCTCCAGCAGGTAGACCATGTAGACCGACGCCGCGAGCGCGGCCAGGCCGATGACCAGGACGGCCACCGTCCGCCAGAGGTGCCACGAGCCGTGCGCATGCGGTCGGATGAAGCGCGTCGCGAGCGCGGCGCCCGCGAGCGTCGCGCACCAGACGTAGATGTACGCGACCGCGCGACGCTGCGAGAAGCCGATGTTCAGGAAGCGATGGTGGAGGTGGGTCCGGTCGGCGACGTAGACCGGCTGCCTGTGCTTCATCCGCTTCGCGACCACGAAGGACGTGTCGATGATGGGCACGGCCAGGACGAGGAGCGGGAAGAAGAGCGATGCGATCGCCGCCGTCTTGAGCAGGGACTGGATCGAGATCGCGGCGAGCATGAAGCCGAGCAGGAGCGCCCCCGAGTCGCCCATGAAGATCCGCGCCGGGTAGAAGTTGTGGCGCAGGAAGCCGAGCGTCGCGCCGAGCACGATCGCGGTCGCGATCGCCGCCTGCGGCTTCCCGAGCGACAGCGCGATCAGGCTGAACGTCCCCGCCGAGATCGCGCACACCCCCGCCGCGAGCCCGTCCAGCCCGTCGAGGAAGTTGACCATGTTCATGATCGCGACGATCCAGACGACGGTGAGCGGCACGCCCACCCACTCCGGCAGCTGGTGGATGCCGACGATCGGGAACGTGAAACGGTGCACCCAGATCCCGAAGCCGGTCGGGATCGCGGCCGCGACCATCTGCCCGCCGAGCTTCTCCCACCAGCGCAGGCCGCGGAAGTCGTCGACCGCGCCGACCGTCGTCGCGACCGCGGCGCCGAGGAGCAGGCCGCGCGTCTCACGGCCGAGGTCGAGGAAGGCGAGCGCCGGGACGAAGATCCCGAGGAAGAGCGCGAGCCCGCCGAGCCGCGGCACGGCGCGGCGGTTGACCCGCCGGCCGTCCGGCTGGTCGACGACGCCGAGCAGGCGCGCCATCCCGCCCACGGCCGGGGTCAGGAGGACGACGATCGCGAGCGCGAGCGCGGCGCCGTAGAGGACCTGGAAGTTGTCCTCGAGGGTGCGCCAGACCACGGCCCGCTACTTCGTCCCGTAAAGGCGGTCGCCTGCGTCGCCGAGGCCGGGGACGATGAAGCCGCGCTCGTTCAGGCCGCGGTCGATCGCGGCACAGACGATGTGCACGTCCGGGTGGAGCGAGTGCAGGTGCTCGATGCCCTCCGGCGCCGCGACGAGGCAGACCAGCGTGACCGACTGCGCGCCGGCCTCCTTCACCGTCGCGATCGCCGCCGCGCTCGAGTTTCCGGTCGCGAGCATCGGGTCGAGGACGATCGCGTCGCGCTGGTCGAGGTCGACCGGGAGCTTCACGTAGTACTCGACCGGCTCGAGCGTCTCCTCGTCGCGGTACATGCCGATGAAGCCGACGCGCGCGCTCGAGACGAGCGAGAGGACACCGTCGAGCATCCCGATCCCGGCCCGCAGGACCGGGCAGACGGCGACCTTCTTGCCGGAGATCCGCTGCGCCGGCATCCGCTCGAGCGGGGTCTCGATCTCGACGGTCTCCGTCGGCATGTCCTTCGTGGCCTCGTACACGAGCAGCAGGGTGAGCTCGTTCGCGAGCTTGCGGAAGTGGACCGTGGGCGTGTCCTTGTCGCGCAGGTAGGAGAGCTTGTGCTGGACGAGCGGATGCTTGACCTCCGTGACCCGGCCGGTCGCGACCGAGGCGGTCATGCCAGATACGAGGTGAAGCCGCGGAACCCCGGATACAGCGGGCGCCGGGCGCAGAGCGCGTCGACGCGGGGCGTCAGCGACTCGAGGTCGGCGTTCGGATCCAGCGCGTCCACGATGATGCGGCCGACCTCGCGGAAGTCCTCCTCGTCGAAGCCGCGCATCGTGCCGGCCGGGGTGCCGAGGCGGAGACCCGAGGCGATCATCGGCGGCCGCTCGTCGAAGGGGATCGCGTTCCGGTTCGTCGTCACGCTGATGCTCTCGAGCCGTTCCTGCGCGTCCTTGCCCGACCACTGCGAGTCGCGCAGGTCGACCAAGAGCAGGTGGGTGTCGGTGCCGCCGGTGAGGACGTCGAGGCCGCCCTCCAAGAGGGACTCGGCGAGGACGTCGGCGTTGGCGCGAACCTGGCGCTGGTAGTCGCGGAAGGGCTCGGTCTGCGCGATCCGGAAGCAGGTCGCCTTGGCGGCGATCGTGTGCAGCAGCGGCCCGCCCTGGAGGCCGGGGAAGACGGCGCGGTCGAGCGCCTGCGCGTGCTCCTCCTTGCAGAGGACGAAGCCGGCGCGCGGACCGGCGAGGGTCTTGTGGGTCGTCGAGGTGACGAAGTCGGAGTGCGGCACCGGGTTAGGGTGCAGGCCCGCCGCCACGAGCCCGGCGAAGTGCGCCATGTCGGTGACGAGATACGCGCCGACCTCGTCCGCGATCTCCCGGAACCGGTCGGCCTCGACGGTGCGCGGATAAGCGGAGCCGCCGGCGATGATCAGCTTCGGCCGGTGCTCCTTCGCGAGCCGCAGCACCTGGTCGTAGTCCACGACCATCGTGTCCCGCTCGACGCCGTAGTGGACGATCGTGTACAGGCGGCCGGAGAAGTTCACCTTGAGCCCGTGTGTGAGGTGGCCGCCGTGGTCGAGGCTCAGCGAGAGGATCGTGTCCCCGGGCTGGAGAACCGCGGCGTAGGCGGCCATGTTCGCCTGCGCGCCCGCGTGCGGCTGGACGTTCGCGTGCTCGGCGCCGAAGAGCGCCTTCGCGCGGTCGATCGCGGTCTGCTCGATCTCGTCGACGACCTCGCAGCCGCCGTAGTAGCGCTTGCCCGGATAGCCCTCCGCGTACTTGTTCGTCGGCGTGGAGCCGATGGCCTCGAGGATCGACGGCCACGTGAAGTTCTCCGAGGCGATCAGCTCGATCTGGCCCCGCTGCCGCTCGGCCTCGCGCTCGAGGAGCGCGGCGACCTCCGGGTCGACGTCGGCGAGGCCCGCGGTGCGAAGGTGGTCGATCGTTTCCTGTGCTACGGCCATGCGGACTCCCTTCGGCGACGACGCACGCCAGGATACTTCGTCGGATCGCCGGCTCAGCGAATGGCGAAGGCGACGCCGCCGGTACCCGCGCCGACAGGGATCGCCCGCCGCGAGGGCGTGCCGACGGCGATGAGCACGAGCTGCCCGCGCCCGGCCAGGGCCATGAAGCCGCCCACCGAGACGAGCGCCGTCGGGCTCGCCGGGACGGTTACGTGGCCGAGGCGGCGGAGCCGCAGCGAGAGGATCGTCGCTCGTCCGCCTCGAGCCGGGACGACCCATAGCCGTCGGAGCGGGCCGAGGGCGATCTGGCGGACGATCGTTCCGCTGCTCCTCCGTTCGACCAGCCGCGTCGAGACCGACCCGATCCGCCCGAGGAGGCGCGAGTTGCGGTAGGAGACGACGATCGACAGCTCGTCTCCCGAGCCTATGAGGTCCGACACCGGGCCGCCTGCATTCGCGTGGTCGACGACGACGGGGTGGGCGGCCGTCGAGGCGTCGAGGACGGTGAGTCGCGTGCTCTCTCGGTGCGCGACCCAGAGATGTCCGTTCACGAGCACGACCCGCGTCGGCCGCGGCCCCACGTCGACCCGTGCGGCCACGACTCCACGGGTCAGATCGAGCACGTCGAGGAGACCCCGCGCCTCGTCGGTGACGTATGCGAAGCGGGAATGCGTGAAGCCGATCGACCCAGCCGGCGCGAGGACGATCGCCGTCGGCCTACCGAAGCCGTGGAACGTCCGCGTCACGGTGCGGGCGACTCCGTCGAACTGGGTGACCGTGCGGCTCGACGGGCTGACCGCGAGGACACGCCGGCCGTCGAGGGTCGCCGCTACCTCGCGCGACCCGGGCGGCACCGAGACGCTCCCGACCACGCGCTCACCGTCGACGTTCACAACCGCGACGCGGGTTCCGTCCGCCACGCTCACGAAGGCCCAGATCGTCCCGCCGTCGCTCTGCGCTCCCGCGCCCGCGGGCAGGAACGCGAAGGCTAGTACGACCGGGACGAGACGCCTCACGGCATCTCTACGGGTCCCGGAGACGTTGCGGTCCCGCGTCGAGCGCCCTTTCCACAGCGCCGGCTCCCTCACGCAGGACGCGCGGCTCGGCGCCGGTGAAGTCGATCACCGTCGAGGAGACGCCGGGCAGCTCCCCGCCGTCGAGCTCGGCTGCGGCGGCCGCGCGGAGCTCCGCCGGCACGTCCTCGAGGGTTCGCGGCTCGGGCCCGCCGGCGAGGTTGGCGCTCGTCGCGACGACGGCACCGACCCGCCGCACCACCGCCGCCGCGTCGCCGCACAGCTCCGGGACTCGGGCCCGCCGGCGAGGTTGGCGCTCGTCGCGACGACGGCACCGACCCGCCGCACCACCGCCGCCGCGTCGCCGCACAGCTCCGGGACGCGGACGCCGATCGCGTCCGTCCGCCGGCCGTTCAGCCAGGGGAAGCGCCGCGCCGGGTTCGGGAGAACGAGGGTGTACGGGCCCGGCAGGAGCGCGCGGAGGATCCGTTCCGAGGCGCGCAGCTCCGGCACGGCCTCGAAGAGCGCGTCGAGGTCGCCCGCGAGGATCGCCGTCGGCTGCGTCCCGGGACGACCCTTCAGGCGGTAGAGCGCCTCGACCGCCTGCGCCGACGACGCAGTCGTGCAGAGGCCATACACCGTGTCGGTCGGGAGGATCACCGGCCGGCCGGCGCGAATCGCCTCGACAGCCCGGTCGATCACCGCCGCCCCTCCACGACGCGCTCCCTTCCGGCCAGGTCGCGGGTGATGCAGACGGCGTCGTAGGCGAGCTCTTGGAGCTCCCGCGCGACCGCCGCGGCCTGCCGCGGCGCGACCTCGAGGACAAGGAGCTCCGTCCTCGCCGCCCGCGCGAGCTCCTGTTGGAAGCCGTCGCCGACAAGCGCGCCGCCCGGCTCCCAGTCACGGATCTCGGGCTGAAGCGTGTCGAGCTCCTCGGGCGCCACGTACGGCGGGTTCGAGACGACGAGATCCCACCCCTCGCCCGCGACCTCGACGCCTCCGGTCCGGAGCTCGAGGGCGAGGCCGGTCCGCTCGGCGTTCTCCCGCGCCAAGGCGAGCGCCTCCTCGGACACGTCGACCCCGGTTAGACGAGCGCCGTGGTGCTCGTCCGCGATCGCGAGCGCGATCGCGCCCCCGCCGACGCCGACGTCGAGGACGCGCGCCTCCGTTCGCCCGGCGAGGAGCGCGAGGCACCGCTCGACGACGATCTCCGTCTCGGGGCGAGGGACGAGCGCCCGCCTGTCGGTCGCCAGCGTGAGCCGCCTGAACCCCCACTCGCCGAGGACATAGGCGAGCGGCTCGCGCGCCTCGCGGCGGCCTCGTCGTCCGGCGCCGCGAAGAGCTGCGAGCGGGTGACGCCGAGCGCGTGCGCGAGCAGGAGCTCCGCGTCGAGCCGCGGCGTGTCGATGCCCGCGCGCGCCAGCCGCTCCTCGGCGGCCCGCAGCGCCTCGCGCACCGTCACTCGAGCGAGGCCCGCTGCTCCTCGGCCGCGAGGGTGTCCGTGAACTCGCCGAGCTGTCCCTCGAGGACGCGGTCGAGCTGGTGCACCGTGAGCTTGATCCGGTGGTCGGTGACCCGGTTCTCGGGAAAGTTGTAGGTGCGGATCTTCTCCGAGCGCTGGCCGCTTCCGATCTGCGACCGCCGCGCGGCATCGAGCTCCGCCTGCTGCCGCTCGCGCTCGCGTTCGTACAGACGGGCACGGAGTACGCGCAGGGCCTTCTGGCGGTTCTGGAGCTGCGACTTCTCGTCCTGCATCGAGACGACGATCCCGGTCGGGAGGTGGGTGATCCGGACCGCCGAGTCGGTCGTGTTCACGCTCTGGCCGCCGGGCCCGGTCGAGCGGTAGACGTCGATCTTGAGGTCGTTCGGGTCGACCTCGACGTCGACCTCCTCCGCCTCGGGCATGACCGCGACGGTCGCGGTCGAGGTGTGGATGCGGCCCTGCGACTCCGTCTCGGGGACGCGCTGCACGCGGTGCGTGCCGCCCTCGAACTTGAACACGGAGAACGCGCCGTCGCCCTTCACGGCGAACGTGACCTCCTTGAAGCCCGAGCCGTCGTTCGGGCTCGACCCGAGGTCCTCGACCTTGAAGCCGCGTCCCTCCGCGTAGCGGGTCAGCATCCGGTAGAGGTCGCCCGCCCAGAGCGCGGCCTCGTCGCCGCCGACGCCCTGGCGGATCTCGACGATGACATCCTTGCGGTCGGCCGGGTCCTTCGGCGCCAGCGCGACTCGCAGCTTCTCCTCGAGCTCGGCGAGCCGTTTCTCCGTCTCCGGTACGAGCTCGCGGAGCTCCGGCTCGCCGCGGGCCGCGTCGAGGTCGGCGCGCGCGCTCCGCCACTCCTGCGAGAGCTTGTACGGGGCCTCGAGCTCCTTCAGGCGCCGGCCGACCTCCGCCGCCTCGCGATGGTCGTTGTAGACCGCGGGATCGCTCATGCGCTCCTGCGTCTCGCGGTAGGAGCGCTCCAGGTCGTCGACGAAGGCGTCGATGCCGGCCATGCGGCTAAGGGTATTGCAGCCGGGCGGGGTTACCCGCCCGGCCGGCATCAGCCTGCTGTGGTCGAGGTGCTGCTCGTGGTGGTCGTCGTCGAGGACGTCGTGGACGACGTCGAGCTCGTGGTCGTGGACGTCGAGCCGGTGGTGGTCGTCGTCGTCGTCG
>Ga0209577_10000814_pt1 | contig 31210 bp, 28 predicted proteins | sample GraSoiAngelo_109_FD_185874 | JGI IMG/M metagenome (GOLD analysis project Ga0209577, IMG submission 185874) | Grasslands soil microbial communities from the Angelo Coastal Reserve, California, USA - 14_0903_12_20cm (SPAdes) (version 2) | ecosystem: Environmental > Terrestrial > Soil > Grasslands...
GTGCAGCCCTATTTCCAGGCCCTGGACCGGATCTGGAAGGAGCGCGAGATCGAGGTCGCGCTGGCCCTGGCGCGCGGCCTGTATCCGAGCGTCGTGGTGGGCGACGAGGTCGTCAACCTGAGCACCATGGCGCTCAACCGGGAGGCGACGCCCGGCCCCCTCCGCCGCATCCTGCTCGAGAGCCGCGACCAGATGGAGCGTACTATCAGGGCCCGGGCCTTCGACGCCTCGGCGGCGGAGCCGGCCGCCGTCTGACCTTCATCGCATTGCACCTGGCCTTTAGGCCTTTCGGCGGTTGACAGCGTGGCAGCGCCCACTAGCCTGGGGGTGTGAGAGCAGGCGCCTCGCCGCCGACCCGTGCGCGCCGGCTGCCCGGACGGCGGGCCTGGCTGACGGCCGCGCTGGTCATCATCGGCCTCCCGCTCGCCGTCGTCTACGTCGACCTGGCTCTCACCTTCCCCAACCCGGCGGCACGCATGGCGCTGCGGACGCTGCCGGTCCTTCCGCTCGCGATCTGGACCCTGTGGCTCGACGGCGACCGGCCCTTCGAGGCGTCGCCGCGCTGGCGCAAGCACGGCGGCCGGCTGCTGAGCCTGCTGGCGATCATGGCCCTGGCAGTCGTCCTCCTGGGCCTCTTCCTCAACTGGCTCTACGACCCGGCTCGGGTCCTCTGAGGCGCACCAGCACGGTCGAAGCCGCGATCGTCACCACCACCGAGGCCAGGATGGCGGCGTACAGGTCGTCGGGGATCACGTGCCGGGCCAGGCCGATGGTCGCCAGAACGAAGCTGAACTCCCCGATCTGACCCAGGCCGACCGCGAGCTGAAGCGGCCGCCCGGGGAGCCCGGTCAACCGGGCCAGCAGGTAGACCGGGAGCACCTTGGTCAGGAGCAGGAGGCCGAGCAGCAGGCCCAGCCATCCAAGCCCCCTTGCCAGTGCTCCCGGGTCGATCAGCGCCCCTATGGCGACGAAGAACAGGACCGCGAAGACGTCGCGAAAAGGCAGCAGCCGCTCCCTCGCCTCGGTCGCCTCCCGGCTCTCGCTGATCGCCAGGCCGCAGATGAAGGCCGCCAGCGCGAGGGGGATGCCGAAGACGGCGGCGCCCAGGCCGGCCAGGGCCAGCGCGGTGGCCACGGTGAAGATCAGGAACAGATCGTGCTCCTGGTGCAGTCGCCGGAGCACGAAGGGAAAGAACCCGCCCGCCGCGACCACGGCAGCCAGGTAGGCGAGCGCCAGGGCCACCGCGATCGATCCCGATTGCGACTCCAGGCCGAAGGTGATCAGGGCGACGATCGAGAGCAGGACCCCGGCCACGTCCTGGATCACGCTCCAGCCGAGCAGCGCCTCGTCGGTTGCGGCGTCGGTGGTCCGGCGGCGGCTGCGCGTGACGTTGACCACGACCACGCTCGAGGACAGCGCCAGGCAGAGCCCGAGCAGCGCCGCCCCGGCCGGCCGCAGGCCCAGCACCAGGCCGGCGGCGCCGCCCAGGCCGGCCGAGAGGACCGTCTGAAGCGGCGCGAGCAGGAGGAGGCGGCTGCGTTCCAGGCCCAGCTCCAGGGGATCGATCTCGATGCCGACCTCGAACAGGAGGAGAACCACGCCCACGTCGGCGAACAGCTGCAGCTGGTGGCGGTCAGCGGTATAGCCCGGGGTGAAGGGCGAGACGACGACGCCGATCGCCAGGTAGCCCAGCACCGCCGGCAGGCCGGCGCGCCGGGCCAGCCATCCCGCCACCGCCGCCAGCAGGAGGACGAAGCCGATCTCGAAGACCGCGGGAGGGGTGGCCTCCATCGCCCATCAGCATGACAAAGCGTCGCCGCGGCTCGACTAACATGTCCTGGTGGCCGAGCCGGAATCGGCGGCGGTGCTCCACAGCGAGCTCCGGCGCGACGTCAGCGTCTATGGCTCGTACATGTGGGGCTATGCCGCCGTCGGCGCCGACATCTACACCGCGCTGGGGATCATCACCCTGGCCGCCCTGGGGCTGGCTCCGGTCGCCTTCCTGGTGGCCGGGCTGGTCTTCGCACTGGTCGGCCTCTGCTACGCGGAGCTGGCCTCCGCCTATCCGCTGGCCGGCGGCGGCCAGTACTTCACGCTGCGCGGGCTGGGTGACTTCTGGGGGCTGGTCGCCGGAGCGGCGCTGGTCCTCGACTACACCATCGACATCTCCCTCTTCGCCGTGGTCGCCCTCGGCTACTTCAACTACTTCCTGCCCTACCTGACCTTCGGCCACCACGCGCTCGACTTCATGGTCACGCTGGGGCCGATCCACCTGGCCTGGCTCTGGCTCCTCGAGACACTGGCCGGCATCGTCCTGCTGGTCTGGCTCAACGTGCGCGGGATCCGGATCTCGACCGGCTTCAACGAGATCGTGGGCACGATCGCCATCTTCGCCCAATGGGTGATCGTGGTCGCGGGCTTCCTCCTGGTCTGGAAGCCCGAGCTCCTGATTCACCAGTTCGTCTACGACCGGCCGAGCCTCTCCCGCCTGGCCTTCGGCGCCTCGCTGGCGATCATCGCCTTCGTCGGGCTCGAGACCATCTCCCAGGTCGCCCAGGAGACGCGCCGGCCGGCGACCATCATCCCCCGGACCTCGATCGGGCTGGTGATCTCGGTCCTGGTCTTCGCCATGGCCTTCTCGGTGCTGGCGGTCGGGATGCTCCACCCCAGTGACTTCCGCAACCACGAGGGTGACGCGGTGGCCCTGATCGCTCAGCACATCCCGGTGATCGGCGTGGTCGCGGCCCCCTTCACCGCCGCTGTGGGAGCCCTGATCGTCTACATCTCGGCCAACTCCGGCGTGGTCAGCGCCTCCCGCCTCAGTTACTCCATGAGCCAGTTCCAGCTGCTGCCTCGCTGGTTCACCAAGATCAATCCCAAATACGCCACCCCGGCGCGGGCGATCATGGTCTTCAGCGGCATCGCCATCCTCCAGACGCTCTTCGCCTTCTTCACTCCCGGACCGGCGGGAAAGACCGCGGCGATCGACGTGCTGGCCGACCTCTACGCCTTCGGCGCCACCACCGGCTACCTGCTGGTCTTCATCTCCCTCTTCGCCCTCCGCCTCTACGACCCGTACACTCCGAGGCCCTACCGGATGCCGCTCAACGTCCAGATGACCTTCAAGGGACGCCCGGTCTGGTTCCCGGTCCTGGGCGCGCTCGGCTTCCTGGGCGTCCTCTTCTTCCTGGCGATGGTGATCCTGACCCACGACTACGCCCGGATCGTGGGACCGATCTGGGTCGCGGCCGCGATCGTCATCTACATCCTCTACCGGCGGCGCAGCGGCTACCCGCTCTTCAGATCGATTCCCCATGACTGGGAGACCGCCACCCGGCGGGTGCTCAAGGAGGCGGAGGAGTTCAGGTCCCTGGAGGAATACGAAGCCGCGCTCGCGGAGCGCGACGCAGTCTCAGGGAGCTGAGGCGCGCCGAGCGTAACCCCGCGAAGCCGTAAGGTGTGGGCGTGAAACGCGGCCGTGTTCGCCGCGGACTGGGGCTGGCGCTGCTGGTCCTGGTCGTGGTGGCCGTGGTCATGGCCCTGATCCCGCTGCCGGCGCTCAGCCTGCGCCGCGCCCCATCCCCGATCGACGGGAGCGACCCCGCGCTGCCCTGGCTCCAGGTGCGGGACGGCCGGATCCAGGACTCGACCGGCCGGACCGTGCTCCTGCGCGGCTTCAACGTCGACGCCCTGGTCCTCTACCCGGACGAACCGCCCGCCGGCTTCGACGAGGAGGACGCCAGGCTGATCCAGCGCAGCGGCTTCAACCTGGTCCGGCTGGGCATCGACTGGGCGCAGCTGGAGCCGGTCCGAGGCCAGATCGACCAGGGCTACCTGGATCGGGTCAGCCGCACCGTGGCCATGCTCAACGCCCACGGGCTGTACGCCGTCCTGGACATGCACTTCCGCCTCGGCTGGAGTCCCAGGTACGGCGCCTCGGGCGCACCCGCCTGGGCCACCTTCCCGCTGCCGGACGTCTACCTGGGAAAGGGAAGGCTCAGCTGGGGGCACGGCGTGTCCCCGGCTGCGGTGGCCGCGGTTACGTATTTCTGGCTGGCCCGGGACTGGCAGCGCGACTTCGCGACGGTCTGGCAGGCGGTGGCCCGCCGCTTCAGTGACGTACCGGGGGTGGCCGCGTACGACGTCATCAACGAGCCCGATGGCCTGCCCATCCCGCCGGTGCTCTTCGAGAAATACTGGATGTGGCCCTTCTATCAGCGGGTCATGCAGGCGGTGCTGGACGTCGATCCTCATCACGTCCTGATGGCGGAGAGCATCCTCTTCCTCAACCTGGACACGGTGATCCGGCCGCTCCAGGGCGGCAACCTGGTCTACGGGCCGCACCTCTACGTCGGCTCCCTGATCCCACCCTTTTGGACCGGCGACCCGGCCCCGCAGGCCGACCGGCTCAACGAGTTCCGGCGGGAGGCCGACCGGCTCCCGGCGCCGTTATGGATCGGCGAGCTGGGCTTCGACCTGACCCGGCCCCAGGCGGCGGGCTACGCCGACGCCACGCTGGACCTGATGGACGATCGCGCCCTCGGCTGGGCCTGGTGGCAATGGCGCCAGAACCGCTGGTGGGGCATCCGCGACGCGGGCGGGGCGCTGGCCAACCGCGACGTCCTGCGCCACCTGGCCAGGCCCTACCTGCAGGCGGCTCCGTCCGGGGTCCGGGCCAGCCGGGGCAACGGGATCGCGGGCGCCCTGACGATCGAGGTCGCGCCGGGACACGGCACAGGTGCGGCCGTCGTCGGCTGGTCCGCGCTGACCCTGCCGGCGCCCCACGTGCTCGGCGCCTGCGTGCGAGCCTCACACTGGGACGCCAGCCGGTCCCAGATCGTGCTCGACTTCCAGCCCGGGAGCGGCTGCACGGTCCGAATCTCGGCCTGAGTCCGGCCGCGCCCGCTATTGACATCCCGGCGCGGAAGATGTTGTGATAACTGAGCTGAACCATTAGCAGCCGCATGAACGAGGCCATATCAACCATGGCCAGTAGGTTTAATGGGAGGGTAAGGATGTCCCGTCTGTGGCCTGCCGGCCTGGCCCGGCTCCAACGCTCGAGAATCAACCGCCTGTTCGCAGTGGTCAGCCTGACCACCGGATTGGCGCTGGCCGGCGGGACGCTCGCCTCAGCCGACGTCACCGACACCCTGATTTCCGGGACAGCCGTGCTCTTGAGCGCAACCAGCTCCAGCGGAAACGGCGGCAACACCAGCTCGACGTCGAGCATGACCAACATCTTCTCTCCGGCCAGCTACGTCGACTACAAGCGCGCTGGCGGCGAACCCACCGTGGTCGTAGACCGCTATCCCTTCACCCCCGGGCAATTCGGCAACAACACCGGCGCCAACCAGTTCCGCGACATCGTCTACATCTCCAATCCGCTGGGAGTCGGCTACCCCGGCTTCAGCGAGCTCTTCAAGTCGGTGGACCTGGGCCAGTCCTTCCGGGTGCCGCCCCACGACCCGATCTTCGGCAATCCCGACGGCACCATCGCCAGCGGCGGCGGCGACTCCCACCAGGACGTGGGCGAGGTGACCCACAACGTCTTCTTCGTCGACCTCTCGGGAGCCTGCGTGACCATGAACCGGTCCACCGACCTGGGCGAGACCTTCGTCAGCGACAAGCTGGGCTGCGGGACCAGCTTCGGCGTGATCGACGACCGGCAGTGGGTCAACGACGACGAGCTGTACCCGGACAAGACTCAGCGCGTCTACATCAGCTTCAACGACGACACCTCGCCGGCGCCCTCGATCGTGCTGGCCCGGAGCAAGCAGGACGGCATCGTGGGCAGCTTTGGCACGGATTCGCTTTGCAATCCGCTCACCGGCGCGATCAGCGTGACCCCGCCTCCCAGCGACACCACGCCCACCGTCTGCCCTGACCCGGCCGACGCCCACCTCTACGTCAGCGGCGCGATCGAGGTGGACAAGTCGCCCTCGTCACCCTACTACCACTCCATCTACATCCCCTTCATCCGCCAGGACAGCGCCGGCAACTTCTCCCTCTGGGTCGCGATCTCGCGTGATGGCGGCGACACCTGGCAGCGCTTCCTGGTGGCCACCGTCGGTCCCCACAACCCGGCCAACATCTTCCCCAACATGACCATCGACACCGGCGGCAACCTGTACTTCGACTGGTCCCAGGACCAGAGCGCCAATCCCAGCCAGCCGGGCGAGCAGGACGTCTACTACACCTTCTCCCAGGGCGGCGGGCTCACCGGCACCTGGGCGCCGCCAACGGACATCACCCAGGAGACCGGCGACTCGGCCGTCTTCCCCTGGATGGTGGCCGGCGACCCGGGCCGGGTGGACGTCGTCTTCTACAAGGCCAACAGCGGCGCCAACTCCAACCTCGGCGGCACCTCGGTCTGGAATGTCTACTGGGGGCAGTCGAACAATCTCCTGACGGGAAGCCGCAACATCAACAGCGTGCAGATCAGCGATCATCCCAACCACGTCGGCACCATCTGCACCTTCGGGACCGGCTGCGGGGGCAGCGACTCGCGCAGCCTGCTCGACTTCTTCACCGTCGACGTCGACCATCAGGGCGCGGCCAACGTGACCTGGGCGGACGACAACAACGGCCGCAACGACACCCGCGACAAGTACAGCCACCAGATCGCCGGCAACGGCGTCTTCCAGGGCCAGAGCATCAGCTGGCACCAGCAGTGGCCGATCCAGAACCATGCGGTGACCGACCCGGCCGGCGATGTCTACGACGGCAACGGCCTGCCGGTCGCCTGTCCCAGCATGGACGTCCTGGCCGCGAGCGAGAGCCGATCGAACAGCCTGGCCACGATCAGCCTCACGCTGGATGCCCCGCCAACCTCCGTCGCGGCCGCCGGCTGCTCGCGCTCCGGGGCCTCGGGAGGGCTGTGGGGCGCGGAGTTCTGGGCCGCCAGCACCCCCGACACCACTACCGGCGGCACCGTCCCCAACGACAACTTCTACATCGCCTACCGGGACAACCCCGGCGACCCCAATGCGCCGAGCCCAGGAGTGGAGGCGGGCCGCGTCAACAGCATCGACGGCACGCTGACCGCCTTCGAGTTCCACCGCCTGGAGGCGGGAACCCTGGGCGGCACCTGCCTGACCTCGGCCGGCGTGGTCAACCCGGCCGCGCCCGTGCCCTGCACCATCACCATGACCGCGGACCTCGGCAACCCGCTGATGGGGATCAAGAGCGGAGCCGGGCTGTACTCGATTACCGGGCTCTCCGTCTACTACTACCTGAGCGAGCTGCGGCCGCCCCTCTTCAGGGTGCCGCTGGGCCTCTCCAACCAGGCCGACGCCGCGGCGCCCTTCGACCAGGAGGGAACCGGCACGCTGCCCTGACCCATGGGCTGACGTAAGCATCCATTTGGCGCGACCGACCTGGCGAGAGGCCGACCCCACCGGCCTCTCGCTTTCTCTATCCTTCCAGCCATGTCCTCAGCCACCCTCGACGGACGGATGCTGATCGGAGGGCAGCGGGTCGAGGCCGCCTCGGGCGAGTGGTTCGAGACCCTGGACCCGGCGAACGGCCGGCCGCTGGCCCGCATCGCCCGGGGAGATGGACGTGACGTCGACACGGCGGTCGAGAACGCCCGCGAGGCATTCGACCGCGTCTGGTCCAGGACGGCGCCGCTGAAGCGGGTCCAGTTACTTAACCGGGTGGCGGCCCTGATCCGGGAGCGCCGCGCCGACCTGGCGGCGCTGGAGAGCACCGACGTGGGCAAGCCGCTGCGCGAAGCGGAGGCGGACGCCGAGGCGGCCGCCCAGTTCTTCGAGTACTACGCGGGGGCGGCCGACAAGGTCTTCGGGACCAGCATCCCGCTCGGACCCTCGATGCTCGACTACACCGTCCGCGAGCCGCTCGGGGTCTGCGCCCAGATCATCCCCTGGAACTATCCCCTCCGCCTGGCCGCCCGCGGCATCGCCCCGGCGCTCGCCTGCGGCAACACGGTGGTGGCCAAGCCGGCCGAGGAAGCCGTCCTCTCGACGCTTCGCCTGGCCGAGCTGGCGCTCGAGGCCGGGCTGCCCAGGGGGGTCTTCAACGTGGTCACCGGCCTGGGCGAGGTGGCCGGCGCGGCACTGGCCGGACATCCCGGGATCAACCAGATCACCTTCACCGGATCCGTGCCGACCGGGATCGCGGTGATGAAGGCCGCGGCCGACAACGTGGTCCCGGTCACCCTGGAGCTGGGCGGGAAGTCGCCCAACATCGTCTTCGCCGACGCCGACCTGGCCCAGGCCGGGAGCAGCGCGGCCCGGGTCATCCTGCAGAACGCCGGCCAGACCTGCACCGCTCCGGCACGGCTGCTGGTCGAGCGGCGCGCCCAGGCCGAGGTGGTCGAGCACGCGGCCGGGGTGATGCGCGCCATGCGGCTGGGCCGCGGCCTCGACAACCCCGACATGGGGCCGGTGATCAGCGCACCCCAGATGGAGCGCATCCTCGGCTTCGTCGCCACCGGCGTGCGCCAGGGCGGCCGCGTGGTCGCGGGAGGCGAGCGCGCCGGCGATCCGCGGCTGCGCGATGGGTTCTTCGTCCAGCCCACCCTGATCGACCAGGTCGCGCCCGGTACCACCGTGGAGCAGGAGGAGATCTTCGGACCGGTGCTCACGGTCACCACCTTCGAGACCATGGAGGAGGCGATCGCGATCGCCAACGGCACGCCCTACGGACTGGTCACCGGGATCTGGACCCGCGACCTGCACCGAGCCCTGACCGTGGCGGCCGAGGTCAAGGCGGGGCAGGTCCGGATCAACGGCTACAGCGCCGAGGGCAGCGCCCACCTCCCCTTCGGCGGCTTCAAGCGCAGCGGCTTCGGCCGGGAGCAGGGAATGGAGGCGATCGCCGCCTACACCCAGGTCAAGAACGTGATGATCAACTACGGCTGACGGTGGCGAAGGGCACCAGCTGCTCGGCCGGGGTGTAGGACCCGTGGTGGCCGCGGAAGCGGCCCTGCGCCGGGTCGACCGCACGCTGGACGATCCCCACCGGGCCCTGGGCCGCGGCCACCAGGTCGCCGATCCGCGGCCGCACCGGGTCAGGGACCCTGGGTCCGAAGAGCTGGAGCGCGATCGCCTCCTCACGCGGCCAGATCACCATCCGGTCCCCGAGGCGGGCCTGCCAGGCGGCAAGCACGTCGGCCTCGGCCCCGGGCTGGGTGAAGATGTGACGCGCCCGCGCCTCGCCCGCCAGCATCCGGACGCCCGCGGCCAGCGCCGGCTCGTCCTCGAGGTCCAGGCGCTGGTGCTCGGCGAGGTCCACCATGCCGTGGTCGGCACAGACCAGCAGCAGCGTCCCGGGAGGGAGACGGGCGGCCATCCGCTCCGCGGCTGAGTCCACCTGCTCCAGCTGAGTCCGCCACTGGGGCGAGTCGACCCCGGACACGTGCCCGGCCGCATCCAGCCCGGCGTAGTAGGCGTAGACGAAGCTCGGAGCCGGCTGCAGGGCACGTCCCACCTCCCCCACCAGCGCCTCGAGCGTCTCCGCCGTGCGCAGCCGAGCTCCCCGGAACGCGGCCCGGGTGAAGCCTGAGCCGGCGAAGATCGCCTTCCCCAGCAGGGTCATCTCCAGGCCGTCCGCGGCCGCCCGCTCGAAGACCGTCGGAAGCGGTTGGAACCGCTCCGGAACGATCGCCTGGCGGAGGTCGACCTGAGGTCCCAGCCCGTAGAGCGACCAGCTCAGTACGTTGATCGCCCGGTCGTAGCCCGTGAGTCCGAAGGTGTAGCCGACCAGTCCGTGCTCGCCGGGAGTCAGGCCCGTACCGACCGAACCCAGGCTGGCGACGGTGGTGGCGGGGAAGCCGGCGCTGAGCGGCTCGCCTCGCCGCCCGCTCAGGAAGGGGGCGATCCCGGAGTGCGACCGCAGCTGCTCGTCCCCCAGCCCGTCGACCAGGAAGAGGACGGCACGGGAAACGGGCGACAGCGCCAGCGGGTTGGCGAAACCGCCGACTCCCAGCGCGCTCAGCATGGAGGGCATCAGCTCGGCCAGGGAGCGGACGCCGTAGCGGGGAATGGGAAGCGCCTGCGCAGCCATCGATAGGCATTAAACCGGCTGGCGCCGGTTGAGGGAGCTAGCCCCCCAGCGCCTGGCGCAGCCGCGCCTCGATCGCGTCGCACTCCTCAAGGCTGAAACCCGTAAAGGTGGCGTCGATGCCGAGCGTCCTGCCCTGGCCGTCCCTGAGGTCCAGGTGCCGGACCATGGGCACCGCCTGGGGCGGTGCGCTCCAGCGCTCGGGCGCGCCACCCTCGCGCTGCCGCTGGATCTCGGTGCGCAGGCGGTCCGCGGTGATCCCCCTGTCGATCAGGACGTGCGCCGCGATGCCCTCGCCTTCGATCACCAGGGCCAGGAGAAGGTGGTCGGTGCCCACGTGGCTGCTGTCTTCACGACGCGCCTCTTCGAAGGCGATCTCGATCACGCGCTTGACGCGGGAGGTGGGGGCGATCTGCTGGATCACGGGACGCTGCTCCTTGCCCAGCGCCGACTTGATCGCCTCGCGCAGGTCGGCCTCGCCGACGCCGAGGGACTGGAGCGTCCGGCCGGCCAGGCCCTGCTGCCGGGTCAGCGCCAGCAGCACGTGCTCGGTGCCGATGTGGGAGTGCTGTTCGCGCTCCGCTTCCTCCTGGGCGAGCGTCAGCACCGCCTTCGCGTCCTGGCTGAACCGCTCGAACGGGTACACCTGGCCCTGCCTCCCGTTACTATACGGCCGTCATGAATCCTGGCAGGATCGGCATCTGGACGACCGCGCTCGACTTTCAACCATCGGCCCGGGCCAGGGAGGCGGCCGCCGAGCTGGAGGCGCTCGGCTACGGGACGCTGTGGATCGGTGAGGCGACGCGGCGGGAGCCGTTCGCTTACGCCGGCATCCTGCTCTCCTCCACCGAGCGTATCGTCTACGCCACCGGGATCGCGAACATCTACGCCCGCGACGCGGCCGCGATGGCCGCCGGCCAGAAGACGCTGGCCGAGGCCTTCCCCGATCGCTTCCTGCTCGGCCTGGGCGTCAGCCACCCGCGGCTGGTCGAGCCGCGCGGACATCAGTACGAGAGGCCCGTCGCAACCATGCGCGCCTACCTGGACGCGATGGACTCGGCGCCCTTTCACGGCGTCGGGCCGGCGCAGCCGCCGCCGCGGGTGCTGGCGGCGCTCGGCCCCAGGATGCTGGAGCTGGCGCGCGACCGGTCCTGGGGAGCGCACCCCTACTTCGTTCCGGTCGAGCACACGGTCGAAGCCCGGCGGATCCTGGGCCAGGGCCCGCTCCTCGCTCCCGAGCAGGCCGTGGTCCTGGAAGGCCAGGCGCAGAAGGCGCGGGCCATCGGGCGCGCCTACACCCGGGCCTACCTGAAGCTGCCCAACTACGCCAACAACCTGCGCCGCCTCGGCTACGCCGACGCCGAGCTCCAGGACGGCGGCAGCGACCGCCTGGTCGACTCGATCGTCGCCTGGGGCGACGTCAAGACGGTCCAGGAAAGGATCACGGATCACCTGCGGGCGGGCGCCGACCACGTCTGCATCCAGGTCCTGACCGAGGACCGGTCGGTGCTTCCGATGCCCGAGTGGCGGGCCCTGGCGCAGGCGCTGCTGTAAGCACGGGAACGCGCTCCGGCCGCGCGGTGTAGAAGGGACAGCTCGCTCCGTGGAGGGCCGGCCACTGGACGACAGCATTCTCATCGACCGGGCGCAGCGCGGCGAGGTGAACGCCTACGAGCAACTCGTGGAACGCTATGCAAACGTGGCAGTGAGAACAGCCTGGGTGATCGTCGGCTCGCAGGCCGACGCGGAAGACGCCGCGCAGGAGGCGTTCTTCAAGGCCTATCGAGCGCTGCGCGGTTTTCGCCCCGGGAGCGAGTTCCGCCCCTGGCTGCTCCAGATAGTGGCCAACGAGGCCAAGAACCAGCGCCGCCGGGCAGGACGGCAGGATCGGCTGCGGGTCCGGATCCAGGACGACCTGCGTGCTGGAGGTGCGGCCCCATCTCCCCAGGCGCAGGCCGAGGCCGCGGAGGAGCGCGAACAGCTCCTCCGCGCCGTCAACCGGCTGCGCGACGACGATCGCCTGGTGATCGCCTGCCGCTATTTCCTGGAGCTGACGACACAGGAGACAGCCCGGGTCATCGGCAGCCCGGTGGGCACGGTCAAGTCGCGCCTGTCCCGGGCCCTCGATCGGCTCAAGGTCGCGATCACAGGGGCGGCTGAGTGATCGACCTGGAGCGGCGGCTGGAGGACCTGGGACGACACCTCGACTACCCGGGTGCGGCCAACCTGGCCGCCGCCGTCGGCCGGCGGGCGCGCCAGGCGGGAGCGCCTCGACCATTCTGGCGTCGCGCCCTGCTGGCGCCCGCGCCGCATCGATCCGCCTGGCCTTCTACCCTGCTGGCGGCGGCGGCGATCGCGGTGGTCGTCATTGCCGCGCTGGTCGCCTTTCCCCCCAGCCGGGACGCCATCGCCGGCTTCCTCGGGTTGCGGGGGCTGATCGTCCAGCGGGTGCCGCTCACGCCCAGCGCCGGGCCGTCGAATACTGGACCCCTTGGCCGGCGCCTGGCGCTGGGGAACGAGGTGACCCTGGCCCAGGCGCGCGCCGCGGTCCCCTACCCGGTGCTCCTCCCCGCCAGCCTGGGAGAGCCCGACCAGGTCTACCTGCTCAATCCGTCCAGCCGCCAGGCCGTCGCCCTCGTCTACCTGCCGCGCGCCGGCCTCCCGGAGTCGGCCCATACCGGCGTCGGGCTGCTGCTGATCGAGTTTCCCGGAAAGCTGCAGAGCGCTTTCATGGAGAAGATGCTGGGGCCCGACGCCACCCTGGAGCAGGTGTCGGTCGACCGCCAGCCAGGCTTCTGGGTCAGCGGCTCGCCCCACGGCTTCCTCTACCTCGACCAGAAGGGAGAGGTGGTCGACGACACCTACCGCCTGGCCGGCAACACCCTGATCTGGAACCAGGGCTCCCTGCTGCTGCGGATCGAGGCGGACATCGGCAAGGAGCAGGCGCTGGCCGTCGCAGCCTCCCTGCGCTGACCCCCTGCCCGCCGCCGGGCGGCGGCGCGGCGGTCGCCGGAACCGAGGGCGGGCCGGAGGTGTAGCACTTCAAGGAGGTGGTAGGAATGCGAACCGTTCCGGCGCTCGCCGGCTCTGCGATCGTGCTCATGGTCCTGTCGGGGTGCGCGGGGCTGCGGACGGTGAGCTCACCCGGGCCTTCCAGCCCGGCCACGGGATACCACCTGTACGCCGCGGACGGCTCGCCGGCATCGCCGCTGCGACTTTACGAGGCCGGCACTGGGTCGGTGGTGCGCGAGCTGCCCATGGGAACGCCCTCCCCCGACTGGTCCCGCCTCTACACGGTCTCGACCGGACCGGGCCAGTCCACCCTGACCGCCATCGACACCCAGACCGGCGCCGCCCTCCGGCGCATGCCCATCGGCGCCCGCTACCGGCTGCCGACCGCCAACTTCCGCGGCGACCCGGGCGGGCTCTCCCCGGACGGGCGCTGGCTGGTGCTGCAGCGCCAGGGCGGCGGCACAAGTGACTTCCTGGTGGTCGACACCTCGATGAACGGGGCCGGACGCGAAGTGAGTCTCCGCGGCGACTTCACCTTCGACGGCATCTCCAATGACGCCGGCAATCTCTTCCTGATCGAGAGCCTGGCCGTGACCGATCCCGGCCGCTACCGGGTCCGCCGCTACGACCTGCGAGCGGGCGCCCTCGACCCGCGGATCGTGATCGACAAGCGAGAGGCGGCGAGCGCGGCCATGTCCGGGGTCCGCATCGCGGGCGTCTTCAGCCCCGACGGCGGCTGGCAGTTCAGCCTCTACGACAGCGCCAGCACGGGCGCCTTCATCCACGCCCTGAACCTCACCGGCAACTTCGCCTGGTGCATCGACCTGCCCGGGCCGAAGTCGGACCGCGCGGCCCAGCGGCAGTGGGGTCTCGCGGCAGCGCCGGACGGGAGGACGCTCTACGCCGTGAACCCCGCGCTCGGACTGGCGGCCGAGATCCGTTTGGCCGGTGGGCCGCTGGACCTCACGCGCACCGCATCGTTCCCGCCGCTTGCCGGTAAGACCACGATGCCGTTCGGCGCCGCCGCGCTCTCCAGGGACCGGCGCACGCTCTACGCCTCCGCGGGGCAGGGGCTGGTCGCCATCGACGTCGCGAGCTTGAGCCTGCGAGACCGGATCCTGAAGGATGCGCGGGTCGCGACCCTGGTCTCGAGTCCCGACGGCGCCTGGCTCTATGCCTCGAGCCCGGACGGTCCGGCGGTCTGGCAGGTCGATCCGCTGAGCGGACGATCGACCGAGAGCTTCTCCAGCTCCTCAGCGCTGACGCTGTACGGGGTCCAGGCTAACTCCTAACACCCCCACCCACCTGGGTCAAGAATGCCTCCGGCGGACTCACGGAGCGGGCGTTATGAGAACGCCCGCTCCCCCGTCGAGGGGGAGGGTTATCAGCGCGCGCTCGTGCTCGAGGAGCCAGCGCTTACGATCGAGTCCCCAGTAATAGCCGCCCAGCCCACCGCCTGACTGGACCACGCGGTGGCAGGGCACGAAGAGCGCGACCGCGTTGCGCCCGCAGGCCGAACCCGCGGCCCGGGCCGAGCCGGTGCCGCTCCGGCCCGCCAGCTCCCGGTAGCTGATCGTCTGCCCGGCCGGGACGCCGCGCATCGCGCTCCAGGCTGCCTGTTGAAAACCGCTGCCCGGCTGCCGGACGGGGATCTCGTCGATCGCGTCGAGGTCGCCTTCGAAGTAGCGGGCGGCCGCGCCGGACAGCTGTCCCAGGTCGGCCAGGGCAGCCAGAGCGCCGTTGTCGCCCGGGCTGGGGAGCAGCTCCTCCGCCCTCGGGGTGAACCCGGCGGCGATCAGTCCGTCCTCGCCGCCGATCATCGTGAAGGGACCGATCGGGGTGTCGATCGTGGTCGAGGCGTTCCTGCTCATCGACGTGCTTCCTCCTTCATGGTTGCCAGGCTGCTCCACAGGTGCATCGCGGCGTAGGCGCGCCAGGGACGCCAGCGCTCGGCGCGGGCCATCCGCTGACGCGGGGCGGCGACGATGCCGAGCCGGTCCAGCGCCCGGCGGATGCCGAGGTCGGTGATGGGGATCGCGTCCGGATCGCGCAGCGCCCGCATCCCCAGGTAGGCGACGGTCCAGGGCCCGAAGCCGGGCAGCTGGAGGAGCGCGGCCCCGGTCCGCTCGCGGTCCGCCGCGGCGCTCAGGTCGAGGCGCCCTTCCGCAACCGCCTGTGACAGCGCCCGCAGCGTCGCGGCGCGCGCCCCGGTCAGCCCCAGGCCGCGCAGGTCGGCGGCGGCCAGGCGATCCGCGGTCGGGAAGGCGTGGGTCAATCCGCCGTTCGCGTGCGGCAGCGGGTCGCCGAGGCGGTCGACCAGCCGGCCGGCCAGCGTGGTCGCACCGCTCACCGAAACCTGCTGCCCGAGCACCGCTCGCACCGCCATCTCGAAGCCGTCGACCGCGCCTGGCACCCTGATCCCGGGTCGTCGCAGGACCAGCGGCCGGAGCGCGCGGTCGCCGGCGAGGACGTCGTTGATCGCGGCCGGCTCCGCGTCGAGGTCGAAGAGGGTGCGCGCCGCCTGCACCAGCCTCTCGAGATCATGGAGGTCGTCCAGGTAGAGGCGCAAGACGACGCCTCCCCCATCCCGGGCGTCCAGCTCCATGATCCCGGTCGTGCGGCCGGTTCTCACGACGCGGCGGTAGCGCCGGTCGGCGACCTCCTCCACGCCCGGGATCGCCCGCGGTCCGAGGAAGGCGAACAGGCCCGCCCCGTCGAACGGCGAGCGGTAGGAGAGCCGCAGGACAACGGGCCCCTCGCCCGGAAGCGCCGGCGCGCCGGATCGGCGCAGGCCGCTCGGAGTCTGGCCGAAGACCTCCCGCACGCTGGCATTGAACTGCCGGATGCTCGCGTATCCCGCCACCATCGCCACCTCGGTCAGCGGCATCGCCGTCCGGTCGATCAGAAGGCGCGCCGTCTGGGCCCGGCGCGTCCGGGCCAGCTGCAGCGGGCCCGCCCCGACCCGGGCCACCAGCTCTCGATGCAGGTGCCGCGGCGTGATGCGCAGGACGCGGGCCAGCCCACGGACGCCGAGCTCGTCCATGGAACCGTCCGCGATCAGCCGCAGCGCCCGGCCGAGCAGGTCGCCCTGCCCGTTCGCCGGCGTCGCCGCCGGCAGGCGGTCCGGGTGGCAGCGCTTGCAGGCCCGGAAGCCGGCCGCCTCCGCCGCCGCGGCCGAGCGGTAGAAGCGTACGTTCTGTGGCTTCGGCGTCTGCGCCGGACAGCTCGGGCGGCAGTAGATCCCGGTCGACGTGACCGCGGTGAACAGGCGGCCGTCGAAGCGCCGATCGCGGCTGCGCACCGCCCGGTAACAGACTTCGAAGCTCTCGATCATGGCTTCCATTGTGACGGCGCCCGGCGCCACCTGCTAGCGGATTTCGGACATCATCGCCCAGGACCCGCGTCGAGGTCCCTACAATGCTCGCCGTGCCCGCCGCCTGGAACGCCTCAACCCTCCGCGTCGACGGCATTCAGCTGCATTGCTACCAGCTCGGCCAGGGCGAGCCGCTGCTCCTGCTGCATGGGATCGGCGCCAACGCGCGCACCTGGGGGCGCGCGGCGGAAGCCTTCGCCCGCCGGCGTCGCGCGATCGCGCCGGACGCGCGCGGGCACGGGCAGTCGGACAGGCCGGCGTCGGGATACCGGGACCTGGACTACCTCGCCGACGTGGAGGCGCTCGTGCCGCAGCTCTCCGACCAGCCGCTCGACATCGCCGGCCACTCGCTCGGGGGCCGGATCGCGGCCGAGCTGGCGGCCCGGCGGCCTGACCTCGTTCGCCGGCTCGTGCTCGAGGAGGCGGTCGGCGCTCCGGCGACGCCGCGCCCGCCGGCGCAGGAAGCGCAGATGCGCGAGGGCGCCCGGATCTGGCTCGATCGCCTGCGCGCGGCGCCGCGCGACGCCGTCCTGGCCCAGACCCGGCAGCGCCAGCCCGGCTGGTCCGAGCAGGAGTGCGCCGCCTTCGTCGACGGCCAGCGGGAGTTTTCCATGGCCATCTACGGAGAGGACTCGCTCGGCTACTTCTGGGACTGGCGGCCCGTGGTCGCCCGCATCCAGTGCCCCACGCTCGTGATCCTCGGCGACCGGTCGGCGGCGGGCTTTCCAGCCTCGATCGCGGACGAGACGGTGATCGACGAGGTGAGGCGTGCCATGCCCCGGGCCGGCATCGTCCAGGTCAGGGGTGCCGGACACATGGTGCACCTCGACCGGCCGGAGGACTTCGTCGCCGCCGTCGAATCCTTCCTTGGCTGACACGCAATAGTAAGGATGCGCCGCGGTCGTGACAGCTGTCTGTCAGCGAAGACTCCTGACCTGCCGTTCGACCCGCCGACGATTTCGCGTGAGGAGTATTTGAAGACCGACCTCAACCAAGAACCAGAGAAGGACAGCAAAGACTAGCGTCGCGCTCTGAAGCACCGACCGCCAGACCATGGCCAGAATTGCCGCCACAACGATTAACGACCATAAGATCAGCCGGGAGGAGGCGATGCCGTAGTCGATTCGCGTTAGGCGCGCGCCCACGATACCTCGCGCCTCCGTGAAGTAGGACTCCGTCTGCTTTAGCCGCGTGAGCAGTCTGGCCTGGGCGCAGCCGGCATCCTTCACACCCGTCGAGGAGACATGCCTCACGTCCTGCCAGCCCAAGCGTTGGTTGACCCGCTGCTGCGATTTGCAGATGGCCACCGCATCGGGCCACAGCTTCCTGTAGACGGTTTCGAGAGCCTCGATCTCGTCGACCTTCAAGGGCCCGGCCAGGAGCAGCCGGTACTCATCCCATACTCCACGTGATAGGGAATGGCCACCAGCTTCTCGACTCTCTCGGAGCATGGATAGGGTCCGCTCGTTTTCCTGAAGCTCGAAGTAGAGTAGCTTGATTGCCGCAACCTCGGATCGCCGGCTCAGCCAGAGGGTCGCCGAGGCACCGATCGACGCCCCCACGATTACGCCAGCCAGTCCAACCATGGCCACCGTCAGCTGTCCGGAGTCGATAGCCGCCAGAGATAGCGACGACAGCTGGGTGACAGCGCCCAACGATCACTCCTCCTTCAGGCCGAGGAACCTGCTCAGGCCCTGGAAGGATCTACTCAGGGCACTGGCGCTCAGCACCTCGTGCGAGGTGTGCGCCATCTCGGCCGAGCCCGGACCGAAGTTGACCGCGGGGATCCCGACCAGCGAGAAGCGGCCGACGTCGGTGGTGCCCAGCTTGGGTCTCACGCGCAGGCCGAGGTCACGCTGGAAGGCAGCGACCAGGGGATGATCTAGCCTGGGACGCCCCGCCGGAGAGCTCCGCAGCACCGTAAGGCGGTCCGCCCCGTCGGCCAGCCGGCGGACTTCGTCCGTCACCTCCTCCAGCGTGTGCGACGGGGCGTAGCGGCGGCTGACCTGGATGATGCACTCGTCGGGAAGGACGTTGGTCGCTACCCCGGCCTGCAGCCCGACCACCTGCAGCGACCCCCGGTAGAGCAGCCCTTCCACCTCCTCGGTCACGGTCGAACAGGAGGCCAGCCGGTTGAGCGCGGGCACCGCCCGCGCGACGGCGTTCACTCCCAGCCAGGGGCGGGCCGAGTGAGCGCGCTTGCCGTTGAAGACGACTTCGAAGACCGCCGTCCCCTGGCATCCCGCCTCGAGCCAGTTGCCGGTGGGCTCGAGGACCACGGCGAAGTCCCCGGCGACCAGGTCGGGCCGCTGCGCGAAGAGCCGGGTCAGCCCGCTGCGCTCGGAGCCCAACTCCTCACCGTCGTAAAAGACGAAGGTAGTGTCGCACGGATTGCTCTCCACCTGCTCGGCCAGGAGGAGCATCACCGCCAGCCCGCCCTTCATGTCGACGGCGCCCAGCCCGGTCAGCTCATCGTCCTCGACGCGGGCGCCCTGCACCCCGGGTACGGTGTCGAGATGGCCGGACAGGATCACCCGGCGGGCGAGTCCGCGGCCGGTGCGGGCAACCACGCAGTTGCCGATGCGATCGACGCTCAGTCCGCGGCCGCGGGCGCGCAGGCGGGCCTCGACGAAGCCGGCCAGGGCCTCCTCCGAGCGGCTGACCGAGGGGATGGCGACCAGGCCCGCCGCCAGCCGGAGCAGGTCCGCCTCCTCCTCAGGCGCGAGGCTATGCTCACCGGCCACCGTGCTGCGGTTCTGAACGCTCACCCGACCCGCACCCGCCGGCATCGAGCCCTCATGCCACGAAAACGCGGGCTCGTTCGATGGCGCCGGACCGGGCCAGCCGGTAGATCACAAGCGAGAGGACGGTGAGCATCGCGGCGCTGGCCCAGAAGGGCGACTGGATGCCCTGGGCGTGGGCCAGAAACCCCGCCATCAGCGCCCCCAGCGGCAGCGATCCCCAGGCGATCAGCCGGTAGACGCTCCCGACCCGGCCCAGCAGGTGGTCCGGGATCATCGCCTGGCGCAGCGACATGGCGACCACGGTCCAGCCCAGGTTGCCCACCCCGGCCAGCATCAGCATCGCGCCGGTGACGATCCGGTTCGAGGTCGCGGCGATCACCGCCGGCGAGATGGCGAGGAGGACCAGCGCGGTGACCAGGGTGCGGCCCGGGCCGAGCACGCGGGCAGCCCAGGGCGCGGCGATCGATCCGGCGATGCTGCCCACCGCGCCGCAGCTGAGGAGCAGCCCGTAGCCGGCGCCGCCGAGATGGAGGCGCTGGCGGGCGTAGAGGACCATGATCGCGATCACCGCGGAGGTGGTCAGGTTGATGGCGCCCGTGACCACGGCGAGCGCGCGCAGCAGCGGCTCCCGCGCCAGCCACGACATTCCCTCGGCGATGGCGGGCAGGAAGGCCCGCCGGCGGTCCTCTGACCTGGGGCGCGCCGGCGGGGGCGGCATGGCCATCAGCAGGACCGCGCCGATGCCGAAGGTGGCCGCGTTGACCGTCAGTGGCAGCGTGATCCCGGCGCTGAAGAGGAAGCCGCCCAGCGGCGGGCCTACGAACTCGGTGCCCATGATCTCGCCCATCAGCAGGCCGCCGTTGGCTCGAGCCAGGGATCTGGTCGAGACCAGCGAGGGCACGATCGACTGGGCCGCGTTGCGGAAGATGGTCTCCCCGGTGCCGATCAAAAAGAAGAGCCCGTAGAGCAGGAAGATGTTGGCCCATCCCAGGAAGGCGAGCAGCGCGGCCGCCGCGGTGACGGTCCCGCGGACGAGATTGACGGCGTACATCAGGCGCCGCCGGTCGAGCCAGTCGACCAGGACTCCCCCGGGGAGCCCGAAGAGCACGTAGGGCAGGGTGAGCGACACGGTCAGGCCGGCGACCAGCCGCGCGTCCTGGGTCAGCGACGCCGCCAGCAGCGGGGCCGCGGCCAGCATCACGCCGTTGCCCAGGTAGGCCCCGGTGCTGGCCAGCCAGAGCTGGACGTAGCTGCGACCCAGCCGGCTGGGGCTCAGGATTCGCGCCAGAAGCAGCAGGCTATCTCCGCCCCGGTGCCCATGCTGATCACCGGCTGGTCCTCCGCCGTCACCCTGACGATGCCGCCGCCCAGGCGGTCGTCGATGACGAAGATGCCCCAGTTCAGGGCCGAGGGCTCGAGCCTCACCCCGTCCGGACGCTGCCAGGCGAGGTCGAGCCGGCTGGGCTTTACCCTCTCCTGGATCACGTACGGGCCCTGCGCCGCGCTCTCCAGCTGGGCCCGCCACTCCTGCGGGCTCAGCGCCCAGCCGGCATGGAACCCCAGCGCGCCGTGCAGCAGGCTCGGCTTCAGGACGAAGTGCGCCTGGTGCGCCAGGGCCAGCTCCATCAGGTCGCCCTCGTGCTCGCGCCAGCGGGTCCGCCCCGGGCGCACCGTCCGGGTCCAGGGAACGATCCGGTCGATCAGGGCCAGCTCCGGCGCGCTGAAGCGGTCGCGGTTGACGTCGTCCGAGATCAGCGCCAGGGTCCGCTTGTTGCCCAGCAGCTCGCCGGCGAAGCCCATCGAGAGGAGCACGGTCCCGCGCCGGTGGGCGTCGAGGATGGGATCGAGCAGGGGCCTCGCCCCCTCCTCGTCGAGCAGGTCCTCGATCAGGAAATAGCGATAGAGGATGTCCACCGGCCTGCCCTCGAAGAAGAGGCGCCCGCCCTCGCCGCTCAGCTGGGCGCTGTGGCAGACGCTGGCGTCGAAGCCGCGCTGGGAGAAGGCCGCAGCCCAGTAGCCCATCCGCTCGCCTTCCTTCTCCATGTTCTGGGGCCACTCGACCAGGACCATCCTGGGCCGCTCGGGAAGACCCCGCCGCCTCGCCGCGCGGTGGATCTCGGCGGCGAAGAGATCGATGGTCTCCGGGAAGCCGAGATTCTCCTCCTCGACGAAGCGCCGCAGGAAGGGCGCGGCCAGCATCGCCCTGCTGATCTCGGCGGTCTCGAAGCCGCCCAGGGCGCTGACGATGTTGAACTCCAGGACCTTGAAGCCGGTCGAGTCCTGGTAGAGGTCGGCGCGGCTGAGGAAGACGTCCTGGTCCTCCCAGGTCTCGAGCACGGCCCGCCGCTGCAGCGGCCCCATGCCCACGGCCTCGCACATCCGTCCCACGTCGTTGCCGAAGAGCCGCTCGGGGACGGAGCGGATCAGGTGGAGGAGGCCGACCAGGTCACGCTCCAAGGCCAACCGCTGCTCGGTCTCGATGAAGATCGGCTGGGGCCGAAAGTGGCCGTAGAAGGAGTGTTCCAGCCAGTGCGTCTGGTGAACCCGCGCCTTGAGCGCGTTCAGGTCGAAGTCGCTTCCCGGCTGGTTGGCCCGCTCCACCAGCAGCGCGTTGTAGCGCTGGTTCAAGGAGGCCGTCACCACGGTCATCTCTTGGGCCCCTCCCCCACCCCCAGGAGCATGCCACCACGATAGCACCTGTCCATTCCGGCTCAGTCCGGAATCGACAGGCTGCGAACCGTGTACTTCGAGAGGTTGGCGCTGTCGATCTCGGTGCCGAAACCGGGGCCGGGCAGGGGCTCGACCAGTCCGGGACCGCTCAGGGTGACCGGATCGCGGACGATCTCGCTGACGAAGTAACGGTCGCTCGCGGGGACGTCGCTCGGATAACGGACGTTGTCGAGGGTCGCGAGCGCGATGTTCACCCAGCGTCCGATTCCCATCTCGGCCTTGGAACCCACGAATACGGGTATCCCCGCCTCGGCACACCGGTCGTGGATGCGGATCGCGTCACGGATGCCACCAACGCGACCGATCTTCAGGTTGACCAGGCGTCCCGCCTGGAGCTGGATCATCTGTTCCAGGTCCTCGAGGCCGCTGATCGACTCGTCGAGACAGATCGGGGTGCAGGTCCTCGCCTGCAGGCTGGCGAAGTGGGTCCAGGCGCCGGCGGGAAACGGCTGCTCGATGATGATGGGCGCGAATTTCTCCAGGCCCGCCAGCCAGCCGATGTCGCCTTCGCCGTAAGCGCCGTTGGCGTCGCCCAGGATGGTCACCCTGGGGAAGGCAGCCCGCACCGCCGCCAGGAGCTCCCGGTCCCAGCCGGGCTTGATCTTGATCTTGAGCCGTTCGTAGCCCGCCTCGACCGCGCTCCCGGCCAGCCTGAGCGCCGTCTCCAGGTCGTCCTGGATCCCGACCGTCGCCCCGGATCTGACCGGCCGCCGCTGGCCGCCGACCGCTTGATAGAGCGGCAGCGAGCCGGCCCTGGACCACAGGTCCCAGAAGGCGCACTCCAGCGCCGCCTTGCCTTCGTGATGGCCGTTGATCAGGCGGAAGGCCTCGGTCACCTCTGCCGGATGGCCGAACTGACACCGCAGCATGGGCTCCGCCAGCCATCGCGTGATCACCCACCAGGCGGTGTCGATCGTCTCGTAGCTGTAGTACGGCGTCTCCATGGCCGTGCACTCGCCGTAGCCCACCAGGTCGCCCGACCGCAGCTCCACGATCAGCTTGGTCCAGTCGCGGATCCGCTGCCATCGATTCTGAAACTCGAACTTGAGCGGGATGCGGACGAACCTCAGGATGATGCGGTCGACCTTCATGCATGCCAGAAGGCGCCGGTAGCCGACGCCCCGGTGCCCATGGCGATCCCCTGGGCGGATTCCTGGGAGACGCCACGGATGATGGCCCCACCCAGGCGATCGTCGATGACGAAGACGCCCCAGTTCAGCACCGTCGGTTCGAGCGAGACTACGTGAGGCCCGCGGCGGGCGAGCTCGAGCGGGCGTGGATGGACGCGCTCCTGGAGGACATAGGGCTGCCGGGCCGCTCTCTCCAGCTCCGCCCGCCATTGCTCCGGGGTGACCGCCCAGCCGGGGACGAACCCGAGCGCACCGTGCAGCAGGCTCGGCTTGAGGACGAAATCCGGCTGCCTCGCCAGCGCCAGCTCCAGGAGATCGCGCTCCTCACCCCGCCAGCGCACACGTCCCGGCGCAAGGGTCCGGGTCCAGGGCACCATGCGGTCGATCAGGGCCAGCTCCTTCCCGGTGAAGTAGGGGCGGTTGGCATCGTCGGAGAGCAGCGCCAGGTTCCGCTTATTGCCCAGCAGCTCGCCCGCGAACCCCATGGCCAGGAGCAGCCTGCCCCGCCGGTGCGCCTCCAGGACCGGCTCGATCAGGGCCGGTCCGGTTTCCATGTCCAGCAGGTCCTCAATCAGGAAGTATCGATAGAGGACGTCGACCGGCCTGCCGTCGAAGGACAGGCCATCCCCGTCCTTGCGCAGCTGGCCGGCGTGGCAGATGGTCGCGTCGAAGCCCCGGGCCGAGAGCGCAGCCGCCCAGTGACCCATCCGGACGACGTCCACGCCCTTGAAGTTGGTCGGCCACTCCACGATGACCAGTCGCGGGCGGGAGGGCAGGCCTCGCCGCCGGGCGGCGCGGTGGATCTCGGCAGCGATCATGTCGATCGTGTCCGGGAAGGACAGGCGCTCGTCGGCGACGAACTTCTCGAGCAGCGGCGCTGCGAGCATCGCCTTGTTCAGCTCGGCGTTCTCGAAACCGCCCAGGGCGCTAAGGATGTTGAACTCCAGGAGCTTGAAACCGGATTCCGACTGGTAGAGGTCGGCGCGGCTGAGGAATACTTCCTGGTCCTCCCAGGTCTCCAGCACCGCCCGCCGCTGCAGCGGACCCATGCCCACCGCGTCGCACATCCGTCCCACGTCGTCGCTGAAGAGCCGGGCCGGCAGCGAACGCAGGAGACGAAGCAGATCCGTCAGGTCGCGCTCGAGGGCCGCGCGCTCCTCGCCTTCGATGAAGATCGGCTGGGCCAGGAACCGGCCGAAGTAGGAGCTCTCCAGCATCGGGGTGCGGTGGACCTGCTCGGTGAGCGCATCGAGATCGACGCCGGCGCCCTGGGGGCCGGCGCGCTCCAGCAGCAGGGCGTTGTAGCGCTCGTTGAGCGATGCGGTCACGACCATGGACTGCGGACCTGGCCCGGATGGGCCAGCTGGTTGTAGCCGTAGCGCTGGCGGGCCGCTCGCATGGCACCGCCTTTCTCGATCGCCGAGGCGATCTGCCCCTCCCGCTCGAGGACGACCGACACCAGCTCCGCCACCTCGGCGGCCCGGTCGCAGGGGACCACGATCACGCCCGAGCCGTCCGCCCGGAGCAGGTCGCCGGGTCGGACCCGGACGCCGCCGATCGAGACCGGGACATCGGCCCCCAGCATGCGGACCCGGTGCTTGCCCGAGCGCATGAACACCCCCCGGGCGAAGACCGGGTAGGCGAGGCGGGCGATCTCATCGAGGTCGCGGCAGGCGCCGTCGATGACCGTCCCCGCGATCCCGTGGCGCTTGGCGAAGGCGGCCAGCAGACCGCCCCAGACGGTGCAGTCGGTGCGCCCGCCGTTGGCCAGCAGGACCACGCTCCCGGGCGGGACCTCGTCGACGTACTCGGCGGCCGGTCCCCAGACGCCCGGCTCCACCGGCTCGAAGAGGATCGGATAGGCCGGTCCGCAGCAGCCGGCGCCGGCCCAGACCGGGCGCAGGTCGGGCAGCCCACCGGCGATCCCCAGCATGTCGAGAGCATCGGAGATCACGGGGACCGCGGCGCCGGCGAGAATCCCTGGAGCGGCCGCGGTCGAGGCCGCGCTCACGCGGCGGCCGGCTGGGTAAGCATCACCGATACCTTGCGCCCTCCCTGGAAGACGTTCACCTTCTCGGCCAGGCTGGCCTTGGCCCCGAAGCCGGCGAAGCGGCCGGCCAGGATGAAGGTGTCGCAGCTGACCCGCATGGAGCCGGCCGAGACGCCGTCGCCGTGGCCGTCGAGCTTCACGCTCAGCACCGGGTAGCGGCTCGGCTCGACGTAGCGCTGGACGATGCCCCCGTCGCGCATCCCATCGGCCGCCTGCGCCAGCCAGGCGCCGCGCGCCGTCGACCTGCCGATGGTGACGCCGTCCCCGCGTATGTCGAACGGCACCTTGAGGACCAGCTCGCCCTGCCGCTCGGAGATCAGCTCGGTCAGCTCCCCGTCCGACCCCTTGAGGCCCGCCGGCCCGCAAGCTCCAAGGCGCCGCGTGAAGGGGAGGAGCGTCGCCGTCAGCTCCCGGTCCTCGTCGCTGAAGAAGCCGGCGCACTCAGGGTCGGTGAAGATGGCGAGGCTGCGCTTGTCCTCGGCCGCGAAGCGGGCGCCGAAGGAGTTCACGTGGCAGACCGCCCGGGCGGCGACGACCTCGCGCCAGGTCTGGTTGAGAGTGGGATGCTCTCGGGCCAGCTCCCGCCAGCGGCAGGTGTTGACCTTGTTCCAGCAGAGGTCCACGGGCAGGCCTTCACAGAGCAGGCGGCCACCCTTCAGCGTCACCTCCCGCGGATCGGCGACCACCGTGGGCACCCCCGCCGCCTGGTACTGGCGCGCCATCTCCTGGCTCTCGACGTTCGACCGGCCGCGCTCCTGCAGGATGGCCAGGCGGGGCGGATCCGCCTCGCCGCCCCAGGCGTGATAGGCATCGAGGAGCAGTCCGAGGAAGACGTTGGAGTCCTTGTCCAGCGGCTGAGGGACGGTCGGCAGCCGGCCCTGGGGCCAGGCGCCGGCGAGGACCTCCCGGACCACGGCGTTGACCCGCTGGGTGAAGAGGGTCCCGGCGGGCGCGTCGGCGTTGTTCTCCAGCAGCATGATCTGATCCCGCCCCTCGACGATGAAGCCGTCGAGGCGGCAGACCCAGACGTGACGGCCCGCGCCCGGGTCGGAGCGGATGAGCGCGTCCTCGGCGGGCGTGTAGCCGAAATAGGCGCGGATCAGCGGCTCCTCCTGGTAGAGGGCGCAGAGCCGCTCCAGGAGGGCGACGTAGCGCTCGCAGCGGCGGGCGTGCGCCAGCGCCGGCTCAGCCGCGCACAGCAGAGGGAGCGCGTCCAGGTCGTAGGCACGGTTTTGAAAGGCCGGCCAGGAGGCGAAGTGCTCGCGGACGTGACGCCCGACGCCGGTCGAGCGCGCGCTCAGCGCCGCCATCACCACCCCCGCCTGGCCCCAGTCGATCACCGGCTCATCCCGAAAGTCCGGCCGCGACCCGCTCCTCGATCCGCCTCGCCGCCTCGAAGTAGGCGGCGGTGATCCGCCGGGTCAACGGTCCCGGCGCCGCCCGCTTCACCGGCCGGTCGTCGAAGGAGGCGATCGGCGATATCTCCAGGGCCGTGCCGCAGAGGAAGGCCTCGTCGCAGGCGTAGGCCATGGCCCGGCTGACCGGTCCTTCTGACGCCTCGATCCCCTGGCCCCGGCAGATGTCGAGGACGATGGCCCGGGTGATGCTGGGCAGGGCACCGTCGGCGAGGCGGGGAGTCCACAGGCGACCGCCAGAGGCGACGAAGAGGGCCGCGGTGGGCGCCTCGCAAAGCAGTCCGGTCGCGGTGGTCAGGATCGGTTCGTCGTAGCCACGCCGCTGCGCCTGCAGGGTGGCGATCCGGGGCCCGGCGTAGGCGGCGATGCACTTGGCCTCGGTGGGAAAGGCCTCGGCGGGCTGGCGCTGCCAGAAGCTGATCTCGACCCGCATGGCCCGGCCCTGCGCGAGCCAGGGCTTACGCCCCATGGGCGTCGCCGTCATGGTCAGGCAGGAGCGGGCCGGCGTCCCGATCAGCCCCGCGTTGGCCGCGCTGACCGCGACCCGGACGTAGGCGTCCTCCTCGATCCGGTTACGGGCCGCCAGCTCCGCGATCAGGCCGCCCAGCCGGTCGATGCCCGGGTCGGGCAGCTCGGTGAGACGCAGCGAGCTGCCCAGCCGGCGCAGGTGGGCCTCGAGCGCCAGGGGCGCCACTCCGCCTCGCACCTGGACGTAGAGGCGGATGCCCTCGAAGACCGACAGGGCGTAGCGCATGGCGAGGCTGCCCACCGGGACGACCGCCTCCTCGAGCGGCCCCCACCGGCCGTCGTGGTAGGCGAACGGACAGGCCTGGCCGGCCCGGGCCCCTTCCGCCTCGCGGGCGGGCGAGGTCATGCCGCCAGACGCAGCCTCAGCGGCGGCTCCGACTCGTCGTAGAAATTGCCCAGGATGGCGTCGAAGTGCTGGTGGCGCAGCTCCAGCGCCCGCCGCAGCGAGGCCATGGCCTTGTCCTGGAGGTCCTCGCTGTCGCAGTACCGGCGCAGGATCTCACGCATCACGTCCGCGTGCTCGTCCTCGAGGGCGCTGACCGCCTCACTGCTCGTGTCGGAAGAGGCGTGGTGGACGAAGAACTCGTAGCCCTTGGGCGGGAGGCCGTAGACGTCGCGCATCACGCTCAGCATGCTCTTCCCCGCCCGATCCACGATCGGCGGCTGGCCCTCCATCAGCAGCAGCACCGAGGCGACCCCTTCGGTGAAGTGCACGTTCGTGTTGCCGCAGGCGTTCAGGTTGTGGTCCAGCAGCCTCCTGGTCTGTGGCAGCAGGGGGGCGTTCACGACCACGTCCTGGGGGACGCCGACCGATTCGCCGAAGTCGAGGAAGGTCTGGACGTGCCGCCCGCCGCCTGTCAGGGCGCCGGTCTCCTCCTCGTAGAGGTTCGTCACCAGCTCCACCCGCAGGTCGTAGTCGGGAAGCCGCGAGCCCACGCCCATCAGGTTGCGGGTCCACAGGTTCTTGATCGGGAAGCGATGGATGCAGAAGTTCTGCAGCAAGCGCTGCGTGGCACGCCCCGCCAGGATCGTCTGGTAGAGGGGGCTGGTCATCTTGCGCCGCTCGTAGATCATGTCGTCGAGGAGCCGTACGAACCTGTCGCTGTCCATGTGACCTCCTTGGAACCCTCCTGGAACCGACGGAACCTAACCCAGCGCCACCGCGGGCGCCGGGCTGAGCCGCTGTGAAACGAGATCCAGGAGCGGCACCTGGTCGCGGATCGATTGCTGGCGCAGGTCGGCGATGGCGTCGAGGTTGAGATTGAGCAGAGAGCTGATGGCGTTGGTCGCGCTCTCGCGAACGCCGCCCATCCAGCGGCTCAGGCCAGACTCCGCAGTCTCCACCATCCTGCCGATGTCAAAAGCGCCTCCGATGCCGTTGAGGTAGGCGGCAAAGACCTCGAGCGGCAGGTTGCCGCCCCCCTTCCCCATCCCGGCGAGCGAGCCGTCGATCATCCGAGCCCCGGCCTTGAGCCCGTAGAGGGCGTTGATGAAGCTCAGTCCCAGGCCGTTGTGCAGGTGCAGCCCGACCGGGATCGAGAGCTCGGCGCAGACCGGCTGGACCAGCTCGAAGACGTCCTCGGGCACCAGCATGCCGTTGGAGTCGGCCAGGTAGAGCCAGTCGGCTCCCATGGCCTCTGCCGTTCTGGCGCAGGCCATGACCACCTGGGGAGCCAGCTCGCTGATCCGGATCAGGTTGATCGAGCAGCGCATGCCGGCCTCGTGAATGGCCACGAGGTGCGGGCGCAAAGCCGGCAGCGCGGCCGGCGAGCAGGGCAGGCGGACGGCCGCCACTCCGGCGGCGGCGATCCTGGCGTAGGCGTCGAGGCCGACCAGGGCGGCGTGGGCCATGACCAGCAGGCTGGCCCGGCCCCGCAGCTCGGCCAGCGCCTGCAGGTAGTCGATCGGGCAGCAGGCCGTGGGGCGTCCGTCCCCGGGCTGGGACGGTGTGAAGTAGCCGACCTCGATGTTGGGCAGGCCGGCGTCGGCCAGGCCTCGCACCAGGGCGCAGGCCTCGTCGAAGGAGAACTGGTGGTCGTTGGCGTAGCCGCCGTCGCGAAGGGTCACGTCGACGACGGTCGGCATGCCAGTCGAATAGCGGTCCAGTGGCATGAGCGCTGTTCTCAATGTTCCCCGTCCCGCAGCCGAGCGGACAGGCCGGAACCGGCCTATCTCCGCGCCGGACCCGGCCTAGTCGATGACGACCCGGGCCGGGCCGGGACCGCGGACCACCAGGACAACCATGACCACCGCGGCCAGGGAAGCCAGGGCGAGCACGCCGTACCAGAGCGGCAGCTGGCCGCGCGGGCTCAGCTGGCCCGCGGCCCAGACTCCGCTGAAGACCCCGACGCCCTCACCCACCGCCGCCGCCAGCATGTTCAGGGTGAAGCCGGCCACCCGAAGCGGCTCGGGGAGCGCGCCCCCCACCAGGCTGTCGGTCGGCGGAGGTATCAGCATCTCCGCCAGCGAGCAGCCGGCCACCATGACGAAGGCGACCGCGCTCGTGGGCCACAGCCAGAGGCTGAGGAAGCCCAGGCCGTAGCTGGCGAAGCCGGCCGTGATCAGAACCCTGGGGGAGGCGGCCAGCGCCATCGCCAGCCTGGTCACGGGGATCTGCCCCACCGACACCAGCAGCGCGTTGAAGGTGAAGTAGATGCCGAGCAGGCCGGCCGCGCCCAGCATCCTGGTGGCGGCCAGGGGAAAGACGGCGTAGAGCTGCGAGGTCAACAGGAAGAGGAGCATCCTGACCACGATCGACTGGCGGACGCCGGAGTAGGTGAGGCAGGTGCCGAGAGACCGGAACCAGCCCGCGGAACGGCCCGCCTGCGCCAGGCTCTCCCCCGGCACGCGCAGCAGGAGCACGGCCGCGGCGGCGAAGGTCGCCGTGGCCATGACGAAGGGGCTGCGCGGCCCCAGGTGGAGGAAGAGCCAGGTCCCGAACAGGGGTCCGATGGCGGCCGCGACGTTGGTGGCCACGTTGAGCGCGGAATAGCGGTAGAGCCGGCCCTCCTCCCGCCCGCTGGCCAGCGCGTACACCCGCAGCGTGTTGCCGCCGAACCCGGCGCCGACCAGGAGCACGGCCACCACGAAGCTGGCGCCGGAGTAGGGAAGGATCCCCAGGAGGAGGTAGCCGCAAGCCCCGGACGCCAGGCAGAGCAGCAGGGCGGGGCGGGGAGACAACCGGTCCAGCAGCGGGGCGATGAGGAACCGGGCGACCCGAAAGGACAGGGTGGCGAAGAGGATCAGCCCGGCCGCCAGGCCTGGAGGGAGCCGGAGCGTGGTCAGCAGGTAGAGGGAGAGGATCGAGACCGCGGCCAGGTGGCCCACGGTGCACAGGCCCCACTCGGAGACGACCAGCCCGAAGGCGCGCTCCCGCAGCCAGACGGGGAACAAGGACCGGCGTTCCCGGCCCGTCACCCCTGTCGGCGGCGGCGTCCCGACCGTCTACTCCTGGCTGGTTGCGGCCCCGGCGGGCTCGGCCGGCTGGCGCAGCGGAGCCACCAGCGGCGCCCACTTCCCCACCGAGCGGGTGACGGCCTCCTCGATCGACAGCACCTCGCCCCGCGCCCCGTGGGCGGCGGCCCAGCTCCGTGCGGCGTCCCGGCTCTCGAAGAAATTGATGCTGGTGCAGAGCTCGTCGACCGCCGAGCCGCAGCTGGACTCCATCTCGCTTCCCGGCCAGAAGACGACCATCTCCGTGGGCTGCGGCCGGGCGCCCTCGAAGGCGAGTCGCAGCTCGCGCCCGCTGTGAGGACTGCGCGAGCGGACCTCGCCGCCCTGGCCCAGCGCGGCCAGGACTCCGACCGCGGTCCGGGCGCACCAGACCCAGAAGCTGCGGCCGTCGACCGAGATCTCGCTGGAGCTGGGCACCACGCTGAGCCCGACGGCGCCCACGACCTCGCCCCGGGCGTCGCGCTGGATCAGCCCCTTGCCTTCAAGGCTACCGATCTCGGCCTCGACCCTCTCCAGGGGCCATTCCAGCTGGGCGGCGATGGTCGCCGGGGCCACCGGCTTCCCGGTCTCGAACAGGCGGCGGAAGGAGGCGATCCGGACCGGATTCGTTTCCTGGGGCAAGGAACTGTCAGCTGAAGGCACTGGCTTTCTCCTTTGTCAGCGGCGCGGGGCCGTCCCCCGCGATCTCGGTGTTGTTCCAGAACCAGTCGGCGAGCCGGTTGATCCGCGCCTCCACCTCGCTGAACGAGGTC
>Ga0209577_10000815_pt1 | contig 31206 bp, 20 predicted proteins | sample GraSoiAngelo_109_FD_185874 | JGI IMG/M metagenome (GOLD analysis project Ga0209577, IMG submission 185874) | Grasslands soil microbial communities from the Angelo Coastal Reserve, California, USA - 14_0903_12_20cm (SPAdes) (version 2) | ecosystem: Environmental > Terrestrial > Soil > Grasslands...
GAGCTATACGCAGGACGTGGAGGTGCGCTCGGGCGTGCCGGTGACCGTGCAAATCGGATTGAAGGTTGGGACGGCGGTCGAGACCGTGACCGTTGAAGCGAAGGATTTGGTGGAAAACGAATCCACCTTTCACACGGACATCGACCGGGGCTTGTTCGACCGGCTTCCGCTGGAGAGTTCGTCATCTTCGGTCAGCTCGCTCGTGACCCTGGCGGCACCGGGGGCGGTGGCGGACTCGAACGGCTTGGTTCACGCCATCGGCGATCATGCGGAAAGCTCCTTTTCGGTCGATGGCCAACCGATGACGGATCAGACCAGCAAAGTCTTTTCCAATCAAATCCCGGTCGATTCGATTCAATCGCTGGAAGTCATCTCCGGTGCTCCGCCCGCCGAATTTGGTGACAAGACGAGTTTGGTCATCAAAGTGACGACGCGTTCCGGTCTGGGCCAGACAAAACCGGTGGGCAGCGTGAAAGCCTCTTACGGCAGCTTTGGGTCAGCGAACGGTGGCTTTGACGTAGCGTTTGGCGGTCCAAAGTGGGGCAATTTCATCGCGGCGAACGGTTTGAACACGGGCCGTTTCCTCGATCCGCCAGAATTCCAAGTGATCCATTCCAAGGGCAACGAGCAGAACGTATTCGACCGCGTGGATTTCCAGTTTACAAATGCGGATTCCGTGCACCTGAACGCCGGCTATACCCGGTCCTGGTTCCAAAATCCAGACTCGTTCGACGCTCTGGCATCCAGCCAGGATCAGCGCGCACAAATCAAGACGTACAACGTCGCGCCGACCTGGACGCACTTGTTCAGCACCAGCACCTTGCTCAATGTCGGCTTTTTCGCACGCCACGACCAGTTCAACTATTACCCCAGCGCAAATCCTCTGGCGGACGTTTCTGCGACCGCCACTCAACAGCGTAAGCTGACCAACCTGGGCTTGCGCAGCGATCTTTCCTATGTGAAGGGCATCCATAACGTGAAAATGGGAGCGACCTTCGAGCACACGCTATTGACGGAGGACTTCAGCCTCGGACTTACGGACCCGACGATCAATTCGCCGTGTCTGGTGGCAAACGCCGCGGGGGACTTGGTCGGATCCGGCGATACCAGCCTGACAGACCCATCTCAGTGCCAGGCAGCCGGACTCCAACCGAACGACGGCAGCGTTATGAACCCTCCACCTGCTGTGCCGGCCTTCATCCCGATCCTGGGTTGCGTGGACCTGACAAGACCCACGCCTGCAGCAGGCGACGGCTGCACAACTGCACAAAGCGTGCTATTCGGTTTCCACGGGCGCGGGGACGTTCGAGAGATCGCTCTCTATCTGCAGGACACCATTACCAAGGGCAATTGGTCCTTCAATGTGGGTGTACGCGGCGATTTATATCGAGGCCTCACCAAAGAATCACAAATCGAACCGCGTGCCGGGATTTCCTACAACCTCAAGCCGAGCAATACGGTTATGCGCGTTTCCTACGCTCGCATCCTTGAGACTCCCTTTAACGAAAACCTGGTGGTTGCCAGCGTGACGGGTAATCCTTTCCTGGACGCCATCTTTGGTGGGTCCTCGGGGCCGATTCGCGCCGGTCAGCGCAACGAATTCCATGCAGGACTCCAGCAGGCGTTCGGAAGGTACCTCGTCGTCGACGGCGACTACCTCTGGAAGTACACGCACAACGCTTACGACTTCAGTGACCTGCTGAACACGCCGATTTTCTTTCCGATTGGCTGGCACAACTCGAAGATCAGCGGGTTCAACGCGCGCGTCAGCGTGCCCATCTTCCATGGCTTCACGGTACTGACCGTTATGGGCCATGCCTCCGCTCGCTACTTTCAACCCCAGGTCGGCGGGCTAGGCACCAGCGATGGACCTGTTTTCCGCATCGATCACGACCAAAACTTTCAACAGACCACGCACCTGCAATATCAGCCGTGGAAACGCGGCCCGTGGATGGCGTTCAACTGGCGCTATGACAGCGGCCTTGTGGCTGGCGCGGTTCCCTTTGCGGCGGACACCACGACCCCAGTGGATCTCACCGGGCTTTCCGCAGACCAGCAGATGCAGGCCGGGCTCTTCTGCGGGAGTGTTTTCCCAACGTTGAGCGCTCCGCTGGTGACGTGCGACCCATCTCTCTACGGGTCGACGCGGCTCAAGATACCGGCTCCAGGAACGGAGAATGACGATCACAATCCTCCGCGGGTCGCTCCACGCCACCTGTTTGATGCCAGCGTGGGCGATGATGACCTGTTCCACGGTGACCACTACAAGTGGAGCCTTCGCCTCACGGTCATCAACCTGACGAATAAGACCGCGCTCTATAACTTCCTGTCGACGTTCAGCGGAACGCACTTTGTAACGCCGCGCAGCTACACGGCGGAACTGGGCTTTCATTTCTAGAAACAGGAGCCTAGCGGTGGACGGGCTGGCCATTGCCAGCGAAATGTCCGGCTCGTCTCCCGGGCTCTGCAAGAATTACGACCCAGGGCGTTCTACCTCCAGGCGCGACTGATGATGACAAGCGCGTTGCGCCGTGGAGGTTCCCGTGTCTTCCCCAACCGCCTGGACGTTATCGCTATCGACCAGCATTAGCTTACTCCTGGGTGCTGCGGCCCTACTTAGGCCGGATTCGCGGCAGGTGGTAAAGACCGCTGCGACGGCCCCGGGCCAGGCTGCCGATGGGTCAGTCAAGGCCAGTCGGCAGCGAATCGATTTGAACAAGGCCATGAATGTGAATCTCCCGGCGACAAGCCGCGATTGGGAAGCCGTTTCCTTCGGCACTCCCGACGGAAAGAGCGGCTGGGTGCTGCGGCTCCCCGGCGGGCGACCCATCGCCACGCCGGCCTATGCCGATGGGATGCTCTTTGTCGGCGGTGGCTACGGCTCGCACGAGTTTTACGCCGTAGACTCCGAGACGGGAAGAATCATTTGGAAGATCCAAACGGGCGACGACGGACCGACCGCGGCGGTGGTGGCCGACGGAATGGTGGCCTTCAACACCGAGAGCTGCACGCTGGTGGTGGTGGATGAGAGAAGAAGACGCGTGATTTGGCAGGAGTGGCTGGGCGATCCGCTGATGAGCCAGCCGGCGATTGATAAGGGCGTGCTGTTTATGGCCCATCCGGCGGCCACGGAGCGGCCTCAGAAGCCGGTGGAATTTCATCCCCGGCCAGCGTCGCCGGGCGGCAGCCACCGGCTGCTCGCGGCGGAACTCAGCACCGGCCGGCATATCTGGGAGCAGGAAATTTTCGGCGACGTAATTACCGCGCCGGTGATCTCCGACGGGACGGTCTATTTCACGACCTTCAACGGGACTTCGTATGCCCTGAATGCCGGGGACGGCTCGGTGGTGTGGGTGAAGGTAAATGCAGCCACGAGCGCGCCGGTGATTGCCAACGGGCAGCTCTACGAAACGCGCAAGACCTTAGCGGGAAAAGAAACGGTAGAGGGCCTTGCACGTGTGGACGCCAAACAAGGAAACGCTCGCGACAAGGAGTTGATCGCCAAGAGCAAAGCCGAATACCTCAACCAGGGAAACGGAGGCGGTGTGGCTCTTTCGGCCAAGGCGGTGCATTCTCTGGATTCCTCAGTGGGCTTCAGCGCGGCTCCGCCTTCGGCAAAGCTGGCGCAGGCCAACGACGCTGTCGGCGTAACTTCCGTGGTTGGCGCTTGGGCATTTCAGGGTTCGCGCGCAGCGGTTAGCAAGGGACAAATCCTGAATGCCCAGGGGAGCTACATCAATTCTGTGCGGGCGTCGGACGGGCGCCAGACGTGGCAGGCGGAAGTTGTCGGGTTACACGGTACCGCGGGCGGGCAAGTTTTTTCGCCGCCGGCCGTGGGCCGCGATTATCTCTATCTCGCTGGCGCGGATGGCCATCTGGTCTCCGTGCGGCAAAGCGATGGCACTATCGGATTTTCTTATGCGCTGAAGGCTCCGATTGCGTTTCAGCCCGTTTTGGCGAAGGGAAACGTCTATGCCGGGACCTCCGACGGGCGGCTGATTTGCCTGAAGACGGGAAACAAAGACGCCGACGGCTGGTACGCGTGGGGCGGCAACGCGCAGCACAATAAGATTCAGTAAGGCGGCTGTATCCGACGGCCCGCAACAAAGAGTGGTGCTCTATTTCTGGGCGAGATAGGTTTTCGCCTCGGCGAGTTCCGGTCGATCGGCACCTGCGCCACAGACCTGGGTGAGTTTGGCGTAGAACGATTGGGCGCTCCCTGCGTCACCGGTTGCTTCGGCGGAGCGCGCGGCACCTAGAAGACCGTCAAAGCGGTTGGGCGAATTCTTCAGGACCGTCCTGTATTCGGCAATGGCTTCGGCCGGACGCTTGAGTTCGAGTAGCATGTCGGCGAGCATTTCGCGCGCGGGGATGCCGACGGATTCGCCGCCATTTTTGTCCTGACGGTCCGCGGCGGCGCGCAACTCCTCGAGCGCTTCGTCAGACTTTCCCTGGGCGAAGGCCAGCCAGGCTTCGGCTTCGCGGAGATCGCTGGCCTTTTCCGTGGAGACGGTGTAGCCGCTCTTTTTCGAGCGCTTCTCGCGGTCGGCGACGAGCTCGGTAAGTTCCTTGACGTCAGATTCCGCGCTAGCCACGTTGCCGCTGCGCGCTGCGCCGATGGCGCGAGCCCAATACGTGGTGTCACTCCAGTTTTTGCGGATCGCCGGAATCGGCAAGGTGGCTGCTTCCTTCCAGCGGTGCAATTCAAGCGCAGTGCGCGCGGCAAGATAGGCGCGGTGGTCGGCTTTATCTTCATCACTCGCTCCCACAACGTGGCGGGTGTCTTCGATGACTTCGCGGGCTTTAGCTTCCTGGCCGCTCTGGAGGTAGGAGTAACTCAGAAAGTCCATGGCATGGGTCTGATAGTGAGATTCCGCTTGGTGCATTTCCGCGGCATGAGCGCCGGAGGCGTTTGCGGCAATATTCGACGTGATGGAATCCTGCCACAGGCCGAGACGAACAAAAATGTGCGCAGGCATATGCAGGGCGTGGGCGGAGTCCGGTGCGATGGCTGCGTAGCGGCGGGCAGCGTCGAGGCCTTGGGCGGCGAATTCGGGGCGATCGGTCGCGTGAATCATATAGTGCGCAACGCCCGGGTGGTCCGGATGCTGCTGCAGCAGCGGTTCGAGGATGGAGATGGCCTTCTGCAGGTTTAGGGTGGTGTCGCTGTCTTGCTCGGCCAGGGAGACAAGCGCAAGGGCATAAAACGAGCCGATTTCGGCGTCACCGGGATTGGCGCTGTAGAAATGTTCAAGAGCGGCGGTGTAGGCCTGGGTACGCTCGGCGTGAGTCATTTTGGATTTCTTCTGAAAGAAAGCGGCGGCAGCCTCAAGGAAACCCTGTTCCCGCGGATTGGCCGCGTGAAGCTTCAACGCCTTCTCGATATCTTTGCGGCCCTCTTTCAGAGTTTTATCATTCGGGAATTCCCAGAGCTGGTAGTAAAGGGCCATGGCTTTTCCCCAGTACGCCATGGCGCAGTTTCGATCGCGGGTGGCCGCGTCGGCAAAGGTTTTCTCGGATTCCGTGTATTGGAACGAGTGCAGGAGCGCGACGCCCCGTTCGATTGTGGGTTGCACATCCGCGGTGCAACTTGTGGGGAAATCTATCCTGCCCAGATGGTCCGGTTGGGCCGCCGGGCGAGGCCATCCGTTTGCCTCGATATTCGCGGCGTGAAACGAGAATGCCAAGCATACCGTCCCCGTGAAAAACATTCGACATTTGGTTTGTGGCATGGCCACCCCTTCTTTCCGGCTTGGGGGATTCTAACAAAATTTCTCCCGGTCGGTGCTCTGAAACGGAAAGTCTCCACTGGCCACTAATTCTATTGACCGTACGTCACTTTACTCACTTTATCTATAATATGCGGTGTCAATTCCGAACGGAGGCAACTGATGGCCAGCTTTGAGGACGTTCGCGACGCGGAAAAGAAAGAGCTCCGGGACATTCGGGATAGGGCGGTGAGCGAAGCGCGGCTGCGCGGCAAGACCGCTGGCTTGGCCTTCTCTGGCGGCGGCATTCGCAGCGCCACGTTTCATCTTGGCGTGCTCGAAACTCTGGCCGAATACGGTTTGCTGAAACAGTTCGACTATCTCTCCACGGTTTCGGGGGGCGGCTATATCGGAAGCTGGCTGGTGCGCTGGATTCAACAGGAGGGCATAACCGAAGTTGAGCGGAAACTTCCGGGAGTACCCCAAGAAGCTCCGCAAGTAAATTTTCTGCGTGACTACAGCAACTTCTTGACCCCGCGGAAGGGACTCTTGGGCGCGGACACCTGGGCGGCCATTGCCACGTACTTGCGAAACGTGCTCCTTAATCAGGCCATCCTGGTCTCCTTTCTTGGCGCGCTGCTGTTTCTTCCCTGGATTCTCGGTGGCCTGTTCGGACTGGGGCCCTATGAGGGGCCGCAACCATTGGAGCTCAGCATTGCGGCGGGAGCCCTGATCGTATTGGCGGTAGGTTCGGGAACGCTCAACATCAGCACTTGCTCGGGCGGAAAGCCGCAATGGTTTGCGCATCAGACTTGGGTGCTGTTTACGGTGGTCTTGCCGCTTTTCGCCGGCGCGTTTCTTCTCAACTACGCAATTTGGAGGGCACCCGGCAGGTGGACGCTCGGATTCTCGCTATTAACGGGGTCCGTCGTTTACGGGCTCGGTCACATCGCAGGCTGGCTCGCTGCGAAAGTGGTCCGCCGAGCGGAGCCCTCCTCGGTGCCCTCATTTCAGAATGTCCTCTGGGCACTGCCCGCGGGCGCATTTGCCGGCTACGAGGTATACGCTTTGAGCTTTCTACTCTATCATTGGAAATCTGCCGTCCGATCCGACGATGGTCTGTGGGATGCCGTGAGCTGGGGTCCGCCGTTGGTCGTGATCGCCTTTCTTCTGGCCGGGACGCTGCATACCGGCCTGGACAAATTCGCATTGACTATCGAAATGCATGAGTGGTGGGCGCGGCTGGGCGGATGGCTGATGCTGTGGGCGCTGTTTTGGAGCGCGCTGTTTACCGTGTCGATTTTCGTGCCGCGGGGCGTGGAAATACTCAAGAGTTATCTGTGGGCCAAGGGGGCGCTCATTGCCGCGTGGCTTCTTCACAGCGGCTATGGCGCCGCGGTCGGCTGGAGTACCGGCACCGGCGGCAAGAAACCGAACCAGCCGGGGTCCGCGAATTCGCGCGTAAAGGAAGTCGTGGCATTGGCAGCCCCATTTGTATTCGTGGCGGGTCTGCTCGCTTTGCTCTCTTGGGGCGTTCACTGGCTGGCGCTGCTCGGTAGCGGCCCGGAGTCACAGAGCGATGACTATTGGACCATCGCCCGAGGGATTCCGAACGCGTGGGTCTCGGAAGCATTCGGCATTTTGCTGCTCCTTTCGATTTTTCTTTCCTGGCGTGTTGACATCAATCGCTTCTCGATGAACCTAATCTATCGCAACCGCATTGTGCGTTGCTACTTGGGTGCTTCGAACCCGAACCGGCAGGAACAGCCATTCACAGGCTTCGACCCGGCCGACGATGTGCAGCTGGCAACGTTCGCGCAGCCGGATCAGAACGTTTCTCTATCGCCTGGCGGGACCCGTCGGCCATTGATCCGGGCTTATAGCGGTCCCTATCCCATCTTGAACGCCACGTTGAACGTGACTCATGGCCGGAGGCTCGCCTGGCAGGAACGCAAGGCGGAATCCTTCATTTTCACTCCGCGATACTGCGGCTACGATTTCCCTGAATTGCACCGGGAGAACAACAAATCAAAGGGAGCCATCCAAGGCGCCTACCAACCGACAAGCGAATGGGCCTTTGGGGGAGGTGGAATACCCCTCGGCTCGGCGGTGGCTGTCTCGGGCGCTGCCGTCAACCCCAATCAGGGCAATCACACATTCCCGCCGATGGCCTTGCTGATGACGGTGTTCAACGTAAGGCTGGGAGTGTGGCTGGCCAATCCTCGATTCAAGAATGAAGAGTTCTGGATGCGTCTTCGCCGGCCTCAGGGCGGCCCGGGGCTCTCCCTGCTCTATCTTCTGAACGAACTGTTCGCGAGCGCCACGGACGATTCCAAGTACGTCAATCTCTCCGACGGCGCGCACTTTGAAAACCTGGCAATTTACGAGCTGGTGCGGCGCGAGTGCGACTTCATCGTAGCCGGCGACGCCGGAGAAGATCCCGGACCGAACTTCGGAGACCTGGTCAACGCCATCCGCAAATGCCGCACGGACCTGGGAGCGGAGATCTGTGTGGATCTTGCTCCCTTCAAAATAACCGACGGTTACGCGAGCGGTCATGCAAGCTTTGGGACCATAAGGTATGCCAGTGGGAAACAGGGGCAACTCCTCTACATGAAGACCTCCTTGACGGAGGCGGATCCCGTGGACCTCCTGGCCTACAAACGAGCCCATCAGACCTTCCCGCACCAATCCACTGCGGACCAATGGTTCGACGAATCGCAATTTGAAAGCTACCGCATGCTAGGCCGACGTTCGATGGAATCCGCTATCGATGCCGCGGGAACAGAGCAGGTTCGCAAAGGTGGCCTTCCGGGCTTATTCCCGAAGCTTACCTAACAGATTCCAGGCATACCCTTCTACCTTGGGGATGGGCTGCCGCGGCGGTTGGACGCGGCTTTGGTGTGGAGGCTACAATGGGAACGGAGCGGTTCTTCGAAGCAGGTGAGGGTGCGAAAGCTGTTTGAACCAATGACGAATCTCTGAGGTGCTGCGGATAGACAACCTGTGTGCATGGCCTGTCCCGCTGGCGGGTCTCATCCTGAAGTGCGGATGAAGAACCGCGAGCGGGGCAGGAAAGCCTAACGGTTGGCTCGTGGCGCCCTACTATTTCAGAGGTTCACGGCCTAGCTCTCCACGGCCAAGCGGTCCGCTCCATTCTAGTTTTGCTTTCGTCAGTATTTAGTTGTCGGTTCAACCTGGAGTTTTGCAAGCGCCGATTTTCACTGAGTAAGAATTTTCTTGGAACGCGAGAAGATTCTTTAGGGGAGAGATTGTGGACCGTTCTCCGGCAGAGGCAAGATTCGAAGCAACGGCTCTGCCTTTCCCACTGAGCGCTGAGAACTGACTACTGCCTCTATGCGCGTACTTTTCGTAGGGGACATCGTCGGCTCGCCCGGACGGCAGATCGTTCATGATCGGCTGGCGGACATCGTTGCCGAGCGACAGGTCGATCTGGTCATCGCCAACGGCGAGAATTCGGCTTCGGGATTCGGGATTACGCCCAGGCTGGCGGAAGAGCTTTTGAAAAAGGGAATCGATGTGCTCACCGGCGGAAATCACAGCTGGGACCGCAAAGAGATTCTGGAGTACCTGCCCCACGAGCCGCGTCTGCTGCGGCCGGCAAATTTTCCGGAAGGCAATGCCGGCAGCGGGCTCTACGTCGGAACGGCTAAGAATGGCGTGAAGTATGCCGTGCTGAATTTGCAGGGGCGCGTGTTCATGACTCCCATCGACGATCCTTTCCGGAAAGCCGACAGTGAGCTCGCGAGGATTCCAGAAGATGTCGCCTTCGTGTTCGTGGACATGCATGCGGAAACCACCAGCGAGAAGATCGCCATGGGCTGGTATCTCGACGGCCGGGTGACTGCCGTGGTCGGCACGCACACCCACGTGGCTACGGCGGACGAACATGTTTTTCCGCAGGGCACAGCCTATATCACGGACGTGGGAATGACCGGGCCGCATGGCGGCGTGATCGGGATGGACCGCAACGGCATCATCGGGAAGTTTCTCACTGGGCTGCCCGCGCGGTTTGAGGTGGCTTCCGGAGATATGCAGATGAATTGCGTCTTGATCGAAACCGACGACCAAGGCCCGCGTAACGCCGCGGGGCGCCTCCGCGCTCGCTCCATCGCGCGCCTGCGCTTCTGCATTGACTAGTTACGGCACTCGGCCGCAGCGCGGGACAACCTGCCCATCTCCGTAGTAATCTGAAGATTCATGCGACAGACGGTGGGTCCAATCGTGAGAATTCTTGCGTTGATGTGTCTGTTGGCGTCGGCCGCGGGGGCTGCGGCGCCTCAGGACGAAGGCGACCTCACCGCCAGGCAGCGAGTTTTTCCGGGCGTGGGTCCGGGGTTGCGTACCGTCAAACGGGGGGCAGATGGGCGGCTCTACATTCTGGCTTCTCCGTCGCCGGGCTTAGTGGTCTTCGACCGACAGGGCAAGCAGGTTCTCTCCATCGGCGAACTTCCCGGAGCTGATCCTAGCGCCAAGACAGGCCACCCGTTGATCACTTTCGGCGAAGACTGCGATGGAGCTGCCGACGGAAAGATTTACGTGGCGGACCGCGGCGCGAACCTCATCCAGGTTTTCTCTCCCGACGGCACGCTGCTCCGTTCGATTCCCATGAAGGCCCCGATCGCCGTGGCTGCTCTGCCCGAAGGCGAAGTTGCCGTGGGTACGCTTCGGGAGCCACACCTGGTGATCGTTTTCGACAAGAACGGAAGGGACGTGCGCGAGTTCGGCGATCCCGAGCCGCTTGCGGAGCGCGCGGAGCTAAACCGCTTTCTGAATATCGGGGAGCTTGCCACGGACGCACAGGGCCATCTTTACTATGCTTTTGCTTACCTGCCGGAACCGACAGTGCGGCAATATGACCGCCAGGGCTACGCGAGGCAGGACATTCAGTACACCGCGCTCGAGGCCATGCCGGCGGCACAGGCCGCGCGCAAGGAGATCGAACGCCAGGAAAGCAAGGGCAAGCAACCCTCGTTCAAGCGAATCCTCACAGCCGTGGGTGTGGACCGGTCCAATGGCGAGGTCTGGATCGCGCTGTACAACACGCTGCTGCATTTCGATAAGGAAGGAAATCGACGCGCCACCTACAAGATCTACACTCCACAAGGTGCACGGCTCGAAGCCGACACGATTCTCGTGGAGCAGGACCGTTTGATGATTGGAAGTGACCCGCTGGGCATCTACGAGTTCGACCGGCCGGATAAAAAAGATTTGAAATAGTCCGAGTTTTCCTCAGGCCCATCTGGATACGTTCTGTGCACGGTTTGCATGGTAGGTGAAAATATATTCAAAAATGACGCAAAAATCAGGGGCAATCGGCGCCGCTGCACAAGATTTATGCTTGTGGAAAAACTGTGCATGGGGTGTGAACGCCGGTGAAGGTCTTCTCCCATTTTTCTCTTGCCCCCTACGCGCCAATCAGAGACAATCCCGCGCTGACTCATAGCGGCGGTAGGTGGGCCGACAATTCCAGACGGGCCGCGCGCGGAGCGACAGGGGCTAAGCAGAGCGTTCCGGCGCGGGCAGGAATCCCGAAGCTGAAGAAAGACGCAAACGAGCCTGCTCTTTCCACAGTTTTTTCACAACTGTGGAAATAGCACAGGGGTATCTTTTCTCTTACGATGACGACTGCAACTCAAATGGGGCGTGAGCGCGAAGCGGTGAATTCCTGGGACAAATTCCTTGATCGGGTGAAATCCCGGGTCAGTATCAACACCTACACAACTTGGTTCCAGCCCACCAGGCTGAACCGGGCTGAAGGCGACACCCTCTTTATCCAGATCCCCAGCGCCGTTTTCCGGCAGGTTCTGACGCGCACTTACGGGGACATCGTCAAGGCCGTCTTTCATGAAATCGGCACCCCGAACATGAAGGTGCAATACGTTTGCACGGAAGAAGAGCCGGTTCAGGCGGCGCCGGTGGTCTTCGGCGTGAAACAATCAAAATTGGATTTTGAGAGCAGCGACCACCAGCTCAACACGCGCTACACCTTCGATTCGTTTGTGGTCGGCAAGTCCAATGAGTTCGCGCATGCCGCTTCGCGCGCCGTCGCCGAGCAGCCTTCGAAAGCCTACAACCCGCTGTTCCTCTACGGCGGTGTGGGTATGGGCAAGACCCATTTGATGCACGCCATCGGTCATAGCATCAAGAAGCGCAATCCGGCGATGCGCCTGAGCTACGTCAGCGCGGAAAAATTCACCATCGAAGTGATCAATTCACTGCGCTTTGACCGCATGATCAGCTTCCGCGACCGTTTCCATACCGTGGATGTCCTGCTGGTCGACGATATTCAGTTCATCGCGGGCAAAGAGCGCACGGAGGAGGAGTTTTTTCATACCTTCAACGCGCTTTACGAGCAACAGAAACAGATTGTCATTTCCTCGGACTGCCTCCCCAAGGACATCAACTCCATCGAAGAGCGGCTGCGTTCACGGTTCGAATGGGGATTGATTGCGGACATCCAGCCGCCGGACCTTGAGACCAAGATCGCCATTCTGCAGAAAAAAGCGGAGAACGACCGTTTCAGCCTGCCGGACGACGTGGCGGAATACATTGCGCGGGCCATCAAGTCCAACGTGCGCGAGCTCGAAGGCGCGTTGACGCGCTTGATGGCTTACGCCTCGCTGACAGGCGCGACGATTTCGTTGGGCACTGCGCAGCAGGTGCTGCGGAACATCATTGCTTCCCAGGAAAAGCGCGTCACCATCGACCTGATCCAGAAGCGCGTCAGCGAGCACTTCAATCTGCGCGAGCAGGACCTCAAGGTCCGCAGCAATACGCGCGCAATCGCTTTTCCGCGCCAGGTGGCCATGTATATCGTAAAGCAGCTCACCACCGCTTCGCTTCCGGAGATCGGTCGCCAATTCGGCGGCAAGCACCACACCACGGTGCTGCATTCGATCAACAAGATCGAAGAGTTGCGCCGGTCCGACAAAGACCTGAACCGCACCATCACGCGCCTGATGGACGCGTTGCAGTAGCCCGGCCGCCTTTCACTTTCTCATCATTTCATGATCTACTCGCGGGAGATATACCGGCCCTGTGAACAAGATTTGAGAAAGGTGCGGATAATTTGTTGATGGCCGTGGATCAAATTCTGAATTTCACGGTCGGCAGGACACCCGCAGCATGGTTTTCCGCGTTTCTCACAAAGCGCCACTTGTAACGCAACTCCGTAAACCACGTGCTCGATTGAAGTTTCCGGGGTTTCCACAGATTCACAGCACTCATCACAACAACAAGCCTTATAGTTTTTCAGATTTCAAAAATACCTTGTTGTGCTATCTGTGGTGTGGATTGTTGCCTCTGCACGCGAAGCCTCGTTTCCCACCTATTTCCACAACATTGGCGCAAGAGGCGGGCTTTATAAGTTGCTAAAAAGCGAGTAAAGTACCGCAGTGGTAGAAGTGAGCAGCGAAGGTCTGGTCCCAGACCTGATTGAGGGTACACTTCAAAAATGACCTCACCCGGAACGGCACGCGAGGAACATCAAGCGATGGAATTCAGCGTCACAAAGTCCGCGCTGTTAAACGAACTCTCGACCACACAAGGCGTCGTCGAGCGCAAGACCACGATTCCCATCCTGTCGAATCTGCTGGTTGAGGCCAAAGGGAGCCAGTTGACGATCACGGCGACTGACCTGGAGCTAAGTATTCGCACCCCCTGCGAAGCCCAGATCAAGAAAGAAGGCGCCGGAACTATCCCTGCCAAAAAACTGCTGGAACTCGTGCGCCTGCTTCCTGAAGGTGAGATCAAGGTCAAGCTCCTCGACAATCACTGGGTGGAAATCGTCAGCGACAAGAAGAAATACAAGCTGGTAGGCATGGCCAAAGAGAATTTCCCGGAGCTGCCGGTGATGCCCCACACGCTGGTGAAAATTCCCGCCGCGATCCTTGAGAACCTCATTGGCAAAACGAAATTCGCGATCTCCATGGAAGAATCGCGGTACACCTTGAACGGTGGCCTGCTGATCCTGAAGCCGGACACGCTGGCAATGGTGGCGACCGACGGCCACCGCCTGGCGCTCGCAGAGACCGATCACAAACTTGCGGGGCTTAATGGCGAAGTCAAAGTGCTTATTCCGAAGAAGGCCATGGACGAAGTCGAAAAACTCTCCAACGCCGCTGGCTCCGACGCGCACATCGAATTTGCGAAAGACGAAAGTCACCTCTTTTTCCAGGTCGGCCATCGCTTGCTGATTTCGCGCATTTTGACCGGCCAATTCCCGAACTACGAAGCGGTACTCCCGCGGGATAACAACAAAAATGTGGTCATCGAGCGCGCGGAATTGAGCGATGCGGTGCGCCGGGTCTCGCAGCTTGCCGATCAGCGCTCCCACGCCGTGAAGCTGGCCGTTTCGAAGGAAGGCATCGAGATCTCCGCCTCCAGCCCGGAATACGGCGAGGCAAAAGAAAGCATCGAGAAAGAATTCAAAGGCGAACCCATCGCCATCGGTTTCAACTCCGGCTACATGCTGGATTTTCTTGGCGCCGCGGCCGATGGCCCGATCAGTATCGAGCTGAAGGACGAACAATCCGCCGGGCAGATGCGGCCGCTCGCCGACGAGTCCTACCGCTACCGCTACATCATCATGCCCATGCGCATCTGATTTTTTGCGAAGAGTAAATACTTTCTCTAAATCGCCATTTCTTGATTTCAGCTTCTCCCTTTGGCCGCAATAAGGCGCCCGGCGCTCATCTCCCATGGACTCCAAAAACGGAACTCTTTTTGCCAGCTTCTTCCTTTAGGTTGCACCTGTAAGCCTAAGGAAACAGACAGTTTGCAGGGATTCTTTCCCGTTTCAAGTACTTGAGAAAAAGCCTCGAATCGAGTACAATTCCTGGGTTGTCGATTCGTTTCAAGTCTTCCTCCAAATCGACACGTCCGCCAGGCACCAGTGACCTCAGAATTTGGCTCTGCGCCAGGAGCCCGTGGGTCACGCGCTTGGAGAAACATGAGTCTTCGCCACGTCTCGCTGCGCGAGATGGGATGGAGCAGGAACCCTACGAGTTCTGGGTTTGCCCGGCGAATCCGGAATCACAGGGTAAGGCGACGTACGGATCATTCCGCAAGCACGCCTTCCTTGCTTCACACAAAACGAGTTTTGAGCGCGGACGCGCACTCCCAAATTGCCCGGAGTCGGTGCAACGCCGCGAACACACGTGAGCAGATGCTGCGCCAGGAGAAATGATGGGCGACAAAGAAAATGTGGTTGGCACGCCGCAAGGCGGCCACAAGTACGACGCGAAGTCGATCAAAGTTCTCGGCGGCCTGGAGGCCGTGCGCCTGCGCCCCGCGATGTACATCGGCTCGACGGGCGAGATGGGCTTGCACCACCTCGTTTGGGAAGTGGTGGACAATTCGGTCGATGAAGCCATGGCCGGTTATGCGGATGAGATCAACGTCACCGTGCATGCCGACAACTCCGTTACCGTGGTGGACAACGGCCGCGGCATCCCCGTGGACATGCATGCCACGGAGAAGCGCCCCGCCGCCGAAGTGGTGCTGACGGTGCTGCACGCCGGTGGAAAATTTGATAGCGACACTTACAAAGTCTCTGGCGGTCTCCACGGCGTGGGCGTGTCGGTGGTCAACGCGCTGTCCGATTGGCTGGAGCTGGAAATCTCGCGCGATGGCGAGGTGTGGGAACAGACTTACGAGAAAGGCAAGCCCACCAACAAGCTGAAGCAGACCGGTAAGACGCGCAAGACCGGGACAAAAGTCACCTTCCATCCCGACCCCACGATTTTCGAAAAGACCGTCTACAGTTTTGACACCCTGGCGCAGCGCTTGCGCGAACTGGCCTTCCTGAATAAGGGCCTGAAGATCACGCTCAGCGACGAGCGCACGGAAAAGACCGCGGAATTCAAATTCACCGGCGGCATCACGGAGTTCGTCAAGCACCTGAATCGCGGGAAAGCCGCGTTGCATGACTCGCCGATCTACATCGAGGGCAAACGCGGCGCCGTGGAGATCGAAATCGCGCTACAGTACAACGATACTTATGGTGAAAACGTGTTTGCTTTTGCGAATACCATCAACACCGTTGACGGCGGAACGCATCTTTCCGGCTTTCGGTCCGCACTGACGCGCTCGATCAACAACTTTGCATCGTCGGCCGGGATGCTGAAGGAGCAAAAAGACGAAGTCACCATCACCGGCGATGACGTTCGTGAAGGCCTCGTGGCCGTGGTCAGCGTGCGGCTGCCGCAACCGCAGTTTGAAGGGCAGACCAAAGGCAAGCTCAACAGCGACATCAAGGGTGATGTCGAGCAACTGGTCAACGAAAAGCTCGGCGAATGGTTTGACAAGCACTCGACCGTGGCGCGGCGAATTATCGGCAAGTGTATTGAAGCGGCGCGCGCCCGTGAAGCCGCCCGCAAAGCGCGCGAATTGACCCGCCGCAAATCCGCGATGGATTCGAGCGGCCTGCCGGGAAAACTGGCCGATTGCCAGGAGCGCGATCCCGCGCGGTGCGAGCTGTTCGTCGTCGAGGGAGAATCGGCGGGCGGCTCGGCGAAGATGGGCCGCGACCGTAAGTATCAAGCGATCCTGCCGCTCAAGGGCAAGATTCTTAACGTTGAAAAGGCCCGTTACGACAAGATGCTCGGCCATGAGGAAATTCGCGCCATCATCACCGCGCTGGGCACCGGCATTGGCAAAGACGATTTCGACGCTGGCAAACTTCGCTACCACAAGATTATTCTGATGACCGATGCCGACGTTGACGGCAGCCACATTCGCACGCTGCTGCTGACGTTTTTCTTCCGCCATATGAAGGAATTGATCGATCGCGGGCACATCTACATCGCGCAGCCGCCGCTCTACCGCGTGAAGCGCGGGAAGACGGAAAAATATATCCGCGATGAGCGCGACTTCGCGCGCGAGCTCATGAAGCGCGCCACGGAAGACCACGTCGTGAAAGCCAAGGAAGGCGTGAATCTTGAGGGCGGGCGGCTGACTTCATTTTTGTTGAACGTGCAGGAGTACGAAGCCGCCGCGGCGAAGCTCGGGCGCCGGCTGCGCGAACACGCCCTCGTCGAACTGCTCGCCGAAAGTGGTCTTGAGAAAAAGACCGACTTCGAGGACAAGAAAGCTCTGGAAAAGCTATTGAAGCAACTGGAGAAGACCAAGCTGAAACTCGAAGGCAAAATCGTCTTCGATGAAGAGCATAGCCTGTACGAAATCCAGTTTGGCCCGCCGCACAGCCAGAAGATCAACTGGGCCGTGGCCTCAACCGCCGAATACAAGCGCCTGCGCGGGCTGGCCAAGCAGATCGAAGAATTCAATCATCCGCCGTTCACCGTGGCGCGCAACGGCGACAAGGTGACCAAGGAAAAGGCCACCGACGTACTCAATTACGTCGTGGAGGATGCCAAGAAAGATTTCACCATCACGCGATTCAAGGGGCTGGGTGAAATGAACGCCGAGCAACTGTGGGATACGACCATGAATGCCGACACGCGCACGCTCCTGCAAGTGAAGCTGGAAGATGCCGTGGCCGCGGAAGATATTTTCACGACGCTCATGGGCGAAAATGTCGAAGCGCGCCGCAAGTTCATCGAGGACAACGCACTGGAAGTCGTGAATTTGGATATTTAGCCTGATTCCGATGCTTTATCAACTGGGATGGGCGACGTTGCCGGGGCTGCGGGGATTGAGCTGCAGCGGGTTTCGCGCGACGCCGACGGAAACGCCGGACCACGAGCGGGGCGTGGCGGTTCAATTTACGGACGACCACCAGCGCGATGCCTTTTTGCGCAGCATCGAAGAGCATTTTGCGGCGCGACGGTTTAGGAATGCTGCGGATGCGTTCGACACGGTAAAGGCGTACGTGCTGGAGCTGGCAGCAAAGCGCTAAAAAGCTTGCGGGGCATGGATTGTTCACCCCGAAGATTGAGGAATTCATCGGGCGAGAGAGCACATTGCTTGAGGATGTCGGAGAGAGTGCCTTGGGGTCAACTGCGAGTGCCGGGGAACGACGGTCCTAAAGGTTTTGTCATTGGCGCTTTTTTCGAGCGAAACACGGCTGCCTTTCTGGCGCAGCTCCACAAAGCCCGCTCTTTTGGAGTGCTCAAACGACGCGCTCACCGGAGACACTCGGCAGCTTTGGCTTGTCATTGGGATGTCCAGGGGCTTCGGCGGGTCGCTCCGCGGGCAGGCCTCAGGTTTCGAGGTAGAGCTCGATCGCTTCAAGGAAGGTTGGCGCTAGCGCCTTCGACGCCCTGGCCCTGAGAAGTGACACCCAACTCCGGGCCACGGGCGACGTAGCGGCCGTCTTGGTGATCATCACCGAGAAGCGCTAGCTCATAGAGCGATGCTAGTGAAAGTGGCTTGGCGCGGCCAGATCCAGAATTCCAGAGTTTTGGCTCTGAACCGGGCATAACAGCGAGGGGCAATGGCGGACGAGACAAATACATCAGTACTGCTTCCGATCGATATCGAAGCAGAAATGCGGAAGTCGTACCTCGATTACGCGATGAGCGTAATCATCGCGCGCGCGCTGCCCGACGTGCGCGACGGGTTGAAGCCGGTGCAGCGCCGCATCCTGGTGGCCATGAACGACCTGGGGCTGGCCTCCAATCGCGGCTACCGCAAGTGCGCCAAGATTTGCGGCGACACCTCCGGCAATTATCACCCGCACGGCGAAGCCGTCATTTACCCCGCGATGGTGCGACTCGCGCAGGATTTCAATATGCGCTACCCGCTGATCGACGGGCAGGGAAACTTCGGCTCCGTTGACGGCGATCCACCGGCGGCCATGCGGTACACCGAAGCGCGGCTGGCGAAAATTTCGGAAGATATTCTCGCCGACCTCGAAAAAGAGACCGTCGATTTCATTCCGAACTTTGATCAGACGCGCGAAGAACCCGTGGTCCTTCCGTCGCGCATCCCCAATCTGCTCGTCAACGGCGCGAGCGGCATCGCCGTCGGAATGGCCACGAACATCCCGCCGCACAATTTGCGCGAGATCGTAGACGCGGCGATTCTGCTGATCGAAAAGCCCGACACCACGCTCAAAGAAATAATGAAGATTGTGCCGGGGCCGGACTTCCCGACCGGGGCGTACATCGCGGGCCGCGAAGGCATCGAAGCCGCTTACAAAACGGGCCGCGGCAGCTTTACCATGCGCGCCAAGGCTGCGATTGAAGACTCCGGTAAGGATAGAGAAAACATCGTCATTACCGAAATTCCGTACCAGGTGAACAAGGCGCGGCTGATCGAGCGCATCGCCGAGCTGGTGCAGACCAAGAAGCTCGAAGGCATTTCCGATGTGCGCGACGAATCCTCGCGCGAAGGAATGCGCATCGTCATCGAGCTGAAGCGCGGCGAAGAATCTCAGCTTATTCTTAACAATCTTTTCAAATACACGCAGATGCAGGAATCGTTCGGCATGATCCTGCTCTCCATCGTTGGCGGGCAGCCGCGCGAGCTGGGCCTGATCGCGATGATCAAGCTGTTCATCGAGCACCGCATCGATGTGATCCGCCGCCGGACGATTTTCGAGCTAAAGAAAGCCGAACAACGCGAGCACATTTTGCTCGGCTATCAGATTGCCCTGGATCACCTCGACAACGTGATCCGCATCATCCGCGGTTCTTCCAGCCGCGCGGACGCCAGGGAAAACCTGTTCAAATATTTCGGCGAACAGGACGTCACCATCACGGAAAACGGAAAGTCGAGGAAAATCGAGGGCGTGAAGCTGGACGGCCGAAAATACCGCGCGCAGGGAGCGCCGGAAATCGAAGCAGCTGGCCGTGGAAGTGCGCTCGGCCTCAGTTATGCGCAGATCGACGCCATCCTCGAATTACAACTGCACCGGCTGACGCAGCTCTCCATCGACGAAATCCTCAAGGAATTGAAGTCCATTCGTGAATTGATCGCCGAGTTGCGCGAGATTCTGGCGAGCGACAAGAAACTCAGGCAGGTCATCATCGCCGAGCTGCGTGAAGTGCACAAAGCGTATGGCGATGATCGCCGCACCCAGATCGTGGACAAGGTCGATGAGATCAAGCTGGAAGACCTGATCGCCGACACGGAGATGCTGATTACCGTCAGCCACGCGGGGTATATCAAACGCACGGCGGCGGATACCTACCGGCATCAGTCGCGCGGCGGGAAGGGCCGCATCGGCGCAAAGACCAAGGAAGAAGACTTCGTCGAGCATCTCTTCATCGCTTCGGCGCACAGCTACATTTTGCTGTTTACGTCGAAGGGGCGTGTTTACTGGCTGAAAGTGTACGAGTTGCCGGAAGCAGCGGCGGCCACGCGCGGCAAGGCGATTTCCAGCCTTGTGAAATTCCAAGAAGACGAGAAACTCACCGCGCTCGTCGCGGCGCGCAACCTGGAAGAAGCGGACAAGTTCGTGTTCATGGCCACGAAGAGCGGCACGGTGAAAAAGTCGACGCTGACGGAATTCTCCAACCCGCGCTCGACCGGCATCATCGCCATCACGCTTGACGGCAAGGACGAGCTCATCGGCGCGAAGCTCACCGACGGCAAGAAAATGATTTTCCTGGCGAGCCACGAAGGCCAGGCCATCCTCTTCCGTGAGACGGAAGTGCGGCCGATGGGCCGCAACGCCGGCGGCGTGAACGGGATGGACCTCGACAAGGACGACTATGTCGTGAGCATGGACGCGGTCCAGCCGGACTTCGAGATCGTCGCCAAGGAGCACAAGATCACCACCGAGAATCTCGAGGAGCTCGAGAACGAGCAGATCAAGGACTCGCTGGTGACGCTGATGCTGACCGTGGCGGAGAAAGGCTTCGGCAAGCGCACGCCGCTCGCCGAGTACCGCATCACCTCGCGTGGCGGCAAGGGTGTCGTGAACATGAAAACCACGGATCGCAACGGTTACGTCGTCGCCACGTTGCAGGTGACCGAAGAATCGGATTTGATGATCATCACCCATAACGGCAAAGTGATCCGCGTTCACGCGAACGAAATCCGCGAGGCCGGCCGCTCGACGCAGGGCGTGCGTTTGCTGCGCCTCGAAGACGACGATTCCGTCGCCGCCGCCGCGGTTTTGCAAGAAGAAAACGGAGAAGAAAAGAAGTAGATTGCTACCCGGGAATGTCGTCTTGGGGGGCGCTAATTCGCGCCCCTTTTCTGTTGCGGCCTGCGCTAGACTACTTTCCCATGGAAAGCACACGCCGTATTTTTGTCTTTTCTGTTCTCCTTGCGCCGCTGGTTTTTTCCTTTGCCAGCGGATCAACCGATAAACCCGCTGCGAATCATAAGTACCTCGTTTTCGTCGGGACGTACACCAGCAAAACGGAGAGCAAAGGGATCTACGAATACGAATTTGATTCGGACACCGGGAAGCTAACGCCCAATGGCGTTGCCGCGGAGACGCCGGACCCGTCGTGGGTAGCGGTGCACCGGAATGGAAAATTTTTGTATGCCGCGAATGAAGCGGGCAAAGCAAGCACCGTGAGCGCTTTTACGGTGGATGCGAAGAGAAGAAAGCTTACACTGTTGAATCAGATTCCGTCGCTCGGCGAGGATCCGTGTTATTTGTCGTTCGACGAAACCGGCAAGTACATTCTCGTTGCCAACTACAGTTCGGGGACGATTGCGGTTTTCCCGATTTTGGCGGATGGCCGGCTCGGAGAACACACGGCGCTCGTGAACGACCAGGGCGTCACAGGTCCGAACAAACAGCGCCAGGAAGCGCCGCACGCGCACTGGATTGAGACCACGGCGCACAATCATTTGGTCTATGTTGCGGACCTTGGACTGGATCGCGTTCTGATCTACAAGTTCGATGCGAGAAAGGGCTCGCTCACACCAGGCCAGCCGCTGCCCGGGAAGGCCACACCGGACAAAGGGGTGCCGCTCGATCCTTTCTCCGCGACGCTGAATCCCGGTGCGGGGCCGCGGCATGTGGCGTTTGGCCCGGACGGCAAATTCATGTACGTGCTGGGCGAATTGCAGTCCACCGTGACCGTTTTTGCGAACGATGCGCAAAACACATATCGCAGCGTACAGCAGATTTCCACGCTGCCGAGGGGATTTGCGGGACGCAACGATGCGGCGGAGATCGCCCTACATCCCAATGGAAAATTCCTTTACGCTTCCAACCGCGGACACGAGAGCATCGCGGTTTTTGCAATCGATCCCGCGAAGGGGACGCTGACGTTCGTCGCGCACGTCTTGACCGGTGGGAAAGAGCCGCGGCACTTTGCCATCGACCCGAGCGGCAAATTCCTGCTGGCCGAGAACCAGCTATCGAACGACATCGTGGTTTTCAAGATTAATCCTCGGACCGGCGGCCTGACGCCGACCGGGCAGGTTGTGGAAGTGCCGTCGCCTGTGTGCATCGGTTTTCTGAAGCCAGACTGATCTCCCAAGAATAACCGCCCATGACGCCGCGAGAGGAAATGCTGCTCCGTGTCGGGACCCGCCGCGCTCAAAAACAATTGGATAAGGCAGGGTTCCTTCCATTCGGTGCCGTTTTAGCAAGCCGCGATGTGCAATAGTTGATGCCGCGGGATGAGCTGGAAGCGCACTGGTATGCCAAACCGAGGAAACACGCTGCAGAAGACGGTTCGAAGGTTGGTCTGTTTCTGCTAGGACGTGGGGCGGCCACATACTTTTGAACCGGCAGAGCCAGACGCCGGGAACGGCATAGCATCAACAGCTCTCAACAGCGGTTTCGCTTGCCATTGAGGGAGTTTGGAGTACAATCCCGGCCATTATGGCGAAGCGCAAGGCGAGAAGAGCGGGAGCGAGAAGGCCTAAACGCAGGGCACGGAGAGTGCGGGGGGCGGTTGGAGGAAAACTGCCGAAAGACGCCGTGACGCTGTTTGTTATCCTGCGGGCGCGCGAGGGGCAGGAAACGTTGCTGGAAGCGGAACTCCGCGCGCTGGTCGGCCCCTCACGCAGGGAAGAAGGCTGCCTCACCTACAATCTTCACCGGTCCATCGATACATCCGGCGTGCTGCTGCTGCACGAAGTTTGGACGAGTCGCGAGGCTCATACCGAGCATATCCATACGCCGCATTTTTTGCGCTGGAACGCGCGAAAGGACGCGCTGCTGGCATCTCGTGACGCTAATTTCTGGAAGCAGATCGCTTAGATTTGGCTACACCCTTAACTCTCTGGTGTAGCGAGGTAGTAGCCGGGGCGGGCACGGACTTTCAAGTTTTTCGCGTCGTTGCGGACGATATTCACTTTAATTTCGTGATAGCCGGCAGCATCTGAGCCTGTGGGTGTGTAGCTGATGGTGTACTGCGAATGCAGCTCGCCGCCGATTTCGTCGATGGCCTTTTCGATGGAGCGGTCCTTGAAGGTGGAGAGATGGACGCCTCCCGTGGCGGTGGCGGCGACTTCGAGCGCGTGGTCTTTCACCTGATCGTGGATGTGCTCTACGGCCCAGACGGCGGCGGCCATCAGGTCGATGTTGCCGTAGCGGTTTTCTTCGCTGGTGGGCGTTTGCGGAGTGCCGGGCTGCGGGGGAAGCGGAAACGTGCCTGGCGGCGTGATTTGCGGCCGGGTATCCTTTGCTTTGGCCTGTAGCTCGGCGCGAGTGGTGGAGAGTCCGACGCAGTAAATCGTCACGTTGGCAAGCTGCGCCCGCCGCAGGACTTCGCCCAGCTTGGCTTCGCTGCCGGCATCGGTGGCTTCGGAGAGAATCATTAGCACGCGGCGCCGCCCGGGTTTATCGGCAGTCGCCTGCGGGCGGCCGGAGAGCATTTCCACGCCCACGGCCATGGCATCGTAGAGCTTCGAGCCCGAAGTCCCTTGTCCCAGATGCGCGATGGCATTCTCGATTAGGTCTGCGTTGGTGGTGAAATCCTGAAGTTTGTCGACCGAGTCGTTGAAGCCCACCGCGGCGGCTTCGCCGGTTGGACCCATGACCGTTTCGGTGAAGAGAATGCCGGTCTTGCGTATTTGGGGCAGGAGCGGTTCGATGCGCGAGCTCGTTTGGAGCAGGATCACCATGGAGAGCGGGTCACCCCCGAGATCGAAGTGGGAGATCTGTTGAGCTACGCCGTTGTCGGTAATCTGAAAATCTTGAGCCTCCAGATTGTGAACCATCTCGCCGCGGCCATCGCGCACGGTCACCGGCGTATTTACCAGCGCGACCTGCACTTTGACCTTGGCCTGGGTGTCCTTGGGAGCCAATTGGACTTGGACGCCGGATTTCGCAGAGATGGGGCCAGCGGGGGACTGTGCGTGGGCCGGAATGGCGGCCAGAGGCAGAAGCAGGGCAAAAGTGAAGGCCGCGGTCAGGAATCGGCCCATTTCGCCCACATCCAAGTACAAACTTGGGCGTAGACGGCTGGCGGGACTCCATGCTGGCCTGACCACCACCTCGAAATCGTCAGCAAGTCTGTCCATCGCTTACACCTTGCCGCGTCGCACGCTGGCACAAACCAAAGTCTGTGCTACCAGGGGAGTGTACTTGATTCGACGCATGTCCAGCGGAAGACGTTGCCGCAAGCCGCGGCGATTCCTACAATCAAGGTTCGTCTCAACGGGAGAAAAAACCGATGTCCGACGGTAAGAAACTGAAGCCCCAGCACGCGCCGAAAGTGCCGCACGAAGATCCCAAATTTCTGAACAGCACCCCGGCGCGGCCGATCCGCATCCTGGGCGAATACATTCACCCGCTGGTGCAGCTCAAGAGTGAGGGGATCGGGGACACCATCGTGATGTTCGGTTCGGCGCGCATCGAATCCCGCGAAACCGCGCAGGCGCGATGCACGAGGCTGAAAAACGAGAGGACCTCAAAGATGTCCGCGGCGAAGCTAGCCAAACACCGCGCGGCCCTGCGTCACGCGAAGAGATTGCTTGAGATGTCCCGTTATTACGAGGAAGCGCGTCAACTTTCGCGCAAGCTGACCACTTGGTCGCTCACGCTGGGTCCCGGGCCGCGGCGCTTTGTAGTTTGCTCCGGCGGCGGGCCGGGAATTATGGAAGCCGCGAACCGCGGAGCGTATGAAGCAGGCGGGAAGTCAGTTGGCCTTTCGATCGAGCTTCCGCACGAGCAATTTGCGAATCCTTACATCAGCCCGGAGCTGAGCTTCAATTTCAAATACTTTTTCATGCGCAAGCTTTGGTTCGCGCAGATTGCGAAGGCCTTGATCGTGTTTCCGGGTGGCTTCGGAACCATGGACGAACTCTGGGAAATGCTGACGCTGCTGCAGACCGGGAAACTTGCCAAGCAGAACATCATCTTGATCTACGGCCGAAAGTACTGGGATGAAGTCCTGAATTGGAAGGCCATGGTGCGCTGGGGCACCATCAACGAGGACGAGTACAAGATGCTCCAGTTCGCCGATGCCGTGGACGAAGCCTTTGACCACATCCGTGCGGGGCTCGAGAAATACCACATGGACCCCGACCCCTTTTTGCAGGCCTACTGACGCCATCACATACAAGATTTTTATTTTCAGTGGTTTATGGTGTGGACCATCGCTTGCTACATTCTCCCGGCAAGCGTGTTCGATAGAGCAGGACATCACCCCATCCAGTCGGGGCGAAAGTTGGGGGATGGAGGAAATATGACCTTCGACACGGGAGAGAAGAAGTTTCTTCAAAGGACGTTCGTCGTATCAGCGGCGTTTCTCGGCATGCTGGCATTCGCGGGAGCATCTCGGGCGTCCGCCGAAAGCTACGACGGTTGCCAGCGACGCATCGCCAAGGCGGACCAGGAGACTGCACGAAGCCGTGGAGCATCACGGCTGGGACAGCAGACCAGCGGATCGTGCGCGGCATGAACTGCATGAAGCGCGGGAACACTGCTGGCATGAGCGGCACCGCTGGTGGGACGAAGACGGCCACCGCTGGCATAGCGAACGCGATTGGGATGAGCACGATCACGATCGCCACTAATTCATGAATGTGTATTTCCGGGGCGCGGCAAAATTTCGCCGCGCCCGTTTTAATTTTGCCTGAAGTGTGTTTGCCAAGAACTTCCATTGTTTCTTCCCGAACGCGTTCACGACATTTTCCGCGCCGGCGTGTTTGATGAGCGGCAACAGGACGCTCGATAAGCATGTGCTGAAGTCTCCTGCTCGGCAAGACTCGACTGGCGACAGCCGCATTCAGCGCGGTTTTTTGCTCTTTGCTGGTGCACCAAGCGCGAAGGCCAATGAGAAGGATTCGAACCGGCGCGCCGCGTGCAGCGATTTGGCGACTGCATGCCCGCAGGCCGCGTACTGGCGGCATGAACGCCATCACGACGCTTACGAATGATTGGAGCGCGCGCATGGCGCGAACTTGAATGGCGGGAACACCACCGCGATTACAATGGTCATCGCTGCTATTGCGACAGAGACCGAGATTGACGCGCGGCAAGAATTCAGTACGGAACGAAAAGGCGGGCGCCCCGCCCGTGGTTTGCCGTGTGAGAGGGAATTACTGCGAACTCACCAGCTGGTCATCGGAAAAAACGGCTTCGAAGCGGCGAGTTTCATCCTGATCGTGCAACATCACGATCGGAACCACGCGCAAGTATTGTTTGCAGGAATGGCACTGCGTGACTTCGCCTTGCAAGTCTTGCAAAAAACCATCCGTGAAATGATAGAGCGCACGTTCACGCCGGGCATTCTTCTTGTCCCGCGCGCCGCAGTGCGGACAGATGAATTCCACCGTGTCCTGCTGCGGATCGCGGTCCAAAGCGGCCCAGCCGGTGCGGCGCACACCTACAGTTTCCAGATTACGCCGATCCATGGCGGTCGACCTCCTACAGATCCACGTCCACAGAACATGAGATGCATCAGCCTGACTCCCGGATACGCTGGCTGTAACCTATTCATTAAAAAGAGCTTGTTGATGGCCTTGGGGGCCTCTTTCTGCCCGTGGGTCCTTAGATTGGAGGCTTGTTGGGAACTTGTCGGGACCCTTGGTGTCCAACCGAATGAGGACGCGCGCAACCTCACATCCCTGCGAGCGCGGCGCCGGTCTCCTGGAGATCTAGAGCAACCCCCAGGAAATCGGCGCCGCAAATTCTCTCCAGTCCCGATTTGTGGGACCACCGAGCGGTCGGCACTTGCAGAAAGAATTGTGGAGGTGGTGATGTGCCCCGAGCCCAAGAAGGTTAGGGAACTAAGCCCCCAAGAAGGTCTTGGATCGTTGAGCGGATGCTTAGTAGAAGGTGATGCGGAGCAGCAAAGTCGTGAGCGCAGTGTCCGCCGCCGCGCCTTGGTCATATCCGTCGTTCTCGAAAGCGCGGTTCTAGCCGCGCTGATTTTGATGCCGCTGTTCGGGAAGACCCAGCACATCGCGCTCGCTTACACGACGCCGGCGCCGCCCTATTCGCGCTACCCAAATTCGTGGCGCGACTCAGGCCCACCTCCGCGCGATCCGACCCGGCCACACCGCGATTATCACTTTGATCGACCCACAAATATTTCCCCAAGGATCCCTACTCGAGACCCTCGTTGGAGTGGAGAAGGCACAAACGAAGCGCCCATCGAAAGTGCCGGAATCGGCGGCCCCGATGGAGGTGTGGGGCTGATTGTTATCGGGGACCCGAACGGCAGAGTTCCGCCCGCTGTAGAAACCCACCACCAATCTGAGCTGCCGCCGAGATTGCGCATGACCCAGCTAGACCCCGCGATGCTGATCCACCGAGTAGAGCCGGTCTATCCAGCGCTCGGAAAACAAATGCATCGCGATGGTCACGTGGAATTGCGCGCCATCATCGGGACCGATGGCACGATTCAGTCTTTGCAGATTGTTTTAAGCGATCCGCTCTTTAACCAGTCCGCGGTGGAAGCCGTCCGGCAATGGCGGTATCGGCCGACGGTTCTCAACGGCCAGCCCGTTGAGATCGAGACGCATATCACGGTGGTTTATTCCACCCAGCACTGAAATCCAGAGACGGTGCAAGGGGCCTGTCTGCCTTGAACGCGGCCCCTCTGCCTGCACCCGGGCAACCGATCTTGTGGCCCCGCGCTAGAACCGGAAAACGATTCCGGTCGAGACACGGAGATTGTTCTGGGTCTGATTGCTTGTCCCGGTTTCGGAGAATCGGGTCATCAAGTAATCCACCTTCACAGGCCGGATCGCAAAGTGATGGCTCAACTTGTAATCGAGACCGCCGCCGAGGGACATGGAAACGGCATTGTCCGAGCCGCTTGCTCCCGCGATGCTCGCGCCAGCATGAGCCACGCCGAAGAGCACTTCACCGAAGGGCGCGAGGCGTTCGAAATGGCGATAGGAGACGCGCGGGCCGAACAGGTAGGTGGAGAGCGTCCCGTTGGTGCCGGTACTCAGAATATTGCCATTGTGATAAGCGCCAAAGTCGGCGACGCCGCTCAGCCAATTATTTGCATTGTAGGCAACGGAAGCGCTTCCGCCGTTCAGGCTGAAACTGCTCACGCCCGCGGTGCTGGGGTTGTTGCGGACATACGAGTAGCCCGCGAACACATCGATTTTCGGCGTCTCCTCGGCACCAGCAGTTGCGAGGAAAAGCGAAAGAACAGCCACTAGCGACACCAGTAGCTTCAACTTCATAAACCCTCCATGAATTTAGCTTTCTGCGCAGGCCCGCCAGATCCGACGTTGCCGCGCGTTTCGCGGTGTGCCTCAGGCAGGGAGACAGCGATCCGCATCACTCTGTTTTGTTTCCCATAGAGATGCGGCAGTGCGGAGTGAAGTTGCAAGTAGGTGGAAATATTTCGTGTGTAGATTTGTAACCGGGGAGCACGGATGATTTTTGCCGCGACTGGGAATCAGGAGTGAAGGCCAGAGTCTGGGTTGAGTTTTAGTTGGCACAGATTGAAGTCTCGGCTATAGGAGCGGCTCGGCGGCATGACGCACAATCGCGGCGCGCGTGGCGTCGCGCAAACGAATCAGTTCGTGCCAGTCGGATGAATCGGCGGGGTTAGGGGTGTTCGTCGCGGTGCTTGGAAAGATCGGCGGCGAAAGGGTGATGGTCACACTGGTCGGTCGAGGCAGGTACGTGCCATCGCGCAAAAATCTGCGAGTCCCGGCAAGCGACACGGGGATGACCGGCGCGCCCGTGGCCACCGCGGCCTTGAAAGCGCCGAGCTGGAACGGCCGCACGCCATCCTCTGCGGCGAAGGTGCCTTCGGGAAAAACAAAAACAGATTCGCCGTTACGCAAAAATTCTTCCATCTCCTGCGCCTGGCGCAATCGTGATTGCGGATCGCTGCGGTCAAACTTCAGATGTCCCATGCGCTTCAAAAATGCTCCGATGAAGGGCATGCCGCCGACTTCCATTTTTGCGACGAAGCGATAAGGCACGCCCAGCCCCAGCATCAGCGGCAACACGTCAAAATAACTGGTGTGATTTGACGCGTAGATTTTTGCGCCCGGTGTTTCCATATACTCCTTGCCGACGACGCGCACACGGCATGCTATAAGCGCAAACAAGACTTTGAGAGCGGAAGAGGTGAAGCGTCCCGCTTCCTTGTGATCCTTGATGAATTGCACCATCACCCAGGTGGGAACAATCCAAAGCAGGAACACCACGCCGAAGTACAGACCGTACAAAATTTCGAGGCCGCGTCTCACGCCGGCAAGGATTTCGCGGCCGAGGTTGCGCAAGGTGCTCCCTGTTCCCAAGCGCACGATTTGCAGCCAGGCTGGCGCCCGGGATAGGGAAAGAGTCCCCGCAAGATAGAGTTGCTTGGTTTCTTCGCGGCGCAATTTTCCACTGGAAGTTTTCGGGATGCTGCCCGGCGGGATTAACTCCACGCGATCCGGCGGAAGTCCCAATCCCCGCGACACAAGATCGGTCACTGCGGAAGCGAGAGCCGCACGCCGCGGCATGTCGCGTTCGCGGGTCTCCGCAACGACGACCAATTTTTCCGTGCCCGTGGCTTCGTCCGTCAAGCCGAATGCGACGATACATCCCTTGCGAATTCCATCGGCGCGCGCGGCAAGTTCCTCAACTTCGTGCGGATACAAATTGCGCCCGCCCTTGATGATGATGTCCTTCACTCGTCCGGTGACGTAGATTTCGCCGTCGGCGCGATACGCGCGGTCGCCCGTGTTTATCCAAGCGTATTCCCCTGGGTCCGTTGCCGGGCCACGCGGGAGCAGCGTTTCGGTCGCTTTGGAATTGCGGTAGTAACCGCTGGTCGCCGATGGCCCACGAAACCACAAAAATCCCTCCGCGCGGTCGGGAACCTCGTTGCCGATTTCATCCACGATGCGAACTTCATGGCCCGCCAGGGCTTTTCCGGAAGAAACAAAGGCGATTGCCGTTTCGTCCTCAAGCGCCGCGGGCACCGCGCGTCCTTCGGCCGTAAACGTCTGGCGTTCGACGCGATCCACCAATGGGCCACGATTCAGCGGCGGCACAGTGACCGCCAGAGTAGCTTCCGCCAAACCGTAGACGGGAAGCTGCGCTTCGCGGCGGAAGCCGTAACCCGCAAAACGCTCGCGAAAGCGCTCGAGCGTTTCCGGATTCACCGGCTCGGCGCCGTTCAACGCCGCGCGCCATGAGCTGAGATCCACACCCTGGATGTCTTTGTCCGCGATCTTGCGCACGCAGAGTTCATAAGCAAAATTCGGCGCGGCCGAGATCGTTCCGCGATGTTTGTGAAAGGCCTGCAACCAGCGCTCGGGGCGCGTCAAAAAGGCCAGCGGCGACATCACCGCCAAGGGCGTCCCGAAATGCAGTAGCGTAAGCCACGCGCCAATCAAACCCATGTCGTGATACAGCGGAAGCCAGCTAATGCCGACGTCATCCGGCCGCAGCTGGACCGCTTCGCCAATGGCGCGAATATTTGCCAGCAGGTTTGCGTGCGTCAGCATGACGCCTTTGGGGTCCCCCGTTGAACCGGAGGTGTACTGCAGCAGCGCGAGATCGCTGCCCCGGCGCGCGCGGCTTCCGGTGACGTGTAGTGGCAGCGCGCCGGGAGAGGGTGGAGGAGCCTTGTCCGCCGCTTGGATCAGTTTTTCCGCGTCCACAACAGCCGAGAGCGAACGCACGCGGGGCCGCAGCAATTTCGCCACCGCTTCTGCGCGGCGGAACGTCAGCAGCAGACAAACTTCCGCATTGTTCAGGATCGCCGATTGCCGCGCGGCGTATTCCTCGATGCGGTCGGCGCGAAATGGTGGATAGATAGGGACCGGAATGGCTCCGGCGAGAAGTATCCCGGCGTAAGATACGAAGAAGGCGCGCGAAGTCGGCAGCATCAGCGCCACGCGTCCGCCCGCGGGCACGCCACGCCGCGCCAGCTCCGCGGCCGAGCGGTTTCCGGCGGCGTACAGGTCACCAAAGGTCAGCGTAAAGCCGCGTTCCCCGCCCTGGTCATCCTCGGTGATCAATAGATGCGCGCGCTCGGCGTCGTGCGCCGCGCGATACCGCAGCACATCGATGAGGGTCGCGGCGGAGAAAACTCCCGCGTCCGTGGCTGCCCGGTGCGGTTTTTGAATTGTGACCGAAGCCCGCAACGCCGAGCCGGTTTCCTCGTCTTCCACGATTGCTCCTGGAGCGGTCAGAATCGCACGCGCCAGATCCTCCGGCGTATTGGCCTCGGAAGCC
>Ga0209577_10000816_pt1 | contig 31204 bp, 29 predicted proteins | sample GraSoiAngelo_109_FD_185874 | JGI IMG/M metagenome (GOLD analysis project Ga0209577, IMG submission 185874) | Grasslands soil microbial communities from the Angelo Coastal Reserve, California, USA - 14_0903_12_20cm (SPAdes) (version 2) | ecosystem: Environmental > Terrestrial > Soil > Grasslands...
GCGTATGAATAATGCGGATAGAGCGGCAACAAAACGATTTCATCCAGTGCCCCCGCCTTGCGCAATGTATCCACGGCCTCTGCCGTGAACGGATGCCAATAGCGCATCGCCACCACTGCAACCGGATTCATGTAAGGCGAAACCGCTTCGACCAGTCGCAAACGCTGCCGTTCCGTGAGTGTTTCGATCGGCGAACGCCGGCCGATTTGGGCGTAGCGCCCGGCGACGGGGATCGACCGGCGCGAAGAAATGAGCTTCGCAATCGGGCGGCGTAGCAGTCCGAAAGGCCCGAGCGGAATAATGTCCGGATCCAGAAACAGATTCAGCAGAAACGGCTCGACGGCCTTCAGCGAATCCGGCCCGCCGAGCTGAAATAACACGATCCCGATTCTTTTCTTCCCTGCCAAGCTACTTGCCCCGGCTCAATGAATTTTTCAGGCGCTCGATCTCTTCTCGCAGCGCCATAGTGCGACGCGAAACGCTGATGTAATAGACGAAGAAAACGGTCCAGCCAATCATATATGCCGCGAAAACACTGTTGAGATTCTTCATGCTGCCTCCAATTCACGTTGAATAATCTCGAGATCGCCTCGCATGGCTTCCAGCCGATAGCGCTGGCGGAGGAGCAGCGTCATCAAACCGAGCATGGCAAGCCAGGTGAAGAAAAGCACCTTGTACATCGTCGGATCAAGCCCCGCGCCAGGTGCGCCCATAATGATTGGCTGTGGGTGTTGGGTGCGCCACCAACGGATCGAACCGAAGACGAGAGGCACATCGATGAATGCGAATATGCCAAAGAGCGCACTAAGGAGTGCGCGCCTATCGGGCTCTTCGACCAGCGTCCGCAGGAGCAGATAAGAGACATACAGCAGCCATAAGACAAAAGTTGATGTGAGCCGGGCGTCCCAGGTCCACCAGATTCCCCAAACAGGATGGGCCCATATGGGACCGGTCAGGAGCACCACGGTAGTGAACACCAAGCCAGTTTCACCCGCCGAAACACCCAGCCAGTCCCATCGTGGCTGGCGGCGTAAAACGTATAGCAAGTTCGCGATGAAGCAGATAAAGAAAGACGTAAGGCCGGTCCATGCGCTCGCCACGTGCAAGAACAAGATGCGGTAGATGAGGCCCTGTTTCGCGTCCGTCGGCGCAATGAAAAACGACGCATAGCCCGACAGGCCGAGAAGCAGAACCACAACCATGGCAGATAGAACACTCTTCTTCATGACGCTTATTCCTCCAGCAGATATTCACCCAAAAGCCACAGGATCGTCAAAAACGCCAGATCGAAAACCGCTAGGAAGCCTACTCCTTTCCATTGAACGTATGGTGAGCGGTCGAATAGGGCTGCCGTTACTTCGGTGCTGGCCACCAGAATGGGTGTCAGGAGAGGAAGCAGAAGCAGTGGCAAAAGGAGTTCACGCATTCGGGCTTGCGCAGAGATGGCGGAGAGAGCTGTGCCCGTAATCGAAACCCCTAGACTTCCCAGGAAAAACACTAGAACGAGCCAATGAAGCATCGGTAAGACCGACACGTTGTACAGCACCGCGAAGACCGGCAGCAGCAAAAGTTCCGTAAGGAGAAGAAACAGGGTGTTAGCAACGAGCTTCGCTAGAAAGATAGCGAAAGGATCGGAGACCGAAAGACGCAGCGCGCTGAGTGTGTCGTTGCTTTGTTCGCGGAGAAAACACGGCTGCAACATCAAAGACGCAGCGAAGAGCAACGCCAGCCAAAGGAGACCGGCGCCGAACCGCCGCGACTCCTCCGAAGTCGGATCGAAGGAAAAGCTGAAGAGCACTATGACGATCAGAACAAAAACGGTAGTAGTTGTCAGTAGTTCGCGCGAGCGGAACTCGGTGCGAAGTTCCTTGTCAAGCAGGACCGCCGTATTGGAGAGCAGCGCCATTCACGCGTTCGCAAAGGCGAGGATCGAGCGAAAGTTCGCGCCGGTTAGCGTGTCGGCCACCACCGCTCCCGCATCCAGCCGCAGAGCGCGCGTGGCCAGCGTGGAGACTTCCGACTCGCCGTGCAGGCTCATCAAGATCGTGCGGCCCGAATCTCTTAACTGACGCAGTGTCTGCGCAAACCAGCTCGCCCCCTCTGTATCAAGCCCGGTCGTTGGCTCGTCGAGGAGAACCACGGCGGGTTCGTTCAGCAGCGCCCGTGCAATGGCGACGCGTTGGCGCATCCCGCGAGAAAACGTGCGCACCAGGGAGTTCCGGCGCTCCGCCAGGCCCACCTCCCGAAGCAGCGTCTCGGAGCGCGCGGCGGGCTCCGCGATTCCCTGCAACCGTGCGAAGAGCAGCAGATTCTCTTCCGCTGTCAGCTCGTCATAGACCATCGTGGCGTGCGCCACAAAACCGGCTGGCGGCAGCATCCCGCCTCGGTCTTCTCCGCCGTTCAGGAAGCTCACGGCGCCTGACGAAGGACGCGCGAGGCGCGCCGCAATTCGCAAAAGCGTGGTCTTGCCGGAACCGTTCCTCCCGGCGAATACCACGCATTCGCCCGCGGAGATTTCCAGCGAAACCCGGCGCAGCGCGTAAAGCCCGCCGTACCGTTTGTCGATGTTTTCGAAGCGAATTCCTGTGGGAGAAAAAACCGTCGACGTCACCGGACGACCTCGGAGGTTGGCAAATCGCTCCTAGTCTTCAACGCTCAGCCTCGCACGAGATCGCGTAACACTTTTTCCGCGCGCGCGCGTTCCTGTGCATATTCGTCTTCAGAGATGGTGCCTGCTTGACGGCGCAGCTCGAGCCGGAACAGCCGTTCCTTCAGACCATCAAGGCTTGTGCCGATGGCCGCATCGACTTCCGCAAGACTCGCGGCCCCATTTGTGGGAACCACAGGCGCACTCGGCGCAGACGGCGCCTTCGATTTCGGTTTCTTCTGTTTTGCCGCCGGAACATCTTCCGCTACCGCCGCCGGTCCGGCTACCGCCACAACGGGCTTGCGCGCAAGCTGAATCGCAACCAACGCAAAAATACAAACAAATCCAGCAATCAATGGCCATTTCAAAACGTCCAGCCGCCCGGGAACCTGCTGGATACCTGCGCCGGACCCTTCGCCTCCGCCTTGTTGTGCATCTCTGCCTTGCGGACCTTGCTCCGCCCCGGCATTCGCGTCCGCCGGGGCAGGCGCCGTTCCGGAAACGCTCACGGCCACAATCGTGCCCGCTGGAACATCCTGACGGCCGTAGAGATTCATGCCCTGTTCTTGCCCGCCCGGAGTCAAACCGTCGCCGCTAATCTGTACACTGGGTGGCGCAACAACCACCAACCGCCCGCCCGGATAAATCGTAGGAATCTTTACCGTCGCGGTGTTTCCCGGATACGGCAGCTCGTAGGAATACCGCACCGAGTTATCACCCGGCCGGAACGCGAACGCAACCGAGTAATGATTATTTTTCTTGTTGATCGGAACTTGCACGACCGGCATTCCCGCCGGCCCGGCAGCGGCCACTTGTTGAAGCTGGCCCTTTTCCGGCAATGCGAAATCAAAAGTGCCGTCGCTCCGGAAGTAAGCTACCGGCGGTTGAGACTTGTTCTCTATCTGGTATTCTTCGCCGACGTTCAGCGTCTGGCCGTTGGGCTGAAAGATCACCACGTGCGAAGGCACGTTGATGGTCTTCGCGTCCTTGGAAGGCTCATAAATATCCACCTGCGCGGTAGTCGTGCCCGGCGGCACGGCGTGGTTGAAATTAACGCCGTGATACACCGCGCGGACCAGCATCGGCTGCGCACCGAGTCCGGGATGGTCGAAGGTGAATTCACCCTCCGCGCCGCTCTTCGCATGCGCTACTTCCTGCATCCCTCCCTGAAGCTGGATCAGGATGAGCTCGATTCCCGCGGCTGCTTTGCCGCTCGTGCCGTTCATCACCGTTCCGCGAACGGTCCCGGCCTCGGCTATCGCCAGAGGAGCCAGAACGAGTGCGCCGAGCAGAGCCAGACGTGCGGCGTAGCGGGGCCTCATTGTGCGCTCCCGTCAGCCGGGCGCGTCCCGCGCGGCCGCCGCACTTGCGCATCCGTCACCTGATCGATCTCCGCGAGCACCAGTGCCGCCTCATTCTCGAGTGCCGTCTTCATCGCTTCGAAGTCACCTTCCGAGTATTTTCCGGAACGATACTCAAAACGCAGGTCGCGCAGATTGTCGTAGAGGGCGTCGCGACGCTCCAGCAATTGATCTAGCTTTGTCCGGTGCGGGGCAAGATCCGAAGCATCCGGCTGAATATAAAATACGAAAAGCATGACGGCGACGGCCAGGGCCAAGCATGCGCCCAGCACCGCCCAATCCCCGGAGCCGATTACAAATAGCGCGGATGTATAAAGTGCAGGCATCATTTAGTCCTGAGTCTCGCGCGAAGCCTGCGCCCTGGCACGCTCTAACAATTCGGCGGAAATGCCTGGGGCCCCTCCAGCGAGCGAGGCTACGTGAGCCGGGCGCTTTCGCCAGCGGGAAATCACAAAAATCACCAAGCCAGTTCCCAATAGCAAATAAAAGCTCGGAAGTATCCAAGCGATCAAAGTGAAGCCGGTTTTGGGCGGCTCGGAAAGAACTGCCGTACCGAATTCCTGCACAAAACTCTGCAGGATGTTTTCGTCGGGATCACCCTTAGCCACTTTCTCGTCCAGAGTCTTCAGCATCATGGCGGAGTTCATGCATCCAACGTGGTTGCACTGCGTCAGGATTTGTTTGCAATTGCAAATCGTTGTGCCCACGCCGCAGATCAGCTTGCCTCCAAGTTGCTTGGCGTGGTCGGTCTGTTGCGCACCAGCGGGCGTGATGGTAAGCGGCAAGGTCGCTAGCAACAGAATGACGAAAACCGCGGCGTATTGGCGGACTCTAGTCATGGCCCTCTCGCAATGTAACAGACGGGGTAAGTCCATGCGTCAGTGGCTGCGCCGCCGGCTGCTGGGCGCCCGCGAGCACCAGCACGGCACGGCGATTCGGCAACATCGCCACCAGCGTTCCAAGGACCACCACCGCTCCCCCGAGCCAGATCCACTTCACTAACGGATTTAGATAGGCATGCAGCACCGGCAGTTGCGTTTCCGGACTATCTCCCGCATAGACCACGTACAAATCTTCCTTGAGTGTCGAATAGATCGCCACCATGGTGCCGTTCTGCTCATTCGTCGAGAAGTGCCGTTTTTCCGGATAAAGCATCATGACCGGCTTGTTGTCACGCAGCACTTCGACGAGCATCCGTTGCGCGGTGTAATTCTTCTCCGCCTTGGTGTCGAAGCCTTGCAGCAGCAATGTGTATGTCCCGATCTGCATCGTTTGGCCCGGCCGCATATCTTTTTGCAGATCGCGGTTAAACGCCGTGCCGGCCAACCCGATAAAGACGAACACCATGCCCATATGAACGATATAGCCGCCGTATCGCCGCGTATTGCGCATCGTGAGGTCCACCGCGGATGCCAAATACGAAGCGCCCGATCGCGCGCGAATCACTTTCGCGCCGCGATAGAACTCCAGCCCCACCGTCGACGCGACAAACACGCACAGAATCAGGCAAACCCACGAATAGATTTCCCGGAAGCCGAAAATCAGCGCGACCACGCCTGCAGCCAGCCCAATTCCCAGCGGCCAGCCAAAATTCCGCTTCAGGCTTTCCTTCGAGGTCTTCCGCCACGCCAGCAGCGGCCCCACTCCCGTCAGAAACAGGAGCAGCAGCCCGGTGGGGATATTCACCTTATTAAAGAACGGAGCGCCCACGCTGATGCGGTCGCCGGTAATCCACTCGGAAAAAACAGGAAAGAGCGTGCCCGAAAGAATCGCCACGCAGGAGACCAGCAGAATCAGGTTGTTGAACAGGAAGCTGGATTCCCGCGAAACGATCGAATCCAGTTGATTCTCGCTCTTCAGGTAGTCGCGATTCTTCAAATACGCCCCGAAGCACACCGCGATGATGAGCACCAGAAAGCCCACGAACCAGCTACCGATGCTGGATTGCGCGAAGGCATGCACCGAGCTGACGATGCCGCTGCGCGTCAGAAACGTCCCGAGGATACAGAGCAGGAAAGTGCAAAACACCAGCCACACATTCCAGACCTTCATCATGCCGCGCTTCTCCTGCATCATCACGGAGTGCAGAAATGCCGTGCCCGTCAGCCACGGCAAGAACGACGCGTTCTCAACCGGATCCCAGCCCCAGTAACCGCCCCAGCCGAGCACCGCATAAGCCCAGTGGGCGCCGAGCAAGATTCCCATCGACTGAAACATCCACGCAATCATGGTCCACTTGCGCGTCAGATGAATCCATTTCTCGCCTGGGTATCGGGCCAGCAGCGCGCCCAGCGCAAAAGCGAACGGAATCGTGAAGCCGGTGTATCCCGAATACAGATTCGGTGGGTGGATCACCATTTCCGGGTATTGCAACAGCGGATTCAATCCGCTGCCGTCGGCCCGCGCTACGTAATTCATCACCCCATCCGCTCCCGGCGAGGCAAGCGCTTTGAACGGGCTGGCCACGAAGTTATTCAGCGTCAGAAAGAAAATCTGCACGCCGGCCATCACCACCCCGACGTATGGCATCAACTCGCCATTCTTGTTCCGGTAGGTGATCAATACGGACAAAACGTAAACGGCCAGCAGAAAGCTCCAGAACAGCAGCGAACCTTCCTGCCCGGACCATAGTGCGGCTATCTTATAAAAGGTCGACAGGTCGCGATTGCTATGCGCCACGACGTAGGCGTTGGAGAAATTGTCGCTAAAGAACAGGTATTCGAGGCTGAAGGTTGCGAGGAAAATCAGGCCGCAGGTGGCCATGCCGGCCTGCCTGGTACTCTTGATTAGCAGCGGATGACGGGTGAAAATCGCCGCGATGCCCCCACCAAACGCATATACCGCGCACACAAACGCTAAGACGAGTGCAAAGGAACCGAATACATCCATGGCGACCCCGCCTCTCCCCCGGCGATTCCGGGTGCCCTACATGCTGCTTCGCTGGGTCGAACTTGCTGCCGCACCACCGCTACCCCCCGGCGCCGCCTCATACTTGGAAGCGCATTTAGCTTGAACAACCTCAGCGACAAATCGGCCGTCGGGGCTGGGGTGGCCCTCCACCAGGGCTTGGGACTTGTCTACAAATGTATCCGGCAGCGGGTCGTTGCCAATGTAACTGACCGGAAGCGTCTTCCCTTCGCCTTCCAACACAAAATCAATCCGGCCGCTGAGGCGGTGAATACTTCCGGGGGCCACGGTGCCGCCGACGCGCATGCGTTGACTTTTCGCGGCGCCCGTCAGCGTTGGAAGTTCGGCGATGGTGTGATAGTAGGTCTTGCTCTCTCCATAGCCAAGCCACGCCAGAAACCCCATCGCAGCTACGATTACACCGATTCCCACGCCAAACTTTGCTTGCTTCTGCACGGTAGTACTCCTACAGCGCCATCAATCCGGCGCTGCACCGATTCTATCACACTTAAAAAGTCCGTCTACCTGCCCCAAGTGCCATTTGTTGTACTCCTAACGGCCAGCCAGCGCTTGCCCTATTGTTCAGTGCCTGCGGGACTTGCGAGCTCCTCTCTTAGCCGGGCAACCGAATTCCCCCGCGCGGGACCATCGAGCTCGAACAGCTTCCCGTCGTCCAAGACAACCGGACAACCCAGTTCCGACGCCAGAAGTTTATCCAGAATCGGCCCCAGCGCCTGCGAGATCACCACCACGCGCTTCGGCTTCAGAGATCGACGAATCCTTCTCGCCGTCGACTGGACGCGCTGTGCCAGCAACGCTCGAGACTCGGACCCATGACCTACATCCTTGCCGAGCGGGCATTCCAGGACGTGGGTTAGAAAAAATCCCGCCCGTTGAAATTCCGCATGCACCACCTCTGCCGCTTTTCCCGCCCTGGAGATCCCCAGCGCGTCTAGCAGCAGCGCCGCTTCCCCGTGGAACTCTCCGCCTGGCGCATACAGAAAATCGCTTTCCTCCTGCGGCGAGAAAGCACCCAGCACCAGCGTGTTGATGTGCACCGGGCGGTACCGCGTTGTCCATTCCAGTCGCTGGAGCCGCCGCGCAATGTGTTCCGTCGACGCGACCTGCCCGCACCCGTCACACGGCAAAGCGATTGAGTTTGTCATCAGTCTCATGGCAACCGCAGGAAGAGGCCGGGCTCTGGCCCCGCGACTTGTCTCCATCTGAATGTAGTGCAGGGAGGAAAAGAGTGCAAATGGATCGGTTTCCGAGGTACTCAAATCCAAAGACTTAAGACGAAACAGGCGTGTCCGACGGCAGCTTCGAGCGCAGGCACCACTTCAGTTCCTGGCTCATTTCCATGATCTCCATCCCGGGCATCACGATGAACTTGCAGCTCAGCATCTCGTGCGGTTCGTCCTCATCCGGCAGTTGACACGTCACCCGGCAATACTGGCAATCCTGATTCCAGCAAAAGCGCCCATACGGAATCGTTTCGGGACTGATGAACTGGAAACACCTCAAAAGCGAATTCCGCTCCGGGACCTGAAACTTTTTCCCGCAGACGGTAATCTCCACGAGCTTTTCATAAGGGCGGAAGGGTTCCGACATGACCAATCCTGTTCTCCGTGAACCGGCCTGGCTGCCATACCATCTCCCTCGCGCCGGGACACCTGGCCAATGGCCACAGATGATTGCCTATTCAGAGTAGACCGCAGGTTTCGCGCGCACAACGACAGGTCTCGTCCGCGTACCCAAAGTGCTACGGGTGCATTCCCCGCCGCCGTCTCCCGCCCACATCCACAAATATGACGCCGAACCGAAGTTTCACCCGCATGGATGGGCCACCGATCACTGGCTAGGCGTCACACCTTACCTTACTTCCCCACGTTCTCCTTCGGCACCAATTGATAGCTGACAAACGCAAACTGGCGCCCATCCGGCGACCACGAGGGCACGTTCATCGTTCCCTGCCCGCCGAACAATTTCACGAGCACGGTAATCTTCTTGTCCTTCAGCGGCATCATGCGCAGCATCACATCCTTGTTCTCTGGGTGGCCTGTCACGCTCGCATCATACGTCAGGAACACCATCTGCTGGCCGTTCGGCGAGATGTGCGGAAACCAATCGTTTTCTTCGCCAAACGTTACTTGCTCCTGCTCGCTTCCATCCGCTCGCATCCGCCAGATCTGCATGTGCCCAGTGCGTTCGGAGTTGAAGTAGATGTACTTGCCGTCTGGCGAATATTCCGGGCCATCGTCCAGTCCCTTCGCGGTCGTCAGTTGCGTCTCGTCGCCGCCGGCAGCGGGAATCGTATAAATATCGAAATCCCCATTCCTCTCGCCGACAAAAGCCAATGTTTTCCCGTCCGGAGACCACCCATGCCAGTACGAGGGAGATTTTTGAGTGATGCGCCGGGGTACGCCGCCGCCGACCGGCAAGACGTACACAAGGGAGCGATGCTCCTCCTGTGACTGGTCGCTGATGACCAACTGCGTGCCGTCCGGAGAAAATCCGTGGTCGTTGTTGCAGCGCGTCGCGAATCCGGTGTCGATGATTTGCGGAGTCCCGCCCGTCACAGGAATCTTTTCGATCCGTCCGTTCCTGTTGAAAAGCAAAATCTTGCCATCCGGCATCCAGTTGGGCGCTTCGAACCGCTGGGGTGCAACGTAAATCGCGCGCCGGTCCGTGGATGCCACTGTAATGATTTCGAGTGCGCTGTAGACCGTGGATGCGGCAGCGGCAGCAGGCTCTGCCGACTTCAATTCGACATTCGAGAACACTGCCCTTTCCACCACGTCTTTATCGTGGCTGCACACGCCGATCCCCGCGTAAAACGGCTCCTTCAATGCGATCCGTGCGGACCCGCTCGCCAATTGAAATTCACCTTTTTTATCCGCGAGCCACAAGGAGAAGTACGCGCCGCGTTTTTCAATCCGCAGCTGCTTGGGCGCGGAAATGTTGGCCTGGATTTCGTGCGTAGTGGAGCCTTTCTCCTCGCGATATTGCAGCGCAGTCAAACCGCTGCCATGCAACGCCACGTCCGCGTAAGGCGAATCTGCGTCGAGGCTTTGCCGGATCATGAGCACTGCTTTTCGGTGTTCGTTCACTCCTTTGCCAAGAAAAGAGACATCCGCCGTCAGCGTGACATCGCCGGACACCTTTTTCCACACGAATTGGAAAGCATCGCCGGTAAACCACATATTCTCGCCGCTGCCTGCAATCGTGTAGCTTCGTTTCGTTGCGTCGTATTCCACGGAGCCTTTGTGAAGAACCATTCCGACGTCGCCGTGACCCTCGAAGACGCCGGCCTGAGTGCCTGCAACTGAGGAGGCTTGTTTCGCCAGCATGCTGTTTCTCGCGGCGACCATCAGTGCTAGTCCGCCGGCCAGCGCCGTCAACCAAATCATCTTCTCTCTGTCCAAGGGGAAATCCTACCTTTGCGAAAACGAATGTGAAACGTTAGGCTGGCTCCGGGCCGCTTGTCAATTCGGTTTAATTCTACCCCCTGGTTGATTTTTCTGGCGGCGTTCGTTCTGTCTCCGCCTTGATTTCCCTTTTCCTTCCTCGCATGCTATCTTCGCCTTCGCAGGGGGAGTTCCATGTCTGTCAATAAGGTGATTCTCGTCGGTCGTTTGGGCCGCGATCCCGAAACGCGCTACACCGGCGGCGGCCAGGCCGTCGCAAATTTCTCGGTCGCCACGGATGAAACTTACAAAGACAAGAGCGGGGAGCGCCAGAAGCGTACCGAGTGGCACAAGATCGTCGTCTGGGGCAAGCAAGCCGAAATCGCTCAGCAATATCTGAAAAAGGGTTCGCTGATCTTTATCGAAGGCCGCATCCAGTCCCGCGAATGGCAGGACAAGGAAGGCCAGAAGCGCACCAGCTTTGAAATTGTCGCCAACAATTTTCGTATGCTAGGTGGCCGCGCCGAAGGCGCCGCAGCGGGGGGCAGTGGGGGATCCACAGCACGCTCCGGCGACGACTTCGAAACCCACGCCGCGGCTGCTGAAGATTCGTACGGCGGAGCCGCCCCCTCCAGTGGCGGCCCGGAAATCTCCGACGAAGATATCCCGTTCTAAAACGGGCATCTTCCTGAGTGTCCAGTTTCCTTGGGGAGAGGTGCTCTTTCAGCGCCTCTCTCTCTTTTCGTTTTTGTTCTCTTCATACGTGCAAGTCGCGCAGGGCGTAGCCCGAAGCGATGACCCAATAGAAAAACAGGGGCAGTATCTGGCGTTCATCCATTACTACGGGAAAATCCACGGATGCGCGCCGTCGGAGGCCGAAATGCAGCAGTACTTTCGAGTCTCTCCGCCTTCCGTGCACCAGATGGACCCTCGAAGTGCGCGGCCTCATCGAGCGAACGCCGGGGCAGGCCCGATCCATCCATCTGCTGATCCGGCGTGAGGAATTACCTGACTTGGAGTAGGTCGATCGAAGGGATCGCGAAGATCAGGTGACGTGCGCAATCACCACTGGGCCTTCCTCGAATTGCGCCACCGAACGGCCGTGCTTCTCCTTCTGGACAAAGACTGAAATTCAGAGAGTTCTTCAAAGCTTCATTTCCTGGTTTCCGATTATCCGGGCACTATAGATAACGCTACGAGTCAACGAAGTGCGCTCGAAGAGCGTCACCAGGCGCGAGTGTCCGTGGACAAGGTCGTCCACTTAGGGCAAAACACATAACCCCGAAGGTGGGACTAGGCTAGGGCTTCAACTTTAGAAACGTCACCCCGTATCCGCCCAACGTCACCGATATCTTCTGCGCGGGCGTGATGTTCAGGGAGGGCGGGCCGCTCGTCGCGTTCGTCTTCGCGTCAATCGTTATCGACGTCGCACCAGAGAACGTCCCCAAAGCCGAAACATCCACAATCTCCGTTCGCGGATCTCCCGTGCCATTATTGTCCGTGGATGCCTGCACCGCCCGATCCACGACCATAACGACCACAGATCCATCGCCATTCTTTGTCCCAAGAATCTCCGTGCTCGAGGTCTCGGTAACAAGCAATTGTAAAATGTCAGGCGCTGGCGAACCCGGCCTAGAAGGAAACATCTGCCCCAACCAATAGTCCACCCAATAGCTCAGATACGTGCTTCCCGTGTTGTAGTCCACCTCGCCGGACTGCGCGTCGGCGTCATAATCCCAGTGATACAGCGCCTGATTGCCGGCTTTCCCAAGTTGTGAAAAAGCGTAGGGCCGCCACGCCGCAAAAAACGCGCTGGTCCCGCGTGGATCCAGCACGAACTTCTGCGTCGGAATACAATTGCTCATTCCATTACCGTTGTCATAATCTGCGTTCACGTTATTTTCGGTAACCCAGATCGGCACGTTTTTCAGATCCGCTCGCGTTCCCAGTTCCTGATAGACGTAGTTGATGTATTGGACCATCTGCGGTACGCGATCAAACAGCGTAGTATCCACGTCTCGCTGGTTGCAGGTTGGATAGAAATGCGTCGCGACGACATTCACTTGTGCATTCACGCCTCCGCTGGCGGGAGGTGCGACGAACGGCGGCAGGTCCATAGTCGGGTCCGCCACGGAAAGTTCCAAGCCGGAAATCTTGATCGTGCTGTCTACGTTGAGCATCGCCGGAACCAGCGTGTTGTAGAGCTGTATGTACTCGCTCGGGGTCATGCCGTTGATGTTGTATTCGTTGTAGATGCCCCACCACGTAATCTGGTGTTGCGGATAGCTGGGTGAAACGAAATTCTTCCCACCCCAGGTGAAACCGCCCTTGTTGTAGTACGTTACCAAGTTCGCACTGTAGTCGGCGAAAGCCTGCAGGTTTGCGGCGCTAAAAATAATATGTCCCGTCACCGGATCATTCAGAAACGCCGGCGCCACGGCGATCTGAAACTCCGGACTGTTATCCGCCAGGCTCAATACCGGCTGCACAGTTGCATCCAAGATGGTGAAGTCCCAGTCGGTCGCGGACCCAGTGTTCGCCTTCATTGGCACGGCTTGACTGATCGCCTGCAGCCGAATGTGTTGCGGGCCCAGTTTGTTCAGCAGCGCCGGCTCGGTCGCGGTGTGATTCTGAAAAAATTGATAGTTCCCCTCCGACGGCTGGAACGAGGTGGACATGAATTGTTCAAGCTTCCCGCCAATTCCCAGAGTCGTATCTACACTGTTCCCAACGGACACCACGATTGCAATCACCAATACAAACGACTGACTCGCGGTCTGAGTCCCGTTCGTCACCACGACACTCGCAGAGTACGTACCTGCCGGTGCCGTACTCCCGGCGACCAAAGAGAGTGTCCCGCTGAATCCGCCGGCGGCGGGAGCAAATTGCGAAGTGACGCCGCTGGGCAAATGGCTCGCCGCAACCGAGACCGAGCTTCCCGTGTTTGCGCCGCTGACGGTCACATCGACAGTCCCCGGCGTACCGTCCTGAGGCGCAATCACCGTGCTAGTAGAAAGCGACACTGTAAGCGGCCCCGGAGGCGTCCCTGGCCCGCTGCTACTCGATACCGCACCACCGCAACCCGTCGTGAAGACTGAAGCCGCCAGCACGGCCACAAGCGTCCCGCTCTTGAGAATCCGTAAAGGCTTCATGCCACACCCACCACTTCGGACTCTTCGTAGTGGCCTTCATCAAAGGCCAAGAGGTATCTTACCTCGTGCGTTGCTCCCGCCAGAATAGTAATCGAAATTCTAGTTGAAATCTCAAAGGTGCTGCCGTATTCGGACACGCATCTGCCTCTCACAACGGCGTCGTCTCGCTCCTAGAAAGGCCAATGGATCGTGAACAAGCAGATAGAGTCATCATCCCTGTGGTGGACATTCCGCAACGAAGGATGAAAGCAGCCCGCGTCTCGGTCTTGCCGAATCAACAGGCTCCTTTCATAGGAGATGCGGGCGCGCAAAATTAGTGTTGCGCGTTTTTCTTTCTCTCCTCGTCCAGGCGTATCAAGAACTCTTCGAACTTCGGCTTCTGCTCTGGCGTAAGAATCTCCCGAATCCGCTCCCGCCCCTTTTGCCTTGCTTCGTTAATCTGCGGGTCTGTTGACTGGTGAATTGCTTTGTACTCCGCCTGCACGCTTGCCATGATCGCGTCAAGCTGCTTCTGCTGCTCGGGGCGCAGGTTCAATTCCTGCGTCAAGCGCTGGACCTTCTGTGCCCGTTTTTCCGCATCAGTCAGCTGAGGCGGAGCCGCAATCACACGGTGGGCAAAAACATAACCGAGCGTCCCACCGAGCGCAGCCCCCAGCAGGAATACCACCGCGACCCACAGGGCCGCCTTCTGGGTTGCCGACTTATCGTTCATTGATTCTGCTCCGCCAAGCTAATGAGCACATCATCCTGATTCATGGGTGGCTGCGGTACTTCAAATAGGTATTCCTGGCTGGCGGCCGCAGCTGGCTGTCTTGCAGGTACCGTGGAAGGCCTTTCATACAACCAAGTACTGGTCAGGAGCAAGACGGCACCGGTTGCCATCGCCAGCCGCGAAGCATACTTTGGCACCTCCATCCACGTGCGCGCCGCTTCCGTTAGTTCCCTCTCACGCGCGGCGATGGCTGCCATCACCCGAGGCGCAAACCACGGCCTAGCCATCTCTGTGAAAGAGGCAACTCCCCTAAAGATTTCCCGGGTCGCGAGAAGATCCCGTACGGCTTCCTGGCAGCTCCCACAGGTGACGACGTGGGCGCGCTGCGCCGCAGGCCAGGCCTCGCTCAACTCTGCGACGCGGACAATTTCAGGACCAGCTGCTGCGCGTTCCTCCAGCAAATCCTGCAACTTCCTGCACTCTTCATCACGCTTCTGCAGATTCCACACATCCGCCTCCTCACTGCTCTGGCTTCATCCTCAATCTCCCCGCTTCTTTACCTGGCTTACCACGCGGCGCCGAGCACGAAATAGCCTCACTTTCACGGTGTTACCATTCAGATTCAGAACTTGCGCGATCTCCTCGATGGAGAATCCTTCCACTTCTTTCAGGATCAGCATCAGCCGGTCCCGTTCATCCAATCCTTCCAGTAGCCGCCCCACGCGCTCCCGCGCTTCGATCTTCTCGCTGATATCCGGACCAGGATTCTCTTTTTCCCCCGAGGTGATGACCTGTCTGGCCTGTTCCTCGCTCAAATCCGACTCGTACAGCAGGGGTCGAACCTTCTTTTTTCTCAGTAAGTCCCAGCACTCATTCACCGTGATCTTATACAGCCACGTGCTGAATGCTGCTCGCTGATCAAATCGCTTCAGCGAGAAATACGCCTTAACAAAGACCTGCTGCGCGATATCTTCCACGTCCTCGCGCCTTCGCAGAATCCCGCCTGCCACTGCAAATACCCGGTGCTGATGACGCCGCACTAGTTCCTCAAAGGCCTCTTGATCTTCTCTCTGCGCCCGGCGAACCAATTCGCGGTCGTTGGTCGCGCCAGCAGGCTTGGAGGCGCGCCCCTCTGCGGTTCCCACCGTCTGGGACTGGTCGAAACGCTCCACTTTTGGGACGCGCGCCATTAGCATTTGGTTACGGCCATTATCTCCGGTTTGTCAAAACCTGTATCAAATGTTTCACTTCGACAGCCACTACTTTGTACTTGCTTCCTATCTTACCTACATGAAATAATGCCGGCATGATTATAGGTGACCGCCTTCGCGCACTGCGCGAAGAAAAGAAACTCTCCCAGGGCGATATCGAAAAGCGAACGGGTCTGCTTCGTTGTTACATTTCCCGCGTAGAGAATGGTCATACTGTCCCGGCCATCGAAACGTTGGAAAAACTCGCTCGTGCTCTCGAGTGCCCACTCTATCAACTCTTTTATGACGGTGAGGAACCGCCGCAGTTGCCGAATCTCCCCAAGCGCAAGTCCTCCGATGACATCGCCTGGGGCAGCGTCGGCAAAGATGCACGCTTTCTCAACAAGCTTCGCCGCTTGCTGAGCAAAGTGGAAGAAGGGGATCGCAAACTCATTCTGTACATGGCCCAGAAAATGGCCAACCGCTAGTCCTGCTATCGGACTTCCCGGGTTGTTACTGTTCTGCATCATCATACTTACGAAAAAGGCCGCGCATACCCGCTGTGCGGCCTGTTGTTTTTCCGGGCTGCAGATCTCGGTAAGGTTGCCTTTTGGGTGTCCCAAGTCTACTCCGCCTGGTCATTGCCAGGGCCTCTCGGAGAACTATTCCCACTCGATTGTGCTTGGGGGTTTGGAGCTTATGTCGTAAACCACCCTTGTCACGCCGGCCACTTCATTGACGATGCGGGTGGAGATGCGTTCTAATACTTCGCCGGGCAGTCGGACCCAGTCCGCGGTCATGGCGTCATCGGACTCCACCACCCTTACGGCCACGGTCAGCCCATAGGTTCGCCCATCGCCCATGACCCCCACACTCCGCACGGGGAGTAGAACCGCAAATGCTTGCCACACTTTGGCATACAGTCCCGCGCGCCGAATTTCCTCAACCACGATCGCGTCGGCCTCCTGGAGAGTTACCAGATGTGGACGGGTGATCTCTCCGATCACTCGGACGGCTAGCCCTGGCCCCGGAAACGGGTGTTTCACAAGAATTTCTTCCGGCAGACCCAGCTCCTTGCCAATCCTGCGAACCTCATCCTTAAAGATGTCCCTCAGCGGCTCGATCAAGGCAAATGGCATCTTTTCCGGCAGTCCACCCACGTTGTGGTGCGTCTTGATCGTCGCTGAAGGCCCCTTTACGGAAACCGACTCGATCACGTCTGGATAAAGTGTACCCTGCACCAGGTATCTGATCTCCCCGTGCGCTTCCCCCGCTTGGAGCTTCTGCGCTTCTTCTGCAAAAACGGCGATGAACTCCCTGCCGATGCGCTTACGCTTTTCTTCGGGGTCCGTAACTCCTTTCAATTGAGCGAGAAAGCGTTTCGAAGCGTCCACGCCGATGACGTGGAGCTTCAGCCGGTCGCGCAGCATTTCCAGTGTCTGTTCAAACTCGTTCTTCCTCAGCATCCCCGTATTCACGAAGATGTTCGTCAGCCGGGCCCCCATCGCCCGGTGCACCAATACCGCTGCAACAGTGGAATCCACGCCCCCGCTCAGTCCGCAAATGGCCCACTTATTTCCCACCCTCTGGCGAATCGCTGCCGTTGTCTCCTCGATGAAGGCCGCGCCGCTCCACTTCGGCTCCGCCTTGCACACACGAAATAAGAAATTTCTAAGCAACTCCGTCCCGCGCTCGGTGTGGTTCACTTCCGGGTGAAACTCGACCGCGTAAATCTTCTTGTCCGGGTTCTCCACAGCGGCAATGGCATTCTCGGTTCGCCCGACGGTGCGAAATCCGTCCGGAAGCGTTCGAACATGGTCCCCGTGGCTATTCCACACGCGCAGGGAGGCCGGAACTCCCGTGAACAGGTCGGATCCGCTGGGTTCTTTGGAATCATCGACGCTCAATTGGGCCCGACCATATTCCCGCCGCTCCGCCTTCTCTACCTTGCCGCCGAGTGTGTGCGTGATCCATTGCATCCCGTAACAAATTCCCAGAACGGGGATAGCTAGCGCCAGCACCTTCGGATCGCACTTGGGCGCTTCAGGGTCATAAACCGAGCTCGGCCCGCCCGATAGAATGATTCCCGTGGGCTCCAGCTTGCGGATTTCTTCGATAGAAGAACTGCACGGCAGGACAGCGGAAAATACCTGCTGTTCGCGGATGCGGCGGGCAATCAATTGGGTATACTGCCCGCCGAAGTCGAGAACCACCACGCCGCCGAGTTCCGCCTTCATCCTGCCTCCCTGCTCTCGTACTCCCTCCGCTGCCTGTTTTGCCGCGCTCTCCATCATGCCATCCCCCTCAGGCCACGACGAGATTCAATAATTTGTCCGGGACGAAAATGCGTTTCACAATGCTTTTGCCGGCGAGATGAGGCGCAATCATCGAATCCGCTTGCGCCAGCTTTTCGACTTCATCTCCTCCGGTCCCCACGGCGGCTTTCACCCTGCCCCGCAGGCGTCCGTTTACCTGCACAGGGATTTCGACTTCGTCCTCCCGCGTCAAGGCCTCATCAAATGCCGGCCAACTCGCCTTCCACAATCCGCCTGTATGTCCGAGCATTTCCCAGAGCTCTTCCGCCAGGTGTGGTGTCATCGGCGCCAGCATCAGCGTCAGCAGTTCCAGCACTTCTCCGCGAACTTCCGGTCGCACGGCTTTTTCCAGCGGCTCTTGCAAATAAATCACGTTGGTCAGCTCCATGATCAGGGCAATCGCCGAATTGAAGTGCCAGCGCGTCTCAAAATCCTGCGTCACGCGCCGCAGGGTCTGATGTACTTTACGCAGCAGGGTTTTCTCTCTTGCCGTGGCGGTGGCGGCATCGATGCTTCCGTTCTTCTGTCCGCGAACGCCCCCCGCGTGCCGCTCCACCAGCCGATACACGCGGTTTAGAAAGCGCCACGATCCTTCGATACTCTCCTCGCTCCACTCCAGGTCTTTTTCCGGGGGAGCCGCAAACAACGTATAGAGGCGTCCCGTGTCCGCCCCATATTTTTGAGCCATGTCTTCCGCGCCGACCACATTGCCCCTCGATTTAGACATGGCCACGCCACCTTTTTGCACCATGCCTTGGGTAAAGAGCCGCGCCGCAGGCTCGTTATGTTTGATCAACCCCAGATCGCGCATCACCTTGCACCAAAAACGTGAGTACAGAAGATGCAGAATCGCGTGCGTGATTCCGCCGATGTACTGGTCAATCGGAAACCAGTAGGCGGCCTTGGCCGAATCATAAGGCCCTTTGTCGTTGTGCGGATCGCAGTAACGGTAGAAATACCAAGACGAATCCACGAACGTATCCATCGTGTCCGTCTCGCGCCGCGCCGGCCCGCCACACTTCGGGCAAGTCGTATTCACAAACTCCGGCGTAGACGCCAGCGGCGATTCGCCCATGCCCGTGAGTTTCGGATTCGGCGGCAGCAGCACCGGCAAATCTTTATCCGGCACGGCCACCATGCCGTCCTTCAAGCAATAGACGACCGGGATCGGCGTTCCCCAATACCGCTGCCGCGAAATGCCCCAGTCCTTTAACCTGAAGATTGTCTCGGCGCGTCCGAATCCTTTTTGCTCCGCGAACGTTGCCATTTTCGCGATCGCCTGTTCCGGCGAAAGCCCGTTGTACGGCCCCGAATTGACGAGCTTCCCTTGGTGGTGCTCGTCGAATGCCGCCGTCATTTTTTCTTCAATGAGTGGTTCACCCTCAAGCGGTTCGACCACCACGCGCACCGGCAACCCATATTTCCGGCAGAACTCCAAGTCGCGCTGGTCGTGCGCGGGAACAGCCATAATCGCGCCCGTTCCATATTCCATCAGTACGAAATTCCCAACCCAGATCGGAATCTTCTCGCCGCTGAAGGGGTTGACGGCATATCGTCCCGTGAACAAGCCTTCCTTCTCCATGGTCGCCAGATCCTCGGTTTTCACCGATGCCTGACGCATCTTGGCCAACTTGGCATCTGCTTCCGCGCGCGCGGGCGAACCTTCCAGCAGTTTCGGCAGCAGCGGATGCCCCGGCGCCAGGATCACCGCCGTCGCGCCATAAATCGTGTCAATGCGAGTGGTAAAAACTTCGATCGGTTCCGCCCCTGCCACGTCCGCCACGACGAACTTCACCTTCGCGCCCTGCGACTTCCCAATCCAATTCCGCTGCATCAGGATGACGCGCTCGGGCCATCCGCCCTCGAGCTGCTTCAAATCATCCAGCAGTTGATCCGCGTATGCTGTCGTCTTCAGAAACCACTGTTCAATCTCGCGCGATTCCACGAGCGTGTCTTCGTGCCGCCAGCAGTAACCGCCATTCACTACTTGCTCGTTTGCCAGCACGGTGCAGCATTTCGGACACCAGTTCACCCGGCTCTTTTTCCGGTACGCCAGCCCGCGCTCCAGCATGCGCAGAAAGAACCACTGGTTCCAGCGGTAATACTCCGGCTCGCAGGTCGAAATCTCCCGCCGCCAGTCGTAACTGAACCCAAAGCGCCGCAGCGCGCGCTGAAATTCCGCAATGTTTTTGTTGGTCCACTCCCGCGGGTGCGTATTGTTCTTGATGGCGGCGTTTTCCGCCGGCAGGCCGAAGGCATCCCAGCCCATCGGATGCATCACGTTGAATCCGCGCATGCGCTTCACCCGCGCCACCACGTCCCCAATCGTGTAGTTGCGCATGTGGCCCATGTGCAGCGTACCGCTCGGATACGGCAGCATCTCCAGCACGTAATACTTAGACTTCGACGGATCGGCCTCCGATTCGAATACGCGCGCTTCCGCCCAGCGCTTCTGCCACTTCTCTTCGATTTTCTGGGGATCGTACGCTGACCCCAGGTCCGGCATGTTCTGCTCCGCCACGCTTGCTTATCCCCTTTTCTTCTTTGCCGAACTCTTCCTTGCGCCGTCCTTTTTCGTCCGCGTTTTCTTCTCCGCGCTTCTTGGCATCCACCGTCCGCCCCGAGCCGATCGGGGTGTCTCTGCGGTAGCGTTTCTTTTCTTCTCTGCTTTTCTGTGTATAGAAAGCTTTTTTTGCAGCGCCGCAGTGAGCATGGAAAACCCCTTCTCCGCTTGCGGCGCCTGTTCCTTCAATCCCGCCAATTCCCACAGTGCCGCCACGTTCCGCCGGTCATCCCCCGGATCATCAATCGGCGTCTCCGCCACAAACGCTCTCCCTGTCAAACCCTCCGGCGCCACTGAACCGAATCGCGGGTGCCGCAAAATTCTTGCAAATGCCTCCGCTCCAATCTTTCCTTTTCCGATATGTTCGTGCCGGTCCACGCGTCCGCCCAGTGGAATCTTCGAATCATTCACGTGAATCACCGGCACATTCTCGAGCCCAATGGCGCCGTCAATCTGCCCAATCGTCGAAGCCAGTCCGCCCTCGCTCTTGATGTCGTATCCTGCCGCAAAAAGGTGCGCCGTATCCAGGCACGCCCCAACCGGCAAGTTCCGCAACCCGGCCAAAATCCCTCCGACTTCTTCCAGTCGTGCCCCAACCGCGGTGCCCATCCCAGCGGTGTTCTCGATCAGAATTCGCAGCCTGCCCATCGGTGCGCGCTTCGACGCCTGTTTCACCGACTCCACGATCGTGGAAATCGCCTGTTCTGTCCTCGACTCGCCTCGCGCTCCGGGGTGCACTACCAGAAAATCCGCTCCCAGCGCCACGGCTCGCACAATCTCATCGTGAAATGCCTGGATCGACCGGGTCTGCAGCATCCGCTCCGTTGACGCCAGGTTGATGAGGTAGTTTGCATGGATCACCAAAGGCCCGAGCCGCAATTCATCCCGGCGCGCCCGAAACGCCTGCGCGTCCACGTCTGGAATTCGCGCCGACACGCCTTGCCACATCCTTGGGCTAGCCGAGAAGATTTGCAGCGCGTTGCAGCCAAGCTTCTGAGCCGATTCGAGCGCGTGCAGATAGCTTCCCGCGACGGAGGTATGAATGCCGATGCGCACACTCCCATCCATCCACGATGGCGCCTGAGATTCAGCCTCAGGTTCGGGGCGGTACTCGTCTTCGGGATCGAATTCAGTCGGTTGCAGGATGGGCTGTTCAGGCATGCCTAGCGAGAATTTCTGTTCCGTCATAAACGAGCTATTCTAGCACACGCGCCAAGTCACCTTTCTTCTGGCGAGTCTTCGGGCCAGAAGACACCTCCGCACTATAAGCCTGGTCTCCAGACTGCCAGGCCGAAATTCAGCTATCCCTGCGGTCTCTCTCGCCCGAAGATGGAAAGCGGATTGCCGCGCGACTCCTCGGCCCTTCTGTTCAGGGCGGCAATTACTTGGTCCGCCGGCCGATTGGCGATGCGCTCCAGCGAATCCGCAATGCGCGACAACTCATAAAGCAACTGGTCGCTCACAGCAGACCTCTGCAGGACCACCGTTCGCCTCCGGCGGAACTGCTGAACGGTCCAAGCTGCTGCCACAATCAAGACCACTGCGCCAGTGACGAGCTGTTCGTAACCGCTTATGGTGACAGTTCGGCCAAAAATAGAAAAGATATGATCCGAGAGCAATTTTTCCTCCCGGCTGGGGCTATTGGACAACTACATGATTGGACGCCTTTTCGCGCGGCATCGTCAATGGAATTCCTAGCGCCAGCATCCCTGCTGGCGGTTTAGGCCGTGGCCAACACATCACACAATCGCCAGCCCAGTCCGCCACTTCAAGACCCGTGCGCGAGACCGAAATTCAATGCGACCGTCCTCGATCGTAGTATCCTTCGTGAGAACTACGCGCTCAAAGCGGCCCTATAATAATATATGATTTTCAATCCCGCCTATCCCGAGAGGCGCCAAGGGCGCCAAGCGGTAAATCTTGCACGGGCCGCTGAGCAGATTTCCAGCTCTTAAGGAAATTCGCTTCCGAGGCTTGCTCCCTATGCGGGCTTTGCCGCGTGAACGATTAGCGTCCCCAGCCCGGTGGCAAACCGGCGTGGCGCAGCTCTTCTTCGAGATCGTCCAGGGCTTTCCGCGCCAGGCGCAACTCATCGGTTTGCACAAACTCCCGCACCTGCATCTGCACGGGAACGGCCGCTCCGCTGGTCAGGCCAGAAACGCCTCCGCCGCCAACGAACACCGTCTTGATGCGAGTTTGCCAGGCGTCTAGTTCAGCTTTGCGCAGGCGCGCGCGGGCTTCCGCAAACTGCCTTCTCCACTGTTTCTCCAATTCCGCTTCGTCGCCCTTTGCCGATGGCTCTTGACCATTGGGAGCGAGCAGACGTGGGTTGGGCGCCTCCATGGCGGCAGGTGCGGCGCTCGGGAAGTCGTCATTCGTGTAAACCTTCTTGGGCTTCTTCCCCTCCAGTTCGCGACGTTCCCGCTCTCGCCGCGCCACCTCGCCCAAAGATTGCGGGCTTCCAAGCCCTGCCGTGGACAGTAGGCCGATCACAACCCAAGCGCTCCAAGCTCTCCAGGAGAGGGCTCGCTTCATGGCACGACTCCTACCCTTAGGATGCGAAAAGACGGCTGCACTGGCAAGCCGATACTGCTGGCATGCGGGATTTGTCGGAAACAGAGCAGAACCGGGTATTCGATAGTGTGCGCTCCGACCACAGCTTCGCAGATTTGGTGCGACACGTGGGTTGGGGAAGCTGAACTGGATTAAAACCCCGCGCCCACCAAGGAGCGGGTCGGCCATCTGCTAAGTTCGCATTACCGGACGGCTATCAACGACAATCCACTCGTTCCGGTTTGTGCATTGAGTCGATATAGATGGGGACCGGGCAGTCAAGTGTCTTCGAAGCCATGAACAGGTCTCGAGGGCAACCCGGTCAGCGCCGTTTCTTGCTTTCGTTCTGCGCCAGCCGCGCCTTCACCAGTTTCTTAACAAGTGCAGTCGGCAGTGGCTTGTCCGTGGGGAAGTGGATGGTCCCTTTGGATGTGGAGAAGCCCTTAAGTTCGTTCTTAAACGCTTCGACAACCGAGGCAGTGGGGAACAAACTGCAGTGGTTCGAAAACGCGGCGAACCACACCAGCACTTTTTGGTGCTTGAACGCAGGAATCCCGTAGCTGATGGTCTCGGTAGCCTGCGGTGGCACAGCGGACCGAATCGCCGCGCGAATCTTGTTCAAGGCGCTGCGGGCAGGTTCCGGCACACCAGCAAGGTATTCATCCACGTTTTTCGGAGCGCCGTTGCTTTTCGCCGCAGAACTGCGATTGCCAGATCTCACTTTTTTCATGCGGGCGATGCTACAAGAACTTCCACGTCAAGTCCATGCCCCACTAGCGCATGTCCAGGATTTGCGGCCTTCCGCTGGCTTGCGTAGACTTAATATTCACGCATCGCGCCGGGGGAGCCCTCCATGCTAGTTGTAATGCAGTCGCACGCCACCGAGGAGCAGATCCGTGAAGTTTGCAAGCGCATTGAAAGCCTCGGCCTCAAGGCCCACCCCATGCCGGGGTCCCTCCGCACGGCCATCGGCATCACCGGCAACCAGGGCGCCATCGACCTCGGCATCCTCGAATCACTCCCCGGCGTCGTCGAGTGCATCCCCGTCAGCAAGCCGTACAAACTCGTCAGCCGCGACACCAAGCAAGAAGACAGTATCCTGCGAATCCTCACGCCCTCGGGCGACGTCATCGTCGGCGGCGATCATATCGCCCTCGTCGCCGGCCCCTGTGCTGTTGAGACCGAGGAGCAATGCCTCGCCATCGCCGAACGCCTTAAGAAATCCGGCGCGCGCCTCTTCCGCGGCGGCGCCTACAAGCCCCGCACTTCTCCGTACAGTTTCCAGGGCCTCGGCGAAGAAGGGCTCAAGATTCTTTCGAGAGTTCGCGCAACCCACGGCTTCGGTATCGTCACCGAAGCCATCGACAGCGAAAGCCTCGACCTTGTCGAGGAATATGCCGACATTATCCAGATCGGCGCGCGCAACATGCAAAATTTCTCCCTGCTCAAACGTGCCGGCCGCGCCAAGAAACCAGTTCTCCTCAAGCGCGGCATGTCCGCCACGCTCGACGAGTTCCTCATGGCCGCCGAGTACGTCCTCTCCGAGGGCAATTACAATGTTATGCTCTGCGAGCGCGGCGTCCGCACCTTCTCCGATTTTTCACGCAACACCCTTGATCTCGCGGTTGTTCCCGCCGTAAAAAAACGCAGCCATCTCCCGATCTTCGTCGACCCCAGCCACGGCACGGGCAAACGCCACAAAGTCTTACCGCTCTCCCGCGCCGCTGTCGCCGTAGGCGCCGATGGTCTCCTCATCGAAGTCCATCACGAGCCGGACAAAGCCCTCTCCGACGGCATGCAGTCCCTCCTCCCCGAGGAATTCATCGCCCTTGCCGATGAAATGCGCCAAATCGCCGCCGTCCTCCACCGCACCATCAATTAGTGTCAACGAATTAGACGTACATCAGCTTGCATGACTCTTCAAGAGGTGAGCGTGGGAAGCGACGGTGCCCATTTGTGGCAGGGGACCTCTTTTATCAGCCGAGCGGCGGAATGGCAAGATCAGTCCGCAACTACTACACTTATCCTGCGCTTGTGGCCTTACTCGCGAATCCCCGCTTCCCATTCAACTCAAAAAATCTGCTCGTAAAGCGATTCTCCGGATCAACGGCATGCTTCTTTTGGAAAAAGGCGTCAATCTCGCTGTACGCCTTTCTCAAACAATCCATCTCCAGATCCCGCGCATACGTCAGATAGAACGTTCCGCCGCAGTTCACTGCGAGACGCTCCAGCCGGTTGATCAGTGCATTTGCCTTGGCGCGGCCATCGGTTGAGCATATTTCGTTGAAGTAAAGTATCACCGCGAATGAATTTTCTTTCGGTGCATACGAAAGAGCTGTTTCGTTGTTGGCTTTCACATGCCGTAATGTTACGCCGAGGAGGTTCGTCTTCTCTTCTTGAAGGATACCGCGCATGCCTTCCATAAAAGTCATGAACCGCGGAATCGGGACAAAGAACTCCTGTATGACGTCCGTGTCTTTTTTCGAATTGTGTTCGAGCATCTTCACCGCCGACACCGGCGGCCGCATGGCATTGTTTCTCGACACCAGCGTCTTGATGGACGCGTCGCCGGAGATGTGTCTCTCCGCTTGCCAGCGAAGTGTCTTTCCCCATTTGTATCGCCGCGACAATCCAAACAGAAAACGGTCGCGCGCTATGTTACGCTCGTGGTCCAGCCGGAACATCCCTTTGCGGACTCTTTCCGTCCTTCTCCACACCGTTACGATCGTGTCGTCCAGAAAACAACGCGGCGAGATTGAGGGTCGCGCCAAAAACAGTTCCGCAGCGGGATTCGCCCCGACCTCTTTCTCGAAATATTCCTCTAGGGCACCCAGGGGAATGACCCTGGAGCTTTGCTCGTAGACGCAATCCTCCACAAGCGCAAGATCCACATCAAGAATGACTCCGAACAATCCATATCCTCCGATGGCATTCCTGAACATCTCAGGATTCTCGTTCCTGCTAACGGACATCACCGAGCCGTCCGCCAGCATGATCCGGAAGCCCAGCACGCTTTCCACAATTGTCGGGAACCGCGTATCGCGTCCGTGAGCATTCGCCGCCAGCGAGCCTCCCACGGTAAAAATGTTGTCCGATTGCATGGCCTTCAAAGCAAGGCCCTCGGGATTCACCGCTTCTTGGATCTTGTCCCAGGTAATTCCGCTTTCTACCTTTATGCACTTCTGTTCTCTATCCACGGAGCACACGCGGCTGAACTGCCTCATGTCCAGAACCATCGCCCCATTCACAAAGGCGTGCCCCCCCAGGTTATGCCCGGTGCCCATCATGCAGACCGGTATATTCTCTCGTTGCGCGCGCTGCAAAACGTTTCGAATGTCCTCGACGGTTCTCGGCGTTTCAATCATGCGCACAACCGCCGCATAAACGCGTCGCGCGTCGGTAACATGCAGGTGGGGGGATCCCTCGAAAATCTCGGCAATCGTCTTGCTTAGCCGCTTGCGTTCCCGCCGCGGAACGTTTGGATATACCGGCAGGTAAAGTAATTTTCGATAAGCCTCTCGCGTCTGCGAAGGCTCCAAATCTTCCCGCCCCGGTGGCGGATCGATCACGGAAAGCGCTGACCCAGACGCGGTTCCATCGAATCCGCGTTTATGAAGTTCCGCCATGAATCGCTCTCGTGCTTCTACCAGAATCGGAAACACCCAAAAGCTATGAAACGCCGCTCGATTTCCGGGATACGAAATTTCGCGCGGCAGCGATTTCGCAAATTCCTCGCCCACGCGGATTCGTTCATTTAGCCGGGCGACGTCGAATGTCCGCAGTCGGCGTGCCAGCAGCGCCAAAAGTGGGAATGAGCATTGCTTCTGGATTTCCCTCAGCCAATCTTCCTCACCCAAACCCCGCATCTTGGCGATCACGTTCTCAAAATCCGTCCCCAAAAGATCGCATCCACGGTAGAACAGGCCGAACAGCAACGGCAATGTAAATAGTTTGAGGATCACGTGCGTCAGAATTGTTTTCGCAAACTCATTCCGCGTCTGCTCCGGATGCGTCCTCTGGATGATGCGCATCTTCCGCAGAAGCGCCGCATCTCTTACTCGCAGCAGAGCCCCTCCCAGTGAAGTCATCGTCTTGATCGAACCGAAGCTGAACATCGCCACATCCGTCTCCGGATGTCCCGTGTAATCCTGCCCGGTAAACGCCTGCGCACAGTCCTCGATCACCAGCATTCCGTGCTTTTTCGCCAGCTCGATCACCGGTCCCATCGGCACACGCGTCCCAAAGAGGTGCGCAATCACGATCGCCCGCGTCCGTTCCGTGATCGCGTCTTCGATCGTCGTTATTTCAGGAGCCAGTGTCCCGCTTTCGATGTCCAGCGGAATCGGAACAAGTCCATGACGCTTCGCGATATTCACCATCTCTTTGATCGTTAGCGCCGACATCAGAATCTCACTGCCCGCCGGTAGCCCAATCGCCCCGAGACACAGATCGAATCCCGTCCGAACCGTAAACACCGAAAGCACCGGGAAAGGAGACGCAAACATTCCTTCGAGTTCCGCTTCCTTAGCGCGAATACTTCCAGGAAAAGCGCAATAGAGCGCCGCGTGCGCGAGATCCGACCATCGGATGTCCAGCTGCTTCCTGGGATACACTCGGAATCGAAGTGACTCTGTCATTCGTGAGGTCCGCACATAGGCTCAGGATGCCGTTTCTTTGCTGGGATAAACAATTGGCCGTGCACTCCCCCATTTCCTCATCGCCTACTGGAGAGTCGTCGCCTGAGGGGGCGGATTCTACACCACCCTCCACTCCTAGACTAGAACCCGTCTCATGAGCGGATTTCAGGGATCGTAGCTTTCGCCTCTTTTGCGTCCATAAACCATTCTCATTTTTCCGGCTCGTTCCTGCTCAGCCTCCCGGGGCATTCTTCTTGAAGCCTAATTGCTCCTGAGCCGTTAGCCAGGCCTCAAGATGCTCTCGTCCCTTCTCGTGAAAAGTCTGCAGCATGATTCCCGCCATTCCTTCCGCGTTGATCCATGCCACCTGCCCCTTCCCCCTAACGCTTGCTCCCATCCGCAAATCAAATGCGAAATCGATGACCGAGGAATGCCTCAATGCTTTCGCGGTGCGCACCGCCATCCCACCCTCACTCAGGTTCGTTACCCGTGCATGTTGCTCCACTTCTCCATCCTTCAAAACGACCATGACATTCACGGCATGCCGGAAGTAGCGCCGCCGCTCGCGCTCCAGCAGCTCTTTTGCAATCGTTATGTGTGACGCGACGCTATCCTCGTGCAAAGGTTTTCGCAAAAGAAAGTTCGCTCCCGCACTTAACGTGCTCGTGTATTCTTTCGCGGCTGTCACGCAGGCAAAAATCACCGCCTTACTGTTTGACGTTCCTTTGCGGATGGCTTCCATCAGCCCCAACGCCCCCGGAACCTCCAGGTCCACAAAGATGCCGTCGATCTTCCGCCGCTTCAGGCAATCGCGCGCGGCTTGTGCAGTGGGAACCAACAGAAATTTCGCCCCATATTTCTTCACGCCTGCGGATACCGCGTTCATCATCGCATAGTCGCTGGACACGAGCACAAACTCGAGCTCCAGTGGTATGGACATGGTGGTTGGGATTCTCCGTTGCTCTACGAAGGTCTGCCTACGCGGTCTTACAACTGCCGACAATAATGCGAAAGCTGCGCTTCTGTCGAGGGATTTCAGTGCCGCTTCCGAATCAATCCAACAACGCTCCACGATTCTTGGGCAATTATCGCTTCCCCGGCTCGCCCGTTCTTCGGTTTCAATTTTCCAGTTTCCAATTTCGGGTTTCCTCGACTGTACCCGCCAGGCATTCTCGCCACGTCGCATCACCAGATTCCGGTCATGTCCAGTGGACATTCACACAAGTTGTGCAGCCGGTCTGTTCTCAGCCTGTTCGAGAAGAAGAAAATGAGACGACGGTTTGTTTTTCCCGTTGCTTTAGTACTGCTCGTGGCATTCCCTGTTCCCGCGCAACGTGTTGAGGAAGGGGGCAGAATCTGCCGCGCGCCAACCAAGGCCGCCTTCCGCCACCCCTCCAAGGAAAGACAATCCGCGCGACGATCCTTTCGAACACGGTCGCTTCGAGCGCTTTGGCCCGTCCTGCCGCTACCGCATTGAGCGCCTCGATCGCGATGATTATCGCTTCTGGCTACCGGGTGGTTTCTTTTTTGAAGTTGCGGCCTGAGACTAGCCGCTTTGCGCCGATGGGTGCTGAGACTGCGATGACGATTTCGTCATCTACGAGGATAGCGACCACGTCGGCTGGTATTTGCTCTACGACGTTCACACCGGCGTTTACGTTCACGTCAGCTACATGGGAACCTAGCCGCTTCCGCATGGGCTTTTGACATTCCTCGAAATCTTGCGTTGCTTTTCGCGCGCGGCGTGCTCATCTGCGCGGTGCAAGCGTGAGAAGCGCGTACTCTGCAGACTCTGTTTGCGCCCTGCCGCAATCGCGTTGCGCTCACTCCACAATTCCCCCCTCGAATTTTCCGTGCATTCCGCTTCAAATGCCGCGCACGCTAGACTCCCGCCCACCACGACTGGAAAAACTCCTCGAGCGCAATTTCGCTGCGTCCATCTACCCCGCACACCCGATGACGTCAGGCCCCTCCCGGACGCGCCGACCCTGCCCGAGATGCACATCTATTCCGCGGGGCGGCCGTGGATTCGGAACGCGCAAGATCAGTCTGCCCACAGGCACCCTGGACCGACGGGTTTCGCAATTGGCAAGGTCTTCTGAAGCGCCCGCCGGGCCCCTATGCATTGCCGGAGCGGGAGCGGGCGTTTCGCCCTTGATTCGATCTGGCACCTTACCGCCCGGTTTACCTGCCAGGTTACCCGCTCATTCGTCGGCCAACATAGTACTGAGGGATTCGCTCACCTCATTTTAGGGTCTTCACCCGATTGGCACGGAAATGTCCCAATGCTAAGTAGAAATGGAGCGGAAGACCAGATCAGGTCAATCGTCGTCGGCGGGCCCGCACCGCCGAGTACCGCTTAGTTGCGCCACTTGCCGTGGCCCATCCCAGACGGCACGTATGCGAATATTGAGTCTATTGAACGGACGTATGGACAAGCGTCTCCCAATCGCGATGGTCGTGCAGCTCGCCCAGGCGCAGGATCAGCCCATCAGCGGACCAGAAATGACGTACACGGATAACGTCAGCGTAAACGGTGCTCGTGTAGTTTCGAGCCGCGCTTGGCAAACCGGCGAAATGGTAAAGCTCACTTCGTTGAAGGATGAAACGACCATCCGCGGAAAAGTCGTCTATTGCCAGAAACTTGTGGACAACCGCTATTGCATCGGATTGAATTTCAGCGGACGCCCCGTCACATGGTCCACTTTTCGGGCCTACAGTCGTACCTGACACCGGCCCAGGTACCAAATCCACTCCCAGCGCGGCTCGCCGGCCCCTTGCAATTCACAGGGAGAAAATAAGCCATGGCAAACGTATTCCCTCCGGTCCGGACCGAAAGCCGTACCCCCGAGAAGATGTTGGTCGAGCTCTACAGTTTTGAGAATGCCACCCATGAAATTACGTCCACGATCAACGTTAGCCTCCACGGCGCCCGCGTTTTGACGAAAGTTCCCTGGGCGCCCGATCAGCATGTTTCCCTTCGATCGGTCCCCGGTAAACTTTATTCCCGCGCACATATCGTTTATTGCAAACCACTTCCCGACCGGTCCTATTCCATCGGGCTGCAGCTGCTTGAACCGACCGAGAGCTGGCCAGCACCCGGCAAATCAGCCACGGCGCTCCGCTCTCAGTGACTCGCATTAGTCTGTTCTTGCAGCGGCGATGGACATTGGACCGCATGCCCTGCCCTCTATTCTTAGCTTTGTCCTCAGCGTGCCGAAGGGCCCTTCTTACTCGGTCTAATGCATGACCGGCAATACCACATACGAAGGCATCGCCGCTGAGCAATAAATCCGCTGCGTCGCTGCAGTGAAGTCGGACGCAACCGCCCTGTAGATGCTCGGCACAAATTTTTGCGGATTCCGGTCGATCAGGGGGAACCACGTGGACTGAATCTGGACCATGATGCGATGCCCTTTTAGAAAAACGTGGTCGTGGTCGCGCAAGGGAATGTTCCATTCGGTCGGGGCATCCGGCATAAGCGCCTGGGGCCTCTCAAAACTTTGCAGATACCGGCCGCGCCGCACTTCCATGGCGATCGGTAATTCGTATCCATTTAGCGATTGTGCGTACTGGCCGGGCTTGGGGCCGGCTTCGGGGTCCCAGCTATTTTTCTGTACATTTTCGGGATACACGTCGATAAGCTTCACCACAAAATCACTGTCAGTTCCGGACGTGGAGGCGAAAAGCGCCGCTGCCAGCGGTCCAGTAACAGTGATGTCATGATCCAGTGGTGCGCTCGCGAAGGACAACACATCGG
>Ga0209577_10000817_pt1 | contig 31190 bp, 33 predicted proteins | sample GraSoiAngelo_109_FD_185874 | JGI IMG/M metagenome (GOLD analysis project Ga0209577, IMG submission 185874) | Grasslands soil microbial communities from the Angelo Coastal Reserve, California, USA - 14_0903_12_20cm (SPAdes) (version 2) | ecosystem: Environmental > Terrestrial > Soil > Grasslands...
ATGATCATGCCCACGTTGGTGAGCGTCAGGAAAAATTCGTCATCCTCATCAATCGCCATCAACGGCGCCGGGATGTTGCCGTTCATCACTCCGATGTCCTCGATGGGGCGGGGATCCACGTGTCCATCAATAGGGGCACCCGCTGTTCCTGATCCATTGTTGGCATCTAGGTTGGGAATCAGCCCAACGGCGCCGTTGTAATTAAAGGCATGACCGCCGTCCATCGTCGTGGCAGGATCACCGGGCTGTAGCGTCGGGCCCGAATACACGCTATTGAAAACATTCGGGAACTCTGTTCCCGGCTGGCCGGAAGCGATGTCCGCGAGCCCAGACAACGGTCCGAAAGAGAACAGGTAGGTCTGCGTGCCGTCGCCCATCGCGGCGTAACCGTCACCGCCCGAGATCTGTTGGCATTTTATCGCGCCATTCACGTGGCCTGCTTTTGACGTCACATATGTCTGACCGCTCGTGAAAGTCGGAGCTGTGTAGGCAGGTTCCGAATTATTGTTAGCCGCCGTCGGGTGCGTGATGGTTGCGGTCGGGCACTGAACCCGGAATGACTGAGCCCGCGCGACCCCTGTCGCAAGACACACAAAAGCGATGAGCAAACAAATCTGGTGCAGCTTTCTCATGACAGTCTGGCCTCCTTGCTGACTTGCAGGCGCAAGCAGCGCCCCGAGAATCCCCCGCTTGGTTGCGGGGGCCACTCGCAAGCACCGGGGTTCTTTCCCAGTCCCAGTGTCGGGACCTTACGCCCAAAAAGATTGTTCTCTTTGTGCTGAAGCAAAAAAGAGGAAGAAAATTTACGAAGATTGTGCCAAAACAAACTCACTTTGGGGCATCTTTAACTCGCACTTCGACTATTTGCCCTATGCCCGCGTGGGATTCCTCTGACCCAGTTTGCATCCAGTCAAGAGGAGTAGTTAAGAGTAGTTAGGGGATAGTTAGGGGCTCTCAAGAAACTTCTTGGTTGATAGTTTAGGGCATGGGCTGCTGTTACCCTGTAGGCCCGAGTTCGGTGGCCTTCTTTCTGACGAACTCGATTTGTTGTTGGCGGTTTCTTTACTCGTAGTACTCAGCCCCTTTGTCGATGTACTGCTGACCATACTTCAACATTCGATAGACGAGTCGGGCAAGCCGATGAGCCATGGCTGTGATGGCTTTGGGGCGCCGAGCTCGTTGCGCAAACGTCGGTACTGCGCGCCGAGGTACGTCTGGCTTCGCAGTAAGGTCGAGGCCCCCAGTCGCAATGCTGTGACCGCGCGGTTGACCACATGGCGAGTCCCTCGAGCGAGCACTTTGTTCCTTCTTCGCCCTGCGGTTCGCCATAGCTTTTCGTCCGTTCTCATCCCTGTTCTCCTCCGTGGAAATGAGGATCCAGTTCGGCCCGTTGACGAACGGCTTAAGAAACTCTCCAACGGGGTCAAAGGGCCGTTACATCCAGGTCCTTGCCACCAGACTAGTTATCGCCCGTACCGGAGCCACGCTTATCGTCAGGCACGAAGCGCCATTTCGCATATCGGCCTTAGCTTGCCGATCGAATCCTGGATCCGAATTACAAAGGCGGGGAACTCTCGACAAGTTTGTGGAATACTTCTCCCAACTTGCGCCGTGCCTGGCCAAACAGCACCTTGCGCCGCCGCTAGGGCACAACACCACATGATACTTACAGTCCCAACTGGAATGCGCTAACCTTTGATACATTTCCGACATAACATCCTCCTTTTTCTGGCTCTCACCAAGCTACGGGGGATGTTATGCCCGAACGGAACGGTCAAACCTTTTCTGGTCTCACTGGTCGAACCAGTGGCTAAAATCTGAGTTACTGGCTATCTCTGCGGAACATGGTATTCGCTCCGGTCTTTTACCGGGTCCTCACAAGGACCCATTTGACCGTATGCTGATTGCTCAGTCTCAAGCGCAACATACACCGATCATCAGTGACGAAGCGGTATTTGAAAGCTATGGTGTAAGGCGAGTGTGGTAACGTCTTACCAAGTGCATCTCAGGCGCGATTATTGGGACCTTTCCTAAGTGGCGCGCCTGGGGCGATTCGAACGCCCGACCTCTGGTTCCGGAGACCAGCGCTCTATCCAGCTGAGCTACAGGCGCGCAGTGGGCCCTCGATGCTTCCTGAGGGCGCAACTCGCGGGAACTTCCATGAACATTGCTATTCTATCCGGTATGATTCGTTGGCGCTAGCGCGCATTCTCAACCGTCGGATTCATCCCTTGGCCCGGGACCTGATCTCCTTCGCCAGTTTTTCGATTTCGTCCGTCTTTCGAAGCATGGCGATAGAGAGCACCTGAACCGAATCCGTTTTTTCCACTTCTGCCTTCAATTCACTCGCTAGATCGTAAAGCTTCTCGACACTCTTCTTAATTTCCTTTTGATTCGCCTCCAGGATCGTTTTGGGATCGATCTTCGGCGCATTCGTATCGTCTTCCTTTTGTTGTTGAGGATTTTGCGGACGCTGGGCGCGAACCTGCGCACTGGATATGAGAGCGAGGATCCCCGTAGGCACCCCTGCGGCAATAAGAGTTACTAGAAACTTGCGTCTTGGTTTCATAGCTGGAAAACCCCCTTGCGCCCGCGCAATCCCCCGCCACACGGGACGACACTTCCTCGAACCTCTTCCAATGTTATACTCCTCCTCTCATCAAATCATGCCTAGTTCCTTCAATCGCTGGTTGAATTTGACGCTTCCCAACATACTCCATCTTCTTGGGATTTTTGTCAGCGCACTGGTTGTGAACCGCATACTCCGCGCAATTACGAACTTGTTGATCAAGCATGCGGCTTCGCAGACTCGAGCAGCCCAGGTTCGCGAACAACAGACGCGGACTCTTGCCGGTGTGCTCTACGGCGCGGCCAGCAGAGTCATCTGGGGAGTTGCTCTACTAACCGCCCTGCCGGAGTTCGGCATCAACGTCACTCCCGTGGCGACGCTGGCGGGCCTGGCCAGCCTTGCGCTCGGCTTCGGCGCGCAGAACCTTGTGCGTGACCTCATCACCGGTTTCTACATCATACTCGAGGATCAATACGTTGTGGGCGACACCATCCAGTTCGCCGATTACGCCGGACGCGTGGAGCACCTCACGCTTCGCCGGACCGTTCTTCGTGACGCGCGCGGCGCTCTCGTGACAATCGCGAATGGCGAAATCCGCACCGTAAGCAACCTCAGCCGCGACTGGTCACAGGCGTTCGTGGATGTCTCACTTGCGCCGGAATGCCCGATCGAAAAGACCATGCAGGCGCTGGAGACCGCCGCAGCCGCTTTGCGGGGCGATCCAGCCTGGTCTCAAACACTGGTCGACGGGCCGCGGATCCTTGGGGTGCAGAGCTTCGACCGCAGCTCATCGACAGTGAGATTGCAGGTGCGGACCCCGCCGACCCGGCAGGATGAGGTCGCGCGCGAGCTGCGCCGCCGCATCCAGGTCGAATTTCAAAAGCAGGGTATACCCATATCAAGCGTGCAACGCATCGAACTGGCGAGCGTTTCCCATTCCTCGCAGGAAGCGGGCCAGCCAGAAGCAGCGGGTTAGAGCTAGGAGGACCGGTAATGGCCCAGATTACCTACGACGAAGTAAACCTGATGCTGCGTTTGTACGACATGAGGCGGGAATCGCGCCTGCGCCAGGCGCGCGCTTGGTTCGTGGAAAACTTTCATCCGGAATCTCCGGAAGAGATGATGCAGAGGTATCCACAGGGCGGCGAGGAAAACACTTACATCCGCATGGTGATCAGCTACTGGGATATGGTCGCCGGGATCGTTAACCGCGGGTTGATCAACGACGAATTATTTTTCGACAGTAATGGCGAGATTTGGGTGGTCTGGGACCGCATGCGATCGATCGTTCCTACGTGGCGGGCCGCATTCAAGAATCCGCATCTTTTCCAGAACATGGAAGAAACTTGCAAGCGGCTTGAAGCCTGGAGGGAGAAGCGGGCGCCTGGATCCACTGCGGCGATGCGGCAAATGATGGTGCAGTCGAAACCAGGCACCAAGGGGATTTAGGATTTGTGAAGCGAAAGCTTTCTGGAAGCGAATCTTGACTGACGATCAGCGCCGCTGCCAGGCAGGCAAGCTTGTGAGTCTCGCTTTAGGCATGTACTTTTCCTTCTTTCAGGGGAAAACCAGAGTCTTGGTGTTGGCCGGTTTTGCCAATCGGTCAATCTCCGCACGAAGGAAACCGGCCCGCACCGGTTTGGGGACGTAGCCACTCATTCCAGCGGACAAGTATTTCTGTGTCATCCGTCATCGCATTCGCATTCATGGCAGTCATGGCAATGATGGGGATATGGACTCCGGTTTTCAGTTCTGCATCCCGGATCTTTTGCGGAGCCTCGACTCTGCCCATAATCGGCATTTGGATGTCCATCAAGACCAAGTCAAAAGCATTCGGCTGCAACAACTCGATAGCTTCCTGGCCGTTGTTGGCGAGAGTGACTTAATGCCCCAACTTTTCAAGTAGGCACAGCGCCAGCTTTTGATTCACGCGATTGTCTTCCACCAGCAACAGCCGCAGCTCGCGCGCTTGCCCCATTTCATTGGGTGTGGTGGGAATCTTTTCGGAAGGTGCTAGCAGCTTTAGCCTGTGACGGATGGCCTCAAACAGGGTCGCGCGGCGCAGCGGTTTGATGAGAGTTCTTTTTCCTCAAGCGATGCGGATCGGCAAGGCGCGGTGCCGAGAATAAAACGATGCTCGGTGATGAGCCGGAAGAGATCGGCTTCGCTAACCTCGCCGATGGCATCGATATAATCAAACTCACCGCGGCGAAGGCTTCCAGCACCACGCATTGATGCGGCAGATTACCCACCGTGGGTAATACCAACCGGACGCCTTAAACTACACAAAAAGGAACTCTTAGGAATCTGCCGACGGACCCGCAGTAAACTCCGCTAGTCCTTGCGCCGGCGCAAAGACGCTTTGGCCTATCCCCCCGTATATTCATTACAACAAGGCCCCGATTCGCCACCGCACGAGGGGTTAATGACGTCAGCGTCTTCACCACGCCTCAGAGTACTCCTTGCAGATGATCACGTAGTTCTCCGCCAAGGGCTTAGAGCAATTCTCCAGCAGGAAGGTTTTCGGGTGGTCGGCGAGGCTCCAGACGGGCATACGGCAATCAAAATGTGCATTATTTTACAGCCCGAAATCGCCATTCTGGACCTGGGCATGCCCCTATTGAACGGTATCGACGCGGCTCGAGAAATTCGCAAGTCCTCTCCCAATACGAAGATCATTCTCCTAACGATGTATGCGGACGAGTTGTGCGTCTTGGCCGCCCTCCGCGCCGGCATTACTGGATATGTTTTGAAGAACAATGCGTTCTCGAATTTGACCCGAGCCATCGACGCCGTTTCCCGCGGCGAAACCTACCTTAGTCCAGCGGTTGCGGGGACGGTAGTGAACGCATACCTCTCGGGTGCCACCCCCCCACCTGGCAATCCACTCAGTGATCGAGAGCGGCAGGTCTTGCAGCTCATCGCTGAGGGAAGCAACATGAAACAAGTAGGCGCTACGCTCGGAATCAGCGGAAAGACCGCCGACACCCATCGCGGCCGAATCATGCACAAGTTGAGGATCATCAGTACGGCCGGCCTAGTGCGCTACGCGCTAAAGCACGGCCTGATCATTGAGCCGAGCCCCGGCCCGGCGGATACTCAAGGGGATTCAGGTTGGCATTAAGATGAGGTTAGCCTCACAACTGTTCGAGAATTAGGTACTGACCTGACGAAGTCGGTTTGGCCCCGCCCTGAGCGGCCAACGCAGTCTGCTGCGTGACGTCGCGCTGCCGCGTATTTTGAGCGTAGCTGAGAAGGCACTTATGCTGAAGATACTGATCGCACCAGATCGCCTGTTGATGGCGTGGGGACCAGGTTTCGTGCTGTGGCACCGGATGCGGTCCGCCACCATGGTCTCCCTTACGCAGGGACTTGCTTTACTGGGCCCGCTGTTTGGACTTGTGGTCTTGGTCGCTGCTCACATCTCGCGGGTCGCGAATCTCTGCTGGCAGGACCTGCGTCAGGTAGTGAAGCAACTAGAAATGAAGGTCCGCGTGCGCACTGTGGAACTGCAGGAAAGTAGTGAGAATCTCTCAGCGGAAATCACTAAGCGCAAACGCGCCGAAGATTCGTTGCGGAACGTATCGGGCTGGCTGCTGCAGCTCCAGGACGAGGAACGGCGCCGGGTCGCGCGCGACTTGCACGACGGCACCGCGCAGTTGCTCGCTGCCACCGCCATCAACATGGAACGGGCGCAGCTGCTGGCGCAAAGCCGCGAAGACCCGATCCTCAGCAACGTTCTACAGGACACCGCGGACTGCCTTGAGCAGGTCATCCTGGAGGTTCGTACCTTGTCCTATCTGCTTCACCCGCCGATGTTGAGTGAACTCGGGCTGCAATGCGTACTGCCCCGCTATATCGAAGGCTTTAGCAGACGTAGCGGAATTGTCGTTGACCTGAGCATTCCGCCGGACCTGGGCCGGTTCCCGGTCGAAGTGGAGTTGACTCTCTTCCGCATCACCCAGGAGGCTTTGACCAACATTTTTCGCCACTCCGGCAGCCGCACCGCTGCAATTGCGTTGACTCAGGATTCCCGCTCGGCCACGCTGGAGATCAAGGATCAAGGTCACGGCATCCCACTGGGCGTTCTGGAGACGACCGAGTGCGCGATTTCCCAGCTCGGAGTCGGCATAGCCGGCATGCGGGAGCGGGCACGCCAACTGGGCGGGAAACTTGAGATTATCGGCCGGTCCAATGGCACAGAGATACAAGCTATCTTGCCGCTGGCGATCCCCTCTCAAGGAAACCCGGTCTCGGTCAAGAACGCCGAACTTAAAGCCGTCCCCATTCCACGTCCTGAAGTCGCCTAGCCTCGATTTTCGAAAGATTACAGCTGGGGAGTGCGACTCGGGGTGATGAAACCGCGTTGCTGGTTCAATTGTCGCTTCCAAGGGGCCTTTCCGCGAGAACTACTGTACGAATTTTTGCCTACGCAATTGCGGAACTGCCCGATTGCAACCTCTATTGCAGCAGAGGTAGCGTCTTGGTCCTGACTTCAAGGGCGTGTTTTATTGCTTCGTGGCAAATGGAAAACGAAAGCCGATGACCCTTTAGGCCGGGCGATCATGTCCCCGTCAAGGAAGGCCAGGAGGATTAACTATGATCCTGCAACATGACAAGACTTTGTTGACAAAATTGTTCTTAGGACTAGCACTCGCAAGCTTAATGTTATCGCTTCCGACGTCGGCACAGCAGTTGAATCCGGCGTCGGTCCCGAAATTCGCAGACCCCCTGCCTCGTGTTTGTGGTCTCATCCAGACGCCGAACTGCATAATGCTAGCGACCACATCGCTCGCGAACAATATCGACAGGTACGACGTCGCGGCCAGGCAGTTCAACCAGCAAATACTGCCAGCCGGATTTGGCAAGACCACCGTGTGGGGCTTTGGGCCCAATACGCCGGGAACAGTAGTCTGTGGCGAGGGCGGTGTGAACACAAACTGTTTCCACACTCCGGCTGCCAGCATTAAGGCGACATACCACAGGTGCGGGTCAATTGGATCAATGATCTCGTATGCCATTCCGGGGACAGCGGGTGTGCTCCGGGAGCCTTCATCCAATACCCTTCCGGAGTAGCAGTAGACACGGGCATTCACTGGGCGAATCCACCACAAGTCTGCGCTCATGGGACGGGGACCGATTGTACGGGGCTTGGAGGGACCTACACCGGACCGGTGCCAGTGATTGTGCACCTGCATGGGATCAGCGCGGGATCAGAGAGTGACGGCATACCCGAGGCCTGGAACCTGCCTTCCTCCTCAAACAGATCGATTGCTTCACTGCTCGCAACGGGCTACAAAGCGCATGGGTCAGATTATTGCCAGATTGATGCCAACACAGGCCTGCGGGCTGCGAATTGCCCGAACGCTTACAAAAACGACGGAGCGGCGTTGTTCTCCTATCCGAACACCCAGTTTGCATCGACACTCTTCTTCCATGACCACACCCTTGGAGTTACCCTCCAGAACGTCTATATGGGGCTGGTCGGGTTCTACGTATTGGGTGGCGACGGCCCCAATGACACCACGCATGACTGGCCTTCCGATTGCGGCACTTGCGGATCAAGTTCCTCGGTGCCGGGCGGGCTTCCCGGAGGCGACTATGAGATCCCGCTCGCCATCCAAGACAAATTGTTCAACGCTGACGGTTCCTTGTTGGTGGGTCCCGAGGGGATCGGGAACGTGAAGGTCGTGAACGGGAAGAGCTGGCCCTATCTCAATGTTGAGCCACGGAAATACCGCTTCCGCGTTGTGGATGCCAATGCCACCAGCTATATTAAGCTTATCCTGCCGGGGACCCTCAAGTTCACGCAAATCGGTGCCGATGGCGGCTTCCTGCCAAAGCCCGTGACAGTCAGCAAGCTGGTCGTTGCTCCGGGTGAGCGAGCTGACCTAATCGTGGACTTCTCTGGATACAAATCCTGCTCCGGAACCGGGTGCAACATTACTCTCGTCGACGACGGCGCAGATGATACCAATGCGCGGCAAGTCATGCAATTCCGAGTCAAGCTGCCACTCCAGGCGGCAGATACGAGCGTTGTTCCCACTTCTCTTCCACACCGCGCCGATCTTCCTACGGAAAACCGCACGCGCCAGGTTAGCCTTTTTGACGATAAACTGGGCACTTGTGATACCGGATGCGTCACCGCCTCCCCTCACAATTGGGCCTTCCCCGTTACCGAAATCGTGAATTCAGGGGACACTGAGATCTGGGAAATCTACGATTTCGTAGATTCTCACCCGATTCACCTTCACGAGGTGGACTTCCAGGTTCTCGGACGTTCGAAATTCGCGACCCCCAACGTGGTGATACCGCCTTCGCCCGGGGAGACCGGGTTTAAGGACACCGTGATGGCCACTGGCGGCCAGATCACAAGGATCAAGGTGCGGTTCCAGGACTCTGACGGCAATCAAAGACAAGGCCTTTTCGCCTGGCACTGCCACATCATTCCGCACGAGGACGACGAGATGATGAGACCGATGTGTGTCGTGACTTCAGGCCAGGCCACGGCTAACGCTGAGAATTTTTGCACTCCGCAGTAGCAGAGGCGTTAACAAAAGTTGGCCGTTTCGCCTGCGTCTGCAAACGAGATATATGTGAAACATATACTTCTGGTCCGTTCCTGGTTCGGCAGGCACACCACGAACGGACTTGAAGGAGCTTTACCAGCCTGGATTTCCACGAGAAAATACCGTGAAATCCAGGCTATTTGGTCATTCTTCGCAGTATAGTCCCCGGCGATTTCTACCAGACCTTGCTGATGAGCAATGGCCGAAATCGGATATATGCTAATTTGTGGTGCTGAAGTTCATGGTGCGGCACTGCGCACCTGGTTCGGTTTCGATGTTGAGTTCAGATTAGCATCGGCGGGCTTTGCTTCGTGTTTTAACCGCCCCAGTCTAGGCTGAGAAGTAATAAGCCTCGAGGCCCCCCATATGAGGAATGCGCTCTACGGAATTCTAGTATTGTCCGCGATTGTGGTGGGCTTCGTCCTCGGCCACCGTCACACCGGGGTTCAGGCCTCCAACACTGGGCATCGCGTGCTCTACTACGTTGACCCGATGCATCCGTCGTACAAATCCGACAAACCGGGCATCGCTCCGGATTGTGGCATGCAACTCGAACCCGTTTATGCAGACGACGGCGCGCAGGTCCCTGCTTCAAATGCGCCCGCGCAATCGACTCCCGGCGCTGTCAACATCGACCCCGGACGGCAGCAGTTGGCCGGAATTCGTGTTGCCACAGTGGAGAAAACACCTGGAACTCGCACACTGCGGATTCCGGGCAGAGTTACTGCGGATGAAAGTCGCGTCTACCGCGTGAACGCAGGCGTCGATGGATTCGTTAGAGAAACTCACGAAGATACAGTAGGCAGTCACGTCAAGAAAGACCAGCAGCTGGCCATCGTCTATTCACCCGAGTTCGTTTCCGCCATAGGAGGTTATTTTTCGGCAAGTACACAAACGCAGGGCGGCACCGTAAAGGAAGGTACGGCGGGAACGCAAGGCCAAGTGGGAATTCAAAATTGGGCCAACCGTTTGCGCAATCTTGGGATGAGCGACGCGCAGATTGGCGAGCTCAATCTAACCCGCAAGACTCCCGAAGGCGTCTATATCGTCTCGCCCGCGGACGGCTTCATCGTTGCGCGAAATATTTCTCGTGGCCTGAGATTCGATAGGAACATGGAGTTCTATCGTATCGCGGATCTGAGTCACGTGTGGATCGTCGCCGATCTTTTCGAGAGCGAAGCTCAGTACTTTCATCCCGGGGCGGTTGCACTCATCACGCTTCCGAATCAGAAGAAGAATTTCTCTGCTCGTGTCTCCGACATCCTGCCGCAGGTCGATCCTGTTACGCGCGCAGTCAAGCTTCGCCTGGAAGTCGACAATAAAAATCTTACGCTTCGTCCGGACACGTTCGTCGACGTCGATCTGACGGTCGCAACTCCTTCAGGATTGAGCGTGCCGGCGGATGCCGTGCTCGATTCGGGCCTCTCCAAGCAGGTGTTTGTGGACCGAGGCAACGGAATCTTTGAGCCTCGCCAAGTGGACACAGGAGAGCCATTCGGCGATCGGGTGCAGATCCTGAGGGGTTTGGCAGAAGGCGAGAAGGTGGTAGCCTCTGGTACTTTTCTTGTGGATTCGGAGAGCCGTCTGAAATCAGTCCCCCAAAACGCGCCTCGAACCGGGACCATGCACACCGGCAAACGTGGCTCCGAAATGGTGGAGGCGGCTGGGACAGGTTTTTGAATTGGTTGCATCCTTTGGAGATCGCTTTTTCGAAGAGTGAGGCTTTTTGACCTTGCTTTCCTCGCGTTCGTCCTGCGTCCTGAGGAACCGTTCATGCCTTCCTCGTCTCTTCGGTGGTGAATGCGCGGCCCGACACAACTGACTTCCTCTCTACTCCGATGAACTCGCCTGTGCCGATGCGCTCTCTGGTGTGCCGATTGAGCGGGTTCGATCCTACTCGGGCATCAAAGCGTCCGCAATGCGGAGAAGCATTACGCCCCTTGGGTACGCTCACGACAGGAGCAACTCGAAGCGGATTTGACCAACGCATGGAGCCGAGACCCACTAATCGCTCTTGAAACACGGGGTACCCGCGGGGTACACGGGAAAAACCATCGCCCTAACTGATTCATCCCAAAGCTAGAAATCTGGAGGCGCGGGTGGGAGTCGAACTCAAGAATGGAGGTTTTGCAGTTCTGCGGTCGAGAGCTAAATAGTTCATTTACCTTGGCGATTCTGTCGGTCTTAAACGCCTAAGGGCACCCCTTTTGCCGGATTCCGTTAGCACCCTCGTTAGCAGGATTGGGGCATATAGACATCTTGTAGCTTGGCATTGGAACTCCTGCGTTGGTTTTGCAGGTAGGGAGAAGCGGGAGGACAGTCACCGAATTCGGCGCCAAACCGAAGCGGGAACAGAACCGAGACGTGACTCTCCAACGAATACTTCAAAAGAAGTAGATTGGCGACGAAGTACGTCAGGCAAAGTGGCCCGAGACTGAAGAACCCGGCGGCGAGATATTGAACCCGGCAACAATCTAGGAGTGTATGTCGAACCCAGCCAAATAAAAGGGAGACAACAAAAAATCAGAAAACATAGAAAACATAAAGAATGCTGAGATTGTCGGCAGCTGCATTCGCAAAAAGGTCCACTTTGCCACCAATATCGCGCCAGCCTGCTCGGTCATAATGTATTCGGCACATGGTAACTCGAATTTAGTTCCGGAGAAAAGAGTTGAAGCCGAACCTTCACGACCTTGCGGTCACTGGATTTTGAGTCCAGCGCCTCTGCCAGTTCCGCCACCCCGGCGAGGAAACTTCGAAGCTAGCCAGAGGCCAAATCGGAAATTCCGGTCCAAAGCCGCAGGCAGCTTACGCAAATTACCTGCAGGAAATTGCAGTTTATCCCCTATTGCCAGGCCAGGTAGGCCGGTGGTAGAAAAATTTTGAGAGGTGCCGCGTAAGGAGTGCTTCGGCGGCCTAGACTGTTCCCGGCACGGAGTTCCTCAATCCCCACCCGCGAGGGACCGCTTTCACTTGTAGTGTTGCTGGTGCCAGCACATCAAGCCAGGAGGTTTGCCCTTCCAAGACTGAGACGAACTAGCATTGAACACGCCGGCCAGCGGGGTGCGAGGGAAAAAACGTTGCCCTGGCAAGTGGATGTGACAATGCAAATGCCGACCGGCCGAATGGAAAAACGAATCGCGAAAATGGTGACCCTGGAGATTTGTCTATACGATGAACCAGGGCTCAAAGAAAGGACGATCACAGAAAACGTGAGCCCCCGCGGCGCACGCGTTCTTGTTCAGCGGGAATGGCGGCCGAGGCAGCAAGTGCTGGTTATCTCTCCAAGCGAGGGTGTGCAGTCGCGAGGACAGATCGTTTACTGCGAACGCCTGCCTGAGGGTAAGTTTGCTATCGGGCTGGAACTGTCCGTCGGGGCGGAACGATGAGAGAGGCTCGCTTGGTGTAAAGGGCCACGTTTTTTAAACAATCTACAGGTAAGAATCATGGACAGAGTTTATTCCCAACCACCCGCGGGGGCGGTCCCGCTGCTTTCGCTATCCGCCCGAAATCTCTTGATTAGTATGGCTCCCGGCGCATTCCGGACATTTCCAGAAGCGGAAACTTCTTTTCGTGGGCTCAACCTTGCTAAGGTACATGAGCTGCCCATCCTTGGGGCAATGGACACGTGGCTCCATCTCTCGCTCGGTCGCATTTGCGCCCTGTGCAACGATGAAGTACCCGCGCGAACTAGCGTAGTGGACTAGACAGCCGCGCTCCTGGCATGCATACAGGGGCGTCTGTGCCGGCTCCTCATGGAGTTCCAGCTGAGCTCGGCCAATCTTCATCTCGACGTGATGTTCGTAACATAACACGTGAAGCTCCTTCTCGTACTCTTCTTTTCGCTTGCCAAGTCTAGGTGGAAGCAGGCTTGAGCCCCAGTGCAGGGCAAACCAAACTCTGATCCACTCCCAGATAGGCATTCGTGAGTACCCTTATCTTACAGATAGTAATACACATATAGGCGCAAGCCGGAGGTAGCAGGTATTTCCTGCTATCCTGGACATGAGAAAAGTCTTGCACATAATGATCAATTTTCAACAAGCCCCTCCCGGCGCCTACTGGAGAAGGGTGAAGAAATAGCCAAAAAAATATACCTGCTGGGACGCCCTCAAGAGGCAGCCTCGCCGTCTGGAAGAAGACCGGGCGCGGATAGCACACCAGCCTGATGAGTTGAACTTCGAGATCAGCAGGGCGGGGTTTGGAGAGATTTGATTACCCTGATCTTGCCAAGTCGGGACATCCGTGGACCGGGGGGACCCGCCAAGGCTTGTACGTGCATCGGCGGTGATCTACAAAATGGTCGCGCTGCGCATGGCTGTGAGAGCCGTACCCACACAACTGAGGTGTTCAACCCCTCTATTATAAGATAGACACCCGATTGATTTTAAGTGTCGCGAAGCCTATACATACAATCCGATGGCACGTGGGGCATCCTGCCCCTCTCGGAGGTCCCCCGGGGCTCATGGCTGCACCGATTTCAACCAGTCGATCCGACGGTCGATCCGCAAGGCGTATCCCTCAGATATTGCCCGCAGAACTATCGCTCGCAGACGAATCTGGGCCTAAGGAAAGGACGTTCACTGAGAACGTGAGTCTTCACGGTGCACGCGTTGTCACGGTGCGGCGCTGGCTGCCTGAGACTCGCGTGCTGGTTACTTTTCTCCGGAATGGCGTTCGGTCTGAAGGAAGCGTTGCTTACTGCCAGCGCAAGGAGACTGGCGGCTTCGCCATTGGGGTAGAGCTATCCGGACAGGTGCAAGCCGCGTAGGGAACCTAACCTGATCTTGAAAGGACGGACAGGCCGAAGCTGCGGTCTGGCCAGAGCCGAAGTCCTGCCACAAATTCAGATCAGAAGCCGGATGCCTTTCAGCGACGCCTTTCTGAAGCATCTTCCGACCTTTTCTGAATGCAGGTCATGATTGCGCAGCGACTCAGTGAATCGTTCGCTGGGTCAGTGCCGCTCCTTGAGGACTTTCAAAGATTTCAGCGCGGCTGCCAGTGCTATCTGTTCCTCATAGTCGTCTGTGGTGCTTACCAGTTCTCTGAGTCGCAGGCTGAGGACCTGCTCTGCGGCGCTAATTTTACTTTGCAGCAGTTCAGGACGAGTTTCAGCCATTGCCTGTAGGTAGTGGTTCTGCCACAGCGGATATTTCAGAGTTGTATCGCTCACGGGTGTTTCCTTCCCTGACCAAGCAACCTGGTCAGTGCGCAAACACACTCTGAGAGACAAACTTCCTGTCCGCGCTGCGGGTGAAGAATTTAGATGTTTTCGGCCCTTGGCGCGGCGTTTCGTCTTGTGCACAAGGTGCCGTGGCCGAGTAAGGGCTTGGCGGAAGATTGTGTATTGACCCTTTCAGCCTACGCTCAGTAGACGCGAATGCAACGTTAATTCTCAAGGGTGTCAGTAGCAGGACTCAAGGATGCGCGTGTGCAAAATACGTGGCGCGGCGCCCGCAGCTGGAGAAGTGACAGAAAGACCTCGCTGGCGGCCTGTACAGGAGGAAGCCAGAGATTTTCACACGACAGCATGTTTTGGTTGACTTTCTGTGCGCATCGCAGCATTCTCATCGGGCCATATCCGCTGAGGGACGATACCTACCCCGCCCCGCAGACACAAACCTTTCCCCAGCCTCAGGTAGTGCACCTCCCCCCGGCTCAGAGTACGGCTAGATGCCCTGGCACCGAGTGGGGGGCTGCGAAGCCACTTTCATCCTGTAGGCGGTAAACCAAAGGAGGTTGACATGTTTGCTCGATTCGTTTCTATGCGCTTGAAGAGCGGTAACCTGGCCGAATTCAACCGCATCCTCGACAAGGAGGTCATTCCACTACTGCAACGCCAGAAAGGTTTCCGGGAGGAAATCGTCCTGACGAACCCAAGCGGGGCAGAAGCGGTTGGCATCAGCATCTGGGAGCAGAAAGAGAATGCTGAGTCTTATAACCGCGAGAAATTCCCCGAAGTCCAGCAATTGCTGGCCAAGGTGCTGGACGGAACTCCACAGGTCAAAACCTACGAGGTCTCGCACTCAACCGTTCACAAGATCGCCGCTCACGTAACAGCGTGAAAAAGACAACCTTGTGTGCAACATTCCATTCAGACAGTGCGGTTTCAAAGGGGGCGGGCTTGGGCTTGCCCCTTTCCTTTGCCCACCCCAAAAACCGCGCTGCGCCGAATCGTCTTGCATGTTGCCGGGATACATTCTTAGGCACACTATCCAGCCACGGTTGTCCCCCCGTTTAGAGTCGGGAACTCGATAAAGACCAATGTCCTCAGCTTCCTGAACCTATCGTTTGCAACGGTTCCCGCCCGTCAAGTCCTGCGTACTTCCGCCATCTCTGGAAAGTCCGCAGGCGGTGGTGGCACATGTTGCAGCAACCAGTTTCCCATTCAAGGAGGTTCAACTCAGGAGTCGAGACGCGGTCTATTGGCGTTGTGGCGCGCGTGACGACAGGTCACGCGGGCGCTTTATCCACCTCGATGGGCCATCGGGGAGAACCCGCCATCTCAACCGGGAAGGGAACTCGCCAACAAATGCAAAACGGCTCAGAATTTCCGGAATTGGTGGCCGAGAATTCCCGAACCCACAAACGCGGCGGTAAACCAGCGACACTAAGAGTAAATGAAGGCGGGGCAGTGTTGGCCGCTGATGGCAATGAGATTCTTGGCTGCGTCGGAAAAACTCTGACTGATGCGGGTTAGTGGGCTTTGTCGCGGTCGACTCTGGATTGCTGCTTGTCAGGGACAGCGGAAGGATCCGGGGCCGTCCGTTCTTCCAATAGCAATCGGCGCAAGGTCCTCAAATCATTTAAGATGCGGCGGCTGGCGCTGAAGTGTGATGAAAGCTTGTCCAATTTGTAGTTCGCGAGTTGCAAAGCCTGCTTTCGGCGCGCTAGTTGGGGATTGGCCGCGCGAAGGATTTCCATCTCAATTTGGTCTTGCGCTTCGCGTACCGCTTCTAGCAAGTGATTCACATACTCAAAAGCGCTCTCAATATTGTCGAACGGGGTTTCCGATTTGTAGCTCACGGCTGCCCTCTCCAGGACATTCCCGGCTTCAGCTTTGTGTCACTACCAGAGGATAGGGCTTCCCGTATGCCCGTTCAACTGCGGCGCAAAAAGGTCTTTCCTGGAAAGCAGCACGACTTAGTATTCTGAAGCAGTCTGGGTAGTTCGGTCTAGTCAGCCGGACATCGTGATGAAGCCTTCCCCTCGGGGTAATTCTCGCCTGCAGAGTCAGTTTCTCGGCCTGGATCCTGGGTATCAGGAGGTAGGGCGGCCTTTTCGTAAGTCCTTTTGTATCTGTTAAATAACGAGGTAGCAATCGGACTCATCTTGGCACTGCGCTTATCCGACTGGGAGAACCGATGGGGCGCCTCGACGTGTATCCAAGAAGCCAATAGTCCCTTGGAAAGTCCCATAAAAACAGTACTAGCGGTCCATTTGGAGGGACAAGAAAAAACCCTATAAGTACTGACAGTACTAGAGTTCTGTGCGCTTGGGTTCCCTTCTGAGAACCCTCGAATTAGCGAGAGTTTGGAAGGGGATAAACGCTGGCTCGCAATAGCAAGCCGGACCACGGCGGTGGGTATTCAAGCTGGATTTGTGCGTGTGCGATGAGCAGCGCGGAGACGATATGCCCTTGGATGCGCTAGATCAGAAAACGCTGAGCAGCCTTCCGCGGCTGTCGGAGGTCTACGACGCCTACGGCGTCGAGGTCAATGCTTTGTCCGTGAGCGAAATCTTTGAGCTGTACGAGCGCACCGGTTTTCTCTATCCCGACAAAGCTGCCCGTCTTCTTCCGCACCTCGAACAGGTCAGAGAGAACTGGCGTCGAATGTTGCGCGGTGGCGACTCCCTTCTCTACGTCCTGACGGCCGGTGACAAAAAAAGCGGCCGTGCTTCGATTGCCGTTTGGCGTACGACGCATTATGGCTGGACCTCGCAACACCTGGTTTCTGAGAACAACCCGGTCGCGTCGCGCGCGGTAATGTTGGCAGGAACGGCCGCGAGCATTCTGAGAGGCGTTGATGAGTCGCATCAAAATTGGTTTCGGCCAGAGAACCGTTTCCCCTCGAGAGTATTCGGATCCATGGTTCAGACGATCGGCCAGTCGCTCTCATCTGTTCAGCGGCACATGTATTTCGCGCTACCGAGGAATTCGTCACTGCCTTCAGGGGGGAGAGTTCGCATCGTCCCTTATGATCCTTCTCATGAAGAGGCCCTTTCCCTTATTGCTTCCGTCGCGCGCGGCAGTATTTACGTCGCCGCCGAGCAACTCACAACTGATCCTGAACTGACCGAGGTGGACCAATTGTACCGCGAGGTAGGGCTGCGGCGGACGCGTCGCGTGTGGCTAGCTTACCGGGAGTACAAGGATGAACCGATCGGTGCGGCTATCGCCTATCGCGGTCCTTTGGGCCTGAACTTCAGCTATATCGAGAATCGCTGCGACCTGCTGCTGCATCCCACGCTTCCCGAGGCTGATGCTGTGGACGTTGTGGCTTCGCTCCTCAGAGCATCTTCTTCCGCTTATGAGGACTTTGAACTTGACGCGATTCCGGTGATCGCCGAGGAAATCGCCGCGCCTGCCCTATTGCAGTTGGGGGCAGAGTTCCTCCGCCACTATTGCCAGGGGGCGTGGTTACAGGAAGGACAGCTCCGCTGTTATCGGCACGTGGAGGGCTTTTATTCAAGGATACTGGCGCGGGTTGAGAAACATGCGATGCAGCCAACGCTCATAGCTTAGGAATGGCGATGCCTAGAGGCACTCAAACGGCAGACTACATCATGGACGATCCCCGCGAGGCATTGCGCCTCGAGCTCAAGGTCGATCCCGATGCTTGGGCGCAAAAGTACCTGAGCCATCGTTTCCGCCCGAGCGCAGAGGTCCTTTCGGTGGGATGCGGTCCCGGCGTCATTCTACGCGCAGTAAGCAAATTGGATTCTTCTATTCGGGCAACGGGCATAGACATCAGCAGAGACCGCTTGCAGCAAGCGATGCAGAATAATCGCGAGAATACGCGTGTGAAATTCGTTTGCGGGGACGCTCACTCGATGGAGTTGCCGTCCAATAGCTTCGACCTGGTGTACTGCCGCATGTTGCTCGAATACCTGAAGGAAAAGGAACGGGCCGTGTCTGAAATGACGAGGGTCGCGAAGCCCGGAGGCATCGTCCTGCTGCAGGACCTGGACGGCCAGCTTTTGTGGCACTACCCGAGTGACCTCGCTATGCAGGGGACGCTTGAAAAGGTTGTAACGGCTCTGGCTGCTACAGGATTTGACCCGTTCGTCGGCAGAAAACTCTTTTGGTTGGCGCAGAATGCGGGACTGACGAATATCGATGTCCAGGTCGAGTGCTACCACTTAATTGCTGGCGCGGCCGATCCGGACATCTTGAGGCAATGGGAGATGAAACTGGAGATTGCCAGACCGCAGCTAGCCAGGGTGCTCGGCAGTGAAAGCGAAGCCCGTGAACAGTCACGGGGCTTCCTCGAATATCTTCGCCGACCCGACACGCTTACATATTCGACCGTTTTTACAGTAACGGGAGAGAAACCTTCATGAGTTCCAACTTCTCATTTTCACCAAGACCATTTTCACTCGCGGCAGAGATCGGCGCAAAGACCGACGAACCATTCTGGTGGCGTAGCTCTCGCCATCACTTGCGGAGGTTTGTGGGGATCTCCTTTGAGAGCTTGCAAGATAAATGGGCCTCGTTTGGGATTAGAACAATATCTTAATTCTGATTGCAGCTAGTGTTCGTCTGGGGTGTGTACATGAATGACGGTAAGAATCAACATCTGGAACGAGGAAGGGACCCGTTCCGTCTGTCCGAGATGGTTCAGCGCAGGGAATCGCGCGCTTGTCTTGCTGACAATTTTATAGAAGGGAACTCAAATATGCTGTTCAATCACAACTACAAGAACGGCCCGGCGATGGGCGCCGGGCGCATTCTCTTAGCCAGTTTCCTCGCAGTTTGCCTTACCGCTACCACGGAAGCCCAGACTTCACGAAGCGTGCGCGACGTTACTGCCATGAGTATGGAAGACCTGATGAATATGCAGGTGACCTCGGTCTCCAAGCGCACGCAAAAAGTGGCGGACGCTGCGGCTGCGATTTTTGTGATAACGCAAGAAGATATACGGCGTTCGGGAGCGACCAGCATTCCTGAAGCATTGCGACTGGCACCGGGCCTTGAAGTGGCTCGGATTGATCAGAACAAGTGGGCCATTGGTTCGCGTGGCTTCAATGGACGGTTCGACGATAAATTGCTGGTTCTGATTGATGGCCGAAGTGTTTACACCCCGCTGTTTTCCGGTGTGTATTGGAATGTCCAAGATGTGATGCTAGAAGACGTGGAAAGGATCGAAGTGATCCGCGGCCCGGGAGCAACGCTGTGGGGAGCCAACGCCGTGGACGGCGTCATCAATGTCATCACCAAAAAGGCCAAATCCACCCAGTCCGCGATCGTGACGGCCGGAGCCGGAACCGAGGAGCGGGCCGCTGGTGGAGCTCGTTATGGCGGCAAACTGGGCGACAATACCCATTACCGAGCCTACACAAAGTATTTCGATTGGGGGCCTTCAGCATACCCATACCCATCGGGTATGACTGCTCACGACGGCTGGGATGCCTTGCGCGGGGGATTTCGCGCGGATTGGACACCGGCTGGAGCTAACTCGCTGACGCTGCAGGGAGATATTTATCGCAGCCGATTCGACGAGACTCTCACAGTGGCGTCGTTATCCCCTCCCTATTCAAACACGTTCCCCAATGATGGGAAGTACAGCGGAGGAAACGTCCTCGGCCGTTGGAATCATACTTCCGAAGGCTCTTCGATGTCGTTGCAGATGTACTACGACAATACGACGATTACCGACCATTCTCTTTTCGGAGACCATCAAAACATACTCGACATCGATTTCCAACACGGGTTTCACGCTGGGGATTCACAACAATTTGTATGGGGACTTGGCTACCGCTCGATCCGTGATAAGAACGACCCCAGTTTTACGGTTTCTCTACAGCCTAATCAAGTCACTCTCAACCAGTTCAGCACATTCCTTCAGGATGAAATCAGCTTGGTTGACAATCGGCTGCAAATCACACTCGGTTCCAAATTCGAACGCAACAAGTTCACGGGGTTTGAAATTGAGCCCAACGCAAGATTGCTCTGGAACCTCACTCCAAATCAATCGATCTGGACCGCGGTATCACGCGCGGTACGGACTCCGGCCCTAACCGAAGAGGGCCTGAGGCTAAATTCAGCGGTTATACCCCCGGGGACCCTTTCGAACCCCGCGCCATTCCCAGCGGTGGTGGCAGTATTCGGGAGCCCTCAGTTCAACTCAGAGGACCTCCTCGCCTATGAACTCGGTTACCGAGTGCAGGCAACCAGCAACCTTTCGCTCGACATTGCAACGTTCTACAACAATTACTCAAATCTTCGTACTGCGGAGCCGGGCACGCCTTTTCCGGAAGGCAGTCCCGCTCCGACTGACATCGTCATACCCTTTGTCGCAGGTAACAAGATGAGCGGTGGAACTTACGGCGTTGAACTGTTTGCAGACTGGAAAGTAGTTCCGAAGTGGAGGCTTGTGGGTTCCTATAGCTATCTGCAAATGGACATCCACAAAAACGCAAACAGTCAGGATCCGACTCCCGACAATCCGAACGGCTCAAGCCCTCGTCATCAATGGTATTTGAGGTCATCGGTCGACTTGCCCAAGCATTTTGAGCAGGACACCACCCTTCGATTTGTGGACCGCCTTCCCAGCCTGAACTTGCCCAATTACTACTCTTTGGATGCGCACTTGGGCTGGCGACCGGTTACAAAACTGGAATTGTCGGTCGGCGGCCAGAATTTGCTGAATAACTGGCACTTGGAATTCATGCCGGATTTCGTTAATACCTCCCCGACCGTGGTGAAGCGCAGCATTTTTGGAAGTATTACTGTGAAATTTTAGGTTGATTGCCGGGTGAGCTCTGAGATTGCCCGCTACCAGTGGACGGTTAATTTGATGTTGAGACGACTGGGAATTCTGATGGTTGCCCTCAGTGTTTCGCTGAGTTGGGCCACCGAGGCCTTTGCACAGGCCCGGGACTCGTCCGATTCCTCGGAATATCTGATCAAGGCCGGCTTCATTTTCAATTTTGCGAAATTTGTGGAATGGCCGACGAGCGCTTTTGCCCAGCCCGATTCTCCGATTGTGATAGGCATTTTGGGAACTGATCCCTTCGGAACGATAATCGATCAAATCGTCCAAGATAAGAAAATCGGGGCGCGGGGATTTGTCGTCAAACGGCTGAAATGGGGCAGCGACGTCAAGGAGCTCAGGGACTGCAAGATCCTGTTTGTGAGCGGGTCGGAAAAAGCGCACATTGATGAAGTGGTGCAAATTGTGAAAGGCCAGCCAATTCTGACCGTCGGTGAAACGCCTGGTTTTGCCGAGCGCGGCGGCATAATTCGGTTTACCGTGGAAGACAACAGAGTTCGATTCGAGATCAATGTTGAGGCGGCGCATCTAGCGGAACTGACCATCAGTTCAAGATTGCTGACCCTGGCGAGAATCATCCAACAACCCGCCGTAGAGGTGAGGAAGCCAGGATGATTCTTCAGAATCTATCCATCAAGCGGAAACTCACGCTGATAACCATGCTGACGAGTAGCATGGCACTGATCCTGTCCTCGGCTGGCTTTCTTATTTATGACCTGGTCTCCTTTCGCCACCTGCTCACTCAGGATCTGATGACTCAAGCCGAGATTATCGGATACAACAGCGCGGGGGCCATGGAATTTAAAGACGAACCCGCCGCCACCGCTACATTGGCAGCGCTCACCGCCAAAGAAGACATCGTCACTGCTGTCCTATATAGACCTGACGGAAAGATCTTTGCCTACTATTTTCGAGGTAGTGCGACCCTCCCAGCGTACCTTCCTTCCCGTTTGCAGGGCAAAGGCTACCGCTTCGAAGGAGGATACCTGGAGGTCTTCCACGATGTGACCCTGAATGGGGAACACGTCGGAACGCTGTTTTTGCAGTCGGACATGCGCCAGTGGAGCATGAGGGCCAGACGATACGCAGGTATCCTCATTATTTTCGTATTGGTTTCCGGATTGTTCGCATTTTTCGTCTCTTCGAAGCTTCAAGGATTGATTTCAAACCCCATTCTGCACCTAGAAGACACCATGAGAATGGTTTCCGCGAACAAGAACTATGCCGTTCGAGCTGTTAAGTCTTATGGAGACGAAATTGGAAGATTGATCGATGGATTCAACACCATGCTGTCCGAAATCCAGCAGCGGGATACCGCGCTCCAGAGCACTAACGGTGAATTGAAGACCAGGACGCAGGAGTTAGAGGAAGAAATCTTCCATCGGAAACAGACCCAGGAAGAGCTGCTCAATGCGAAGCATGCGGCCGAGGAAGCGAACCGCGCTAAAAGTACATTTCTTGCAAATATGAGCCACGAGTTGCGGACCCCGCTCAACGCCATCATCGGATATAGCGAAATGCTGGAGGAGGAAACCCGGGACTCAGGCAAGATCGAGAATGTTCAGGACCTCCGAAAAATCCAGACGGCCGGAAAACACCTGTTGTCGTTGATCAATGATGTGCTTGACCTTTCGAAGATCGAAGCCGGCAAGATGGTGCTTCACTTAGAGACCTTCGAAGTGTCACAGGTCATCGAGGAGATGGTCACGACCCTTCAGCCCGCCGCGGCAAAGAACGACAACTCAATTCACGTCCATCTGGCCGACAACGTGAACATGATGCGGGCCGATATCACCAAGGTCCGGCAGATCCTGTTCAACCTGCTGAGCAACGCCTGCAAATTTACGGACCACGGTACCGTCTCCGTGAATGTGGAGCAAATCAAGGTCGAGGATCGGGATTGGATTCAATTCCAGGTCCGCGACAACGGGATTGGCATCTCTGCCAAGCAAAAGGAAAACTTGTTTCAAGAATTTGCCCAGGCAGATGCCTCGATTGCCCGCAAGTATGGTGGGACCGGTCTGGGACTGGCCATTACTCACCGCTTCGTTCAGCTGATGAAGGGGCACATCTGGGTAGAGAGCGAGGTTGGCCAGGGCGCCATTTTTACGGTCCGGCTGCCCGCCCAAGTGGTCATCGAGACAGCTGATTCCGCGCAGCCAGAGAGTGCCAGCAAAGCGGTACCGGTCGAGACCAAAACGGGCTTGGAAACGATTCTGGTGATAGACGATGACCCGTCGGTCCGCGATCTGATGTCGCGCTTCCTGACAAGGATGGATTTCCACGTGGTCGCTGCCGCGAATGGAGAAGAGGGCATTCGCCTTGCCAGGCAAGTTCATCCGCTACTGATAACCCTCGACGTGGTCATGCCTGACTGCGATGGGTGGACCGTTCTGAATAGGCTCAAGAGCGATTCTGAGTTGGCGGAGATTCCGGTCATTATGGTCACGGTCGTTGACAATGAGGCCATGGGCTTGGACCTGGGGGCCTCCAATTATCTTATCAAGCCGGTCGATCGGGACCGTCTTGCTGTTCTTGTGGAAAAGCACCGGGTCACTCGGTCTTCCACTATCAAGGATGACAATCCGGTCCCCTTATCTTATGTAGCAGACCGCCAAGCAGACCGCCAAGCAGACGGCAAGACAGCCGGAAGAAGAGTTTCCAAGACTAGGAGAAACTAGAATGCAGAAAATCTTGCTAGTCGAAGACAACGAAATGAATAGGGACATGCTCTCCAGGCGACTTCAGCGCAGGGGCTATTGCGTTGTCACTGCGGAGGACGGCGAGAAGGGACTATTACTGGCGCGTTCGGAAGCACCTGACCTCATTCTGATGGACATAAGTCTTCCAGCGATGGACGGCTGGGAAGTCACGCGTCTGCTGAAGGCAAATCTGTCTACTCGTCATATCCCCATCATCGCCCTGACCGCTCACGCTATGGTCAGTGACCGGAAGAAGGCGATTGAAGCAGGCTGCGATGACTACGACACCAAGCCCGTCGATTTTGGACGTCTGAGCGAAAAAATCGAAAATCTGATACTCGAGAAGAAACTATCATGAACCCTCGGACGAGCCGGTTGCTCATCGTAGATGACAATGAAATGAACAGAGATATGCTCGCCCGTCGGCTGGCGCGCAAAGGCTATGAGATCGCGGTGACAGCGAGCGCGCACGGATTACTCGAGCGCGTCAAACAAGACGGCACCGATCTGGTGCTATTAGATATCGAAATGCCGGAAGTCAGTGGCCTTGACGCGCTGAAAACGCTGCGCGCGGCCTACTCTGCGACCGAGCTGCCGGTAATTATGGTGACCGCCAAGAGCCAGAGCGAGGATATTGTCAGGGCGCTAGACTTGGGGGCCAACGACTATCTGACGAAGCCGATTGACTTTCCTGTGGCCGTGGCGCGCATAGGTACGCAGCTGTCACACAAACAAGCGCAGGAGGCCTTGAAGGAAAGTGAAGAGCGCTATGCCCTAGCGGCTCGCGGCTCCAATGATGGCCTTTGGGACTGGAATCTGTCGGCCAATGTTGTGCATTTCTCCCCTCGCTGGAAGGCCATGTTGGGCTATCAGGAAGGCCAAATTGCAGACCGACCTGAAGAATGGTTTGGCCGCGTCCATGACGCGGATCGAGAACGAGTCAAAGAGGAGATTGCCGCCCATCAAAAAGGCTTGACTCCTCATTTCGAGAGCGAGCACCGCGTACTGCATAAAGATGGAAGCTTTCGGTGGATGCTGAGCCGAGGGGTCGCCGTTTATGACGCTTCCGGAAATGCTTCGCGCATGGCTGGATCACAGACCGACATTACCGAAGGAAAGGTCTCCGACCCACTGACGGGCTTACCCAATCGGCTGCTGTTTATTGACCGGGTAGGCCGGCTCATCAAGCATACCAAGCGCCGCAAAGACCACTTGTTTGCGGTTCTGTTCCTGGACCTTGATGGGTTCAAGATGATCAACGACAGCATGGGCCACCTGATTGGGGATCAACTCCTGCTTGGAGTAGCCAGTCGGTTGGAGAAGTGTTTGCGGTCAACGGATACAGTCGCGCGTCTAGGGGAAACCTTCACGGTCGCGCGCCTCGGAGGAGACGAATTTACAGTCCTGCTCGACGATATTAAAGATCCGAGCGATGCCAAACGCGCCGCGGACCGCATGATGAAGGCTCTGGCGCCGCCATTCATTATAGGTGGGAAAGAGGTCTTCACCTCCGTGAGCATCGGAATTGCGTTAAGCAACTCGGCCTACGAGCAAGCGGAAGAGATCCTGCGAGATGCCGACACGGCCATGTATCGGGCCAAGTCCATGGGCAAGGCCCGTTATGAGGTGTTCGACGCAGATATGCGAGCCAGTGTGATGGCTCGATTGCAGCTGGAGACGGATCTGCGCCGCGCTCTCGAACGGAGAGAATTTCGTAATTTCTATCAACCGATTGTTGCTCTCGATTCCGGAGAAATAGCCGGCTTTGAGGCTCTGTTACGATGGCAGCATCCAACTCGCGGCCTGCTCGGACCAATTGAATTTATCCCTGTTGCTGAAGAAACCGGCCTCATACGCGAGCTGGGCTGGTGGAATTTGCGGGAGGCCTGCCGGCAAATCAGTGAATGGAGAGCAGGTTCAATCGCTCATCATCATCTAACAATTAGCGTCAACCTGTCTGCCAAGCAATTTCTACAACCGAACCTGGTCGAAGACATTAGAAAGTTGCTGGCGGAGCTCGCTCTTCCTCCGGAAGCTTTGAAGCTGGAGATCACGGAAAGCACGGTGATGGCAGACCCTTCGGGAGCCGTGGAGATGCTGCAGCAAATCAAATCCTTGGGTATCTGCCTGGCTATCGATGATTTCGGTACAGGCTACTCCTCCTTGAGTTACCTACACCGTTTCCCCCTCGACACATTGAAGATTGACCGCTCCTTCATAAGCGGCATGGGAGACGGTGGCGAAGGTATGGAGATTGCACGGACCATTTTGCCCATGGCCAATAATCTCCGGTTGGATGTGGTTGCCGAGGGAGTAGAGACAGTCCAACAGGTTGACTTGCTGAAAAAACTGCAATGCAAATATGGCCAGGGATATTACTTTTCCAGACCACTGTCCGCCGAGGGGACCACGGCATTATTGGCAGGAGACCTGACGTGGCAAGAGTGCGAGCAAACCGAGTAGCTCAACAGATGTCAATACGGCGAGAACAGGAACGGAGAACGCCACTCGGAGGCAGGCAAAAGACGTGACCGCGCAAAGAATTTATCGATAGTTCAGCTGCTATGAAACTTGCTTGGCAAAATATCGTTCATGATCGAGCCCGCTTTTCGGTAACCGTGCTCGGCGTGTCTTTTGCGGTGTTCCTGATGGTCTTTCAGGGGAGTCTCTTGGCTGGCTTTTTGCGCGCAGCGTCTAGACTTATAGATGCCAGCGACTCCGACATCTGGATTACTGCGAGAGGAGTGCAGGCCTTTGAGTTTGGAACTCCCATCGAAGGCCGGGTGAGAGAGTTGGCTGCCGGCGTACCAGGTGTGAGTGAAACGAGCCGAGTTTGCATGGCTTTTGCTGTGTACCGCACACCAAACGGACAGCAACAGGTTGTAGCTCTGGTTGGTGCGGATCGCAATGTAGGAAAGCGCTTCCCGGTTCCCGAAGTCCTTGGTTCAGCTGAAGGGATGACGCCTGATGCGGTGCTCTACGACGTAAGCGACCGGGACCTGATTCAGGTGACGGCGCTGCCGGCAGAGGTGGAAGTAAACCGGCACCGTGCCAGTATCGAGCGTCAGATTGAGGGTTATGGAGCATTCCTTGGTGTCCCCTTTCTGTTTACTTCGTACCGAAATGCCAGTCGATACATGGGGTTTGGTCCTGAACAAGCTATGTATGTCCTCTTGCGCGTCGACAAGGGATATTCAACATCGGATGTGCAGCAGAGCCTTAGGCAGCGCCTTCCAGAGGTCGATGTTCTCACGCGGGACGAATTTGCGCACCAATCTCGCAGGTACTGGACGATAAAAACCGGGGCCGGGAGCGCGATTCTAACCGCGGCGGTCTTGGGGTTTCTGATAGGTCTTGTGGTTGTATCCCAAACCATCTATGCGAACACCATGGAGAACATCGAGGAATATGCGACATTAAAAGCTCTTGGAGCATCCCAAGCTTTGGTGGCCCGCATTGTGCTCACGCAGGCCCTGATTTGCGGGGCGGTCGGCAGTATTGTGGGGCTGCTGGCGGTTGTTCCAGCCATTGGCTACGCAAAATCTCTGATTCCTTGGATCTACACTCCATGGTGGTTGCTTCTAGTCATGGTCGCGCCAAGTTTGGCCATGTGTTCTTTGGCGTCGATTGCTTCAGTTCGAAGCGCCCTCACAGTTGAACCGGGGAGGGTGTTCCGTGCCTAATCACTTTTTGGGCGTCGAAGGTGCGAGTGTCTCATTCGGCAAGCGGGAGGCACAAGTCCGTGCACTGCGGGGCGTTTCACAATTCTTCGAGCGTGGCAAGCTTTCGCTGGTTATGGGACCCTCCGGCAGCGGGAAAACGACGTTATTGTCTCTGCTGGGCTGTTTGTTGTCGCCCGATGAAGGGACAGTGTTCGTAGAGGGTGTCCCGGTAAACGGACTGAGTGAAGCGGAGAGGACAGTTGTTCGTCAAAAGAAAATCAGTTTTGTTTTCCAAGCTTTTCGGCTCTTTCACTCGCTTTCCGCGATTGACAATGTTGCACTTGGCTTTGAACTTCGTGATGCAACCCTGTCTGGTCGAATGGAAATGGCAAGGGATCTACTCGTTCGATTCGGTTTGGGAGATAAGCTCAATCAGGAGCCCAACGAACTCAGTCCTGGCGAAAGGCAGCGGGTTGCAATTGCACGGGCCTTGGCCGGAAATCCTCCGATTCTTCTAGCGGATGAGCCGACCGCATCTCTGGACGCCCAGGCCGGAAGGAACATCTGTCAAATCCTTCGAAGTCAAGTTGATGACGATGGAAGAACAGTTGTTGTCGTGACCCACGATCCGCGATGGCAGGAATTCGCCGATCGCACAATCACTCTATGCGACGGCCAAGTAGAACAAGAGAGGAACCTATGACGGCCCGCAGCAGATGGGTCATTGGCGGCTCCGCGATTGTCTTGGCCGTTGTGGCTGTCGCGTTCTTGGGGACTACGCGGAACAGGAATTCGGTGCAAGCTCGTGGAATACCCTCCGATAGCGCTGCCGTGACAGTTGCATTTGCCTCACCCGGAAGGGTCGAGGGAGCCTCGGAAACCACGCAGGTGGGGGCTGCTGCGGATGGCGTCCTAAAGGCCGTCTACGTGAAAGAAGGTCAGCTGGTAAAAAGAGGGACCCTGCTTGCCGAGATCGCCTGTGATGAATTGCAAGCAAGTTTACAAACTGCGATAGCCGAAGCTGATGGCGCACGCCAGACAAGGACCCGGATTCTTCGGGGCGCGCGTGATGAGGAGAAGAAAATAGCGAGTGAAAAGACGGCAGCCGCCCGTGCGACATTCGAAGAGGCCAAGTCGCGACTGGAGATGCAGCGCGCTCTTTATCAAAGAGAGCAGGTCTCCCGGGCCTCTTATGAGCAAGCTGTCCGTGACCTCGGGGTCGCGGATGCTAACCTCCAGGCCGCTGTTCGAACCGAGGAGTTCCTTGCCGCGCCTCCCTTGCAGGAAGACAAGGCGCGAGCTGATGCAGAGGTAGTCGCGGCGGAGGGTCGCGTTCGATCGGTCCAGGAACGTATCGCGAAATGCTCCATCCTTGCTCCGATCGACGGAACCATTTTGAGGGTCTATGCCAGACGCGGCGAGTCCTTTAGCACGGTCACTCCCCGCTCATTGTTCAGTCTCGCGGATGCTTCCTCTCGGCACATTAAGGCGGAGATAGACGAAAGAGATGTGGATAAAGTGTCGATCGGACAGAAGGTAGTTGTCCAGGCGGATGCTCTTGACGGTAAGAGACTCAATGGGTCCGTCGTGAGAATATCTGCGATGATGGGCAGGAAGAGCATCTCCACGGGCGATCCATCTGACAAGAGCGACCGCGATATCCTGGAGGCGGTGATCGGCTTAGAGGACAACACCCGATCATTGCCAATCGGTCTTAGAGTTACAGTACAGTTTTTGACTGCCAGTTCGTTGAAAAAATGAGAAGAGCGGTGGCGAATCGCAAACGAATTGCGCGGAAAACGTGACTGTTGTTCTTGATTCCACCAACGATTGTCCGTGTAGTGCTCGTCGCGCCCAAACGAATCGTACGTGTAAGTGTTTGCGGACGCCCCCCACGGCGTTCGTAAACCCAACAAGGTTAACTAGTTTAGATCCAAGTAGTGAGGCTAGAAACTGGTGAACCGGGGAAGGCTCGAACCTCCAACCCGCGGTCACCGCTCCCCATACCAAGTCATTGATTTGTCTAGCTGGTTCTCGCGTCTTACGTCTTAGTATTTGGTTTTCGGTCGTTGCACCTAGGGACACGTCGGCAGAGACAGAAGTTTGTCCGGTTGCTCTCTATCAGCGACGGTCTTAAGGTAGTTGCCGTGCGCGCTGGTTGCAACCATCACATCAAGCCGAAGCCCTCCGGTTTTCTCGATGTAGAACACATAAGTCCCGTCCTGGATGTATGAAATGGCCTTGTCTTGGGTCATTATCCAACGACTTCCGTCTGGTTTGACTCCGCCCACGGAGTGGATGCGCTCGTGTGCGCTCGTTCGGTCGGTCTTGACAACGCACCGTATGTGAAGATATTGAGCCATGTGCGCTTCCTCACTATTTCAACGCACAGTGACCAGGGAAACGGCCGGGCGCTTTCATTTCGAGTTGGTGTGGGACGGAGACGAACCGCGAAGTCTGGTCATCAATGCTGTCAAACGGGGGCCGTCTTCCTCAGTCAGCGCCGTGAATCTTAATCCCAGTCCGCTACCGGGCTTTACATGCCGGACGACAGCTTCCGCCCTGATTTGTCCTTCCTGAACAAGAAAGTCAAGCTTGACCGTCGCGTCCACGTCCCGCGCTTCTTCTGTTTCGACAAACAAACCTCCCAGACTCAGGTCTCGGACTTGTGAAGTATCCTCACGTCCTTCACAATTCCAGTAAACCCACACTCCGCGGGGCGTCTTGACTCGCGGCCAGTGCCTCCTTGAAGGGATACCTCGTCCCGCCAAGAAGTGCTTACCGGCGCGCACGCCCGTCCTCTCAAGATCAGGTTAGGTTCCCCATGCAGCTTGCACCTGTCCGGATAGCTCCGCTCCAATAGCGAACTCGCCGCAAGCAACTCTTTCTTCAGACCGCACGCGATCCCATAGAAAAAGTAACCAGCATATGGGTCCCTGGTTGCCAGGTCCGTACGGTGATGACGCGGGTACCGTGAAGACTCAGGTTCTCAGTGCCCGTCGTTTCCTTAGGCACAGATTCTTCTGAAAGCGAAACTTCTGCCGCCAATATCTGCGCGATACGCCTTTTGGATCGGCCGCTTGGAATGGGCACATCCCCCCGAGACTCCCGAAGGAGCCGGATGACTTCAAGAACAGTCACTCTATACCTGTAGGACTGACAACACCGAAAATCAATCGGGTGTCGACACTAAATTGCAGTGGTTGAACACCTCAGATGTGTGGGTATGGCTCACAACCTCCCCATGCATGGAATTGCCACAACTGGCCCCAGTCACGCAGCATTGTGACTGGGTCGTTGCGTTCGAACTCAATAAGGCAACAGCCCCGAAAATAATTGCCTTGATATCACAGACATGTCCATACCTAATGCAAGCTTGAATCGACTCAAGGAATGGTCAGCATTCAAAGTCGCCGAATCTCCTCGAACAGTTCCACCTTGCGTCTCTTGCCCGTCGGCCCCCCCCGTTGATACCGCCGACAGGTTAAGGCCGATCCTTAGATCTACAGGGCGGGCCAAATCAAAAGCCCAAAGTGGGCCGACTCAGAGTAGCCAATTCACCCCTCTAGGGTATCTACCCCGCTCGATTTCAGTGATTTACCTGCTAACTGGACGCTAAAGATTATTCCCTTTGGATTTGAAATGGCTGTCCTAAGGCTGAAAGGAAACAACATGAAGAGGCAAAAGGCTTT
>Ga0209577_10000820_pt1 | contig 31138 bp, 30 predicted proteins | sample GraSoiAngelo_109_FD_185874 | JGI IMG/M metagenome (GOLD analysis project Ga0209577, IMG submission 185874) | Grasslands soil microbial communities from the Angelo Coastal Reserve, California, USA - 14_0903_12_20cm (SPAdes) (version 2) | ecosystem: Environmental > Terrestrial > Soil > Grasslands...
TCTTGATGGCGTACAGAACTCCGTCGGCCTCCCGCATCGGGAAGCTGCCGACGTCGACGAGGATCACGCTCCCGAGGCGACCGACCGGGAGCCCACGCTCGAAGACGGGCGGCACAGTGCCGTCGCTGCGAGCGAGACCAAGCGCAACGTTCATATCTGGGCCGGTCCTCGGCTGGTCGACCTCGGTCGTGTACCCGCCCCTCGCGAGGGCATCGCCGAGGAGCCCCGGCGTTGCGCCGGCGATCTTGATCGGCTTGCCTCCTTCCGCGCCCGCTTGCGCGCCGGCGCCGAACGTCACCGCCGCGTTCTCGCGCATCACGGTCGGATCCGTCGACTCGTGCGCCGTCCTGGTCGACAGGATGCCCACGGCTGCCTCGTCGAGCAGCCGGTGGAAGTTCGGAAGGGACGGCGAGGACCAGTCGCTTATGGTCGATCCGTCGAGCCACAAGATGAAGACCCGGCGCGAGGGCGCTGCGCCGGCCGGACTCGCCGCGGAGAGCAAGGCGGCCGTCGCGAGCACGAGAGCGGCGCACGCTCGGATCCGGGACACGCGCGCAGTCTAGCCAGCGGGCGCCTCTGGTTCGGGACGGGGCATAGACTCATCGCGATGCCGCTCCTCGATTCCTTCGGCCGCGTCGCCGACGACCTCCGCGTCTCGGTGACCGACCGCTGCAACCTCCGCTGCACGTACTGCATGCCGCCCGAAGGCATGCCGTGGCTGCCACGTTCGGAGATCCTGACCTACGAGGAGATCGACCGGCTCGTCGGCGTCTTCATGGGTCTCGGCGTCCACACGATCCGGCTCACCGGAGGCGAGCCGCTGGCGCGCCGCGAGCTCCACGTCCTCGTCGAGATGCTCGCCGCGCGCGGGGTTCCCGACCTCTCCCTAACGACGAACGGCGTCTTGCTTGCCGAGCACGCCGGTGCGCTGGCGCGCGCGGGCTTGAAGCGCGTGAACGTCAGCGTCGACTCGCTGTTGCAGCACCGCTTCGCGGAGATGACGCGGCGCGACGCCCTCGAACGTGTGATGGACGGGTTGCGCGCGGCCGAGACCGCCGGCCTGCAACCGGTCAAGCTCAACTGCGTCGTCGTGCGCGGCACGAACGACGACGAGGTCGTCGACTTCGCGCGCTTCTCGCGCGAAACGGGCTACGAGGTTCGCTTCATCGAGTTCATGCCGCTCGACGCCGACGAAGCCTGGACGCGCGCGGCCGTCGTCCCCTCGCGCGAAGTGCTCGCGCGCATCGACGCCGTCTACCCGCTCGAGCCGGTGCAGCACGGGCCCGAGCCGGCCACGATGTGGCGCTTCCGCGACGGCGCGCGCGGTGCGATCGGGGTGATCGCCAGTGTCACCGAGCCGTTCTGCACATCCTGCAACCGGATCCGCGTGACCTCGGACGGCCAGTTCCGGACGTGCCTGTTCGCGCTCGAGGAAACGGACCTGCGCGCGCTGCTTCGCGACGGAGCCACCGATGAAGAGATCGCGGACGCGGTGCGCGCGGCGGTCGCCGGCAAGTGGGCCGGCCACAAGATCAACGATGAGGACTTCGCGCGCCCGAAGCGCTCGATGTCTCTGATCGGCGGCTAGGCCGTGAGCGAATCTCGGCCCATCGACGTCGGGTTCCGCAAGCCCCCCGAGACGCCGCGGCCCGGTCCGACCGTGCGTACCGAGATCGTCTCCGTCACACCCGACGGCGACGCGCGCACACGCACCGACGAGGTGGCAACCGAAGAACCGCTCGAGATCCGCGTCCGCCATCGCGGCCACGAACATCAAGTCGCCGTCACCATGCGCACGCCCGGCAACGACTTCGAGCTCGCAACAGGCTTCCTCTACTCCGAAGGCCTCATCCGCGCGCGCACCCACGTCACGAAGGTTTCTTATTGCGCGAGCGGCCCGCCGGAGCAGCTCTACAACCAGGTAACGGTCGAACTTACGGATGGCGCGCCGTTCGACCCGCTAGAGATGCAGCGGAACTTCTACACGACCTCATCATGCGGCGTCTGCGGCAAAGCGTCACTCGATGCAGTGCGGGTTCAATCGGATCCCATCCAAGACGGCCCGGAGGTCGACCACGAGATCTTCAACACGCTGCCGAAGAAGCTGCGCGCGGGCCAGCGCATCTTCGAGCGCACCGGCGGATTGCACGCGGCCGGGCTGTTCGACACGAACGGCGAACTCCTGCTGCTACGTGAAGACGTCGGGCGTCACAACGCGGTCGACAAGCTGATCGGGAAGCTCGTCATGGACGGCGTCGTCCCGGCGAAGGACCGCATCCTTCAGGTGAGCGGGCGCACGTCCTTCGAGATCATGCAGAAAGCCGCGACCGCAGGCATCCCCATAGTGAGCGCCGTGTCGGCGCCTTCATCGCTCGCGGTCGCGCTGGCCGACGAGCTGAACATGACGCTCATCGGATTCGTGCGCGGAGATTCGTTCAACGTCTACGCGGGGCCGCGCAGGATCCGCTTCGCGCGCAACAGCGCTCCAGGCGTGTCGAGGTCGGCGAGCGACCACGACGGCGCGATGTGATCCCACTCGTCGTCGATCAACCGGTTCACGTTGAGCAAGCGGAGCAGGTCCCGCATCGCGTCGGCTTCGTCGGCGACCAGCCAGCGCGCGATCGCGATCGCCGACGGCGCGTAGCACGCGGCGAGCGGCTGCTCGCGCCCCCGGACGTACGGGATCGCCGCGTCGAACCCGTCTACCGAGCCGGCGATGTGCGAGAGTAAGGCCGGCTCGACGAACGGCATGTCGCACGCGCACAGCAGGATAGGCCCGTCGTGGCCGCGCGCGCGCAGCTCGTCGGCCCCTTCGACGAACGCCACGAGCGGGCCCTCGCGAGGGTCGTCGACCGTGGGGAGCCCGGTGCCGGCCTCGATGCCGACCGCAAGGACTGGGTACGCTATCTGCGAGAGCGCGCGCGCCACGCGCACGGCGAGGCCAACGCCGCCGAAGTCGATCGTCGCTTTGTCGCGACGCATGCGGCGCGACGCGCCTCCCGTTAGAAGGAGGCCTGCAGGGTGACGTGGCTGGATCAGATCACGACCTCTCTCGCCGACGAGACCGGCGTCGACGTGAGCGCGCTCGAGCTCTCGCCCGACACGGTGCGCGCGCTGCTCGACGTCGCGCGCGTCGCATCGCATTCGAGCGGCGAGCGCATCTACGCTCCGCTTCTATGCTACGTGCTCGGGATGCTGTCGAGCCGCGGTGTTCCGCTCGAACAGGCCATCGCCGTCGTGCAACAGAAGGCGGGCAGTGAGTAAGCGGAACGTGACGAAGGAAGAGCTCGAGCGGCCGCTCGTCCCGTACCGTGACGCCCTCGACCAGATCGTCTCGGCGTTCTCCGCGTTGCCGCCCGAAGCCGTTCCATTGGAGCGCGCGCTGGGACTCGTTTTGGCCGAGCCGATCGTCGCCGCGTTCGACGTCCCGGGGTTCGACAACTCGGCGATGGACGGCTACGCGGTGCGCGCGGCGGACGTGAAGCCCGGGGCCGTCCTCCGGTTGATCGACGACCTCCCCGCAGGCAGCGACCCGCACGTCGAGATCGGCGCCGGCACCGCGGCGACGATCATGACCGGCGCACCGGTGCCGCCCGGCGCGGATGCCGTCGTGCCGTGGGAGGACACCGAACGACGCGAGACTGAGGTCGTCGTGCTCGGCGAGACGTCGAAGGGCAAGCATATTCGCCCGGCGGGCGAAGACGTTCGCGCCGGAGACGAGGTCGTTCCCGCGGGCACGGAGCTGAGAGCCATTCATGTCGGTGTGATCGCTTCCCTTGGGTTGACCGAGGTGCGTGCGCACCGGCGCCCGCGCGTCGCGATCCTGTCGACCGGCGACGAGCTGACCGCGCCCGGCGATGCACTTGAGCCCGGCCACGTGTACGACGCGAACCGCGCGCTGCTCACCGCGATGTGCGCGCGCGCCGGCGCCGAGATCGACGCGACCGCGCTGATCGGCGATGAGCCCGAAGTGATCGCGGCGTGGCTGCGCCAGGTCGCTCGTCACGCCGACCTCATCGTGACCACCGGCGGCGCGAGCGTCGGCGAGCACGACTGGATCCGGGCGATCCTCGAAGCCGAAGGTGACCTCTCGCTGTGGCGCATCGCGATCAAGCCGGGGAAGCCGGTCGCGTTCGGCCGCTTCGAGGGCACACCGGTGCTCGGGCTGCCGGGGAACCCGGGGTCGGCCTTCGTCGGGATGCACGTGTTCGTCGCGCGCGCGATCCGAGCGATGGCTGCTCGGCCGGTCGATCCGCCGTCGGTGCGCGCGCGCCTGGCTGCGGCGGTGAAGGGTTCGCCGTCGAGGACGCTGTTCTGCCGCGTTCGACTGGAGGGCGAGACCGCAGTGCCGTTGCCCGCGCAATCCAGCGTCGTGCTCTCCAACCTGATCCCGGCCGACGGGTTCGCGATCGTCCCGCCGGGCGGCCTGCCGGAAGGTGCCGACGTGACGGTGGAGATGATCTGATGCCGCGCTTGCTGTTCTTCGCCGCGATCAGAGAGACGGCCGGCGCGCGCGCCCTCGACGTCGACGCGTCGACGGTCGGCGAAGCGCTGAAGATCGCGACCGAGCGATACGGCGACCGCTTCGCGCGCGTGCTCGAGATCTGCACCATCCTGCACAGCGACAACGTCGTGAAGCCCGATGCGTGGTGGTCCCACCACGTCGACGCAGCCGACGAGGTCGCCGTCCTCCCGCCGGTCTCCGGCGGCGAGGACTTCCACATGGTCGACGTCGGCGACAAGGAAGAAACCAAGCGCGAAGCGACCGCCGCGTGCAGGTTGGTCTGCGAGCCGGCGACGCGTGACCGGCTGCTCACCGGCGCGGTCGCCAAGGGCGACGCGGTCGGTCCCGCGAAGGTGGCAGGGATGCTCGCCGCGAAACGCGTCCCCGAGCTGATCCCGCTGTGCCACCCGGTGCGAACGACCTTCGTCGAAGTGACCACCGCGCCCGTCGGAGACGACGCGATCGAGGTGCGCGCGACCGTCCGCGGCCTGGACCGCACCGGCTTCGAGATGGAAGCGCTCACCGCGTGCGCGATCGCCGCGCTGAGCCTGTACGACATGGCGAAGGCAGAAGACCCACGGATGCGCGTCGAAGGACTGCGGATCGTCGCGAAATCCGGCGGGAAGTCCGGCTCGGTGACGTTCGAGTGAAGGTCGCCGTGCTCACGATCAGCGACCGCAGCGCGCGCGGCGAGCGTTCCGATGAAGGCGGCCCGTTGGTCGAGCAGCTTGTGGTCGCCGCCGGCGGCGAGGTCGTCGCGCGCGCCCTCGTTCCCGACGAGCGCACCGAGATCGAAGCTGCGCTGAAGGACTGGGCGGATGGCGGCGCGATCGATCTGATCCTCACCACGGGCGGCACCGGCCTCGGCGCGCGCGACGTGACGCCGGAGGCGACACGGACCGTGATCGACAAGGAAGCGCCGGGCATCGCTGAAGCGATGCGCGCAGCAGGGATGGCGAGCACCCCCATGGCGGCGCTGTCGCGTCAGGTAGCCGGCGCGCGCGGAACGACGCTGATCGTGAACCTCCCCGGTTCGCCGAAGGCGGTACAGGAATGCCTCGACGCGGTGATCGGGATCCTGCCGCACGCGGTGGAGATGCTGCAGGCATGAACGACCCGGTGATCGTGACGGGGCTGGGCGACGGGCCGCTCGACGTCGTTTCGCTCATCAAGCAGATCTGGCGGACCGACTGCGGCGCGGTCGTGACCTTCGAAGGAACCACACGGTCGCCGAGTGAGGGACGCGCGGTCGAGCGGCTCGAGTACGAAGCGTACGAAGAGCGCGCGTCGAAGCAGCTGCGCGCGCTCGCCGAAGAAGCCGTCGAGCGGTTCGGTCTCGGCGGGGTCGTGGCGGTCCATCGCACCGGCGTCGTGCCCGTCGGCGAACCGAGCGTGGTCGTCGCGTGCGCCGCTGCACACCGTGGCGAAGCGTTCGAGGGCGCGCGCTGGCTCATCGACCGGATCAAGGCCGATGCGGCGATATGGAAGAAAGAGATCTTCGCCGGCGGCGAGCGCTGGGTCGGCGTCGACGGCTAACGAAGGCGGAGCTTGAAGCGCGCCCGGCGAGACGGTTTCCAGATCATCGCGGGCGGGTCGATGCGAGGCGGTGAGCTCACGGGCGTCTCCTTGGGAGGCACGGCAGCCACTTCCGCGGCCGCCACTTCCACGGGCGGTTGCGGCGGCTTGGGTGGGGTCGGATCTTCGAACGCTCCGCTCAGCTCGTTCAGGAGTGATTCCGCGCCGTCGATGAACGCGTCCTGAACGGCCGTCGCCTCTCGCCCCTGGTCGATCGTGAAGTCGTCGTCCATGGGCCCTCCGTCTGGGTTCGCACTTGGTCATCGGCATCCACGCGACGCAAGCGCATGGCCGACCAGGACTAGATGGATGTCACCCCAGGGTGCTCGACGGTGAGGGGTTCTAGCGTTCCAGCGGCAGGATGACGGCCGAGGGGTGCGCGGGATCGTGCAGGATCGTCAACATGTTGCCGATGATCGACATCTGCTCGGGGATCGACGGCGCGAGGTGTGGCGTGTCCGTTTGCTGGATCGCTAATCGCAAGGTGTGCCCGGCCGCGATGAGGGCGGTCGTCGGGTTGATCTCGACCCACAGCTCCATCACCTTGCCGGCCGGCGTCGGCAACACCGACGCTTTCGTGAACGGGTGGTAGGGCTGGACGATCCAACTGCCGGTTTTGACCGTCTTCGACATCGTGAGCGCGCGCATCGAGAGGAGGTTCCACCCGGCCGTGATCTGCGTCGAGGTCCCGTCGGGCGCGACGTCTTCCAGCCGAACGGTGAGCGGAGCATCGCGGCCGTTCGTCGTGAGGAAGAGGTGCAAGCTCGCAGGGCCTGCGAGGCGTGTCGCCGACGTCACCGGCATGTCGTAGTGGACTCCCATGAGGTCGTTGAGGCGCTGATCGTTCTCACATCCCTGCATGGTGCCCGCCGCCGTCCATTGCGCGAGCGACCGTGAGCACAAGCCCGCAGTCGGAACCCACGGAACCACGTCCGATCCGCTCGCCCCGCGCGCGCCGGCGATCAGCGAGCCACCGGAAAGACCGTTTCCGGTGAGGTAGCGCGGCGCGAACGAGGTGTCCTTCGGCGGCCAGGACGTGAAGCGCGTGTAGTGGTCCGAGCCGAGCCGGAACACCGTCACCGGCGCGATGTCTTTGTTGAGCGTCGGGTCGGGAACGCCGCGCACGTAGTGATCCATCCAGCGCAGCTCGAGCTCGTCGATCGACGGCACTCCGTCGGCGGGCAAGCCCGGATCGAGGCTGGCCGACGTGTGGTACCACGGTCCCATCAGCAACCGAGTCGGCACTCCGTTGCGCGCAAGATGCTGATACAGCAACGGCTCGCCGCGCTGGAACAGGTCGTACCAGCCGCCGACGATGAACATCGGAACGCGAACCTTGTCGATCACTTCGATCGGTGAGCGCGTGCGATAGAAGGGTCCGTCGAAGATCGGGTCGCCGCCGACCATTCCTTGCGCGACGAGGTTCGCCTGGAACGCCGTCACGTTCTGCGCATGCGAGGCCATCACGCCGGCGGCTTCGGACGGGTTGGTCGGCGTATACGTCGGCGGTAGCTCTCCCGCTGCAGTGACAAGGCCGAGCCACGATGGGATGAACGACACGTCGAACTGCCCACCGGTTACGGCGACGTCCCGGTACGAGTCGCTCATCGGCACGATGGGGAACGCCGCGCGCAACCCCACCGGATGCTGCGCGGCGGTGAGGATCTGGTTGATCGCGCCGTACGACGTACCGTGCAACCCGACGCGACCGTTCGACCATGAGCGCTTCAGCGACGCCGCCCACTCCACCAACTCGTAGCCGTCGCGCTGCTCGCGCGCGCCGAACGACGTCCACGCCCCTTCTGAGCTTCCCGTCCCGCGCACGTCGGCGATCACCTGGACGTACCCGCGCTGCACGAGGTAGTCGTCTTCGAAGTTCAACCCAGTCGCGAGCTTGTTGTACGGAGTCTGCGTGAGAAGAACCGGGAACCGGCCGGGAACCGCGACGCCGCTCGCGTCCGCGGGGTGGATGACGTTGGCGAACAGCGTCACACCGTCGCTCATCTTGATCGGGACATCGCGCTCGACTGCAACCTTCGGATATTGCGCCGGACGTGCAGTCCACACGGCCGCTCGCCCGGTCGCCGGGAGCGCCGCAACGACCAGAGCAACGAGGAGGACGGGGACTTTTCGAGCCACGGCCTGCTTCCTTCGACGTCGCGTCCCGGGAACCCTCCCGGCGCTCCCGCGCGTTACCATTCGGGGCATGGCGACCGATCCGGCGGCGGTGTGGAAGCTGGTTCAGCGCGCCGACGAGCTCGTGAAATACGCGCAGAACCGCGACCCACACACCGCGTACGCGCAAGCGCGCGCAGTGCTGGACGAAGCCGAGGCCCTCGCGGGGCAGCTTGATCAGAAAGCCGCCGACGGCTTGCGCGCGCAGATCGAGACACGCCGCTCGGACATCGCGCGGTTCGAGGCTGCCGTCTGATGTTCCGCAAGAAGGATCCCGCCATGGCCGCGCGCATCCCGCCCGGCCAGCACCTGACGCGTGGGTGGCCGGTGCTATCGGCCAGCCCGATCCCGCCCTTCGACCCTGCCACGTGGCGGTTCCGATGCTCCGGGCTGTGCAACGGCGCCGAGTGGACGTGGGACGAGTTCCGCGCGCTCCCCCAAACGTCGATCACGAGCGACATCCACTGCGTGACTGCGTGGTCCAAGCTCGACAACGCGTGGGACGGGGTGCTCTTCAGCGAGGTGGCGAAGCGCGCGGGCATCAAACCAGAGGCGACGCACGCGTTGGTCAAAGCTCCGTACGACTACGACGCGAACCTGCCGATCGATGCGCTCATGGACGACGACGTGCTGTTCGCATGGAACCACGACGGCGAGCCGCTCGAGCAGAAGCACGGCGGGCCGCTGCGGCTGGTCGTTCCGAAGCGCTACTTCTGGAAGAGCACGAAGTGGGCCAACGAGATCGAGTTCCTGGATCACGACCAACGCGGTTTCTGGGAGGTGCGCGGCTACCACAACGACGCGTTCCCATGGGAAGAGCAGCGCTACTCCTGGCAGGAGTGACCGGAGGGGCCCCTCCACGCCTCGAACCTATATCCTCACAACCATGCCGATAAAGATCGTGCTCGCGGAAGACAACTATCTGGTTCGCGAAGGTGTGGCGCGGTTGCTCGAAACCGAGCCGGCGCTCAACCTGGTCGCGGCCGTAGAAGACTTACCCGGCTTGATGAAGGCAGTCGAAGAGCACGCGCCGCAGGTCGTCGTCACCGACATCCGCATGCCGCCGACGTCCACCGACGAAGGCATCCAAGCGTCCGAGCAGCTTCGCGAGTCGCATCCCGAGGTCGGCGTCGTGGTGTTGAGCCAGTACGCCGAGCCCGAGTACGCGTTGATGCTGCTCGAGAAGGGGGCGGCCGGGCGCGCGTACTTGTTGAAGGAGCGGGTGTCCGAGATCGAGCAGATCCGGGACGCGATCGAGGAGGTCTCGCGCGGCGGCTCGGTGATCGACCCCAAGGTCGTGGAGGTCTTGGTGGCCGCCAAGTCGCGCGCGAAAGAGTCCCCACTGGAACGGCTGACCCCACGCGAGCGCGAGATCCTCTCGGAGATGGCCCAGGGGAAGAACAACGCCGCGATCGCGGCCACGCTGGTCCTGACCGAGCGCGCGGTCGAGAAGCACATCAACTCGATCTTCTCGAAGCTGGCCTTGTCCGAGGAGAAGGACGTCCACCGCCGGGTCAAGGCGGTCCTGATGTTCCTGGGCCAGATCTAGCCGCACATCCGTTCGAGCAGCCCTCGCCCGGGGGGGCTACCCCCCCTTCCAGATTTCATGCCCGCAGGGCTGTGACAATCCTTCCAGGGCGCGAGGATGAAGTTCCCAAAAGGACGCAACTTTTATGGCAGGCGAGGGAACCGTGCGGGTCCTCATAGTCGACGACCAGGCGCCGTTTAGGAACGCGGCGCGGACGGTCGTCGGGTTGACGCCTGGGTTCGAAGTGGTCGGCGAGGCGTCTTCCGGCGAAGAGGCCGTCGACCTGGCGGGGCAGCTCAACCCGGACCTGGTGCTGATGGACATCAACCTCCCCGGGATCAACGGGGTCGAAGCCGTGCGCCGGATCCTGGCCGCGCGCGCGGAGACCGTGGCCTTCCTCTTGTCGACCTACGCGGTCGGGGACCTCCCGCTGGACGCGCGCTCATGCGGCGCCGTTGCGTACGTGAATAAGGAAGACTTCGGGCCGAGCATCCTTCGCGAGCTGTGGGACGCCGGCGGCGACCCGACCTGGCAACAGCAGAACTGAACGACGCGCCGACTCGTCGCGCGGCTACTCGGCCCGAAGAACCGTCGCCGGAAGGAGGTTCGCCGCCTGCCGCGCCGGTATGGCTGCGATCATCAGCGCGACCACGTACGCGCCCGCTGCCACCAACGCGACCTGAAGGAAAGGGGTCTGCGGTGACGCGGCGATACCCAGGCCGCCGGAGAACAAGATCGCCAGCCACCGGGCCGCAAGGATTCCGAGAGGTATCCCGACGACGAGTGCGAGAACGATGAGCGTCGTCGCTTGCCACGCGATCGTGGCGGCAACCTCAGCACGAGACATTCCGAGCGTCTTGAAGATCGCAAGATCGCGCGCGCGACGACGAACGGCGCTGATCATCACATGTGTGAGAGCCGCGAGAGCGAGCAAACCGAGGATCCCGGCGAGGATCAGCGGGAGGCTCTGCACCCTACCGAAGTTAAGGATGTCGCTCGGTTGCTGGAACGCCGCCGGGCTCACGTCGCCGCCGATCATCTTCGTCAGCTGCTGGATGGTTTCACCGCGCGCCACGCCCGGACGCAGGCGGATGAATGCACCCGCCGGCGGAATAGCCCGGGGTGCGATGTCGACGGCGGCGGCGTACGTGATCAAGGCTCCTTCTCCAAGCCGAAGCTGCCCGCTCGTGACATCCCCTTGAGCAAGGTTGCTCGCAACCGGCTCAAGTACCGCACGCCCGACGATGCGCGCGCGCGCAGGACTGTTTCCTCCGACGCCGACCTGAACGATTTGGCCGATCGCCAGATGAAGCTCCCGCAAGGTGCGGGTCCCGAGTGCGATCTCTCCCGCGGAAACCGGCGCTCTCCCCTCCAGGATCGATGAGCCGACGGCGCCTTTCACCGGAGGGTCGATGAGGTCGGCGTCAACACGCGAACCGTTGATGTTGAGAGCGATCCCCGTCACCCCGAACGCAAGCCCGTCAACGCGAGGATCCGCACTCAACCGGCGCGAGGCGCTGCGCGCATCCGTTCGTTGCCCGGCAAGGTCTGCGTCCCACGTCGATCCGTATAGACGCGGTGCGTGGAGGAGGTGCGTAAGGGTCGCCCCGAACGCAAGGGAAGTAACGATCGCAAGGACCCCGATGGACAGGACCGTGAGGGCGGTCCGCACGGGAACAGCTCTCCGCCCTTGACCTCGCTCGAGCGCGAGCCGCGTCCCGAGCATCGTCGTCCACGGAAGGCCCAATCTGCCAACGATCCCCGCCACCCACGTAGGACGGACTGAGGTCTCCCTGCGCACTCCGCGAATCCTGCTTACCGTCATGCGCCAGATCGGCCCTGCGCAAACGAAGAGAAGCGAACCCATGACGAGGAGGACGCCGATGCCTATGGCGGTTAGATCTGGGGCGAATCCCGGATGAGGCTCGGCCAGGCGCGCCAAGCCAAGAGGGAACACCCCGGAAACGGCTACTGCGATCCCGGCCGCGAGCGCCGTGCCGAACAACGCCACCATCGCGATCTCCAGCATCCCGATGGTCCACAGTTGCCACGACGTCATCCCGAGCGCGTGCAAACGCGGATAATCCTCACTGGAGAGGAAGGCCTGGCGAACGAACATCTGTCCTATCAGCAAGACGCCTGCGATGGAGATGGCCGACGTGAGGATCCACAGCGCGAGGGCTTGGACGTGGATCGCGCGGGTTGCGTCTGGATCCGCTGCATGATTCTCGATCACCTGTAACCGCTTGCCGCCCGCGAGGCTTTGCAGCCTCGATTCAAAGTCCCTCACCCCCGCCTGTCCTCGCTGCAACGAGATAACGAGGGCGAAGGGCGGCGGAGGGACGGGCAAGAGTCGGAATAACGCCGGGGTCAAGTGGAAGTCTGCTCCGGTTACGCTCGAAGTTGGAAGCTCGGTCGACACGATCTCAAGCCCAACGATGTGAAGCATCGCGGGAGTCTTGACGCCGAGTTGCTTGTACGCGGCCGCGAGCGGAGGGATGGGCACGAATGGGATCCGCTCTCCAACGTGAACATGCAGTCGTTGCGCCGCCACATAGGCGACGACAACCTCGTCTGTCTTCGTTGGATCCGGGAGTCGGCCCGAGAGCATCTTGTACTGGTAGATCTTGTCGAGCCGGGGATCTTCGTGGGCCGCACCGAACGCGAGCTGTCCGTTGACGATCATGAGGACGGGTCGTGTCTCTTCGACCAGCTTCACCCCGGGAAGTTTCCGAACGACGTCGGCCGGGAACAGTGCGTTGGTGCCGCTCGGATCGGGGATGTTCGGCACGATCAGATCGGGCGAGGCGATATCCCTCAAGAACCGGGGAAACGCGCTATCAGTGCGCCGCGCGCCCGCCCCGGAAGCTATCGCGGTTCCCCCGAATATGCCGACAAGCATGACCAAGCCGGCCACGGTCCAGCGATATCTCCGAAGCTCCGACCAGAGCCCGGCCCATATCCCCCCCATGTGTTGACGTTAGCGCGCCGTTGATCGATCAGGAATGGGGCCATCCCCTCCTTTTTTGGGAGGGAGAGCCATACCTGGGACACAGGGGGTGGCACTCACGGCGAAGCGTGGTCACGTGGATTTGGCTCGGATGGCTACGGAGCACTAGTGTCTGGACACATGTCCAGGACGGACCAGATGACCGAAGCACCACGACGAACATTGTCGGCTCGGCAAGCGGATCTGGTCGAGCGGCTGGCCGGCGCGGCCGTTCACGAGCTGCGCGCGAGGGGCTACGAAGGCTTCACCGTTCGGAACGTTGCCGCGCGCGCGCGTGTCGCGCCGGCGACCGCGTACACGTACTTCGCATCGAAGGACCACCTGATCACCGAAGTTTTCTGGCGGCGCTTGCGCGCGCTGCCCGAGCCCACGTTCGACCGGCGGCGCAGCATCGCCGGGCGAGTCGTGGAGGCGCTTCGAGACGTGGTCCTGCTCGTCTCCGAGGAACCCGAGATCGCGGCCGCGTGCACGACGGCGATGCTGGCGCCTGATCCCGATGTGAAGCGCTTGCGCGACCGGGTCGGCGCCCATATCCGTCATCGCATCCGCTCCGCGCTTGGCGAGCGGGCCGACCCCGCCGTCCTGCGCGCGCTCGAGCTCGCCGTCAGCGGCGCGATGCTACAAGCAGGGATGCAGCACCTTCGGTACGCCGAGCTGCCGAGGCTGCTCGAAGAAGTGTCCGAACTCATCGTCGGGAGCCGCCGATGACGGTGACCGAGCAGCTCGTCTACAGCCCCTACGACTACGCGATCCACGAAGACCCGTACCCGACCTACGCGCGCTTGCGCGCGGAAGCGCCGCTGTATCGGAATGAGGAGCTCGGCTTCTGGGCGCTGTCGCGGCACGCCGATGTGCTCGCCGCGTACAAGGACACCGAGCGGTTCTCGAGTGCGCTCGGCGTGTCGCTAGAGCCGACCGCGACCGGGCCGCACGCGTCGAAGACGATGTCGTTCCTCGCGATGGACCCGCCGAAGCACGGGCGCATGCGGGGCATCGTGTCGCGCGCGTTCACGCCTCGGCGGGTCAACGACCTCGAGCCGCACATCCTGGAATTGACGCGCGCGCACCTCGAGCCCGCCCTGGAGCGCGGCTCGTTCGACTTCGTCGCAGACTTCGCCGGCAAGCTGCCGATGGACGTGATGTCGGAGATGCTGGGCGTTCCTCCGGCCGACCGTGCCGAGGTCCGCCGCCTCGCCGACCTTCTGGTGCATCGCGAGGAAGGCGTCTTCGACGTTCCGCGATCCGGGATGGAAGCCGCGCTCGTGCTCGCGAAATACTTCGGCGAGATGACCGCGGAGCGGCGCGCGCAGCCGCGAGACGACCTGACGTCGGCGTTGCTCGAGGCGGAGGTGGAGGGTGAGCGGCTCACCGACGGCGACGTGATGGCCGCGTTGTTCCTGATGATCGTCGCGGGGAACGAGACGACCGCGAAGCTGCTGGCGAACGCGTTGTTCTGGGCGGCGCAGAACCCATCGGAGCGAGCCAGGGCGTTCTCGGATCCCGGATGGATCGAACCGTGGATCGAGGAGACGCTCCGCTACGACGGCTCATCGCAGGCGACCGCGCGCACCTTGACGACCGATGTCGAGATCCATGATCGCGTGCTGCATGCGGGCGACCGAGTTCTCTTGCTCATCGGATCCGCCAATCGAGATGAGTCTGTGTTCGCTGAGGCAGACCGGTACAACCTCGCGAGGGACACGAGCGAGATGGTGAGCTTCGGCGCCGCGCGGCATTTCTGCCTGGGCGCGCCGCTCGCACGCCTGGAAGCGCGCGTCGCTCTGAACGAGATCGTCCGGCGCGTCCGGTCGTACGAGGTCGACGGCGAGCGCGCGCGCCGCGTCCACTCGGTCAACGTTCGCGGCTTCGCCAGCCTGCCGGTGAGCGTGGAGCTCCGCTGATGCCGCGCTTCGAGCCCCACCCCGAGCGCCGCCCCGCCGTCGTCACCGGCGCGTCCTCGGGCATCGGCGAAGCGACGGCGCGCGCGCTCGCGTCCGCGGGGTTCCCGGTCGTGCTCGGCGCGCGCCGGATCGAGCGTCTTCGGTCGATCGCCGATGAGATCCGCGCTCGTGGCGGCGAGGCGCATGGGGTGCCGCTCGACGTCACCGATCCGGGATCGGTGAAAGACTTCATCTCCGCCGCGATCGAAGCCGCCGGCCCTATCGAAATCGTCGTCTGCAACGCCGGCGAGCCTGCGCTGAGCACGGGCGCCGAGATCCACCCCGACGACTTCGCGAGTCAGATCGACGTCAACCTGTCGGGCGCGCAGCGCGTGGTGAACGGCCTCACCCCTCCGATGATCGAGCGGAAACGCGGCGACCTCCTCTTCATCTCCACCGATGCCGTTCCAACGCCCTACCCCGGGATGGCTGCATACGTAGCCGCGAAGTGGGGCCTCGAGGGGCTCGCGCGCGTCATGCAGCGCGAGCTCGAGGGGACGGGCGTGCGCGCCTCGATCGTCCGGCCCGGGCCGACGCTGACCGAGATGGGTTGGAAGTGGGACCAAAACCAGGCTGGCGAGCTCGTGACCGGCTTCAGGAAGTGGGGCTTGCTGCATCACGCAGGGCTGCTCCGCCCCGAACAGGTCGCGCGCGTCGTCGTCGACGTGGTGTTGATGCCCCGCGGCTCGCACGTCACCCTCGTCGAGGTTCAGCCGGAAGCGCCGACCGAAGGAGAACGATGACCATCACGACCGAGCTCGAGCAGCCACCGCAGGTTTCCGGCGCGGACCCGGCAAGCGGCCACCTCGAGGAGTTTCGCCACGATCCGATCTCGTTGATGCAGCGGGTGCGCGAAGAGTGCGGCGACGTCGGCGAGTTCCTTCTGGGCGAGCGGCGTGTCGTTCTACTTTCCGGCGCCACGGCGAACGAGCGATTCTTCCGCGCGTCCGAAGAGGAGCTGAACCAGGCCGAGGCCTATCCGTTCATGACGCCGATCTTCGGCAAGGGCGTGATCTTCGATGCGCCCCCCGAGCGACGGCAGGAGATGCTCCACAACCAAGCGCTGAAGGACAAGCACATGCGCTTGCATGCGCAGAAGATCGCCGACGAGGTCGTCGACATGGTGGCGTCGTGGGACGCCGAGGGTGGGATCGACCTGCTCGACTTCTTCGCCGAGCTGACGATCTACACGTCGTCGGCCTGCTTGATCGGAAAGAAGTTCCGCGATCAGCTCGACGAGCGGTTCGCCGACCTCTACCACGACCTCGAACGCGGCACCGATGCGCTGGCGTACGTCGACCCCTACGCGCCGATCGAGAGCTTCCGGCGCCGGGACGCCGCGCGCGCTGCCCTCGTCGAGCTCGTGCAAGGCATCATGGACCAACGGAAGAACGGACAACCGGCGACAGACGAAGATCGTGACCTGCTCGATGTTCTCATCTCCGTGAGAGAAGGCGAGACACCGAGATTCACAGCCGACGAGATAACCGGCATCTTCATCTCGATGATGTTCGCCGGCCACCACACCACATCGGGAACCGCCGCGTGGACGCTGATCGAGCTGCTCAAGCACCCGGATGAGTTGAAGAGCGTCGTCGCCGAGTTGGATGAGCTGTACGCCGACGGGCGCGAGGTGAGCTATCAAGCGCTGCGCGAAATGCCCCGCCTCGAATCGGCGGTCAAGGAGGCGCTACGGCTGCACCCGCCGCTGATCCTCCTGATGCGGGTCGCGAAGGAGCCGTTCGACGTCGGCGGCTACTCGATCGAGCCGGGCACGATGGTCGGCGCATCGCCCGCGGTGTCGAACCGGCTCTCGCCCGATTTCAACAACCCCGACGTCTTCGACCCGTCGCGCTACCTCGATCCCCGCCGCGAGGACCTCGAGAATCCGTGGACGTGGATCCCGTTCGGCGCGGGGAAGCACCGCTGCGTGGGCGCGGCGTTCGCGATGATGCAGCTGAAGGCGATCTTTTCGGTCATCCTCCGAGGCTGGACGTTCGAGCTCTCGCAACCACCGGAGTCGTATCGCAACGACCACTCGAAGATGGTCGTTCAGCTCGAGCAGCCTTGCCGCGCGCGCTATCGGGTGCGCGCATGAAGATCGCCGTCGACTACGACCTGTGCCAAGGCCACGCGGTGTGCCAGTCCGAGGCGCCGGCCGTCTTCGCCGTCGAGGACAAAGGCCAGGTGAAGGTGCTCGACGAAGACCCGGCGGAAGAGGCGCGCGCGCAGGTCGAGATGGCCGTGAAGTACTGCCCGACGCACGCGCTCAAGATCGTGGAGGGATGATGGGGTATCCGCGCGCAGAGCTCGAAGAGATGGTCCGGCGCTGGCTGGACACGAATCGGAAAGCCGAAGCCGAGAACGACTGGACACTGCTCGCCGAGCTGTACACCGACGACGCGACGTACGGATGGAACCTCGGACCCGGCGGGGAGTTCATGGCGGTCGGGATCGACCAGATCCGCGACATCGCGCTCGGCCGCGAGATGGGGGGCCTAGATGGATGGACGTACCCGTATCAGGACGTTCTGATCGACGAGGTCAAGGGCCAAGTGATCGGGTTGTGGAAGCAGATCGCCGATGCGACGCGCGCAGACGGCAGCCGTTACGAGGTCGCCGGCATCGGCGGCAGCTGGTTCCGGTATGCCGGGAACCACAAGTGGTCGTGGCAGCGCGACTTCTTCGATTTCGGGAACGCCGCCGCGACGTTCGTCGAGATGATCAAGGACGGCACGCTGTCCGACGGCATGACGAAGCGCATGGAACGGACGGCAGCCGGCGAGCAGCCCGGCCACTATCGCTTCGGCGAGGCGCCGGTCGGTCTCTGGGAAGTGCCGTGATCTGATGGCAACGGTGTTCGATCAGCTCGACCGCAGGACACTCGCGGCGCTTGCGCGCGAGTACCTCTTGTGCGGGCACCTAATCGATCGCGCCGCGATGCCGCACGTCTTCGCGGCGGGCGGGTTGGACACGATGCGCGACGTCGCGATCGACGAGTGGATGGGCGCCAGCCCGATCTACACGCCGCGCATGCGGCGCGCGCTGGATTTCGACGGAGACGACGTCGAGACGATCTTCAAGGGGATGCAGCTCGACATAGGAGCACCGCCCCAATTCATGGACTTCCGGTACCGCGTGACCGACGCGAAGCACGGCGAGTTCGAGCTGGCGCACTGCGGGGCGCTCATGGACGTGGAACCGATGGGGCTTCCCTTCGTGACGGCGATGTGCCACGACATCGAAGACCCAACGTTCGACGCAACGGCGGCCGCGTCCAATCCGCGCGCGCGCATGCGTCCGGTTCATCGACCTCCGCGCGCGCCTGCCGATCGGATGCCGCACTGCCTCTGGACGGTCACGATCGACGACGAGGCCGATCCCCTGCCGTTCCCGGAGCAAGCGCTGCGCATCGCGGATTCGCGCGCGGCAACGATCGAGATGGCTCGGGGCATCGAGGGTGACGGCCGAACGGATTATCGAGGCCCGCTCGAGAGCGACCTTCGGTTCGAAGCGTTCTCCACGTGGACCCTGATCTCGTTGCTAAACGAGATCGCCTTGCAAGGACATCTCCTGACGCTGTCGTTCAACGACTCGATCACGAGGCGATTCGGCGCCGCGGTTGCGCACGACATAGCGGTGAAACGCTTCATCGGGATCGCCGGGGTGGCTGCGGGACGGGTGTCTAAGACGCTGGGGCATGACGCGTCGATCGAGGACGTTCTGCGGTTCCATCCGGCATTCCACCCCTCGTCGTACATCGACGTTCGCATCGGCGGCGGGAAGATCTCGCTTCACGACTGCCCGGCGATCGGCGACGCCGGGTCCGGCATCGCGTGGGCCGACCTCCTTGCCGACGGTGAGACGGAACCGTTTGCCGCGATCGTCCGTGCGGTCGACCCGCGCGCGCGCTGCACCCCAGTGGAGCCCGCGGCCGGCGCACGTCGGACGTGGGCCGTGACGATGGCGAGCGAGGCGGCCGACGAGGTGCCCGCAGTTCTCCTGACGAAGGTCAGCACCGGAGCGGACTTCGAGTTCGAGGAGCGCTGAACATGGGTCGGTTCGAAGACAAAGTCGCGATCGTTACCGGTGCCGCGCGCGGGATCGGCGAGGCGTACGCGAAGGCGCTGGCCGGCGAAGGCGCCCGCGTCGTCGTTGCCGACCTCGACGACGAAGGCGCGCAGAAAGTCGCGTCAGACATCGAAGGTGACGGTGGAATCGCGAGCGCCGTGAAGACGGACGTCTCCGATCCCACGTCGACGCAATCCATGGCCGCGTTCGCGGTGGAGCGCTACGGCGGCATCGACCACCTGGTGAACAACGCGGCGATCTATGGGGGGATGAAGCTCGACATCCTGCTGACCGTTCCGTGGGAGTACTACAAGCGATTCATGAGCGTAAACATGGACGGCGCCCTCGCGTGCGTGCGCGCGTGCTGGCCGGCGATGAAAGAGCGCGGGGGCGGATCGATCGTCAATCAATCGTCGACCGCGTCGTGGATGTACGCCGGCTACTACGGCGTCGCAAAGGTCGGCATCAACGGGCTGACGCAGCAGCTCGCGCGCGAGCTCGGCGGATCCGCGATCCGTATCAACGCGATCGCACCCGGCCCGATCGATACGGAAGCGACGCGCGACACTGTGCCGCCCCAGATCATGGACCAGATCATTTCGCAGTTGCCGCTCGCGCGTATGGGAACGCCCGAGGACCTTGTGGGACTGTGCTTGTTCTTGTTGTCGGACGAGGCATCCTGGATCACGGGGCAGATCTTCAACGTCGACGGCGGACAAGTGTTCCGTTCGTGAGCGCCGTCGGCTTCATCGGCCTCGGTCAGATGGGCGCGCCGATGGCGTCGCATCTCGTCGAGCATCCCGGTGGTCTGGTCGTGTGCGACGCGCGCGCGGAAGCGAGCGAGGAGCTTGCCTCGAAAGGTGCAAAGGCGGTCGCAACTCCCGCGGATGTCGCGGCCTCGGCCGACGTCATCTCCGTGATGGTTCTGGACGACGACCAGGTGCGCGACGTGCTGCTCGGCGAGAACGGCATCGCCGGCACAGCGAAACCGGGGACGGTTGTGGCGATCCACTCAACGATCCGTACCGGGACCGCCGAGCAGCTGAGCGAGCACGTCGCCGGAAGAGACATCTCGATCGTCGACGCGCCCGTCAGCGGTGGGTTCATGGGCGCACACGCAGGCACGCTCGCCGTGCTAGTGGGGGGGCCGGACGCTGCCGTCGAGCGGTGCCGCGAGCCGTTCGGCCGATGGGCGAAGCTGCTCGTTCACTTCGGGCCGACTGGAGCCGGCACACGCGCGAAGCTCGCGCGCAACCTGCTGCATTTCGTCGCCTTCACGGCCGCAGGAGAAGCCCAGCAGCTTGCCGACGCTGCAGGACTCGACCTCGCCAAGCTGGCCGAGGTGGTTCGTTATTCCGACGGTATCACCGGCGGTCCGGCCGCGATCATGTTCCGCAACTCGGTCGAGCGGCTCGAGCTCACCGATCCGTTGTACGAGGTTCTTGCGCACGTTCGGACGCTCGGCGAGAAGGACCTTTCACTTGCGCTCGAGCTCGGCGAGACCCTCGGCGTCGCTCTCCCGCTCGCGCGGCTCGCGCTCGAACGCTTTGCCGCCGGACTCGGCGTCCCGAACGAAGCATGACCGTCGCCGTCCTCACCAATGAGTGCCAGCGAGGCGCGATCGGCGATCGTGCGCTGTGGCCGGCGCTCGCCGAGTCCGCGGGCCCAATGATCCCGGCGCTGGCGCGACTGGTCGACGCCGCACGCACGCGGAGGATCCCCGTCGTTCATTACATCGTCGTTCGACCGGAGGGGCCGAGCGGATCCCCGATCAACGCACCCCTCTTCCGCGTCGCGAATCGAGGCGGGGGCTGTCGTGTCGGTACGCCGCAAGCCGAACTCGTGCCCGAGCTCGGCCCGGCGCCGACCGACCGGGTGATATCGAAGCACCACGGGATCGTTTCGCTCGCGTCGAGCGGCGTGCATGAAACGCTGCGCGAGCTTGGTGTCGACGAGATCGTGCTTACCGGCGTTTCGGCGAACCTCGCGATCCCATCGCTCGCGTTCGAGGCCGTCGGCCTCGCATACCGGGTCACGGTCCCCCGCGACGCGATCGCCGGCGTCCCATCCGCCTATGCCGAGGACATGTTGAAGCACACGCTGTCGCTGATCGCGAGGCTGACGACCGTGGATGACGTGATCGCCCGATGGCAGCTCGATGGAAACGAGGTCCAATGACCCAGGAGGATGCATCGCGTTTCGAACGAGGAGCCGCGAAGTTGCGAGAGGTCTACGCGGGCGACGTCGTGGAGATCCCTGAGGGTGCGAACGCCTTCAACGACGTCATGCTCCGCACCCTCTTCGCCGAAGTGTGGGATCGCGACGAGGTGCTCGACATCCGCTCGCGCCGGCTCCTGATCATGGGCGTCATCGCAGCACGCGGCCAGGTCGACACATGGAGGATCCAGGCTCGCGCCGCCCTCAAGCGGCGTGAGCTCACCCCGGAGGAGCTTCGGGAGACCCTGGTCATGCTCGCGCCGTACGCCGGCTATCCGAACGTCGCGGCTCTCATCGTCCCGTGTGAGCAGGTCATCGGCGCGTGGATCTCTGAGGGCGAACCGGCCTTCAACGACCAGGACCCGGGTGAAATATGACATCGCAGCCGCGCTGAAGGACTGCGTACACGGTGGGTGGAAGAAGAGAAGGATGAAACGGCGCTCGATCGGGTGCGTCGCGCTGGCGGTGCTCTTCATCGCGACGGCCTGCGGCGCGCGCCTTACGAACGCGCAACGGGACGCGGCCCTCGGCGGTCTCGTGAACAACAACGCAACAAGTCCGTCGGTGGGGTCGCAGACCTTCACGGGCACGGGCCCCGGTGTCGGGCCGGCCGGCAGCAGCGGTCCGGTGATCGGTCCCAGCGCCAGCGGGAGCGGCGCTCCCCTGCCGGCCGGCGGGAACGGCGGCGCCACCGACATCGGGATCACCGGCAGTGCCATCACGTTGGCGACGGTGGCCGATGTGAGCGGCGTGCAGCCCGGCCTCTTCCGGAGCGCGTGGCAAGCGATGCAGGCGGCCGCCGCATACATCAACAGCAGCGGCGGGATAAACGGCCGCAGCATCAAGAACCTCCTGCTCGACTCCCAAGCGGATTCAACGGCGAATCGCGCAGCAGTCCAGCAAGCGTGCGATCAATCCTTCGCACAGGTTGGATCGATGTCGGCATTCGACGACGGCGGCGCCACCGTCGGGCAGCAGTGCGGGATCCCGGACATATCGGCGATCACCGTCAACCGTCCGCGCTCGCTCGCAACGAACGTCTACCCCGCTTCTCCCAACGGGCCCACCTACATCAACACGAGCTGGGGGCTCTACATCAAGCAGAAGTATCCGGAAGCGATCAAGCACTCGGCGATGCTGTGGCTGAACGCAGGCGCAACGGCTCAGAACAGCAGGCAACGCGTCTACGCGCTAACACAACTGGGGTACAACTTCGTCTACAAGGCCGAGACGGGGGTGCTCGAACCGAACTACCAGCCCTACGTCAACGCGATGCAGAAGGCCGGCGTCCAGTTCGTGAACATGGTGGCGGACTATCAAAGCATCGTGCGGCTCGAGAAGGCGATGGAGCAGCAGGGCTGGTTCCCGACCGTACGCGTCTGGGACTCGGTCGCGTACTCGCAGAACTTCCTCAAACTCGCCGGGACGTCCGGCAACGGCGCGCTCGTGTTCATGAACACTGCGATGTTCGAAGAAGCTTCGTCGAACCCCGAGATGCAGCTGTACGAAACGTGGCTGCAGCGCGTCGCGCCGGGTGCCGTGCCGGATTACTTCGGCCTGTACGCGTGGTCGGCCGGACGGCTGTTCCAAAAGGCCGCGCTCGCGGCCGGACCACGGTTAACCCGCAAAGCCTTGTTTGCTCAGCTGAAGCAGATCCACTCGTGGAGCGACTACGGCCTGCACGTCACCCAGGACATCGGTAACAAGAGAGAGGCGAACTGCACGCTCTACATGGAGATCCGGAACCAGCAGTTCACGCGCATCTTTCCGTCGAGCGGCTGGAGCTGCGCGGGGTCCTTGATGCCAACGCCGAACTACTAGAGCGGGATCCGGCCCGAGATCTTCGTTCCCTTGCCCGGCTCGGACGACACGTCGAGCGTGCCGCCGATGGAGCCCACGCGGTCACTCATGTTGGTGAAGCCGGCGCCGAGACCCGTCGCCTTCGTGTCGAACCCTGCTCCGTTGTCGGATACCTCGAACAGCAACGCGCCCGGTTCTTCCTTCAGGCTGACCACCGCGGTCGCGCCTTCGCCGGCGTGCTTCCCTGCGTTCTGCAGCGCTTCGAGGACGCAGAAGTACACGGCGGCTTCGATCTCTTGCCGATGACGCTGCACACCCTCTGCGACGACGTTCGTCGGCAGTGCGGCTTTCATGACCGCGCTCTCGAGCGCCGGTCCAAGCCCCCGATCGACGAGGATCGGCGGATAGATGCCGTGCGCGAGGTCGCGGAGCTGCTGCACCGCCTCCTGGACGTCTCCGCCGAGCTCTTCGATCATCGCTTTCGCTGTGTTCGGGTCGGCCTCGACGAGGTTCTTCACCAGCTTCACCTTCACCGCGAGAGCGACGAGGTGCTGCTGCGCGCCGTCGTGCAGGTTCCGTTCGAGCTTCCGTCGCTCGGCGTCGCCGGCGGCCACGATGCGCTCGCGCGACGCGCGCAGGTCCTCCGCGCGCCTCTTCAGCTCCTGGTAGGACTCCTGCAGGGCCGAGTCCAGCTGCGCGTTGTGCAACGCAAGGCCGACCTGGCGCGCGAGCTCGGTCATGACCCGCTCGTTCTCCTCGCCGAACGATTCGTCGGGGTCGCGCCGCTCGACGACGATCATCCCGAGCAGCTCGCCTTGGTGCGTGATCGGCGCGACACGGACCATCGAACCCTCGCGCTTCTCGATCAGCTGTGGCAGCCACACCTTGATCCACGCAGGGCCGGACACGCCCGCGCGCGTCACGACCGGCAGCTCCTTGGGACCGATGCTCATGTGGATCACGGGACGGTCCGGATCGCAGACCCGGCGCTCCAGCGAGCCGCCGGAACCGGTCCACACTTCGGCGAGGTCCAGCGCCAGTGTCTTGCGAAGCGACTCCGCCATCTGCAACAGCAGCTCGTCCAGCGGGATCGCGCGCGACAAGCGACTGCCGAATGTGCGAAGCACTTCGTCGGGTGCATGCCGCTCGCCGTAGACGATGTTGTTCGCGATCGACGTAAGCCGCTCTCGCGTTGGCAGATACAGCAAGGCGGCGACAACGGCGCCGATCATCGACAGCAAGAGCAGCGTTCGCTGCTCGGGATCATTCGGAGCGTGGCCGAGGCCGAGCACGATCAAGATGTATATCGCGAGGACAACGCCGGTGAGACCCGCGACCGACACTGTCTGTGTGAGCAGCCGGTCCACACGCCCCACACGCTTCGTTGTCGCGCCGAATGCCAGCGCAAGCGGGATCGGGAGCGCGGCGATGGCGGCCACTTCGATCGCGTTCGTCGGCCATTTGACGAGCAGCCGCGTCGCGCCGGCGAACACAGCGATCGTGAAGGCAACGGTCATCGACCATCCGAACCACTGCATGCGCTGACGCTCGAGTCCGCGCGCCTTGTTGTACCGCGACGTCGACGCAATCGCCCCGGCGAACAGGGCGAGCGCTCCGGCGACGGCAACCGGCCAGTACGGAAGCTTCGGCCGCTGCGACCAGAGATAGACCGCGACGCCGAGCGACAGGGCGTACCCGACGACGACGGTGATCCTCCGGGATCGCTTCGCGATCACGCCGTCGGGAAGGCCGAACAAGATGTGCATCCCGACGGCCGGAAGGATGCCGATGCCGAGCGCGCGCAGGACGCTCCCCAGATCCTTAGCTCCCGATCCGGCCGACGCGTCTGCGCGCAAACCGGCGCCGAGGGCCCACACTGCGCCCGCGCCCGCGAAGGCGAGGATGAGCATCCCCATCGGCTCACGGGGACGGCGCCACACCAAGCTGAGCCCGCACACGGCCCACAGCGCGATGACGGACACGCGGACGTAGTCGCCGGCTGCCGGCGAGCCGGAAACCAGGATGAGGCTCCAGGCGGCCAAGGCGATCGCGGCAAGAGCGGCAAGGAGCCCGAGCGGCCGGCGCGCGCCCGCGGGCTCGGCCGGCTTCAGGTCCGCGACCTGGATCCGTTCTGCTGTGGTTGTCATATCTCCCCTCACCTGCACTTTAGACCCCGAAAGCAGGACGGCCGAGCGTGCAGGCAACACTCCTCAAGGTTGGCCAGCACCCCTTCATCACTCCGTCCTGAGGACGGCCGCCACCGGTGTCCGCGCCGCAACTCGGGCCGGCGCCAAAGAGATCGCCAGGGCCACCACCAGGGCCGCTCCGCACGTGATGCCGAACTGGCCAAGCGGGATCACCGGAGCGGGGTCGAATCCGCCGTATGTCGCGATGACGTTCCACGCCAGCCGGCCGACCACCCACCCGAGCGGGGCTGCGATCACAAGCACGACCGCGGTGAAGACACCCGCCTGCCAAAGGACGACGCCGCGCGCTTGCCGCTTCTCGAATCCAAGCGCTTTCAAGATCGCAAGGTCTCGCCGCCTCCGGTGGATCGACGACACGAGCAGATGCGCCAACGTCCCAACGGCCAGGGCGGCGAGCAGCCCGGCAAGCACGAGCGGCACTTGGGACACCCTCCGGTAGTCCGTTACCCCACCCGGCGTTTGCGCCTCCGTGAAGTCGCCCGCGAACTGCCCCTTCAGGCGCTCCAGCTCAGCCCTCTTCGAGGCGCCGGGGGCAAAGCGGATCGCTGCTGAATCCCGTTTGGCTTCGGGCGCGATCCGATTGAGTGCTTCGGCGCTCATCCACAGACCCTCCCCGATCGTCGACGTGTCATCGTCGAAGGGGAAAACGGCGACGCCGACGACGTGCATCGGGATCGTCATGTTCTTGCCGACCAACCCGACCGTGACCGTCGAGCCGACGTGCGCTCGCGCCTGCTGCAAACTCTTCCGTCCCACCGCGACCTCGTCCAGTCCTGCCGGCGAGCGACCCTCGAGGATGTTCGGTTCGAGGTGACCCTTGACGGGATCGAGCGCGATCCCGTCCATGCCCACTCCGTTCAAACGGAAGGTCGCGCCGGCGATGCCGCCGACCGACACATCGGAGATCGAGGGATCGCTCACGAGCTCATCTCGCGCCTTCGACCCCGGTTCGAATGAGACGGCATGCCCGCTGTCGTATGCGACGTCCCAGGTCCACCCGTACAGCCGGGGGGTCGCGGCGAAATGCTTCACGCTCATTCCGACCGAAAGAGCGGCCAACAAGACGACGACACCGACCACCGCTGCCGTCAGCGACGACCGTACCGGAACGGTCGCTCGGCCACGCCCCTGCTCGAGCGCGAATCGAGCACCTAACGCAGGCGAGGGCTTGCCGGTTACGAGACCAAGCACGCGCGAGGCAAGCGTTGGGCGTGCGCTCGAGCTCGAGGACGACTCGCGGTGCACCACCGACGCTGCACGCCATGAAGGGAACACGGCACACGCCATCACCGCAACGACGAGTGCGCCGCATCCGGTCACAAGGATGTAGGCGGGGATCCACGGACCGGGGTTCGGCTCGATCACCCGCGCCAACCCGAACGGCGTTGCGATCGAAAGCAGGATCCCGGCACAGAGAGCGATGGCGGCGGCCACACCGGCGACGATCAACGCGCGAACGAGACCAAGCCACGTCAGATCGCGGCGGGTCATGCCGAGCGAGCGCAACGCCGGATACTCGTCCGCCTCGATGGTCACTTGGCGAGCGATCGATTGGCCGAAGATCAGCAGCGAAACGGCGCTAACGACGATGCATGTGATCCACAGCGCAACGGCTTGGAGGTGGAACGAGCGCCTGACTTGACCAAGATCGGATTGGATCTCCGTGTACTGGATCAGCTTCCCGCCGGCGAGTTTCCTTGCCCCCGCTTCGAATGCTCCGAGGTCCGCTTGACCTCGCCGTAACTTGAACGTTTGGAGCTCTAACGTCGCAGCCTTGGAGGTGTACTCGCGTTCGAACGCGGGAGACGTCATCATCCCCGGTCCCGCTACTCCGACCAGGTCGCCCGATGCAGCGTTGATCCCTACGACACGAACCGAGACGACCGGGCCCGGCTTCACGTCCCCTGATGACGGATCCGAGGATGGGTCTGCGAGTGCGAACGATACGCGCGAGCCGACGCGCCAGTGGTAACGATCTCTTGTTCGGAACGAGATCATGACTTCATCGGCGCGCCGCGGATCCGGGGCCCGGCCGTCCAGCATCTTGAAGAATCGTGACGGAAGCGGGCCGCCGTGCGGGGCCGAGACTTCGAGGTCTTGAAGGGCAGGCGTAGCAACCGGGAAGCCTCGGATCTCATACGCTGCGGAAACAACGGGCAGGGCCGCGATGTCCGCGAAGCGCAGCTTCGTGTCTTGGTAGTCGGGAACGTAAAAGATGTCGGTCGGGTCTTCTTTCTGGATAACCCGGCTCGAGACGCTGTCGGTTCGCGAAGCTCCTATAGCCGCCGCGACGGCGACGGCGCCGGACAAGCCGGCCAGCAAGCACATCGCTACGAGCGCCCGCCAGTGATTGCGAAGGTCGCTGCGCGCACGCACCCAAACGGCCCTCATCTCACTCCGTCCTCAAGACCGACGCCGGCTGCGTTCGAGCTGCGGCACCTGCCGGTGCGGCCGCGATGAGATTGGCGACCAACAGCGCGGCGGGAATCAAGACCACAACCAAAGGGGAGATGGCCGGGACCGGCTTGATCGCGATGTGGTTGGCGTAGGTCATCCAGGTCCAGCGTCCGGCCACGATCCCGAGCGGCAAGCCGACGATCACCGCCGCGCCGATCAGCGCGCTCGACTGCCAGGCGACCGTCGCCCGCACCTGTCCGCGGACGAAGCCGATCGTTTTCAGGATCGCAAGATCGCGACGCCGACGGCGCACCGACGTCACCAGCGTGTGCGCGATCGTCGCCACAGCGAGCACCGTCAAGATCGCGGCGAGGATGAGAGGGAAGCTGCTGACGCCCTGCAGGTTGTGGATATCCGGGGCGGCGAGCGCCGGCAGCACGACACCGGGGAATTCTCGTTTCAAGCGAGCGATCGCGGCGAGGTCGTGCGGATCCTTCAGTCGAACGAGGAAAACGTTCACCGGCAACGGGTCCCGACTCAGCGCTTGCACGCCCTCGATCGTCATAACGCCGCCGGCGCCCAGCTGCTCCTGCTGGTTCACGATCTGTGGCGAAAGAACTACTTCCCCCACGATGTGAAGCGACGCGTGCAGCTCGGGGTTCGTGATGGTGTCTCCTACCTTCTTCCCAAGCCTTCGCAGCTCGATGCCGCCGAACGCGATCTCGTTCGGCGCGCGCGGCATGCGGCCTTGCAGGAACGGTGGAAGGACGTTGCCCACGACGGGATCGATCCCGGCGATCACTATGTCGTGGGACGTGATTGGACCGCCGCCCATCGTCGTCGCCGAGAACGCGGCCACATCGGGGTCCGCGCGCAACATCCGGTCGTACTGTGCCCGCACGTCTCCCGAATGAGGATTGCCGATCGCGAGATCCCAGTTCCACCCGGCGAGTACCGGGGTGCGCGCGAGGTGATTAAGGCTGAATCCGAAGACGAGGGCGGTGACGAGCGCAGCCAAAGCCACCATCGATCCGATCATCGTCGATCGCACCGGCACAGCGGTTCGGCCGTGACCCGGCTCGAACGCGAGCCGGACCCCGGACACCGCGGACGGAGAAACGCCGGCGCGCGCCAAGCTTTCGGCGACAACCGACGCGCGATCGCCTGATTCAAGCTCACCGCTTCTTCTCGATCTCGCGACGCGAAGCGCCGATAGGCCGGAGCGCGCGATCAGCAGCACCAGGAGCGCAGCCGCGCCACCGAGCAGGACGAGCGCGTCGAACGAGAAGCCCGGCGATATCTCCGCTCGCCGCGCGAGACCGATCGGCGTGAACGCGGACAAGAGGTACGCGATGGGAACTGCGAGGACGATCCCTGTCACGACGACCATCCCACTCCGCACCAGCGACAGCCAGAACAGCTGCGCGCGCGAAACGCCGAGCGCGCGCAACGTCGGATAGTCGTCGGACGCCAGGTACGTCTGCCGCGCGATGTTCTGCCCGACGACGATGACGAGGGACATGGCCGCGATCCCGCCGAAGAGCAGCAACGCGAACGCTTGCAGCGACGTCCCGCGCCGAGCCGCCACCGCGGCGGTCTGCGCGTCGCTCCCCGTCAAGATCTGCGCGTCCTTCCCCGCGACGCGTTGGACGTCGGCCATGAACGCGGGGAGATCCTTCAAACCGTGTTTCAGCTTGAAGCTCAGGCCGCTGAAGTTGGCGACCGACCGGCCCGTCTGCTCGTAAAACGCGCGCCCGACGAAGATGCCGCCGTTCCCCAAGAACGTGATGTCGGCCGGAGTCGGATAGACGGCAACGTCCGTGACCTGACGGATGATCGCCGTCACCCGAACGTCGGGCATCTCGACCTTGGGAAGCACGCGACCCGTGCCGGACAGAACGGTGTTCGCTTGCTCCGGGCTGTAGCCGCGCAGGTGCACCACCGAGCCGAGGTGGAGGCCGAGGGCACGCTCGGCACTCTCGTTGACGGCCGCTTCGTCGGCGCGCGCCGGGTCGGGCAACCTCCCGCCGACGACCTTCACCCGCTGCGGAGTCCCCTGGGCCGTCGCCCAGACCAGGACCTCGCCGGGCCCCCCGCCTAACGGCCCGCCGGATGCGTTGGTGGGACCGGCCAGGTACAGCGCACCGGTCGACCAGTACGCGACCTCGGGGAGGGTGCGGATCGCGTGGAAGGCGGAGGGATCCGCCGAGACCTGGCCGTCCAAAGGCCGGCTGTACGCAAGGAACCGGCTCACCGCGCTGTTCGTCCGGCGCGCGCCCGCAAGCGCGACCAACACCACGCCGCCGAACAGGGCAGTGATCAGAACCAGAACGAGCATCCCTCGCCAGCTCTGGCGAAGCTCGCTCTTCAGTCGCATCCAGATCATCACTCGGCCCTCAACACCAGCGCCGGTTGGGTACGCGCGGCGGCGCGCGCAGGGATGCTCGAGATGATGTTGGAAAGAATGATCGCCGCGGGGATCGTGAGAAGGATCGCGATCAGCGGAACGATGGAGAGCCGTACGTATCCGAGCTGGTCGACGAATAAGCCCCATGCCCACCGTCCCGCGATCGCGCCCAGCGGCAGCCCGATCGCAAGAGCGATGAGGACGATGGTGGTCGCCTGCCACACGACGGTCATTCGCACCTGTCCGCGCACGAAGCCGAGCGTCCGCAAGATGGCAAGATCGCGGCGGCGTCGTCTCACGGACGAGATCAACGTGTGCGCAAGCGTCCCTGCGGCGACCACGGCGAGCAGAGCGCCGAGGACGTTGGGCAAGCTGGAGATCCGCTGAAGGTTCGCGAGGTCGCTCGAAGCAGACCGTCTCAGGATGAACAGGTTGCCCGTTATCGACTGCCGGACGCGTTCGACACCTCGTCCGACGGAGATGCCCGGAGCGAAGCGAACGTACGCGGCTGCACCTCCCGGCGGATGGTCGGGGATGCTGGCGCTGTCGATGATCTCCTCGCTCACGGCTGCCGAGTCTCCGCCCGCCGACTGGCTGAAGAAGAACTGCGGATTGACGACGGTGCCCACGATCCGCATCTGAACGGCCGGGAAGGGCTCGTTGTTGGGTCCGCCGATGAAACTGACGGGGACGGTGTTTCCGATCGAGAGATGAAGCTTGCGCAAGGTTTTCGTTCCGAGCGCGATCTCGTTCGTGCCTCGGGGACGGCGCCCGGCGATGATCGACGGTCCGAAGGAGCCCGGCTCGAACGCCAACGCGTTGACCAGAAGGCCACGCACGAGGATGTCGGGATTGTCGCCGGTCGCATACGAGCTCACGAGCCCCAGCGATCGGAGCTTCTCTCCCGTCGCGCGGCCGTCGTCGGAGATGACGAGCGCGTCGAAGTTCCAGCCGGAAAGGCGCGGGGTCGAGACCAAGCGCCGCAAGCTCGCGCCGAAGCCGAGCGATGCGGTCAAGGCCGCGAGCGCCAGCGCCGTGCCGATGAGCGTGGTTCGCACGGGAACGGCGGTCGCCCCGCGACCCGGCTCCAGCGCCAGCCGCACGCCGGCGACCGCCGTCGGCGGGAACGATGCAGCTGCGAGCGCGTTCGCAGCGGTGTTCGTCCGGCTTGGCGCCGTACGAGCCGAGCACTGCGTCGAGCTCGATCGCCAGGCCGGGTAGAGCCCCGCCAGCAAGATAAGCAGGATCGTGCCCGCCGCTCCGAGCGCGAGCGCGACCATATCGAGCCTGATCCCCGGCGACACCTC
>Ga0209577_10000822_pt1 | contig 31096 bp, 31 predicted proteins | sample GraSoiAngelo_109_FD_185874 | JGI IMG/M metagenome (GOLD analysis project Ga0209577, IMG submission 185874) | Grasslands soil microbial communities from the Angelo Coastal Reserve, California, USA - 14_0903_12_20cm (SPAdes) (version 2) | ecosystem: Environmental > Terrestrial > Soil > Grasslands...
TGACGAGCGTCTGGGCCAGGTAGGGATCGTGCGCCGGCGCGCCGAACGTGGACGCGTACGTGGCGTTCTCGAGGTTGATGACCCACACGTGGCGGATCGGCGGCTGGCGCAGATCCGCGTGTGCGACTGCGGGGCCGACGGCGAGCAACCCCGCCACCAGCGCCACCAGCGAGGGCGCAGCCAAGCGCCAGCGTGGCTGGGCGAGCCGCGCCCCCCCGCGCGCCCGCGCCCCAAGGCGTCCCTTCGACGACACGTCACCCCCTCCGGTGTGTGGATCCACCCACCGGAGAACGCAGGGCGCAGAAGAAACGTGACGCCTGCCGCGGCGGCGGTGGGCGTCAGCGCCGGCCGGCCTGAAACGCTCGGGCCATGCCGATCCGCTGGACGGTGGAGGGATGGCTGCCCAGCAGCAGGGTCTGCCAGGCCGGCGGATCGGGGTCGGCCACGTTGCGCAGCGTGATCCGCTGCTCGAAGGAGATGAACGGCTCGGGGGCGTCGGTGAGGCCCAGCGCGAAGGCGTCGGCGCGCCTTTCGATACCCCGCGAGAGGACGTTGGAGATCATCCCCACCGCCCCGCCCACCACGCCCAGCGAGAGGGCCAGGGCGGGCAGCACCTCCGGGCCCGGGCGCCCGGCTCGGGCGGGCTCGGGCGCCAGGCGGCGGGTGAGCAGCGCGGCGCCGAGCAGCGCCCCGGGGGCGACCAGCGCGACGTATAGCAGGCCCCGCGGCACGTCGGAGTAGTGGACGTGGCCGAGCTCGTGGGCGACGACCAGACGCGTCTCGTCGCGGGAGAAGTTGCCCAACAGGGTGTCGAAGAGCACCACCCGCTTGGTGGCGCCCAGGCCGGTCACGTAGGCGTTGGCGGCGGTGGTGCGCCGGCTGGCGTCGACCTCGTAGACCTGGCCCACACGCACGCCGGCCCGGCGGGCCAGGTCGAGCACGTCGGTGCGAGCGGCTCCCGGGGGCAGGGGCTCGAAGCGGTTGAACACCGGGTCGAGCAGGACCGGTGAGAGCAGTAGGGAGCCGGCGCCGACGACCACCACCAGGCCGCTCCCGGGCAGCCACCACCCGCGCGGCCAGCGCCGCAGCAGGTCCACCGCGGCGGCGCCCCCGGCGGCGGCGAGTAGGGCGCCGATTACCGTGCTCTTGGCCACGTCGCCGGCCCAGCCACCCCACGACTGGGTGACCAGCCCGATATCGCGGGCGCGGCGGCGGGCGATCGCGTTGACCGGCAGCGGCGCCAGCGCCAGCAGCGCCGACAGCGCCGCGCCGGCCGTGGCGCCCGCCGCCCGCGGGGCGCGCCAGGCGCCGCCCAGGCGCCGGGGCGGGCGGGCGACCAGGAGCGCCAGGAGCCCCGCCTCGATCAGCCCCCCCACCCCGAAGAGCGCGAGCTGGGGGCCCCGGAAGGCGCGGGCCCGGCGAAGCTCTGCGGCACCGAAGTAGTCCCGCGCCGGGACCGCGCGGGCGTCCAGCAGCCCTCCCCGCGGGCGCAGCGCCAGGACGGCGCCCTCGGCGATCGCCAGGGCACCGACCACCGCCACGCTCCACTCCGGCGGGCGCCGTCGCGATGGCCACCTCGGCATGGCGGCACTGTAGAGCGGAGGCGTGCGAGACTGGCGCCGGGCGCCGATCGCCGCGCCGGCGCTCCGGTCCCCTGCGCCCAGTCGGGCGCCACCCGATGAAGCTCGCCATCGTCTCGGACATCCACGGCAACCGTCCCGCCTTCGAGGCCGTTCTCGACGACATCGAGGACTCGCCGGCCGCCGCGATGTGGTGCCTGGGAGACCTGGTCGGCTACGGGGCCGAGCCCGACGCCTGCGTGGAACTGACCCGCGAGCACGCCGCCCTGTGCCTGGCGGGAAACCACGATCTGGCGGTCACCGGGGAGCTCCCCCTCGACGAGTTCTCGCGCGGCGCGGCGATGGCGGCGAAGTGGACCCAGGAGACGATCTCGACCGAGAACCTCTCATTCCTCGAGAGCCTGGAGCCGGTGGCCAATGGCCAGCCCGTCGGCCTGTACCACGCCAGCCCGCGCGATCCGATCTGGGAGTACGTGCTCTCGGCGCTGCTCGCCGACCTGTGCCTCGACGAACAGGACAAGCGTGTGTGCCTGGTGGGGCACTCCCACGTCGCCCTTTCCTTTCACCGCGATGAAGGCGAGCCGGCGACCGGCGAGCCCCAGCGGGCGGGGAGCGAGCTCGAGCTGGCCCCCGGCGAGTGGCTGCTCAACCCGGGAAGCGTGGGCCAGCCCCGCGACGGGGACCCCCGGGCGGCGTGGATGCTGCTCGACACCAGCGGCTGGGTAGCGTCCTACCGGCGCGTGGAATACGACATCTCGGCGGCGGCGGCGGCGATCCGGCAGGCGGGCCTGCCGGACTCGCTGGCCGAGCGGCTTCAATACGGCCAGTGATCCGTCGGCTACGGTCCTCGACGATGGTCTCCACGCTGCGCTTTGCCCTGGCCGCCGGGCTGGGAGCGGCCACCGCGCTGCTGGCCTCGTGCGGGAGCGGTCAAAACCTGCTCCCCAGCGACGCGGCTGGGCAGCTCAAGAAGGACTTCGGCGACGTCGGCAGCGCCGTAGCCAGCGGCGACTGCGCCGGGGCCCAGGACGCGCTGGGTCGCGCCTCCAACGACCTCAACAGCCTCCCCCCGGGCATCGATCCCCGGCTGCGCGACAGCCTCGCCAAGGGCCTGGCCAACCTGCAGCGCCAGGTGCCCCGTCAGTGCAAGGCGGCCACCACCCCCACCCAGACGACCCAGACCACCCAGACCACGGCCACCCAGACCCAGCCCACCACTACGACGGCCACCACCCCGACCGAGACCACGACCACCGAGACGACCAACACCCACACCACCCAGACCACTCCCCCCACCACCCCCAACAACGGCGGCGGTACCCCCGCACCGGGTGGCTCGGGCGGCGGCGGCTCGGGCGGCGCCGGGGGAGGTGCGCCGTGAGCGCGCGCTCCACCGGTGCCGGCGATCAGATCGCCGGCCGCTACGAGCTCCAGCAGGCGCTGGGCTTCGGGGGCATGTCGACCGTGCACTTGGCCGTCGATCGCCGTCTCGAGCGCTACGTGGCCATCAAGCTGCTGGCCGAGCACCTGGCCCACGACCCCACCTTCGTGTCTCGCTTCCAGCGCGAGGCGATGGCCGCCGCGCGGCTCATCCACCCCAACATCGTCCAGGTCTTCGACTCGGGGCTAGACGAGGTCAGCGGCCGCCACTACATCGTCATGGAGTACATCCAGGGGCCGTCGTGCGCCGAGCTCCTGCGCGACCAGGGCTGGCTGGCCATCGACGAGGCGATCGGCGTCATCGGGCAGGCGTGCCAGGGCCTGGCCTACGCCCACCGCCACGGCGTGGTGCACCGCGACGTAAAGCCCGGCAACCTGCTGCGCTCACAGGAGGGCGTGGTCAAGCTCGCCGACTTCGGCATCGCCCGCACCGCCGAGCAGTCGAGCATCACCCAGGTGGGCTCGGTCCTGGGCACCGCCGCCTACCTGGCGCCCGAGCAGGCCCGCGGCGAGGAGGCAGGCCCGGCCGCCGACATCTACGCGCTGGGCGTCGTGACCTACCAGCTGATCGCCGGCCGGCTGCCCTACGAGGCGACCTCGCTGAGCGAGCTGGCGCTGCGCCAGCAGCAGGAGGCTCCCGCGCGCCTGGATGCCCTGCGCGAGGACGTGGTGCCCACCCTGTCCGACGCCGTCGCCCAGGCGCTCGCGCTCGACCCCGGCGCCCGCTATGAGACCGCCCACGAGATGGCCGAAGCACTCGAGGGGGCGGCGCGCGGCGTGCCCACCGCGCACCCGCCCGAGCCGACCGCCGCCACACGCGCCCTCGGCGACACCGAGGCCACCCGGGCGCTGCGCGAGCCCGCGCCCGCGCACGCCCCGCTGCGCCCACGGCCCGGGGCGCCCCGCGCGCAGCCCGCGCCGGCGGCGCGGCGGGCCGAGCCGCGGCGACGCCGGGGACGGCGCCTGCTCGCCCTGCTGGTGGTGGCGCTGATCCTGGTGGGCGGCGCGGCGGCGATCATCGCCTCGAGCGGCTCGGGCAACCGGGGCGCCGTGCACCTGCGAAACGTCGTCTACCGCGACGTGCAGCGGGCGGTCGACGAGATCCAGAACCTCATCGACCAGAACACGAAGTGAGTGCTCGCGTCGCTGGTCGACTCCGCCGGCGATTTCGCCTACCCGGTGCTGTTCGGGATCGTCGCCGTGGAGGCGAGCGGCGTCCCGGTCCCCGGTGAGACGTCGCTGATCGCCGCCGGCCTGCTCGCCAGCCAGGGCAAGCTGGAGATCGTGGCGGTGATCGCGCTGGCCGCCGCCGGCGCGATCGTGGGCGACAACATCGGCTATGCGATCGGCCGGCGGGGCGGGCGCTGGCTGCTCGAGCGCCCGGGCCGCCTGGAGCGCCAGCGCCGCCGGGTGCTCGCCCTCGGCGAGGCGATGTTCGAGCGCCACGGGGCCAAGACCGTGTTCTTCGGTCGCTGGATCCTCGGCCTGCGGGTGTGGGCGTCGTGGCTGGCCGGCGCGAGCCGCATGCGCTGGCCGACGTTCCTGGCCTACAACGCCGCCGGCGGCATCAGCTGGGCGATCACCGTGGGGCTGCTCGCCTACCTGCTCGGCCACGGCGCCGAAGCGCTGATTCGCACCGCCGGGCTGGTGGGCATCGGGGTGGTGGTGCTCGCGGCGATAACCGGCTACCTGCTGATCCGTCGCCGACACCGCCGCCCGGCCGAATAGACCGGCGCCGCCGGAATCGCGGCGGCGCCCGTCGTCTCCTGCTGCTGCGAGCCGGCGCTACTCGGCGCTGGCGCTCTCCTCGCCTTCGATCGCCGGCGCGCCGACGCCGATGGCCACCTTGCGGGGCTTTCTCTCGGGCGGCTTGGGGATCCGGACCTCGAGAACGCCGCGGTCAAAGCCCGCCTGGATCCCGTCGGGGTTGACGCCCTCGGGCAAGGTCAGGGCGCGGCTGAACGAGCCGGCAGCGCGCTCGAGGCGGTAGTAGCCCGCGTCGCGCTCCTCGTGCTCGCTCTTGCGCTCCCCGGAGATCGTCAGCACGTTCTGCTCGAGCTCGACGTTGACGTCCTCCTCGCTCATGCCGGGCAGGTCGGCCCGCAGCACGAAGTGGTCGTCGGTCTCGACCAGGTCCATCGCGGGCACCCACCGGCGCAGCAGACCCGTGTCCCCGTTCGGAGCGTCGCTGAAGCGGCTGAACAGCCGGTTCATCTCGTCCTGGAACATCGAGAGCTCGCGTAGTGGTTCCCAACGTACGAGTGCCATGTCATTCACCTCCTTAGGGGCTGTCCTCTAACCCGCATTATAAAATCTCAGTGGTCTGACTACAAGTTTTTTGTCGAAGAAGGCCGGCCCGGGTGGGCGCTATCGGACGGCGGGGCGCCGATTTGCGCCCGGTCCGGGGGGCGCCTGGAGCGGCAGGCCGGCGCGGCGGCAGGCCGCCCGCAGAGCGGAGGCGACCGCGTCGGCGCGGGCCCCCTCGGTCAGGCACAGACGGCGGGCGCTCGCGCCGCAGGTGTGCAGGATCTGGGCCCCGGTGGCGCCCGGCACGGTCGCCTCGACGCAGCCGCTGCCGGCGCCCGGCGCCCGAGGCCCCGACGCGTGGACGCCCGCGTAGACGATGGCGGCCGCCCCCACCAACAGCACCACGGCCAGGACGGCGAGCAGTCCCCGGTCGCGCCGGGTGAGGGGGATCGCCCGCTGCTGGCGGCGCCACTGTCCCTCCGCGGGCATCGGACCTGCTGTTCAGTCCGCGCTCAGCAGCAGGGCGGGGCGACACGGTCGCAGAACTCACCCAGCAGCTCGAGCTCCTCGGAGGAGAAGTGCTCGAGGAAGTGCTCCCGGACCGCCGCCAGGTGGGTCTCCCGCGCCGCGGCCAGGCGCTCGCGCCCGCTGGCGGTGAGCGCGGCGTAGGCCCCGCGCGCGTCGTGCGAGCAGGACACCCGCTCGATCAGGCCGTCGCGCTCCAGGCGGTCGACCAAACGCGTGAGACCGCTTCGGCTGAGGTGCACCGAGGTGGCGAGCTCACACATGCGCATCTTGCATCCGTCGGCGTCGTCTAGATAGCGCAGGACCTCATAGGAGGTCAGCGGCAAGCCGTGCGCCACTTCGAGCTCGGCGTCGAGCGCCCGCACCAGGCACGCGTGCGAGCGCAGCAGGCCGCGCCAGGCGCGCAACTCCCGGGGATCGAGCTGGGTCCGAACTGCTGTGGTTAGCGTCGATGACACCGGCGGCGCCCGCCGCGCGCGGGCCGAATGGCCCCGGCGCGACAACTTGCGTGTGCAACCAACATACCAACGCCGCCGGCCGTCCCCGAACTGATTGCGCTCGCAACCGCTCCCGCGCGCCGCTAGCCTTGGCCGCAGATGGCGGTCCGCGGCCTGCACCACATCACGGCGATCACCGCCGACGCACCGGCCAACGTTGACTTCTACGCCCGCCTGCTGGGCCTACGGATGATCAAGAAGACGGTCAACTTCGACGCGCCCGACGTCTACCACCTCTACTACGCCGACGAGACGGGAACGCCGGGCACCGTGCTGACGTTCTTCGAGTTCCCCGGCGTCGAGCGGGGCCGGGCCGGCGCGGGCATGGTCCATCGCATCGATTGGCGGGTCCTCGACGCGCCGGCGCAGTCGTTCTGGGAGCAGCGGCTGGCCGATGCGGGCGTGGCCACCCGGCGCGCGGACGGAGCGCTGGTGTTCGCCGACCCCGAGGGGCTCGATCACGCGCTCGTGATCGACGCCGGAGGAGACGAGGGGCTGGTCGCCCAGGCCCCGGAGGTGGCGCCCGAGCACGCGCTGCGGGGCTTCGCCGGCGTGCGCGCATACGCGTCGGATCCCGATGCCTCGGCGCCGCTGCTAACCCAGGCGTTGGAGCTGACCGCCGACTCGGGGACCGGGGGCCCGACCGCGACCGCGACCGGAGCCCGGGGCGCGAGCGACGGCGGCGGCACCCGCTCCCCCGGCGCCGAGCACGGCGCCTGGCGCACCGAGGGCGAGCGCCCGGCGACGCTGGGGTATGACCCACCGCCCGCCGAGCCCGGGCGCCAGGGGGCAGGCTCGGTGCACCACATCGCCTGGCGCGTGGACGACGACGATCACCTGCGCGCCGTGCGAGGCCGCGTGGGGCGGGCCGGGGCTCGCCCCACCGAGGTGATCGACCGCCAGTACTTTCACTCTGTCTACTTCCGCGAGCCCAGCGGCGTGCTGTTCGAGCTGGCCACCGCCGGTCCGGGGTTTGCCATCGACGAGCCGCCCGAGGCCCTGGGCGAGCGTCTGTCGCTGCCGCCCCAGTACGAGCACCTGCGCGAGCAGCTCGAGCGTCGGCTCACCCCGCTGACCAACCCGCGCAGCGCCCGGGCCGGCGCCTGAGCCCTACACCGGCCGGCGCGGCGAGCGCCGGCTCCGGGGGACGGTGGCGGGCGCCCGCTCAGCCGGCGAGCAGCGAATGCCCGGTCATCCCCGGCGCGGGCGAGAGCCCCAGCAGCTCCAGCAGGGTGGGCGCCACGTCGGCCAGGATGCCCTCATCGCGAAGGCGCACGCCGCTCGAGGTGACGATCACCGGGACCGGGTTCAGCGAATGCGCCGTGTTGGGGCTGCCGTCGGGCTCGAGCATGTGGTCGGCGTTGCCGTGGTCGGCGCAGATCAGGCACGCCCCGCCCGCTTCGTGCACCGCGCCTATGACCCGGCCCAGGCAGGAGTCGACGGTCTCGACGGCGGCGATCGCCGCCGGGATCACCCCCGTGTGTCCGACCATGTCGGGGTTGGCGAAGTTGACGATCCCGAACGCCGGCCGGTCCTCGCGCCAGCCGGCGACGAACGCCTCGGCCGCCTGGCGCGCGCTCATCTCGGGCTGGTGGTCATAGGTCGGCACGTCGCGGGGGGAGGGCACCAGGCGCCGGTCCTCCCCGGCCACCGGGGCCTCCTCGCCGCCGTTGAAGAAGTACGTCACGTGCGGGTACTTCTCGGTCTCCGCCACGTGCAGCTGCCGCAGGCCGGCGGCGGCGATCACCCCGGAGATCGTGGCCCGCGGACGTTCGGGGGGGAAGGCCACCGGGTAGGGCCAGCCCTCCTCGTACTCGGTCAGCGTGGCGTAGCGGCGCACCGGCTGCGCCCCGCCGCGGTCGATCTCCTCGAAGCCGGGCTCGGCCAGCGCCCGCGTGATCTCGCGCATGCGGTCGGGGCGGAAGTTGAAGGCGATGACGCTGTCGTGGGCGCGGATCGTGCCCTCCTCTCCCACCGCCGTCGGGGACACGAACTCGTCGGTCTCGCCGCGCTCGTAGGCCGCCCGCAGGGCATCCGCCGCGCCGGGCGCGCGGTGATCGGCACGACCGTGGACGAGCAGGTCGTAGGCGCGCTGGATGCGGTCCCAGCGCCGGTCGCGGTCCATCGCCCAGTAGCGGCCCACGACCGATGCCACCCGCCCGTTCCCGGTGGCCGCGCAAAAGCGCTCGAGCTCGGCGAGGAAGTCGGCGCCGGCGGTGGGCCGGGTGTCGCGCCCGTCGGTGAAGGCGTGCACCACCAGGTCGGGGACGCGGCGCCGGACGGCGAGCTCGATCAAGCCGCGCAGGTGGGCCTCGCCGGAGTGCACGCCGCCGTCGGAGGCCAGCCCGATGAGGTGAACGCGCTCGGCCCCCTCCATCGCCTGCCCGAGCACGGGGTTGGCGGAGAGCGTGCCGTCGCGCACCGCCTCGTCGATGACCGAGAGAGCCTGAGGAACGACGGCGCCGGCGCCCAGGTTGAGGTGCCCCACCTCGGAGTTGCCCATCTGCCCCTCGGGCAAACCCACGTGGGGCCCGTCGGCGTGAAGCCGTCCGCGCGGGTAGCCCGCCCACAGCTCGTCGAACACCGGCGTGTCCGCCAGCGCGATCGCGTTGCCCGGCCCCGGGGGCGCCAGCCCCCAGCCGTCGAGCACGACCAGGCACACCGCGGGGACCGGGATTCGGTCCGGCCCCGGAGGCAGGCTCAAGCCGCCGCCTTCACGATCGCCGCAAAGGACTCCACCTCGAGCGATGCGCCGCCCACCAGCGCGCCGTCGACGTCCTCGAGCGCCAGCAGCTGGGGCGCGTTCTCGGGGGTCACGCTGCCCCCGTAGAGCACGCGCACGCCGGCGGCGGCCCGCCGGGAGCGATCGCCCACCAGCGCGCGCACGAAGGCGACCGCCTCCTGCGCCTGCTCGGGGGCGGCCACCAGCCCGGTGCCGATCGCCCAGATCGGCTCGTAGGCGATCACCACCGAGGCCAGCCGCTCGTCGGGCACCCGGTTCAGGGCCTCGCGCACCTGCTGGCGCAGCTTGCGGTCGGTCTCGCCCGCGGCGCGCTCCTCCTCGCTCTCCCCCACGCACAGGATCGGCGTGAGCCCGGCCTCCAGCGCGGCGGGAACCTTCTCACACAGGGCGCGATCGGTCTCGCCGAAGTACTGGCGGCGCTCGGAGTGCCCGACCACCACCCCGTCCACGCCCAGCTCGACGAGCATCGGCGCCGAGACCTCGCCGGTGAACGCTCCCGCCGGCTGCTCGTGCATGTTCTGGGCGTAGACGCCGAGCGGGGACCCCCGCGTCGCGTCGATCAGCGGCGCCAGGGTGGTAAACGGCGCGCACACCGCCACCTCGGCGCCGACGGTCGCGAGCCGCGGCAGCAGGGCCTGGGCGTAGGCCTGGGCCTCGGCCGCCGTCTTGTGCATCTTCCAGTTGCCGGCCACCAGCGGCCGGCGGGCGGGGTTCACGACAGGGCCTCGACGCCGGGCAGGGGACGGCCCTCGAGCAGCTCGAGCGCCGCTCCGCCTCCGGTGGACAGGTGGGTCACCTCGCGCTCGAGTCCGAACCGGGCCAGCGCGGCCACCGAGTCTCCCCCGCCCACCACCGTGGTCCCCGGGTTGCCGGCGACCGCCTCGGCCACCGCGCGGGTGCCCGCGGCGAACGGCTCGAGCTCGAACGCCCCCATCGGTCCGTTCCAGAACACCGTGCGGGCCCCGCCGATCACCTCGGCGTAGCGCCGCGCGGTGGCCGGGCCGATGTCCAGCCCCATCCAGCCGTCGGGGACCTCGACGCCCTCCAGCACCCGGTGGGCGGCGTCGGCGGCCAAGCGCTCGCCGATCACCAGATCGACCGGGAGCTCGAGCTCGCCGGTGGCCTGTCGCGCGCGCTGGAGCGCCGCCCGGGCGGGCTCCACCCCTTCGGCCTCGCACAGCGAGGAGCCGACGTCGTGGCCCTGGGCGCGCAGGAAGGGAAAGCACATGGCGCCGCCGATCAACAGCCGCTCGGCCAAGGCCAGGAAGCGCTCGATCACGCCGACCTTGTCGGTCACCTTGGCGCCGCCGACGATCGCCACCAGCGGGTGCTGGGGAGCGTCCAGCAGCCCGCCGAGCACGCGCACCTCGCGCTCGAGCAAGGGCCCGGCCGCGGCGGGAAGGTGGTGGGCGACGCCCTCGGTGCTGGCGTGCGCGCGGTGGGCAGCGCCGAACGCGTCGTCGATGTAGACGTCGGCCAGCTCGGCGAGGGCGCGGGCCAGGGCCGGGTCGTTGTCGGTCTCCCCGGGCTCGTAGCGAACGTTCTCGAGCATCAGGACGTCCCCGGGCGCCAGCGCCTGGACGAGCGCGCGCACCTGCTCGCCCACCACGCCCGGGGCGAGCGTGACCTCGACGTCCAGCAGCTGGGACAGGCGCTCGGCCACCGGCGCCAGCGACAGGTCGGGCTCGCGGTCCTGGGGGCGCCCGAGGTGCGAGACGAGGATCAGGCGGGCCCCGCGCCGGCGCAGCTCGCGCAGCGTAGGCAGCTCGGCGCGGATGCGGGTGTCGTCGACCACCTGGCCGTCGCTCAGCGGCACGTTGAAGTCGACGCGCACGAGCACGCGCCGGTCCTGCACATCGAGCTCGGCCAGCGTGCGCACGGCGTCAGCGCAGCGGGGGGCGGCCGTCCGCGACGGCGCGCCCGCGGGCGATCAAAGCCGGCCCACCAGGTCGACCAGGCGGTTGGAGTAGCCCCACTCGTTGTCGTACCAGGCGACCAGCTTGGCCAGCGTGCCGTCGATGACCGAGGTCAGCCCGCCGTCGACGATCGAGGAGAAGGGGCTCTTGACGATGTCGCTGGAGACGATCGGGTCCTCGGTGTAGGCGAGGATGCCCTCGAGCTCGCCCGCGTCGGCGCGCTGCGACAGCGCCCGGTTGAGCTCCTGCACCGACGTCTCGCGCTCGGCCTCGAAGGTGAGGTCGACCACCGAACCGGTAGCCACGGGGGCCCGGATGGAGAACCCGTGCAGGCGACCCTCGAGCTCGGGCAGCACCAGGCCGATGGCCTTGGCCGCGCCGGTGGTGGTGGGGATGAGGTTCAGCGCCGCCGCCCGCGCCCGTCGCAGATCCGTGTGGGGCATGTCCTGCAGCCGCTGGTCGGCGGTGTAGGCGTGGATGGTGGTCATCAGGCCGTGCTTGATGCCGACCGTCTCGTGAGCCACCTTGGCCAGGGGCGCCAGGCAGTTGGTCGTGCACGAGGCGTTGGAGATGACATGGTGGACATCGGGGTCATAGGCGGTGTCGAAGTTGACGCCCAGGGCGACGGTGACGTCCTCGCCCTTGGCCGGAGCGGAGATCACCACCTTTCTCGCACCGGCCTCGAGGTGCTTGGCCGCGCTGTCGCGGTCGGTGAACAGGCCGGTGGACTCGATCACCACCTCGACGCCGAGTTCCCCCCAGGGGAGCGCGCCGGGGTCGGTCTCCACCAGCACGCGCAGGTCGCGGCCGTCCACCCGCAGGCCCTCGGCGGTCTCCTCCACTGCGCCGGGGTAGGGCCCGAGGATCGAGTCGTAGCGCAGCAGGTGGGCCAGCGTCTTGGCGTCCGTGAGGTCGTTGACCGCCACCCAGTCGACGTCGGCACCGCGCTCCTGGGCGGCGCGAAACGCGTTTCGCCCAATGCGCCCGAAGCCGTTGATCCCCACGCGAACGGCCATGCCTTCCTCTCAGAAACCTCGGCGTATAACGACTAGGCCGGGCACAGCTGCCCGGCCCAACCAGGCTATCAACGCGCGTTTTCCCCCCGGGCGCCTGGGCCGAGGGGTCAGGCGCCGGCGGCCAGCTCCAGGCGCAGCCCGTCGGGGTCGCGCAGGTAGGCGGCGTAGTAGTGCGGCCCGTAGGCCGGCCTGGCTCCGGGGGGGCCGTCGCAGCGGCCGCCGTGGTCCAGCCCGGCGGCGTGGGCGGCGTCGACCGCGGCGCGCCCGTGGGCGCGCAGTGCGACGTGGCCGTAGTCGGGGGCCGGCCGGCGGCCGCGGGCGACCAGCCACAGGGCCGGCGAATCGATGCCGTAGGCGATCGCGCGCTCGCCCTGGTGCAGGCGGCGGGCCCCCAGGGCGAACAGCACCGCGTCATAGAAGCGCGCCGCGCGGGGGAGGTCGGAGACCTCCAGCCCGAGGTGGTCGATCACCGGGGGGGGAGAGCCCCGGGATCGGCGTCCCGGGGGCGCTTGTCGAGATCGCGGTGCACGACCTGGATGGCCAGGCGCGGGTCGTGCTCGTAGCGGCTGGCCAGCCGCTCGACGATGGCCACCGAGCGGTGCCTTCCGCCCGTGCAGCCGATCGCCAGCTGCAGGTGGGACTTGCCCTCGGCCACATATTGGGGAAGGAGGAAGTCCAACAGCGGCACCAGGTACTTGTACAGGTCGTCCAGTCGCCCGTCGGAGGCCATGTACTGGACCACGCGTGGATCGTGCCCGGTCAGGGGCCGCAGGTCGAGCTGATAGTAGGGATTGGGCAGGAAGCGCACGTCGACGGCCAGGTCGACGTCGCGGGCCGGGCCGTGCTTGAACCCGAAGCTCATCATGGTCACCGACAGGCGTACCGGGGTGTGCCCGGCCAGGCATTCCTGGCCGATCTTGTGGCGCAGCACCCCGGGGTGCAGGCCGGTGGTGTCGATCACCACGTCGGCGCGCTGCTTGAGCGGCTCGAGCAACACGCGCTCGGCGTGGATGGCGGCCGCCAGCGAGCCGGCCTCGGCCAACGGGTGGCGGCGGCGGGTCTCCTTGAAGCGATTGAGCAGCGTCTGCTCGTCGGCGTCTAAGAACACCACGCGGTGGTGAAGGCCGAGCGCGACCAGGTCTTCCAGCACGGCGTTGAGCGTCTCGAAGTAGTCGCCGCCGCGCACGTCGGAGACGATCGCCGCGCGCTCGACGTTTGAGCCCTCGTGCATGAACAGCTCGACCAGGGCGCGGATCATCTCCGGGGGCAGGTTGTCCACGCAGAAGTAGCCGGCGTCCTCGAAGACGTTCATGGCGGTGGACTTGCCGGCCCCCGAGAAGCCGGTGATGACCACCAGGTCCCGCAGGCGCGAGTGGCTCTCGCGGGCTCGGGTTTCGGCGCGATCGCGGCGAGCGATGCGCAGTCGCTCCCCGAGACGGACGGGCCGTGACGCGGCCATCAGGTCAATTCTGGCGCCGACACCGGACAGGGGGTTTAACGCTTTGGGAAGCCGATCGACGCGTGGCTGCTCTGCGAAACACGTGGCGGGCGATGCTCGGCTAGATGCGATGCAGGTGGGCGTGCACGTCGCGGGCCACCTTGGCCGGGATGCCGGTCACCGCCTCCAGCTCCTCGCGGGAGGCGGCCACCACCGCCTCGGGCGAGCCGAAGTGGTTGAGCAGCGCGCGCTTACGCGCCGGGCCGATGGCGGGCAGATCGTCGAGCAGCGAGGTCTTCATGGCCCGGTCGCGGCGGCTGCGGTGGTGGGTGATGGCGAAGCGGTGGGCCTCGTCGCGCACGCGCTGGAGCAGCTGGAGCTCGGGGGCGTCGTGGGCGAGCACCAGCGGGGCGCGGCGGCCGGGGAGGAACACCTCCTCGATGCGCTTGGCCAGCGACACCACCGCCACGTCGCGCTGGCGAAAGCCGCGCAGGGCGCGCAGCCCGGCCGACAGCTGGCCGCGCCCGCCGTCGATCACCACCAGGTTGGGCAGGGTGGCGAAGCTGGCGTCGAAGCTGGCGTCGTGGGGCGAGACGTCGGCCTGGCGCTCCCACTGGCCCAGGCGCCGGCCCAGCACCTCGGCCATGGCGGCGAAGTCGTCAGAGCCCTGTACCGTGCGGATCGTGAAGCGCCGGTAGTCGGACTTCTTGGGGGCGCCGCCCTCGAAGACCACCATCGACGCCACGGTGTGCGTACCCCCCAGGTTGGAGACGTCGAAGCACTCGATGCGCAGCGGCAGGGCGTCGAGGCCCAGCGCCTGCTGGAGCCCGGCCAGCGCCTCGCTGCGCTGCTGGCGGCGGCGCTCGGTCTTGAGCTGCTCCTGGTCGAGCGCCAGGCGCGCGTTGCGCTGGGCCAGCTCGAGGATGCGGCGCTTGTCGCCGCGCTCGGCGACCCGCAGCTCCACCGGGCCGCCGCGACGCTGGGCGAGCGCCTCGGCCAGCGCCGGGCGCGAGCCCACCTCGCGCTGGACGACGATGTGGGCGGGAATCGACATCGTGCCCCCGTAGTACTGGAGCATGAACTCCTCGGCCACCTCGCCCAGGTCGGTCCGCCCCCGGTTGTCGAGGTAGAACGACTGGCGGTCTGAGAGCACGCCGTCTCGGACCTGGAACACCTGGGCGTTGGCGTCGGCGCCGTCCACCGCCACGCCCACGGCGTCGAGCGTGCCCACCGACTCGTTGGCCACGCGCTGGCGCTCGAGCAGCGAGCGCACGGCGCGCAGGCGATTTCGCTCCAGCGCCGCCTGCTCGAACTCCTGGGCGGCGGCGGCGGCGGCCATGCGCCGCTCGAGGTCGCGCTCGATCTCCCGGTAGCGCCCAGACAGGAACGCGATCACGCCGTCGATGCTGCGCCGGTAGTCCTCGGGTCCCACGTACCCCACGCAGGGGGCCTCGCAGCGCTTGATGTAGTAGTCCAGGCACGGCGACCCGCTGCGCCGCCCGGGCTCGGCGCCGGTGCAGGAGCGAAACAGGAAGATCTTGGCCAGCAGGTCGAGCGTCCCCCGCACCCGCTTGGCGTTGGAGTAGGGCCCGAAGTAGGCGCGGTCCTTGCGGTGGCGCTCGCGGGTGAAGTACACGCGGGGGAACTCCTCGTCCAGCGAGATCCCGATGAACGGGTAGGACTTGTCGTCGCGCAGGCGGATGTTGAAGGGCGGCCGGTACTGCTTGATGAAGTTCTGCTCGGCCAGCAGCGCCTCGGCCTCGCTGGAGACCACCAGGCACTCGACCGAGTCGATCGCGTCGCGAAGCTCGACCGCGCCGTGGGCCGACATGCCGTGGCTGGGCTTTGAGAAGTGGGAGGCCACCCGCTTTTTGACCGACTTGGCCTTGCCCACGTAGATGACCCGTCCCTTGGCGTCGCGAAACAGGTAGACGCCGGGCTGGTCGGGCAAGCGCTTGCGCTGCTCGGCCAGGCGCTCGCGGCGCTCGGCGGCGGGGGGCGATGCGCGGGTCGCGGCCACCACCCCAAGATAGGCGCCGACCAGCCCCTGCGGCCCGCCCCCCGACCAGTAGGCTCTGGCCCGAGTCGAGCGGTGACACAAACCAGTGTTCATCACCGGACCTGCCCGCTGTGCGAGGCCACCTGCGGGCTGGACGTGACGCTCGCCGACGGCCGGGTGAGCGCGGTGCGGGGCGACCCCGAGGACGTCTTCAGCCACGGGTTCCTGTGCCCCAAGGGCGTCTCGCTCGCCGAGCTGCACGACGACCCCGACCGTCTGCGCGCGCCGCTGCTGCGCACCTCGAGCGGCGCGTTCGAGACGGTCTCCTGGGAGCGGGCGCTGGCCGAGATTCACGCCCGGCTCTCGCCCATCCTGTCCGAGCGCGGGCGCGACGCGGTGGCCGTCTACCTGGGCAACCCCAACGCCCACAACCTGTCCTCGATGATCTACGGCCGCGCGCTGCTAAAGACGCTGGGCACGCGCAACGTCTACTCGGCCTCCACGCTGGACCAGTACCCCAAGCAGATGGCGGCCGCCTGCATGTTCGGCACCGGGCTGTCGGTTCCGGTGCCCGACGTGGACCGCTGCCAGCACCTGCTGATGCTGGGCGCCAATCCCCTGGCCTCCAACGGCAGCCTGATGACCGCGCCCGACATGCGCGGACGGCTGAAGGCGCTGCGCGAGCGCGGGGGCAAGCTGGTGGTCATCGACCCGCGCCGCTCGCGCACCGCCCAGGCGGCCGACGAGCACCACTACATCCGGCCGGGGACCGACGCGCTGTTGCTCTTCGCGATGGTGCAGGTCCTGTTCGCCGAGGGCCTGGTGGACATGGGAAGGCTGGAGCAGCTCTGCCACGGGGTCTCGGAGGTGCGCGAGCTGGCCGCCGACTTCGCCCCCCAGGCGGTGGCCGACGGGTGCGGGATCGCGGCCGAGCAGATCCGGCGGCTGGCCCGCGAGCTGGCGGGCGCGCCGCGCGCGGCGGTCTACGGGCGGATCGGCACGTGCACCCAGGAGTTCGGCTCCCTGGCCAGCTGGCTGGTGGACGTGCTCAACGCGCTCACCGGCAACCTGGACCGCGAGGGCGGGGCGATGTTTACCCGGCCCGCCGCGGGGTCGGGCAACACCCGCGGGGAGCCGGGTCGCGGGCGCGGCGCTCGGTTTCATCGCTGGGGCAGCCGGGTGCGCGGGCTGGGCGAGATCTTCGGCGAGCTGCCCGCCGCGTGTCTGGCCGAGGAGATCGACACCCCCGGCGAGGGCCAGGTGCGGGCCCTGATCACGCTGGCGGGCAATCCGGCGCTCAGCGCCCCCAACGCCGGACGCCTGGAGGCCGCGCTCGACGGGCTCGAGCTGATGGTGGCGGTCGACATCTACGTAAACGAGACCACCCGCCACGCGGACGTGATCCTGCCCGTGCCCTCGCCGCTCGAGCGCTCTCACTACGACCTGGCGCTCTACAACTTCGCCGTGCGCAACGTGGCCAACTACACGCCGGCCTCGCTGCCACCGCCCGCCGGCCTGCCCGACGAATGGGAGACGCTGCTTCAGCTCATCTCGATCGCCGCCGGCCAGGGCCCCCAGGACGACGTCTCGGCGGTCGACGACCTGGTCGCCGGCGAGGCGGCCCGCCGCGAGTGCGCGGACCGGTTCTCGGCCGCCCACGGGCGCGACCCCGCCGAGCTGCTGGGCGAGCTGGTGGACGCCTCGGGAGCGCCGCGGCGCGGCCCTGAGCGGATCCTCGACCTGATGCTGCGCTGCGGCCCCTATGGGGAGGGGTTCGGCCGGCGGCCCGACGGGCTCAGCCTGGCCGTGCTGGAGGCCGCCCTCCACGGCGTCGATCTGGGGCCCCTCGAGCCCCGCCTCCCCGAGGTGCTGCGCACCGCCAGCGGGTGCATCGAGCTCGCGCCCGAGCCGCTGGTGGCCGACGTAGAGCGACTGCGGGCGGCCCGCGAGCGGATCGCCGGGGACGGCAACGGCCTGGTGCTGGTCGGCCGCCGCGACCTGCGGTCCAACAACTCCTGGATGCACAACCTGCCGATGCTGGCCCGGGGGCCGGAGCGGTGCACGGTCCACGTCAACCCCATCGACGCCGACCGGCTCGGGCTGGCCGACGGCGCGCCGGCGCTGGTGCGCTCGCGCACCGGCGAGATCCGCCTGGCGGTGGAGCTCACCGACTCGATCATGCCCGGCGTGGTCAGCATCCCCCACGGGTGGGGCCACGATCTGCCCGGCACCCAGCTGCAGGTGGCCGCCGAGCGACCGGGAGCCAACAGCAACCGCCTGGCCGACGAGGAGCTGGTGGACGCCCCGTCGGGCAACGCGGTGCTCAACGGCATCCCGGTGAAGCTCACGCCGGTGGCGACCGCGAGCGAGACGCTGGCCACCGCCTGAGCCCCGGCGCCGTGCACGAGCGCGGCCAGCGCCGATTTCTGCAAGATCTCGTGCAGTTGCAGGCAAAAACGTGCGCATCGCGATGCGCGCCGCTAGGGTCCCAGCCCGCCGAATCTCCCGTGCCGTGCGGGAGAACGGGGGACCCGAGCAGTTGGGGCGAACGGAGGTCTGGTGGCCTCCAAGCGCACCCGCGCGAGCCCGCCAGCTAACCCCGCAGGCAACCACCATGCCGTCTCTTCGCGTCTGCCATCCACCGATCCTGCGCGCGCTCGCCGCGAGCGCGGCGCTGGCCGTCGCCGCGCTGGCCGCGTCGAGCGGGCAAACGGCGCCTCCGGCGCGGGCGGCCACCGTCGATCAGGTGCAGAGCCTGCGCAGCTCGATCGCCTCCGACCGCGCCCACCTGCGCTCGGTCAACGGACGCATCGCCGCGATCGAGGCGCGGGTGAGCGCGCTTGAGGATCAGCTCGCGGCGCGGCGCTCCGAGCAGGCCACCGCCCACACCAGCCTGGTGCGGGCCCGCGCGCGACTGGTGGCGCTCGAGGAGCAGCTGGCGGCGGCCGGGCGCGCGCTGACGAGCAACCTCCGCGCCGAATACATGGGCGACCGTCCCGACGCGATCACCGTGGTGCTCCAGGCCCAGGGCTTCTCCGACCTGCTCGAGCGCTTCCAGTTCCTCAAGCGCATGCGCGACTACGACGTGGATCTGGTCCAGACCGAGCGCCGGGCCCGGCTGGCGGTGATCGCCGAGGCCAACCGCATGGCCGCGCTGGAGGTCCGCGAGCGCAAGCTGGCGGCGGCGGTGCTGGCCCAACGCAACCAGGTGGCCTCCGGCAAGGTCGCGCTGGCGCGCGAGCGCATCGCCGCCCTGCACGGCCTCCACGGCAAGGAGGCTCGGCTGCAGCGGCTAAATCGCGAGCTGGCCGCGGCCCAGGCCAGCGCCGCGCGGGTCGGCCGGGGGGCGAGCTTTGCCGTGAGCCGCGATCAGCCGGTCCAATCGGGCTCGGGCACGCCCGAGGCGGTGGCCCGCGCGATCGCCGCCGGCAACGCGATCGCCGACCTGCCCTACCGCTGGGGCGGGGGGCACGGCTCGTTCAACGACAGCGGCTATGACTGCTCGGGCTCGGTCAGCTACGTGCTCGGGGCGGCGGGGCTGCTGAGCTCGCCCCTGGACTCCACCGGCTTTGAGAGCTGGGGCGAGCCCGGCCCGGGGCGCTGGATCACGGTGTACGCCAACTCGGGTCACGCGTGGATGACGATCGCCGGCCGGCGCTTTGACACCGGCGGGGGCGGCGGCAGCCGCTGGAAGGGCGACTCGCGCGACTCTTCGGGCTTCGTCGCCCGCCATCCGCCCGGGCTCTAGCTCGAGCCCGCGGCGCCGTCCGCCGTCAGTAGGAACGCGCGTAGCGCACGACGGCCAGCAGCGCCATCACCACCCCGGCGAGCAGGGCGATCCAGGCCGCCGTCCCGGCCGAGGACGCCAGCAGGCGCGGCGTCGCCGTCAGCGTCAGGAACCCCACCGCCGCGGCGCCGTAGAGCAGGGCCCGGTAGCGGTCGTCCAGCCCGAAGAGCGTGGTGCGCCGCTCCAGGTACATGCGCCCGACGAACAACAGCAGGCCGAGGGAGAACAGGGCGGCGAGGGCGGCGCCGGCGGTGTTGGCGCCTTGGCCCCCGGCGGGCAGCAGCCACACCAGCGCGGCCAAGCCGAAGACGATGACCAGGTTGCGCGCGGCGGCCATCGATCCAGTGTACGTCGCCGCCGGCGGCCCGCCGCGGCGCGATCGCCCGGCGGATCGGCCGCCTTTAGCCCGCCAGCGCCTCGAGCCGGGCGTAGAGATCGGTCACCGTTTGCTTGGCCCGCTCGTGGCGGGCGGCGGACTCGGCCGCGCGCTGGGGCTCAGACCACGCCGCCGGGTCGGCGAGCTCGTCCTCCACGCGGGCCAGGGCCTCCTCGGCGCGGGCGATGTCCTCCTCCAGCTCTGCCTGGGCGCGCAGCGCGTTCTTCGACGGGTCCGACCGCCGGACCCGGGGGTCGGCGGCCTGCTTGCGCCGGCCCGCCCTGGACCCGCGCCCGGCGGCGCCGGCGCCGCCCCCGCCGCCGGCCCCGCCCCGGTCCGCGGCCCAGCCCCGGTCGGCGGCCTCGGCGCGCATCTCCTCGCGTCGGCGCACGTACTCGGGCCAGCCGCCCGCGTAGCTGCGCAGGCGGCCGTCCTCGATCGCGATGGTCCGGCTCCCCACCGCGTCGAGCAGCGCGCGGTCGTGGGATACGAGCAGCAGCGCGCCCTGAAAGGAGCGCAGCGCATCCTCGAGCGCCTCGCGACTGTCGAGGTCGAGGTGGTTGGTGGGCTCGTCGAGGATCAGGACGTTGGCGCCCGACTGCACGAGGATCGCCAGCGACAGGCGCCGGCGCTCGCCGCCGCTGAGGCCGTCGAGCGGCTTCTCCGCCTCCTCGCCGCCGAACAGGAAGCGGCCGAGCAGCGCCCGCGCCTTGTTCGGGGTCAGGCCGGCCTGGCGCTGGACGGCCTCCAGTACGGTGCGGGCGCCGCGCGCCTCGAGATCGTCGGCGTGCTGAGACAGGTAGCCCACATTGACGTTGTGCCCGCGCCGCACCCGGCCCGCCGCGGGCTCGCGCCGGCCGATCAGCACCTCGATGAGGGTGGTCTTGCCCGAGCCGTTGGGCCCCACCAGCGACGCGTGCTCCCCGCGTTCCAGCCAGAGCTCGCCGCCCTCGAGCAGCGTGCGCCCGGCGACCTCCAGGCGCGCCCCCTCGAGCTCGAAGACCACCCGCCCGCTGCGCTGGGGCGCCGGGAAGGCGAACTCCAGGCTGCGGCCGTCGACGGCCCCGCCGTCGATGCGCTCGATGCGTTCCAGGCGCTTGGCCCGCGACTGGGCCTGACGGGCGCGCGTGCCGGCGCGGAAGCGCTCGACGAAGCGCTCGAGCCGCGCGATCTCCGCCTGCTGGCGCTCCACCGCTCGGCCGAGCGCGAGCTCCCGGGCGGCGCGCTCCTTGCGCCAGGCGTGCCAGCTGCCGGGGAAGTAGCGCGAGCGCCCCCCCTCCAGCTCGAGCACGGCCGTGCCCACCGCCTCCAGTAACCAGCGGTCGTGGGCGACGAGCACGACCGCGGCGTCGAGCCCGATCAGCGTCTGCTCGAGCCATTCCAGGGACTCGACGTCGAGGTGGTTGGTGGGCTCGTCGAGCAGCAGCAGGTCGGGGCCCGCGGCCAGCGCCCGCGACAAAGAGGCGCGCGTCAGCTCGCCGCCCGAGAAGCCGTCCAGCCTCCGGTCGAGGTCGGATTCGGCGAAGCCCAGCCCGCGCACGAAGGACATCGCGCGGTCGCGCCACCGGTAGCCGCCCGCGTGCTCGAGCTGCGCCTGCGCGCGCGCGTAGGCGTCGAGCGCCGCCTCGTCGCCGGCGGCCATCCTGCGCTCGAGCTCCTCCAGCTCGCCCTCGAGCGCGATCAGCTCGCCGCATCCCGAGAGGACGTAGTCGCGCAGGCTGAGCCCGCGCTCGCGCGGCGGGCGCTGGTCGTGCAGGGCAACGCGCGCCCCCTTCTGAAGCACCAGCTCGCCGCCATCGGCCGAAGTCTCGCCGGCCAGGATCCGCAGCAGCGTCGTCTTGCCCGCCCCGTTGGGTCCGCTGAGCGTGAGCCGCTCGCGGCGCTCGAGTTTGAGCGAAATCCCCCGGAACAGGGGGCCCCCGGCGATGTCCTTGCCCAGGCTCGATGCGATCAGAACCGCCACGCGCGCCATGGTAGGCGTGGCCCGGGGGCGCGCCGCGACGGCGCGCGCGCCGGGGCGAGACCCCCGCCCCCGCCGCACCAGACCGAGAGCCCCGCCGAACGTGAGCTTTGTCACGCCCGCAGCGCGCCACAGCGCACCGACATCGCGCCCGCCGGGATCGACGATGTGCGGGTCAACGAAGTCAACTCGATAGGAGAACTCATGCGCACCACCAAGACCCGCACCGCCCTCGTCGCCCTGGCCGCAGCGGCCAGCGTGATGGCCACCACCGGCGCGATCGCGCCGGCCGCCAACGCCAAGAAGAACACCGGCGGCTACTCGCGCAGCGCCGAGGCCCACCGCAAGGTCGACAACTGGTGCGCCGACACCAAGACGACATTCCAGAACTACTCGACCATGATCGAGCAGGACCTCCTGGACGGGCGCACCGCTGACGCCCAGAAGGACATGGACGCCCAGAAGCAGGTGCTGGACTTCGCCAAGAGCCTTGGCTGCGGGTGGTCCGCGCGGGTCATTACACGCCACCGCGGCCCGGCCCACCCCGCCCCGACCGCGAGCCGGACCTCCTGACTCGACTCGCCGACCGCCCAGGCCCCGCAGCTCCGTGAGCCCCGCCGCCAGGCGGGGCTCACCCGCGCTCGGGGTCCGCTCGGCGCTCGTCGGCCGGCCGCGAGGGCAGCCCGGGCCCGCCGCGCTGCCACGCCTCGAGGATCGCGTTCTCGGCCGCCACCCGCCCGGCGGTGCCCTCGAAGTCGCGGAACATGCGCTTTAGCCGGCGCAGCCCGTGGCGCAGCGCCTCCTCGCACCCCACCGTGCGACCGGTGAACACCTGCTCCTTGGCGATCGCCAGCCCGACCAAAGGCACCAGGCGCGCGACCCCGACGGGCACGCCCAGCCGCGCCCCCGCCCACGCCAGCTTGAGGTTCTCGCCGCCCACGCGCAGGTCGCAGCCGGCGGCGAGCTCGGCGCCGGCGCCGACGCAGTTGCCCACGCACACGCAGACGGTCGGGGCGGGAAACGCCTCGACGGCCGCGTACATGCGCGAGAAGGCCTCCATGCGGGCCACGCCGCCGGCGCGGTCCAGCGGCTCCTCCACATCGGCGCCCGCGCACAGCGCCCGGCTGCTGGTGGTCGAGAGCACCAGCACGCTCAGCTCGGGGTCTGCTCCGAGCTCGGCCAGGGCCCGCTCGAGCTCGGCCAGCGCCCGGGAGTCCAGCGCGTTTCGGCGCTCGGGCCGGTCCAGGCGCAAGACCTCCACCCCGGCGGCGCGCCGCTCGCGCACCAGCGTGGGGCGGTTCTCGGGGGGCGCGGGCATCGCCCGCGCGAGGATAAGATCCCCGGCGATGAAGCGACTGCTCGCGTGCCTGGCGTGCTGTGCGCTCGCCGCTCTGGTCCTCGCCCCGGGCGCCCTGGCCCAGAACTCGGGGACCGGGCTCTACGGACCCGCCGACGACAAGGTGGTCACCGGCACCGGCTTCATCCTGATCGCCGCCTTCCCCCTGCTCGTCCTCCTGCTCAGCCTGCTGCAGTGGCGTCTGGAGAAGCGCAAGGAGCGCCGCAAGGCGTTCCAGGCGCGCCTCTCCCAGGCCGACTGGCGCGGCGGCTGGTAGGCCGGCGGGTGGCCGGCCCGGTCGGCTACGAGCGCGTCGGCGCGGCGGCCGTCCTCACCATCGACCGGCCCGAGCGCCGCAACGCGGTCGACGGCCCCACCGCCGTGGAGCTGGGCGAGGGCTACCGGCGCTTCGTCGCCGACGACGACGCGCGCGTCCTGGTCCTCACCGGCGCCGGCGAGCTCGCCTTCTGCGCGGGGGCGGACCTCAAGGCGATCGAGACCTTCGGCCCGCGGCTGGAGGCGGCGGAGGGCCCGCTCGGATTCACCCGGCTGACCTCGCCCAAGCCCACGATTGCCGCGATCTCGGGGTGGTGCCTGGCCGGCGGGCTCGAGCTGGCGCTGTGGTGCGATCTGCGCGTCGCCGCCGAGGGCTCCACCATGGGCTTCCCCGAACGACGCTGGGGTGTGCCCCTGATCGACGGCGGCACCCAGCGCCTGCCCCGGATCGTGGGGCAGGGCCGCGCGCTGGACATCATCCTCAGCGGACGCATGGTCGGAGCGAAGGAGGCGCTGGCCATCGGCCTGCTCACCGAGCTGGTGGGCGCGGGTCAACATGTCTCGCGCGCCCTGGAGATCGCCCAGGCGCTGGCCGCCTTCCCCCAGGCGACCATGCTGGCCGACCGGGCCGCCGCCCTGCAGGCGCTCGGCCTGCCCCTCGACGAGGGGCTGGCGCTCGAAGCCCAGGCCGGTCCCGAGGTCTTCGGGGACGCCGTCCAGGGCGCCGGACGCTTCGCCGCCGGCGAGGGTCGCGGCGGGGCCGGCGCCGGCGTGTGAGCGGCCATCGTCGGACCCGCCCGGTCGCGTGCCGGTCGCCCGCGTCGGTCGCCCGCCCGGTCGCGCGCCGGGCTCGCCCCCGGCAGTAGGCTTGGCGCCCCATCGTCGGGAGGAGATCCATGACCTATTTCGTGACAGGCGCCACCGGCTTCATCGGTCGTCACCTCGTCGAGCGCCTGCTCGCGCGCGACGGCGACATCCACGTGCTGGTGCGCGAGGAATCCACCGATCGCCTCCAGCGCCTGATCGAGAGATGGGGACAGGCGCAACGCATCAAGCCGGTGGTTGGTGACCTGTCACAGCCGCGCCTCGGGGTCTCCGACGAGCAGGTGGAAAGGCTGCGCGGCAACGTCGAGCACTTCTTTCATCTCGCCGCCATCTACGACATGACGGCCGACGCCGAGCGCAACCAGAAGCTCAACGTCGACGGCACCGCCAACGCGGTCGACCTGGCCAACGCGCTTGAAGCAGGGCGCCTGCACCACGTCTCCTCGATCGCCGCCGCCGGCGCCTACAAGGGCCTGTTTCGCGAAGACATGTTCGACGAGGGCCAGAAGCTCCCCTCGCCCTATCACCAGACCAAGTTCGAGTCCGAGAAGCTCGTACGCGAGCAGGCCCAGGTGCCGTGGCGGGTCTACCGGCCGGCGGTTGTCGTCGGCAACTCGCAGACCGGCGAGATGGACAAGATCGACGGCCCCTACTACTTCTTCAAGGCGATCCAGAAGACGCGCCACTGGCTGCCCGAGTGGTTCCCGCTGGTGGGACCCGAGCTGGGCTACACCAACATCGTCCCGGTCGACTACGTGGCCAAGGCGATGGACCACATCGCCCACCTCCCCGAGGGCGACGGGCAGGCCTTCCACCTCACCAGCCCGAAGTCCCAGCGCGTGGGCGCGGCCATGAACGAGTTCGCCAAGGCGGCCCACGCGCCCCAGATGGCCTTGCGCATCGACAAGCGCCTGACCGACGCCCTGCCCAAGGGCGTGATCTCGATGATGCTCAGGCTGCCCGCGCTCAAGGACGTCCGGCGCACGGTGCTCGCCGACTTCGGGATCCCGGACGAGATCCTCGAGCACATCGCGCTCGTGCCCCAGTTCGACACGCGCGACACCGAGCGCGCGCTCAAGGGCTCGGGCATCGAGGTTCCCCCGCTCGACTCCTACGCCAACCGCCTGTGGGACTACTGGGAGCGCCAACTGGACCCCGACCTGTTCCGCGACCGCTCCTTCGAGGGGGCGGTCAACGGGCGCACGGTGGTGATCACCGGAGCCTCCTCGGGCATCGGCCGCGCGGCCGCCCTGAAGATCGCCGCCGCGGGGGGGATCCCGCTGCTGGTGGCGCGCAGCGTGGAGAAGCTCGAGGAGACCAAGTCAGAGATCGAGGCCCGCGGCGGCACCGCCCACATCTACAGCGCCGACCTGTCCGACATGGACTCGATCGAAGAGCTAGTGCAGCAGCTGCTCTCCGACCACGCCGCCATCGACATGCTGGTCAACAACGCCGGTCGCTCGATCCGCCGCTCGGTCGAGCTGGCGCTCGACCGCTTCCACGACTACGAGCGCACGATGCAGCTCAACTACTTCGGGGCGATCAAGCTCACCATGGGGATCCTGCCCCACATGCGCGAGCGCAAGTCCGGCCACGTGGTGCAGATCTCCTCGATCGGCGCCCAGACCAACCCGCCGCGGTTCTCGGCCTACGTGGCGTCCAAGGCCGCCCTGGACGCCTGGACGCGCGTGGTCTCCTCGGAGGTGATCGGCGACAGCATCACGTTCACCACCATCCACATGCCGCTGGTGCGCACGCCGATGATCGCCCCCACCAAGATCTATGACGCCTTCCCCACCATCACCCCGGACGAGGCGGCCGACCTCATCTGCGAGGCGATCCGCTCCAAGCCCAAGACGATCAACACCCGCCTGGGCACGTTTGGCGAGGTGGCCTACGCGCTGGCCCCCAAGGCGGTCGACCAGATCCTGCACATGGCCTACCGGGTGTTCCCCGACTCGGCGGCCGCGGCGGGCAAGAAGGACGAGAAGGAGAAGGCCTCGATGGAGCAGATCGCGATGGCCAACCTGATGAAGGGCGTGCACTGGTAGAGGCATAAGGGCGCGCTCACGCGCGCCGGTTTGCCCTCAGGGAGCGGCGTTGCCGGTGGGCAGCACCATGGTCACCGGCTTGCGCTTGGCCGTCCCGGAGAACGGCGTGCGGATCATCGACGGTGCGTGCTGGACCTGGACGATGAGCCGCCGCGCGCGGGCCACGAGCCCCGCCGCGCGGGCGCCGGGGAAGCGCCTGGCTTTGGAGAACCGCTGGGCGGACTTGATGAACGACTTGAGCGCTCGCACCGCGCTCGAGCGCTTTCCGGCGGACAATGCGACGCGCACCTGTCGCAGCTCGCCCTGCAGGAACTTGGTGGGGTCCGGCGGGCAGCGCTTGCAGATCGCCAGGTACTTGCCCAGCTTGGCGTTGAGCCCTCCGATCAGCGCCACCAGAGGGCCGTCGATCTTGGCGTTCGCGTAGTTGGCGGCGCTGCCCTCCACCGCGCCGTGTTTGTTGGCCTTGTCCAGCCAGCACCCCGCCGGATACTGGATGTCGCCGGCGAAGTTGCCGATCGCGTTGGCGTTGTTGGCCTGGTCGTCGAAGGTGAAGCACCACCCCACGGTGTCTCCCGCCGTGAGACTGAAGTCGTCGGCGTCGCCCGAGCTCAGCGGCTTTGCGAACTCGCACGACTGCTGCGTGTTGGCGGCGTTGATGGTGCACCCGCCCTGGCCGTCGGACTGGCCGTCCAGGCCCACGGCGAGCCCGTTGGAGAAGCAGTAGTAGTTGTCCTCGTAGACGCCGGGCGAAACCATGTTCCAGTCGATTGCGTCCTCGACCGGCGCCGGAGCGGCTGCGCACCCGCCGGCCGGGTCGCCGGCGGCGACCTTGCCGTCGTCGGGGCTGTCGAACCAGAACGCCGGAACGTTCTGGCCGGCGGCGTAGCCGACGTCGATCTGGACCGCGAAGTAGATGTTCTGGGCGTCGTTCTCCTCGCAGATCGTGAGGTGATAGGTCCGGGCGCCCGAGGCCTGCGCGACGGGCCCCACGCACGAGCTCCCGTACTCACCCGGCGAGATGTTGTGGTCCGTGAGGTCCGGGGTCCCGTAGCCACCCAGCGTCGGGCCCGAGCCGGCCCACGCGCTGGCCGCGTTCGCGGCCGTCGCTCCCACGAGCACCGCACACAGCGCGACCCAGCGTCGAAACCAAGAGCTCATAAGCATCGCCATCCCCAAACGGCTGACCGCTCCGCCGAGCCTACACCCCCACTCGCCGCCCCTCTACCCCAGCCGCCGCCGCGGCGGGCAAGCAGGACGAGGGCCCTGGTTTGCCCGCCGCGCTATAGCGACCCGCGCGGCGCCAGCCAGCGCATGGGCTGGCCGGTGACCGCCGCGATGCGCTCGAAGTTCTCGTCGTAGTGCAGCAGCTCGACGCCCGCCGATTCGGCGGCAGCGGCGATCAGCAGGTCCTGGTGGCCGACGCCGCGCTGGTGGGCGCCGCCCTGGTGGGCGAGCTCGCGGTAGACGTCGATCGCCCGCCGCCATTCCGGCGGCCCGATCGGGCACTCGGGCATCAGGTCTAGCCGCGCGCGACGGTAGTCGAAGTCGGCCCCATTGCGCTCCGAGTACAGGAGCTCGAGCTTGACCATGTCGCAGGTTGCGATGCGGCCCGCTTTCACCGCGGAGGAGAAGGACCCTCTTGTGGTTGGCGCCCGCCTATGGCAGTACCACACGCTGGTGTCGGCCAGCTGCACCGCCGATCACCCGAAGGTGCGTGGCGTGCGCATCTCGTTGAGATCCTCGAGCGTCATGCCCCAGTCGTGCTCGGCGAGATGTCGCAGTGCCTCGCGGCGGATGACGTCGCGCAACGCCTCGTGGACCGTATCCGTCGTGGTGCGGGTGCCGAGTATCTCGCGGGCCTCGCCCACCAGCTCGGTGTCCAGGTTGACGGTCGTGCGCTTCACCTTCCCCACGATAATGCGCATCCTAGCCACCATGGCTATATGGCGCACTCTGGTTACAGAACCCATACAGACTGGGCACGCTTGCCTCCGCGGCGCCCGCTGGCGGCGCCCTGACATCATCCGCGGGGACGATGTCCGCGACCGGCAACGCGATCGAGGTCCGCGGCCTGGCCAAGCGCTATGGGCCCATCGAGGCCGTCCGCGGCATCGATTTCTCCGTCGCCCGCGGCGAGATCTTCGGCCTGCTCGGCCCCAACGGCGCGGGCAAGACCACGACGATCGAGATCCTCGAGGGCTACCGCGAGCGCACGGGCGGAGAGGTCTCCGTGCTCGGCCTGGACCCGGGGCGCCGTCCGGTTGAGCTGCGCCGGCGGATGGGGATCGTGCTCCAGAGCTGCGGGATCTACCGGCACGTCAGCGTGCGCGAGGTGGTCGGCCACTGGGCCCGGCTCTATCCCCACCCTCGCGACCCCGACGAGGTGATCGGGCTGGTCGGCCTGGCCGAGCAGCAGGATCGGCGCACCAACCACCTGTCGGGAGGTCAGCGCCGCCGGCTGGACCTGGCGCTGGCGCTGGTGGGCGACCCGGAGCTGGTGTTCCTGGACGAGCCCACCACCGGGTTTGACCCCGCCGCGCGCCGCAGCGCCTGGGAGACGGTGCGGGCGCTGCGCAGCCTGGGCAAGACGGTGCTGCTCACCACCCACTACCTCGACGAGGCCCAGGCGCTGGCCGACCGGGTGGCGATCGTCAAGGACGGGCGCATCGTGGTCGAGGGCCGCCCGGGCGAGCTGGGCGCCGGTCCCGACCGCTACACGATCACCTACCGCACCAGTGCCGGTGAGTGGCGCGAGCACCACACCAACGACCCCACGTCCCTGCTGGCCGAGCTGACGGCGGCCGCGCTGTCCCGCGGCGAGCGTCTCGAGCAGCTCAGCGTCAGGCGACCAACGCTCGAGGACGTCTACCTGGAGCTGACGGGCGACTCGCCCCGCTCGGCCGCCTCGGGCGACGAGACGCCGACCCCGCCCGGGGCGGGCGCCCGCGAGGAGCCGGCCGGGGTGGTGGGCGATGTCTGAGACGCTGGCGATGGGCTGGCGCCAGTACCGCCTCGAGCGCCGCATGTTCTGGCGCAACCCGACGGCGGCGTTCTTCAACTTCCTGTTCCCGCTGATCGTGCTGGGCCTGTTCGGCGCCCTGTTCGCCAACGACCAGACCACGCTCAACCGCATCGTCCCCGGGATCGCCGCGATGAGCGTGATGACGACCACGTTCAACGCGCTGGCCCACAATCTGGTGTTCCTGCGCGAGGAGGGGGTGCTCAAGCGCATGCGCGGCACGCCCCTGCCGCCGGGTGCCTATCTCGGTGCGCTGGCCGCCAACGCGATCACCAACACGATCCTGCAGGTGGCGATCATCGCCACCGCCGGCCGCCTGTTCTTCGGCATCCCCTGGCCCCGGGACGCGCTCGAGCTGCTGGTGTTCGTCGCCGTCGGCGTCGTGTGCTTCGCCTCGCTCGGGGTCGCGCTCTCGCACGCGATCCCCAACTTCGAGTCCGCCCCGGCCTACGTCAACGCGGTGTTCCTGCCCACCATCTTCATCTCCGGCGTCTTCTACGACGTCAAGCACACGCCCGCCTTCCTGCGCAACATCGCCGAGGCGCTGCCGCTCAAGCACCTGATCGACGGGCTCTCGGGGGCGATGGTCAGCGGTCGGGGCCTGGGCTCGAACCTCACAGCGCTCGCCGTGATAGGCCTGTGGGCGGTGGCCGGGGTCGCGCTGGCGGTGCGCGGGTTCTCGTGGGAGAGCAAGCGGGCGTGAGCGGAGTGCTGGCGCTCCTGTACGACGTGCACGGCAACCTGCCCGCGCTCGAGGCGGTGCTGGCCGACGCCGCCGGGCGGGGGGCCGACGCCTACCTGCTGGGGGGCGACTACGCGCTGTTCGGCCCCTTCCCAGCCGACACGGTGACCCGCCTGCGTGGGCTGCCGGACGCCACCTGGCTGCGCGGCAACGGCGAGCGCTGGACGGCCGACCCCTCCGACGCCCCGGACGCCGAGCCCGTGCCCGGGGCGATCGCCGCCTGTCGCTCCGAGCTGGGGAAGGAGCGCGTGGCCGAGCTGGCGGCGCTGCCCGAGCAGGAGGTCCGCGACGGCACCCGCTTCTGCCACGCCTCGCCGATCTCCGACGTGCGCTCGTTCCTGCCCGAGCCGGGCGAGGACGAGCAGGAGCTGCTGGAGGGCGTGACCGAGCGGCGCCTGGTCTTCGGCCACACCCACCTGCCCTTTCGGCGGGCGGCGGCCGGCCGGGAGATCGAGCTGGTCAACCCGGGCAGCGTGGGCATGCCCCTCGACGGCGACCCGCGCGCGGCCTACGCGCTGCTCGGCGCCGAGGGCGCGATCGAGCACCGCCGCGTCGCCTACGACCATCGGGCCAGCGCCGCGGCCGTGCGCGAGCGCTTCGATGGCGATTGGACGGAGATCGTCGGCCGGCGGATCGAACGGGCCCGCTTCTAGCCGAGCCCGCCACCTCTGGGCGGCCCCGCCTTTCCCGGACCGGGGCCGGCTTGCCTAGGTCGCCCGCGCGCCGAGGCAGCACGCGGTGGCGGTGGACCGCCGGCTCGCGGCTCTCATAGGCTGGCGCGATCAAGGCGCTCGCCGACGACCTGCTCCAGCTCTCGGGCTTTCCGCCCAACGCAATCAACATCTACCTGCTGGGGGACGTGCTGGTTGACGCCGGCACGCGCCACGCGCGTCGCCGCATCCTGCGCCAGCTTCGCGCCGAGCGGGTGGCCGCCCACGCGCTGACGCATGCGCACCCCGACCATCAGGGCGCCAGCAAGGCGGTGTGCGAGGAGCTGGGCATCCCGCTGTGGTGCGGCGAGGGGGACGTCGAGGCCATGGAGACCACCGGCGGCGTCGCCGCCTCCCAGCCGCCCGGCCTCATCAACCGACTGCAGGAGCGCTTCTGGACTGGGCCGCCCCATCCGGTGGCGCGTGCGCTGCGCGAGGGCGACGAGGTCGCCGGCTTCTCGGTGCTCGAAGTGCCCGGGCACTCCCCGGGGCACCTGGCCTTCTACCGTGAGTTCGACGGGGCTCTCGTGCTCGGCGACGTGCTCAACAACATGAACGTGGCCACCGGCATACCGGGCCTGCACGAGCCACCGGCGGTGTTCACGCCCGACCC
>Ga0209577_10000824_pt1 | contig 31075 bp, 20 predicted proteins | sample GraSoiAngelo_109_FD_185874 | JGI IMG/M metagenome (GOLD analysis project Ga0209577, IMG submission 185874) | Grasslands soil microbial communities from the Angelo Coastal Reserve, California, USA - 14_0903_12_20cm (SPAdes) (version 2) | ecosystem: Environmental > Terrestrial > Soil > Grasslands...
AACTTCAGCTCCGTTTCATACTCGCGCGCCAACCCTGGTAGGCCGCCCGAAGCCGCCGCCGCTTCTACGCCCGGCACGCGGCGAAGCGCGGCAATCGTCCCATCAATTCGCTGCGCTAGAGTCTTGGGGTTGGCCGTCTCGGCATAGGAGCCGGTGAGGTGAAAAGTCAGAACGTGGCTAGGGTCAAAGCCGGGCGACACTCGGCCCAGCGCCTGAAAACTTCTCAGCAGCAATCCCGCTCCCGCGAGCAGCGTCACGGCAAGCATCACTTGCAGGCCTACAAGTAGCCACGGCAACGAGTGCCTTCCTGAAACCTGACCGCGGCCAGCGCGTGCTAACGAACTCGATAAATTCTCTCGCGTCTCGCGAATCGCCGGAAATAATCCGCACAGAACGGTCACCATGATCGAACAAGCGATCGTGTAAAGCACGATTCGGGCGTCGAGCCGGATTTCATCCACACGCGGCAGCTCCCCGGCGAGAGCCTGGAACACTTTTGACGCTGCCCCTGCCACAAACAATCCGAGCGCCCCACCGGCCAGCGTCAAAACAAACGTTTCTGTCAACAGCTGCATAACGATAGCCCCGCGCGGAGCGCCCAGCGAAAATCGCAGAGAGATTTCCTGTTCACGCTGCCGTGCGCGGGCCAGTAACAGCGTTACGATGTTCGTGCATGCGATCAGCAAAAGCAGCGATACCGAACCGAACAGCATCCACAACGACTTGCGCGCGCCGCCAACCGTCTCCTCCTTCAAAGGCTCGATCCTCACCCCCAAGTCGCCGTCCGTCTTCGGATACGCTTTTGCGAGTTGCGCTTGAACGGCCTCCAGGTCGGCCAAGGCCTGCGGCAAAGTCACACCACGCTTCAGACGCCCGATCGTCAAATACCATGTGCTGTCTCTACTCTGCGCCATGGGTGCATCCGTTGGAACTGCACCCCACAGATCTACATCCCGGTCCGGAAATAAAAACGACGCAGGCATCACACCCACAATTCTGCTGGAGAATTTGCCGAAGCTCACCTTTTCCCGCAACACGTTTGGATCACTGCCGAAGTGATTGCGCCAGAACCGGTCGCTAATTACAACCGCGCTTGGCCCACCCCAATGTTCCTCCTCCGTAGTAAAATCGCGGCCTAGCTCGGGCGCAACTCCCCAAACCTGCACAAAACGCGGCGCCACAAACGCTGCCGTTACTTTCTCCGGCAGGATTCCAGAAGTCTCCGATTCATCTTCGGTGTAATACCCCGTGATGGCCTGGAACGTGGAATTCATCCGGTTCCAATCCTCCAGGCGAGTGGGCGACAGACGACCCAACGGGTTCTTCACCTTGCGATGGAACTGTTCGAGCCACATCAGTTGATCGCCTTCGGGAAAAGGCAAAGGCCGCAGGAGAATCGCATCCATCGCGGAGAACACCGCGCTGTTCGCGCCGATTCCGAGCGCCAAGGTCAGAATCGCCGTGATGGAAAACGAAGGGGATTTGCGCAGAAATCTTAAGGCGGACTTTAGATTGGCGACGGTGCTGTCGATAAACCGAATCTTGTACACATCGCGGACTTCTTCCTTGATTTGTTCTTTGCCGCCGAATTCCAGCATGGCCCGCCGGCGCGCCTCCCCCGGAGGCATGCCCGCGGCGATGTTGGCTTCGACGAGTTCTGCAATGTGAAAGCGCAGCTCGGAATCGAGTTGCGCGCCCGAGGCACGTTTGGGAAGAAAGAATTTCCACCAGGACATGACCGACTCCTAATTCGCGGCTTGAAGAATCTGCGCCACCGCGCCCGCCAGGCGATTCCAATTCGATTCCTCACTGGCCAATTGCTTGCGGCCCTTCGCCGACAACTTATAGAACTTCGCGTCTCTCCCGTTGCTCGACTGCCCCCATTCCGCTTCAAGCCAGCCGCGTTTCTCCAAGCGGTGCAGCGCGGGATAGAGCGAGCCTTGTTGCACCTGCAGGACTTCTTTGGAGATTTGCCGGATTCTTTGCGAGATGCCGTAACCGTGAACCGGGCCAAGCGCTACAATTTTCAAAATCAGCAGGTCCAGAGTTCCCTGCAGGAGATCCGACTTTTCCATGGGCATGACCTCTCCTAGACACTCGACATATAAACATGCATATGTGTAGATTGTCAAGGAGAGACTAGCAAACGACCTTTGAGAGGCCCTCGCTCGAGCGAATTCCGCCACCCCGGCTCATCGGGGGACTTCCCGCCCGCAATATTCAGGAGCGGGACCCCTACGCATTTACGGGAGCATCGGCCCCGGGCGGCTGACTTATGAAAACACAAACAGAACAACTGCGGTATCCTATACCTTCTCCTTGGTTCCGGATTAGAAGCGGCAATGGACAACGCCATCCTTCAAGTGGAGAGTCTCGTCAAGCGCTACGGCGACGTGGAGGCCGTGCGCGGAGTCAGTTTTTCCGTGGAAGAAGGCGAAGTCTTCGGGCTGCTCGGCCCCAACGGCGCTGGCAAAACCAGCACCGTGGAAGTGCTTGAGGGCCTCCGTGACCGCGACGGCGGCTACGTCTCGGTCTGCGGACTAGATCCGCAGCGCGATGAGCAAGCGCTCAAGCACGAGATTGGCGCAGCGCTGCAATCTACAGCGCTTCCCGACAAGCTACGGGTCATGGAAGCTCTGCGCCTCTTTGCCAGCTTCTACAAAAGGCGGCGCAATCCGGAAGAGTTGCTCGAGCGCTTCGGCCTTAAAGAAAAACGTCACGCCTTTTATAGCCAACTCTCCGGCGGACAAAAACAGCGGCTGGCCTTGGCTATGGCGCTCGTCAACGATCCAAAACTGCTTTTTTTCGACGAACCCACCGCTGGACTCGATCCCCAGGTCCGCCGAGAGATTTACGACATCATTGAGGAACTGAAGCGCGACAAAAAAACCATTCTCATGACCACGCATTACATCGAAGAAGCCGAGCGCCTCTGCGACCGCGTGGCCATCATCGATCACGGGAAGGTAATCGCCTTGGGCACTCCCCGCGAACTCAAATCGCGCGCCAGTGGAACCACGCGCATCGAATTGCGCCTGTCCAAACCCGTAGCGAATGGCAAGCTCAAATCGCTCGAAGGCGTCGCGGACGCGCGTGAGGTGGATGGCGCTTTCGTGCTGCATTCGCAGCGACCGCCGCAAACCATCGTCTCTCTGGTGAAACATCTGGAAGCGGAAGGCAACGAACTGGTCAGCCTGGAAATCGCCACCCCCTCGCTGGAAGACGTGTTCATCGAAATGACCGGAAGGAGGCTCCGCGATTGAATAACTTTGCCAGCTTGACCCTCCTGCGCATCCGTCTCGCCTTGCGCAACAAAATGTTTTTCTTTTTCAGCTTCGTGATGCCCCTCGGTTTCTTCTTCCTCTATCTCGGCGTGTTTGGCAAGGGCATCACTGGCTACGCCGCCTTTTTCCTGGGCGAAGTTCTTGCTCTCAACGTCATGGGAAGCTTCTGGGGCCTCAGCGCCACCATCGTGATGTTCCGCGAGCAGGGAATCCTTCGGCGTTTCCACGTCTCTCCCGTCACCGCGAGTGACATCCTCGCCTCGAGTGTCGTCGCCAATTTCGGCCTCGCTCTGCCGACGGTGCTTGTGGAACTCTTTCTTGCCACGGTCATCTACCACATCAACACCTGGAGCAGTCTGTTTGGTATTCTCGTCTTCATCGCCATCGGTACCACCTCTTTCGCTTCCCTCGGTTTGGTTATCGCCAGCGTCACCAACACCATGCAAGAGACTCAGGTCCTCAACAACCTCATTTGGCTTCCATTGATCTTTCTCTCGGGCGCAACCCTTCCTCTTGCCTATCTTCCGCGCATCGTTCAACGCGTGGGCCTATTTCTCCCCGCCACGTATCTGGTCAACGCGTTTCAGCAGATCATCGTTAATTCTGCCTCGCTGCTCAGCCGCTACGCGGAAATCATCTCGCTGGTTGTCTGGGCTATCCTTACCTTTTTCCTTTCCATGCAGCTTTTCCGTTGGGAGCCGGAAACCAAGATCCCGCGCCGCGCCAAACTCCTCGTCGCGGCCACGGCCATTCCTTTTGTCCTGCTGGGCGCCTGGGAAAATCGCACCGACCGCATCCTCAAGGAGTCCCGAACCACCTTTGAAAGCGCGGTCAATTCGCCGCATCCGGCCCTTGGTAGAATTTCCATGCCATCTGCAGGCGCAAGCAAACCATCCGACAACTCCTCCAAATAGCAGCCGTCTCTTGCCGCCAATTTGGTTCGCGGGCTCTCTCCTTCCATACTTCTCCTGATTGACGCTCCCTCTGCTCTTCCCTTATTCTGAATTTTCAACCTGCACCGCTAACACGCGGCTCATTTCAAGGGGAGTGTATATGGCCATTCAACCGACCGAGAAGATCTGGCACAACGGAAAATGGATCGATTGGGACGACGCCAAGCTGCACGTTCTCTCCCACGTCGTCAGCTACGGCTCCGCGGTTTTCGAAGGCATCCGCTGCTACGAAACCAAGCAAGGCCCGGCCATTTTCCGGTTGCGCGAACACATGCAGCGGCTTGTCAACTCCGCCAGAATTTACCGCATGACGCTTCCCTACTCGGTCGACGACTTCGCGAACACTGCCTGCGAACTTGTTCGCATCAACAAACTGAATTCCTGCTATGTGAAGCCTATCGTGCTTCGCGGCTATGGCGACGTTGGCGTGAATCCCCTGAATTCTCCGATCGATCTTTACATGGCCTGCTGGAGTTGGGGCGCCTATCTCGGTCCCGACGCGCTTACCAAAGGCGTCGATGTCGGCGTCAGTTCATGGACCCGCATTGCGCCCAACACGTTGCCCGCCATGTCCAAAGCCGCGGCTAACTACATGAATTCACAACTCGTGAACATGGAAGCGCGCTTGAATGGTTTTGTCGAGGGCATTGCCCTGGATGACTCCGGTCATGTCAGCGAAGGATCCGGAGAAAACGTTTTTCTCGTCCACGAAGGCACGCTCTACACGCCGCCACTCGCGACCAGCATTCTTCCCGGCATCACCCGCGACTCCATTTTGAAAGTTGCCGAAGACCTCCGCATCCCCTGCAAAGAAAGCGTGATTCCGCGCGAGATGCTCTACATTGCCGATGAAGTCTTCTTCGCGGGCACAGCTGTGGAGGTCACGCCTATCCGCTCCGTCGACCATATTCAAGTCGGCAAAGGAGTTGCCGGCCCAATCACGCGAAAGATCCAGGAAGAATTTTTCGCCATCACCAGCGGGACCAAGCCCGACCGTCACAACTGGCTCACGCCGGTCGGCGCTCCCGTCGTGGCCGCCACGCGCTAGTTCCGGAGATGAGCATGAAACTCGCATCGAACGCGCCCAATCGATCAGCGTGGTCGTTCTCGCAAACGTTTCGCGGCCCATACCCGCACTTAGTGTTGCTCTACAAACTCATTGCGGATGCATTTCGCGCGCTTCGTGCCGGCTTCCGATAGCCCGGCGCTCTCTACGCCAAATCAAAGCATTGTGACCGTTCACGGTCTCGTAAGCGTGCTTTCACTGCGGGGGCGCCATTGGATGGCTGACACCCGGCGTGCTCTTTTTCCGCCGATGAAGCGCGTAATATCATGTGCCGCATCATGCAGCCGAGAGGAGCCTGAATTGTGACCGCACGCATGCTGCTCGCTATCGCTGTCGCTGTTATTTCAACTCCCGGCCTTCTGGCGCAGCAGCCCGAACCTTCGCATCGGCCTCGAGCGCGCGAACTGGGTATTCATCCAGGTATCTACGATCCCGGCCCGAACAACGCCATCACCGACGTCCCCGGCGTCCAAGTGGGTCAGGTCACTATCGTCAAAGGCGAAAACGTCCGAACGGGAGTCACGGCCGTTTTGCCGCACGCGGGGAATATTTTTCAGGACAAAGTCGCGGGTGCAATTTTTGTGTTCAACGCGTTTGGCAAGCTCGTCGGCTCCACACAGGTCATCGAGCTCGGACAAATCGAAACACCTATCGTGCTCACCAATACTCTGAGCGTCGGGGAGGCCTCGACCGCTTTGGTTAGCTGGACCCTGGCGCAACCCGGAAACGAAGACGTCCTCAGCGTTAATCCCGTCGTCGGTGAAACCAACGATGGCTGGCTCAACAACATCCGCGGATTCCACGTCGGAGCCGAGGACATCAAGCGCGCTCTGGACGAAGCTCGCAGCGGCCCTGTCGAGGAAGGTTCCGTGGGCGCGGGCCAAGGAACGATTGCCTTTGGCTGGAAAGGCGGCATCGGCACAAGTTCGCGCCATCTTCCCGAAAAAGCAGGGGGCTTCATGATTGGCGTGCTGGTGCAGACAAATTTCGGAGGTCGGCTCACGATTGCGGGCGTTCCCGTCTGGGAGAAGCTAAAGCCCACTCACGCAACCAGCCGCAGATCTAAGTCGCCAGTCCGAAATGAAGCGGACGGCTCGTGCATGATTATTATCGCCACCGACGCGCCGCTCGATGCGCGGCAGTTGCGGCGGCTTGCGGCGCGAGCATTTCTCGGCATGGGGCGCTCGGGCTCGACCGGAAGCAACGGCAGCGGCGACTTTGCTGTGGCCTTCTCCACTACGAATCGCATTGCCTTCAACGCCGCTCGCACCCCCGCCATCTCCTTACTCGGCGAAGATGCTCTCTCCCCTTTGTTTGAAGCGGCCATCGACGCAACGGAAGAAGCCATCGATAACTCGCTCCTGAAAGCCCAGACCGTTCACGGCCGCGACGGCCATGTCGCTGATGCGATTCCGATTGATCGCCTCCGTGAAATTTTGGGCGCCGCCGCGCGTCCTTCATCTCACTAAATAGCTTGACGCTAACGAACCGTGTCAGCGCTTTCTGACGGTTATTGGTTTGTCGAATTTCTATTTTCCCTTTTTTATTTTCCACTTTGCTGCCTTTTGCTGTCGGCTGTGGGCTGTCGCTTCTCCCGGGACTGGCGTTTCGCGCGGCATTGCGGCTAGAATGCCTCCGTTCGAAGCGCGCCCGTTTCCCCTTTCCGTTCTTGGGAGGAACTGTTCATGTACAGCCTCACGCAAAAACTTGTCGCCGAATTCCTCGGCACTTTCGCCCTGATTTTCTTTGGCGCCGGTTCCATCTGCGCCGATCAGTATCTCCGCACCTCCGGCGGTCTTGGCCTTCTCGGCATCGCGCTTGCGCATGGCCTCGCGATGGGCATCATGGTTTCCGCACTCGGCCACGTTTCCGGCGGCCACTACAATCCCGCCATCACCATCGGCGTTTGGGTCACCAAGCGCATCAATACGATGGAAGCCCTTCTGTATTGGGCTGCGCAGCTCCTTGGCGGCATCATAGCAGCCTACATCCTCAAAGCCGCCATTCCTGATGACAATTGGCGCGCGGTCGCCCTCGGCACCCCAGAACTGGCGCGCGATTTTCCAGTCTGGGCCGGAATGTCCCTCGAGGCGGTCGGCACATTCTTTCTCGTGCTGGTGTTTTTTGCCACCGCCATCGATGAAAAAGGCGCGCTCAAAGCCATTGCCGGTTTCGGCATCGGCCTGACCATCACGATCGGCATTTTGGTGGCCGGCCCGCTTACCGGCGCAGCGCTGAACCCTGCCCGCGCCTTTGGACCTGCGCTGGCAGCGAACCATTGGGCGCACCACGGCGTCTACTGGATCGGCCCGCTTGCGGGAGGCTTTATCGCCGGACTTCTTTACGACAGCCTGTATCTGAAAAAAGGCTGAAGCCAGTGACTGGTGACTCCAGCCTCGAATGGCTCAAGCCATTTTCCACTTTCCATTTTCCATTTTGGTCTACTTCCAGCGCATAATTCCAAGCTCAGAAGGATTTGCACGCCTCACGCCTCCCGTACAGGTAACTACCGCGCAACCTGCCTCCACGACTTCCCTGTTCCTTTTTCGTGCTCGATGCTACTTTGGCTTCACGGCAAACTCGGAAACCGAATTTCCGGGCTCTTACCGAGTACTGAGAACCGAAAACTGAGAACCGCTCATGCCGACTAGCGTTGATGATCTGCTGCGCCGAGCCGTCGAAAACAAGTCCTCCGACTTGCACCTGAAAGTCGGCAACCATCCCTATTTGCGCGTCGACGGCTTGCTGACTCCGCTCACCGACGTCCCTCGCATCACGCCGGAAGAAATGCTCTCCATGGCTTTCAGCATGATGACCAATCGCCAGAAGCAAAAGTTCAAGGAAACGGCGGAATTGGACATGGCGTACGGCGTTGCCGGCCTGGGCCGCTTCCGCGTGAACGTCTTCCAGCAGCGCGGCAACGTCGGCATGGTTCTCCGCGTCATTCCCACAAAAATCCGCACCGCGGAAGAGCTGAATCTTCCTCCCGTCATCAACAAAATTTGCGAGGAGCAGCGCGGCCTTGTGCTCGTTACCGGAACCACCGGTTCCGGTAAATCCACCACGCTCGCGGCCATCATCGACCGCATCGACGCTACCCGCGCCGACCACATCATCACCATCGAAGACCCCATCGAATTTCTGCACCGCGACAAGAAAAGTTTCATCAACCAGCGCGAAGTCGAAGTCGACACCGCGAATTTCTCGACCGCCTTGCGCGCCGCTCTTCGTCAGGACCCCGACGTCATCCTCGTCGGCGAAATGCGCGACCTGGAAACCATTTCCACCGCCCTGCTCGCCGCCGAAACCGGCCACCTGGTGCTTTCCACCCTGCACACTCTCGACGCCACCGAAACCATTCAGCGTATTATCGCGGTCTTCCCGCCGCCCGAGCAGAAGCAGATTCGTTTGCAGCTTGCCGCCACGTTGAAAGCGGTCATTTCCCAGCGTCTGGTGCGCCGCGCCGACGACAAAGGCCGCGTTCCCGCGGTCGAAATCATGATCGCCACCGCGTACATCCGCGATTGCGTGATCAACCCGGACAAGACCCGCCTGATTCACGACGCCATCGCCGCTGGCACCAGCCAGTACGGCATGCAGACTTTCGATCAGTCGCTGTTCGATCTCTACTCGAAGCAGCTCATCACCCTCGACGAAGCTCTGGCACGGGCCTCCAACGCCGACGAATTCAAGCTGCGCATCCAGGGCATCCGCTCCGCTTCCGACGCCGCCCGCGAGGAAATGGAGCGCCAGATGGCCGACTTCGAGCGCTTCGCCCGCAAGTAAAGTTCAGGAGTCGACCGTTCGCAGTTGAAGGTGAAAGACTCCTTCCTTCTTTTTGTCTCGAACCCTGGAGCGGTTTAACTTTCCGACTCTGGAACTTGGAACTTTTGAACCTTTCTTTCCTTCTCTGTTACGGTTTTCAACCCTTTTGGGCTACGTCGTGACGAAGTCCAGATTTGTTGGGTAATTCACCCGATTGCCTTCAGAATTAACCGCACGTTAGGCTTCCTTGCTTGGGGTCAATTGGGGATCGCTTATGAAAGTTCTTTCCTGGAAGGCCTTTCTGGCACTCGCGTTCTTCATTTGCACTCTTTCAGGGTGCGGCGGCGTTACCAATTCGACTCCGCCTCCGCCACCGCCACCCCCCAAGCCCACCTTCACCAGCACCCCACCCACTTCCGCCGCCGAAGGCGTAGCGTACTCTTACCAGGTCACCGCCACTTCCCCGGATTCCAGCGCCATCACCTTCACGCTCACCACCGCTCCTTCCGGCGCAACGCTCTCTCGGAGCACCGTTGCCTGGACTCCCACGCACGCCGAATCGCGCACTGCCAACTCCTTCACTGTCACGGCCACCACCGCGGCTGGCGCCAGCGCCACGCAATCCTGGACCGTCACTCCCAACGGCACCGTCACGATCACCGCCGTTGCCACTTACTGGACGCCTTCCGGCTCGGTCAATATCCCTCCGCAATGGCCCGCGAATGTCAATTACCCCGCCGCTCTCATCCCGCAACCCGACGGCTCGCTGCTACGCCTACAGGGTGCCGCGAACGCCGACGGCTCCTTCAGCATCCCCAACGTTCCTGCCGGCAATTACTGGCTCGAGATCAACCCCAACGCCAACTATTGGACTACGGCGAGCGACTTCGACGACGGCTACGATGTGATCGGGCGTCCTCTCGCCACGACGGCGACAGAGAACACTACCACGTTCACCTCCTCCATCTCCGGAATCAACCCTTCCACTACAGGCGGTGATTTTTTCCTGGCCCTGACCGACTTCGACGATTCTTTTTCGCCGGCATTCGGCCAGATCCCCGCCAATTCCACCACCTTTACTTCCAGCCTTCCGGTCACCTCGAACGTGAATTGGACACAGGTAACCACGCTCTATTTAGGGCAATATGTATTCACCACTTCTGGTAATTTCACCGGCTATCTCCTCGGCCCTTCGCAGACGGTTTCCAACGTAGCGTTCGTAAACGGCGCAACCAATCCGATCAACGGCACTCTGTCCTCTAGCCCGACGGTCTCTTTGCCTCTCAGCATCACTGGTTCGGCTTGGGCTGCCCTTGCCGCTTCAGCCGGCCCCGGAACACCATCGCCGACGGTCTCCGATTACTCCGTCTTCGCGCAACCCTACGCCACGGATCGCTTGGCCCTGCCATCTTCCGGATCGCTTCTCGGACCCGATCTGATTTTGATTGCGCCCGCCGTACCTCCCGCCGCAGGCTCAACTCCCGTTCCGGCTTCCTACGCTTGCAGCTTCTCTGTGGCCTCTCTCACTTCCCCGCTCTCGGGCTTGGGCTTAGCTCCGATAACCACCGATGTAAACTACGGCACACTTTCTTACGGCGATCCGTATCCCTCCAGTTGGCCGCGAATATTTGAGTACTGTCAGATTTCCACCGTCACTCTTCCCCGGCCCAACTCCACCGTGACCGACACTTTCATGGTCACCAACAAGCAGGCGACTGCGCTTCCCACGTCCGCCGTCGCGCCCCTTCTGGGTCCCGTACAATCCGCCACACTGAACGGGGGCAGCTTTTTTCAAACCGCAACCCTCAGCACCACCGCGGTCACCATCAGCTGGAGTTCTCCCTCGACCGGTCAGCCTTACGGTTACTTTGTCCAGGTTTATCAACTGGGGACTCTTCCCAGCGGCGGAACCGGCTACACTCTGGCTGGAATGTACGGCACCGCTCAAACTTCCGTAGCCCTCCCCTTTTTGTCCGCTGGCAACACCTACGTCTTCGCCATTCTGGCGGCCTCCGATGCCAACGCCAACATCGAGACCAAGCCCTTGCGCCACCAAATCCCCTCGGCCGAATCTGCCGTGGTTTCCGCCCCTTTCGTCACTCAATGACCTGGCGAGGCCGACCAGCGTGTCATCCCGAGCGAAGCGCGGGATCTGCTTTTTCGTTGTCCCCTTACCTGTTTCCTTCTGGTGTTCCGTCTCTCCCTTCCAAACTCTTGGATCTTTAGCTCTTCGACTTCTTCTCTGTGACCTCTATGCTCTGACCTCTCCTGTCCTCCGTATTAGCTCTTCTCTTCTTCTCGCCACTAGCCAGTCGCGACTTCTTCCTCTATGCTTTCCTCGTGTTCCCCAAGCCTCGCCAGCTCGACTCCGAATCCGCCCTTTACGACGCCGCCATTAAAATCCTCATGCGCCGCGCGCATTCCATCCATGAAATGAGGCAGGCGCTCGAGCGCCGCTGCGAAGACGCCTCGATGGTGAAAAACGTGATGGCCCGCCTCAAAAGCGCGGGGCTGATTGACGACGCGCGCTACGCGAGCCAGTTTGCCCACCAGCGCACCGAAGGCCGAAAGCAGGGAAAGTATCGTGTGGCGCGTGACTTACGCGCCCGCGGCGTCCCCGACCGTCACATCGAAGCGGCGCTAGAAGAGGTCGCCAAAAGTACCGACGAAGCCGCTCTGGTCCGCCAGCGCATCGAGCGCAAGCTGCGCTCGTTCCGCGGCGAAATCGATGAGAAGAAGCTCGCTTCCCTCTACCGCAGCCTCCTTCGCACCGGATTTTCCGTTGACATCATTCGCCGCGAACTGCACCTCATGACTCGCGAAAATGTCCCCGAAGGTGATCCTGGAATGGAATAATCTTCGGACCCTCGGTCTTGAGACGGAACCGAATCTTGTTTCTGTCCTCTGATCTGCGATCTCCGTTCTCTGCTCTTCAAGACAGCGCTTTCTTCAGAAAGCTGAGCGTGCGGTCCCAGGCCAACTTTGCTGACGCTGCATGATAGACCTCGGGCCGCATTTCGTTCATGAACGCGTGATGTGCGTCGTAGCGGTACATCTGGAATTTTGATTTCGACTGTTTGAGCATGTTTTCAAGCTCGGTCACCTTCGCGGGCGTGCACCAATCGTCCTGATTCGCAAAGTGGCAGATCAACGGAATCTTGATCTTCTTGAACTCGGCGGGCTCGACCGGCGGAAGACCGTAGAAGCATGCGCCCGCATCCATCTCCGGAACCCGCAGAGCCGCCAGGAGCGTCAGCGCGCCGCCCATGCAGAAACCGCCTACGGCAACCTTTTTCTTGGAAGCTTGCTTCAGGTGCTGAACGGCTCCGCGAATGTCCTGCTCGGCCGCATCGGGAAAATTCAGATCGGTCATCAAGTGCTTTGCTTCATCGGCCACGGTTACCAGCTTGCCGCGATACAAATCCGGAACGAGCGTCCGGTATCCCGCTTGCGCAAAACGGTCAGCGGTTTTCTTGATCTGCTCGTTCAGCCCCCAATATTCCTGAATGCACACAAAGCCAGGCGCGTTTGCTCCCTTGGGGGTTGCGAGATAAGCGGGACAGCTCTTCCCGTCCGGCCTCTTGACTTGAATCATTTCACCCATAACGTTTCTCCCATCGAAATTGGCGCACGTTCCTATGTTCGCGCCCCCCGCGCGCTCCCCGCAAGGCTGACAAGATGGTCAATCTCGACTGACCCTGGCTTTTTTAATGCTTTCCTCACAGCCGCACCACCGGCAAAATTATCTTCCGCTTCTTCAATCACTTACAAAAATGCCCGGGTGTACGGGGCCCCTCCCATTTCTCATCTTCGCTTTTCCATTTTCCGCTCTCGCCCACGCGCCACTTTCTGACTCATCCTCCCTCTGCGATAATGGCTATACTCCAAAAATGACCGCACCCAAATCCAAATCGACCACTTTCAGCGGCAATGAGATCCGCGAGATGTTCTTGCGCTTCTTCGAGGGCAAGGGCCACAAGCGCGTGCGCAGTTCGTCGCTCGTGCCGCATGGCGACCCCACGCTGCTGTTCACCAACGCCGGGATGAACCAGTTCAAGGACGTCTTCCTCGGCCTCGAAAAGCGCGATTACGCGCGCGCCACCACGGCGCAAAAGTGTGTGCGCGCGGGCGGCAAGCACAACGACCTCGAAAACGTGGGCTTCACCAAGCGCCACCACACCTTCTTCGAGATGCTTGGCAATTTCTCCTTCGGCGATTATTTCAAGAAGGAAGCCATCGCCTACGCCTGGGAACTAGTCACTTCGCCGCAATGGTTCGGCATCCCTAAGGACAAACTCTACGTCACCGTCTTCGGCGGCGCAGAGCTCATCGGCGTCGACGAAGAAGCTCGCAACTTCTGGCTCGAACAAAAAGTTCCCGCGGATCGAGTCTTTGCCATCCCCGGCCTGAAGGAAAACTTCTGGCAGATGGGCGACACCGGCCCTTGCGGCCCCTGCAGCGAGCTTCATTACGACATGGGCCCCGCCGCTTCCGATGAGGGCCATGGAACGACCGCGCCGGAATGCAAATTTCCCTGTGATTGTGGCCGCTTCGTCGAAATATGGAACCTCGTCTTCATGCAATTCAATCGCGATGCGTCCGGCAAGCTCACTCCCCTCCCCAAGCCCTGCGTCGACACGGGCATGGGCCTCGAACGCACCGCCGCGGCCCTCCAGGGCGTCATCTCCAACTACGACACCGATCTTTTCGTGCCATTGATGAAGCGCGCCGCCGAACTTTGCGGCGTGGATTTCACACGCGAAGAAAAACTGGAAGAAGGCAAAGGCGGTGCCGCTTCTCTCCGCGTCATCGCCGACCACGCCCGCGCCACGACATTTCTCATCACCGACGGCGTTCTTCCTTCCAACGAAGGCCGCGGCTATGTCCTTCGCAAAATCATGCGCAGGGCCATTCGTCACGCGCGCCTGCTCGGGCAGAAACAACCGGTGGTTTTGACAGAAATGGTGCACAAGGTTCAAAGGCTAATGGAGGAAGCTTATCCGGAATTGCGCGAACCGTCGTTTGCCCATGTACCAAAAGTGGTGAAATCGGAGGAGGAAGCTTTCGCGCGCACTTTAGACATTGCTTTGGAGAGGCTGGAGGACCAGCTACGCCCCCTCACTCGATTCGTAGGGACGCCCTTTCAGGCTAAGGAAGGAACGTATTCAGGTAAGCAGGCTTTTCAACTCTATGACACTTATGGCCTACCCCTAGATTTTATCCTGGACTCGGCTCGTGACCTTGGCATTCCATTCGATCAGTCCGGTTTTGACGAGGCTCTCGAGGAGCAGCGCAAGCGAGCTCGCGCTTCGTGGAAGGGCGGAGCGAAAGAAGCGGCGAATCCGGCGTATGCGAAGCTGGCGGAAACGTTCAAGACAGAGCCGGGCTTTTACGCCGGCACGAGCACGAAGGATTGCCGCATTGAAGCCATCATCACCAAGAATGGCCCCGTCAAGGAGCTCAAGCCCGGCGAATCCGGTGAAGTGGTGCTCGATCGCACGGCGATTTACGCCGAATCCGGCGGACAAGTCGCCGACACCGGCTGGTTTTACGACAACTCGGAATCACAGGAACTCGCCGAAGTGAAAGGCGCGTTCTATCCCGTCGCGGGACTGATCGCGCACAAAGTCGTCGCCAAGGAAACGCTGCGCGTAGGGGACCGCACGGCGGTCGTGGCCGATGCCGAACGCCGCGCGCGCATCATCCGCAATCACACCGGCACGCATCTGGTCCACGCCGCGCTACGCAACATTTTGGGCACACACGTGAAGCAGTCCGGCTCGCTCAACGCCCCCGACCGCCTGCGCTTCGACTTTTCGCACTTCGCGCATGTGGATGCCGAGGAACTGCGCGACATCGAGCAGCAGGTCAACGAGGAAATCCGCCTGAACTCCCCGACCGAAACCAACGTCACCTCGCTCGAAGACGCGCTCAACTCCGGGGCGCTGGCCTTCTTCGGCGACAAGTATCCCGAATCGAACGTTCGCGTGGTGACCATACCCGATCCCCGCTCTCCCCGTGGCTTCTACTCGAAGGAGCTGTGCGGCGGCACGCACGTCCAGCGCGCTGGCGACATCGGCGTGCTGAAAATCGTGAGCGAAGAGTCGGTTGCCGCCGGGGTGCGCCGCATTGAAGCCGTCACCGGCATCGGCGCACTGGAGCATTACCAGCAGCAGGCGCAAACCCTGCGGCAACTGGCCGCCCAACTTAACGTTGGCGAAGACGCCGTCCTCGCCCAGGTCGAAAAGCTCTCTCAAACCGTCAAGCAGCTGGAAAAGGATCTGGAAGCTCAAAAGCGCAAAGGCGCGCTAGGCCAGCTCGACGAGCTTGCGGGACGCATGCAAGTTATAAAAGGCATTAAGGTTATTGTCGCCGAGGTGCAACCTGGTGACCGCCAAGGACTTAGGCAACTCGTAGATAGTTTGCGCCAGAAGCTCGGTTCTGGCGTGGTCGCCCTAGGCATGCCCGAGAACGGCAAAGTGGCCTTGATCGCCGGCGTGACCAAGGATCTCACCGCTAAAGTCCATGCTGGCAAGCTGATAGGGGCTCTGGCAGAGAAGCTGGGCGGCAAGGGGGGTGGCAGGCCTGATTTGGCCGAGGCTGGCGGCAAAGATACAGCTGGCCTGAAAACGGCCCTCGAGACAGTTCCCTCTTACATCGAAAGTCTGCTATAGTTCGGGGCGACCGGCAGTTGTGTTCCAGATTTTACGGCTTGGGCGTGTGTCCGTTTGGACGAGGGCACGATCTTCGGGCTGCTGCTCGGAATTTAGGTCCCGCGCTCCTACGGTTAAGTGAACTTAGCCATTGGTTGGAGGCGTATAGTACTCGCGATTTATTGACGGTTAGACCGTCGTCGCGATATGAACGAGCGCATGGGAGTGGGGTAAATCCCAGGAAGACAGGGGTTAATCCAAGAAGGACATGACCTTCCTGCGAGCCATGAGGAACAAGAGCGTCGCATTCTCAGGTTGCCTGATTCTGGGTTCGCTCGGTTTATGCGCGCGGCCGGTTGAAGCCCAGATCGCCAAGGTTGTCGACGATAGCGGACGCAGCTTCTTCATCAATGCCAACCCGCAACCGATCAAAATTGCTCCTGTCACGAAAACGCATGCCAATATTTATTTGCCCGGTGAGATCTCGTTTACCGGACGCGCGCATCCGGCCGTGGATATGAACCGCGACGGCGTGGAGAAGATTGTGCGCGAGGCGGCAGATCGCTTCCGGGTTGATCCGGCGCTCGTGCGCGCAGTGATCGAGACGGAATCCAATTGGAACCCTAAGGCGTATTCCCACAAGGGAGCCGGGGGATTAATGCAATTGATCCCCACGACGGCCCAACGCTATGGCGCCTATGACGTTTTTGACCCGCAACAGAATATCGCCGCTGGAGTTAAGTATCTGAGGACGCTTTTGGAGCGCTACCATGGCAACCTCGATCTGGCGCTGGCGGCGTATAACGCGGGAGAAGGCGCGGTGGATCGCGCCCACGGAGTTCCCTCGATCCGCGAAACGCGGGATTACGTACAGAAGGTTCAGAACGCCTACTTCCGGCCCGGGTCCGGGCGCATGCCTGACGCTTTCGTCAACCCGCACGCCATCCACAGGGCCGTTACCCGCGAAGGACGCATCATATTTACGAACGACTGAAAATTACTCGAAGTTTTCAGTCCTAAGTTTTCCGTTCCGGGCTGCGAAGGCTGCAGATCCCGTGAGCGTTGTACGGGAATTCCAGGTTTTTCACTAATGTTGGTTCCAGTACGGTGTATTTAATATTTAGAGTAAGTCTTGCAAAATGACGGTATAACACGTACGGAAGTGGACTAATATTCCGAAGAACGGCAGCACGGGCCGTATGTTGAAAGCGGCTACCACAATGTTCAGGGAGATGAAGCGAGCAGTTTGGGGGAACAGTCGGATGCTTGCGGCGGAGAAGAACTTGCTTCGGGTCTTCGCCCCCCTTTCGCTAGGCTTTGTGCTGGCCACTGCAGTTGCCGCCTTATCCGCAAGGGCGGCGCCCAACCTAGCAGAACCCAATTCTTCGGCAAAACGCCAATCCGCCTCCGCACAATTTGCGCGAGCCGAAGAGCAGCGCGCTGCGCTCAACGCGAAGCCCAGCGATAAGCGATCGCTCGCCGATTACAAGCAAGTGGTAATGAGTTACCGACGCGTGAAGCTGATTACGCCGCGCGCGCCGGAAGTGCCCGATTCCGTGCTGGCCGTCGCGGAACTTTACACCGAGATGGGCGATCGCTTCGGGCGAAGCTATTACCAGCAGGCGGTGACCTCCTACGAATTTCTGGTGCGCGAATATCCGGCGCACAAATATTGCCAGGAAGCTTTACTGCGCATCGCCAGGCTGCAGCGCGATCAGCTTGCGCAGCCCGCGCAGGCGCAAAGGACCTACAGCGAATTCTTGAAGCGTTTCCCGCGCTCCCCAAAGAAGCGCGAAGTGGAAGAAGCGCTGGCGGAATTGGCGCTGCTGCAAAACAGCAGCGGCGTTGAGGCGGCGAGGAGCAGTGTGCGCGAGAATGGCGAAAACTCCGCGCCTGCGAGAAGCGTGGCAGTCGACGAGGCGCGGCCCAGCGCGCCGCTGCATGCCGGCGGAAAATCGGTAGCAACGTCGAGTTTCACGGAGATTCCACGCGTGCGACGCATTCGCACGTCGCTGAACGGCGACGCGACACGCATCACGATTGATCTCGACAACACCGTGGAATTTACCTCCGGCCGGATCAACAATCCCGACCGCATCTTTTTTGATTTGCACGCGGCGCGGCTCACGCCGGAAGTCGCGCGGACAAGCATCCACGCCGAAGGCGATTTATTGACCGCGGTGCGCGTGGCGCAAAATCACGTTGGCGTGGTGCGCGTCGCCCTGGATGTGAACGGAGTGAAGGAGTACACCGCTCTGCTGACGAAAGACCCGACGCAACTGGTGATTGATCTCTACGGAAGTTCTTTTGGCGCGGAACCGCTGCGCACTGCCAGCGTCAAGCGTCCAGAAAAAGTAGAGAAGATGGCTGCGGAAGAGTCGAAACAAACCGAAGTGGCCGCGGGCAGCGCGCCGCGAGACACGCAAATTGCTGCGGCAAAAGCTGGAGATCAGGCAGCTCCAGCGGGCGAACAATGGCCCGCCGTCCCCAATACCAAACCCGTTGTCACCGGCACATTAGACGCATCCAATACCCCCGCGAACAATGCTCAGCCGAACCCGCGCAATAGTCCGCCAAGCGCCAAAAGCAGGAACTCAAAATCATTGCGAGCATCCGCAACGGAGGCGAAGCCGGATTTGGTGCGGCCAACCAGCCCTCCGCAGCCACTGCGCGACGGCCAGTCTACCTTGACGCGCACACTGGGCCTGAAAATTGGGCGCATCGTAATCGATCCCGGCCACGGCGGGCATGACACCGGTACGATCGGTCCGACGGGCCTGATGGAAAAGGACCTATGCCTGGACGTAGCTCTGCGGTTGGGGAGAATCATCGAGCAGCGCCTGCCGGGTGCCGAGGTGATTTACACGCGCTCGGACGACACCTACGTGCCGCTGGAAGAGCGCACCAACATCGCCAACCAGGCGAAGGCTGATTTGTTCATCTCCATTCACGCAAATTCGAGCCGCAACACCGGCGCGCGCGGAATTGAGACGTATTACCTGACGCTGAAAAGCACGCCGGAGGCCATGGAAGTGGCTGCGCGCGAAAACGCCACAGCACAGGAAGGAGTGCACGACCTGGAAAGCCTGGTCAAGAGAATCGCGCAGACGGAAAAAATCGACGAGTCCAAGGAATTTGCCCAAGATATCCAGGAATCGCTGACGAACCGAATCCAAAAATCCAGTAAAAGCGTAAGAAACCGCGGCGTGCGCAAAGCGCCGTTTGTGGTGCTCATCGGCGCGGATATGCCTTCGATCCTCACAGAGATTTCTTTCCTGAGCAATCCCGCCGACGAAAAGCTTTTGAAGCAGCCCGAGCAGCGGCAAAAAGTGGCCGAAGGACTTTTTCAGGGTATTTCCAGCTACTTGCAGAACATGAACAGCGTGACCGTGAACCTTCCGGCAAGAAAGGGCGCGGAGCGGCCTGGCTCCAGCCGGTCAGTTGAACAATCAAGAAACCAGCGGTAGGCTGGTATGGTCTAAGCCAACGACATGAAACTTTACACCTGCGCCTGCGCGTTCTTCCTCCTGGCCCTGGCCGCACCGGCGAGAGCCCAGAATGCCCTGCTGCCCAACCAACTGGCCGGCTGGCAGGCGTCTGGTCCCGCTATTCCGGTAAAACCAAGCGATTTGGGACCCCAGTGGGATCGTTGGCAAGAAGGCGAACAGATTCTGGCCGAGAGCGGGCTCGGCAAAATCGTAGACCGCCCGTATAAGAAAGGCGATGACCAGTTAGGCCTGCGGCTCTACCAATTCAAAGACCCGAGCGGCGCGTACGAGTTTTACACGTTTGCCGTAGTTCCGGGCATGCAACCCCTTGGTGTGGGAGAAGACTCCGCCATCCGCCAGGATGACGCGCGGATGCTGCTAGGGAATCTCGTGATTCAGGCGGGCCTCTCCGATCATTTGTCGCCCACAGTTTTGCAGGATATTGCGGCAGGAGTGAAGCCCCACGCCGATCAGACACCTCTCCCTGCGATTCGCAACTACCTGCCGGCCGAAGGGCAAGTTTTTGGGTCGGAGAAATACGCTTTGGGCCCGCAAGGGTTTCTGAGCGCCGCAAAGTTCCTCGACAGGCCGGAAATTGCGGGCCTTGTAAATGAAGTTGGATTTGAACGAGACGATGCGGAAGCCATGTTCGCGCAATATCACTCGGGAAAGGGTGAAGCAGTTTTATTGCTCATCGAATACCCCACGCCGCAGTTGGCCGAGCAACATTTGCATCACTTCGAGGCGGACCTCCCATCCGCGTCCAGGCAAGCGGGGACAACCGTTGCGCGCGAGGGTTCCCTGCTCTCGGTGGTCTTGAAGCCTTCTTCCGCGGCATTTGCTGAATCTCTGCGAAACGCGATTCGCTATCACACAGAAGTAACCTGGAACGAACCGACACACAAGCTGACGGACCCGCCGTGGCTGCTCATCGTGGGCCGAATTTTCATCATGACGCTTCTGTTTATGGGACTGGCCGTTGCGGTGGGAGCGGCGTTTGGGGGAGTGCGGGTTCTACTGAAAATGATATTTCCTGGGAAAATTTTCGACCGGCCGGATCAGATGGAAGTGCTGCAACTGGGGCTTTCCGGCAGCAAGCGCATCGATTCCCGCGATTTTTACTGAAACTACGGTCCCAATTGCCCCTGCTCCGGCGCAAAACTGCGCAATTTTCTGCACTTTTCCACTTCTGGGGCGCTTGCAGTCTGTTAGAGTAGGGTCGATGAAAGCGCGAGTCTCAAGCGTAATACCTGCAGCTGCATTGCTCACCTGCATGGTCTGTCCCGTTTTGGAGATGTTTGACCGTTGGGATCACACGCTGCAAACCGGACAGGACACGGAATACTCTTTGGTCTTGCTTGCGTTGTCTCTCAGCATCGTGTACGTGCTTTCGCGATTTGTTCTTAAACTCCGGCTCCCCGACCTTGGTAAGAAGTTTGTTTCGAGCTGGCGTCTCCCCAAATCTCTTCTGTCGTGCGGAAGAGGTTGTCTTTTTGACGTTCCTATCGACGGCAGTCCTCCCGTTTTTGCACTCCGAATCTAAAACTCACCGGTAGCTCTCGCTAAGACACGTGCCCTGAGAGTCCCGCACTGTTGTGTGGATTCACAGATGGGCCTTGGAAGCTCAACCATTCCACACCATCTATCGGTTGGGCTTTAAGCAAAAGGGGAGCGTGAGATGATTTTGCACCGCCGCTGGTTCCCCCACGTGGTGTTTGTCGCGAGCGTATCGCTTCTGATTCTCGCCTCTCCGGCTGCTGCAAGAGCCCAGGCCTCGAAAGTGGCAGCTACAGTCGAGGGCAGTGTGAGAGACAGCAGTGGCGCTGTTGTTCCAGGCGCCACGCTCACGATTCTCGACACTCTAACCAATCAAACTCGTTTGGTGACCACGGATGAGCAGGGCTTCTTCCGAGCGAGCCAGCTTGCGGTTGGCAGCTATGAAGTGCGTCTGGAGCACGCTGGCTTTGCGCCTTATCGGCGCACAGACATTACCTTGAGCCTTGGCCAGACGCTTCATCTGGCTATCGTTCTTTCTCCCGCATCCACAACGGCCCAAATCCGAGTCAGCGCGCCGGTTTCGGGCTTGGACACTTCACAGACGTCGGCCGTCGCTTCGGTGGACCAGGAAAGAATCGAAGAACTGCCGGTGCGCACGCGAAACTATCTCGATTTTGTGCTTCTCGCTCCCGGAGTTTCGAGTTCTCCTGCAGCAACAACTTCTGCCGCCTCAACGCCGCTGGCTGGCAGCGGCTTCACCTTCGGAGGCTTGCGGCCTCAAAGCAATAATGTCTTGATCGACGGTTTGGATAACAATGATGAGTTCACCGGCTCGAGCCGGACCGAGCTTTCCCCCGAAATCGTGCAGGAGTTTCAAGTCGTCAACAACGGCCTGTCCGCGGAGTTCGGCGGAGCGTCAGGAGGTTCCATTGACGTCATTACGCGCTCCGGGACAAACACGATGCACGGTGACGCCTTCATTTTTGCGCAAGATAGCGCAGCCAATGCGCGAGATCCCTTCCAAACGCAGCCGGAAAAACCATCGTTTCGTCGTTCTCGCCCTGGATTCTCACTCGGTGGGCCCGCGGTGCAAGACAAAAGCTTCTACTATGCGGCTTTGGAACAGGAACACAATCGCGGGCAAATTGGCTCGGACATTGATCCGGCCATCACCTCCGCCATCAATTCGTTTCTCGCAAGCGGAGCTTTCCCGGGCTTGAGCACGCGGCAGATCACTACAGCGTTCTCGCCAACCGCTCGTGCGGAAACTGAGGCAGCCGGAAGGTTGGATCAGCAACTCAGGAGAAATACTTCGCTGATGCTCAGGTACGCCTTCACCAACAATAAAGAGGCGGGCAACGGCTTCAACACCGGCGGTCTCAGCGACGCGAGCGCGCGCGGCAGCAGCTTCCTGAGCGACAATGCGCTGTCGGGATCGCTTACTTCGATACTCGGGTCGGAGGCGGTGAGCGATTTTCGCTTTCAGCTTGCAACGCGCCACGCGGTGTTGCGCACGAACAATTCCGCTGGACCGGAAATAGACATTGCCGGGCTGCTCGCCTCCGGGCGTGCTTACGCCGGCAACAGCGAGCGACGCGAAAACCACTATCAAGCCGTTTATACCTACTCGCGCACCAAAGAAAAACATTTGTGGAAAGCGGGCGGAACCATCAGTCGCGTTCGCGAACGTGCTGACGTTCCGGACGGTTTCGGCGGCGTTTATCTGTTCGGTTCTCTCGCGGATTTCCTGGCCGGAAATCCGGATCAGTTTCGCCAAGTCTTCGGGAATCCTCATGTGGATTTTCCGGTCACGAGTTACGGCGCATTTCTCCAAGACCATTGGCCGGCCACGCGCCAACTTACGCTGGACCTCGGCGTACGCTACGATTTCGAACATCTGCCATCGGGATTCCATCAGGATGCGAATAACATTAGCCCACGGATTGGTCTCGCGTGGAATCCTCTCAGCAGGTGGCTGTTTCGCGCGGGTTACGGAATCTTTTTCGATCGCTACGTTCTGGCGAACCTGACACGCGCCATTGATACAAACGCATTGCAAGCGTTTGAGCAGGTGGCTGACGGAAACGCTGCGGCAAGCTTGTTCGCAGCAGCACAAGGCGGCGCGTTAACTGCTCCCGCGCCGGGAATTGCGCCTTCGATCTTCCGCTCGGACCCGCACATGGCTACGCCTTATAGCCAGCAAGCCAGCACCGGCGCCGAATATCTGCTGGCGAACAACTTCACCCTTCGCACGGACTATCTCTTCGTTCATGGCGTCAAGCTGCCGCGAACCCTCAATGTGAATCTGTTGCCTCCCTTTGTCCTGACGCCTGCAAATGCCGCTAGCCTGGGAGTTCCTAATCCCACGTCGCAACAGATTGGCCGGGAGGTTTTTTCAAGTGCCCGGATCAACCCGCAATTTAACGATATTTACGAATTGCAAGACTCTGCAAATTCCACGTACAACGGCCTTTCCTTCACCCTGAGCCGCACGATGAATGAAGATTTCGAGTTTTCTGCGAGCTATACGCTCTCGAAGACCTGCGACGACGCCTCAAACTACGACGAACAACCGCAAAATCCGTTCGATGTTCGCGCTGAAAACGCCCTCTCGCGGCAGCACCAGCAGCACCGGTTGGTGTTCAATGCGCTCTGGGACTTGCCGATCGGCGACAGAGAGGACAGCTCTCAAAAGTCAGAACAGAACCTCAGCTGGCCTCTGCGCGCGTTCAGCCACATTGAAGTTGCGCCGATTTTTACGGCCGAGAGCGGCCGCCCGGTGGACCCTTTAACCGGTCTTGACTCGAATCGAAGCGATGCTTTTCCTCTCTCCTCGAGACCGCTGGGCTTTGGGAGAGACTCGCTGCACACGCCCATGGTCGTGAAGTTGGACCTGCGCGTTCTCAAATACTTTCCCTTCGGAGGGCTCCGGCGCCTGGACGTGGTCGCCGAGTCCTTCAATTTGTTGAATCGGGCAAACGCGGTTCAAATCAATCCGGTTTTCGGTTCAACCTTGGCCCCTATGCCAGGTTTTGGGCAAGCTATAGAGGGGCTCGGCGCCAGGCAAATCCAGTTTTCCCTCGATTTCGAGTTTTGAAGCCGGAACCTATTTAGCAAAGGACTAGAGAGCGGCGGCAACGCCGAATTGTCGAGCAGAATTTCACTCCATGAAAGATCTCCGGTCTCTTACGATGAATTGCGCAAGGAGGACGAACACAGTGCGTCTGCGACATTCGATGGCCGCGCTCTTATTCTCGGTCCTTTTAGGATTCCCAGGCGCTATCCGTTGCACTGCAACAGAACTCCAACAGAAAACGCTTGAAGCTTTCGATCGTTACGTGCGCTTCACCGAGGCTCGGAGAGAGGAGCTTCGCGCGAACGGCTCGTTCCTCTGGCTCGACTCTTTGCCGGAACCCCGCCGAAAGCAGCTCTACGATCGACTACGGCGTGGTCAGCTTGAGATACGGCAGGAAAAGATAGAAGAGGACGGCAATCCCGTTGAAGTTCCTGACGGGCTGATCCATGACTGGTCGGGCGTTGTGTTCATACCGGGTGTTTCTTTGGACCGGGTCGTAGCTTTGTTGCATGACTACAACAATCACTGCCACACCTACGCCCCCGACGTGCGCCGCTCGAAGTTGCTCGAACATGCAGACGACACATTCAAAGTCTACCTGCAGTTTTACAAGGAGTCCCCACGCCATGTTTCATTCAATACCCTGTTCGAGGTCCATGACACGCGGATCGATGCTACGCACTCGATCAGCCGCGCGATTTCTGTCCGGATCGCCGAACTCGAACACCCGGATCAGCCGGACAGTTCGGAATTTCCGGTGGGCCAGGGGCACGGCTATCTTTGGCGCCTGAACAATTACTGGCGGTTGGAACAAAAGGATGGCGGCGTCTATGTGCAGGTGGAAACGATTGCCCTCAGCCGGGATGTTCCCGCAATCTTCGCCTGGTTCGTTAATCCCCTTATTCGGCGTGTCTCGCGCCACACGGTCGCAAACCTGCTAACCGCCACGCGCCGCGGCTTGGTGAACTCCGCCACCAATAGAACAACGCCTGGCCAGATGGGTTCTCTGCCAGGAATTTCGGATTCCGCCTGTGGCAGGAGGGAACGCCGGCAGATCCAATTCTGTTCAAATTTGTGGGCTTTGAAATTGCTGCTAACCAAAGTTTTGGCCGGGCATCCAAACTATAGGGACGGACCCTGTTGGATTATGTGGCGGCGCGAGATTGTCGTAAAATCCAAGTGACGTGACCGGGATGAAAGTGCCTATTCAAGGTCGTAGCTGGAAGAGTGCCCTGTGCACCGAGAGGCGACTGGCGAGCGGGACGCTCGTTCTCGCGCTCGCCGCGTTCGTAGCTGGCTGCGGCAAGAGTTCCGCCAATGCACCTAGTGGCAGTCCAGCCGCAATGCCTGTGCAGGTGCGCATTGCAACATCGGCAAAAATCCCGGAAACCACCGAATATTTGTCCATCCTGAAGTCGCGCCACTCGGCGGCCATCAATCCGCAGGTGGAAGGACAAATCACCAAAATCCTCGTCCAGTCCGGCGACCGCGTGAGGGCAGGAACGCCGCTGCTGCAAATCGACCCGCTCAAGCAGGAAGCCACGGTAAGCAGCCAGGAAGCTTCGCGACTAGCGCAGGAAGCCAATGTGCGCTACGCGAAGATTTCGCTGGAACGCGCGCAAAAGCTCTTTGACGCTGGAGTCGTCAGCAAGCAGGACCTCGATAACGCACAAACGGCTTACGACGCAGCCCTGGCGCAGCTCAAGGCGCTCGACGAACAAGTCAATCAGCAAAAGGTCGAGTTGCACTACTACAGTGTGAGCGCGCCGATGGACGGCATTGTCGGCGACATTCCCGTGCACGTTGGGGATCGCGTGACCGTTGCGACGCTCCTGACCACCGTAGATGAGCCCGGGGCGCTCGAAGCTTACATCTATGTTCCCGCCGAAAAGGCGCGCAATCTGAAGCTCGGATTGCCGGTGCGTTTGTTCGATGGTGCGGGAAATACCGCGAGCGACACGCAAATCACTTTTGTCTCCCCGCAGGTGGATACCGATACGCAGACGGTGTTGGCCAAGGCCGCGGTCCAGAACCCGAAATCGAAAGTGCGCATCGCTCAGCAAGTGCGCGCGCAGATTACCTGGGGAATCCACGAAGGGCCGGTGATTCCCGTGCTCGCCGTGCAGCGCATCAATGGCGTGTTCTTTGCGTTTGTGGCGGTCAACGAAGGCCAAGGAACGGTCGCTCGCCAGCGTGTGGTGAAACTCGGTGACACCGTGGGAAACGACTTCGCCGTGCTGGATGGCTTGAAACCCGGGGACCACATCATTGTTTCCGGCACGCAATTCCTGCAAGACGGGATGCCCGTCACCGAGCAGATTCAAAACGACGCCAAAGGCGCTTCGGGCAAGTAGTTTCTTGTAGACAGCATGAACAGCGGCACTCCAACTCAAACGGGGACGGAATCCGGCCTTGTTCGTTGATTTCTTTATCCAACGCCCGGTTTTCGCCACAGTCTGTTCCCTTTTCATCATTCTAGGCGGCGCCATCTCTATTCCCTTATTGCCGGTCGCGTACTTTCCAGACTTGGCTCCGCCGCAAGTCGTCGTCAGCAGCGTTTACATTGGCGCAAACGCACAGACGGTGGAATCGGCGGTCACAATTCCCCTTGAACAAGCGATCAACGGCGTTCAGGGCATGAAGTACATCGCCTCAACCAGCGGAAATGACGGTACGAGCCAAATCACGGTTGTTTTTGACGTGACGCGAAATGTGGACCTCGCCGCTGTGGACGTGCAGAACCGCGTGAACCAGGCCTTAGGGCGTTTGCCCAACGAAGTCAAGAATACCGGAGTCATCATCACCAAGCAGATTGGAGGATTCGTCTTCGGCGCGGGCGTCTATGCCGGCGAAGGGCAATACGACAGCCTGTTCCTGAGCAACTACCTCGACGTTTACGTGAAAGATTCCGTGAAGCGCGTAAAAGGCGTAGGCGACGCGATTGTGTTTGGCGAGCGCAAGTACGCCATGCGCTTATGGCTGGACCCGTCGAAAATGGCGGAGCACGGCTTGGCGGCCACCAATGTTTTGAGCGCGCTAGAAGAGCAAAACGTGCAAGTGGCCGCGGGACAGATCGGCCTTCCTCCTACCCAGCAGGAACACTCCTTCCAGATCAGCGTAAGGGCCGTGGGGCGGCTTAGCGAAACCTCGCAATTCGACAACATTATCTTAAAAACCGGAACGGATGGAACGCTGGTTCGACTCAAAGACGTGGGCTATGCGGAGCTTGGCGCTGAAAATTACGGAACGCTCCTGCGTTTCAATGGCCACGACGCCGTGGGCCTGGCGGTCACGCAACTTCCCGGAGCAAATGCCCTGGACGTGGACAAAGCCGCCAAAGCGGAGCTGGTGCGCCTGTCCAAGAATTTTCCGCCTGGCCTGAAAGCCGCCGTTGCCTTTGACACCACCACGGTTATCGGCGAGTCCATTCGCGATGTGCTCATTACGCTGCTCGAAGCTATCGGCCTTGTCATTCTGGTGATTTACATTTTTCTGCAGGACTGGCGAAGCACGTTCATCCCGGCAATCGCTATTCCTGTGTCACTGATTGGCACGTTTATTTTCGTCAAGCTGCTGGGCTTTTCCATCAACACGCTCACCTTGTTCGGCATCACCTTGGCCACGGGACTTGTGGTTGATGACGCTATTGTGGTCATCGAAAATGTTGAGCGGCACATCACCGAAGGCATCACCGAGCCGCATAACGCCGCATCCGCGGCCATGAAAGAAGTCGCGGGAGCCGTGATTGCCACTTCGCTCGTGCTGGTTTCCGTGTTTGTGCCGGTGGCTCTTTTCCCGGGTACCACCGGAATTCTCTTCCGCCAGTTCGCGCTTACCATCGCCTTCTCGGTAGCGATTTCCGCCTTCAACGCTTTAACGCTCACGCCTTCCCTGTCGGCCATTTTCCTCGGCCACCACCGCGAACGCGCACAGTTCCGCTTTTTCCGCTGGTTCAATCAAATGGTCACTAAGAGCACCAGCGTTTACCGCCAAGGCGTGCGGCGCTTGCTGAATCTGCGCGTTGCCGCGCTCGTAGTCTTCCTGGGGCTGCTCGCCGCCACCTATTTTGTGTACCAACGCGTGCCGCGCGCGTTCCTTCCCGAGGACGACCAGGGCTACTTGATTTTCGTCGTTCAGGCGCCGCAAGGCGCTTCGCTGAGCTACACACGCGATATTTGCGCCAGGGCGGAGCAATTGATCGATCGCGATCCAGAGATTGAAGGAGTTTTCTCGGTCATCGGACAAGGCGCTGCGGGAAGCGCGCCTAACCAAGCTCTCATGTATGCGAGCTTGAAGCCGTTCGAAGAGCGTACGGGACCGGATCAAAGTGCCGCAGCAGTGATGCGGCGCCTGCGAGGAGGTTTGTCCGCCATCTCTGGAGCCGTGGTCGTCGTGTTCAACCCGCCCGCCGTCTTCGGCTTGGGCCAATTCGGCGGGTTTCAGTTCGAGCTTGAAGACCTCGGCCGAAATTCTCTGCAAACTCTCGCTGACACGGCCAACAAACTGGCCGCTCGAGGAAACGCGAGCAAAGATGTTGTGGGCCTCTTCAGCAGTTTCACCGCCAACGATCCGCAATACATCGTGCACATCGATCGCGAAAAAGCCAAAAGCCTGCAAGTACCTTTCAGCCAGATCACCGACGCACTGCAGGTTTACATGGGTTCGGTTTACGTGAACGATTTCGACTTCAACAACCGCTCCTACCGCGTGTACGTCCAAGCCACTAGCAAGTTTCGCTCGGAGCCCAAAGACATTCGCGAATATTACTTGCGCTCCGACACTGGCAAAATGATCTCGCTCGACAATCTCGTAACCGTGGAGCAGACTGCCAATCCGCAAGTGATTCGCCACTACAACTTGTTTCGCTCCGCGGAAATTAATGGCTCCGCGGCGCCTGGACACAGCTCCGGCGAAGGCATCGCCGCCATGGAAGCGCTGGCGAAAAAGGTTTTGCCCAACGGCATGACCTTCGAATGGAGCGGCCTCTCTCTCGAAGAAATCGAGTCCGGCGGCAAAGCGCTGATTTTGTTTGGGCTAGGCCTGGTGGTCGTGTACTTGACGCTCGCCGCGCAATACGAAAGCTACGTGCTGCCGTTCATCGTGTTGCTGGCCGTGCCCGTGGCGCTGCTCGGAGCGCTGGGCGCGCAGTTTCTGCGCGGCCTGGAAAACGATGTCTACTGCCAGATCGGTTTGGTGATGCTCATCGGGCTCGCCAGCAAAAACGCCATCTTAATCGTTGAATTCGCAGAGCAACTTCGCGCGCAAGGCCTGTCGCTCGTCGAAGCCGCCGTGGAAGCCGCGCGCATCCGCTTGCGCCCGATCCTGATGACTTCGTTCGCGTTTATTCTTGGCGTCATCCCGCTAGTGCTCGCGCAAGGCGCGGGCCGTGCCGGCCGCATTTCCGTCGGCACCACCGTCTTCGGCGGGATGATCGCCGCTACCACCTTGAATCTGCTTTTCATTCCCGTTTTGTACGTGATCGTCCGCAGCGTGGTGCCGGGACGCGTCACCCCTCCTGCAGCTCACCCGGCTGAGTAGAATTCCTTTCTCGCCTTTCTCGCCTTTCTCGCGCAAAGTAGTTGCGCAAGCATGCGGTTTCGGCCTAGGATGCAACCGGTAAGATTCGCGTTAGCAGGATTCCCTATGCCATCGAATACCATTCCGCGCCGAACCTTTCTGGCCTTCTCCGCAACTTTGCCGTTTGCGCTGCGCGCCCGCGCAGCCTCTTCCATCCCCGTTGGCCTCGAGCTCTACTCCGTCCGCAAAGAATTGCAGCGCGACCCGCAAGCCACCGTGCGCGTCGTTGCCAAGATGGGCTACCAATGCGTGGAATTCTACGCGCCCTATTTCGAATGGTCCGAGGACGAAACCAAGCAGATGCGCAAGCTGCTCGACGACCTCGGCATCCGCTGCTTTTCGACGCACAACGACCACACATACATGACCGCAGACAACATCACGCGCGCCGCCGACAAAAACCGCATCCTCGGCTGCAAATACGTGGTCATGGCTTCATCCAAGCCCGGCCCCGGCCTCGACGGCTGGAAAACCGTCGCCGAAGCCCTGAATTCCGCCGACGAGCAATTGCAAAAATCCGGACTGCATGCCGGCTACCATAATCACGAGCCCGAGTTCACGCCGGTTGACGGCGGACGGCCCATGGAAGTTATTGCGAAAAACACCAAGCCCTCCATCATGCTGCAGCTTGACGTGGGCACGTGCCTCAAAGCCGGCTCTGATCCCGTGGCTTGGATTCGCGCGAATCCCGGCCGTATTCGCTCGCTGCATTTGAAGGAATGGTCGCCGGATCCCGCCAAGGGCTACTCGGTTTTGTTCGGCGAAGGCATCGCGGACTGGAAAGACATCTTTGCCGCCGCGGAAAGCGTTGGCGGCGCCGAATATTACCTCATCGAGCAGGAAGGCAGCCGCTTCTCCGAACTCGAAACCGCGGACCGCTGCCTGCAAACTTTCCGCGCCGTCCATCCCAAGTAGGCTAGCCGCCAACTCCCGGCGCGGACCTGTCAGTGCGGAACCCTGAGGAATATCGTTTTGCTTTTCTTTCCCTCGGCTCTTCGCGTTTTTGCAACGCTCGCATCTTGAATTTTTTGCCCGCGTTCCGCCCCTTCTGCGCCTCTAACTATTACGAAAAATCATTGACATCCGAATTTCCCATGCATATACTCGCCGCCAAACGTTTTAGTTAACCGATTTAGTTAAGGGTGCGGGGCCAGTTCGAGAATTTTCTGGGCCGGGAATTCTTTTTAATTGTCGAGAATTCTTTTTGGGGTGAAGGAGCCATTCATGAGCCTATCCAAGCATTCCATCGGGGCTATTGTGTTTGCCGTCTGCGCTTTATTCCTGGCGGCCTCGGCCCATGCGCAGTACCGCGCTTCGATTCAAGGCGTGGTAACGGATCCACAAGGCGCAGTCGTCAGCGGCGCCACAGTCACGCTAACAAATCATGAAACAAACCAGACGCTGACAGCCACGACGGATGGCAATGGAATCTACAATTTCAACGGGCTCCCTCCAAGTCAATACACACTCACGGTCGAGAAATCCGGCTTCAAGAAGAAAGTTCTGGACAGCGTCGGCATTATCGCGGAGCAAGCCAACGCGTTGAATATTCAGCTTGACGTTGGGGAAGTTACGCAGAGCGTCACTGTCAGCGGTGATTCGACGCCTCTGATTGACACGGAGACCTCAAACCTCTCCGGAACAGTAAATTCGCGCGAAATACAGGCACTTCCGTCGTTCGGCCGTGACCCCTTCCAGCTTCTTCAGCTTGCTCCC